>Ga0210003_1003438_pt1 | contig 12878 bp, 11 predicted proteins | sample LantaG_FD_182804 | JGI IMG/M metagenome (GOLD analysis project Ga0210003, IMG submission 182804) | Deep subsurface microbial communities from Baltic Sea to uncover new lineages of life (NeLLi) - Landsort_02402 metaG (SPAdes) (version 2) | ecosystem: Environmental > Aquatic > Marine > Oceanic >... | reverse complement strand
GAGAGAGAGAGAGAGAGAGAGAGAGAGAGAGAGAAAGAGAGAGAGAGAGGTGATTTGCAAAACAAGACCAAAAAAAACTTTTTCTCTTTCTTCATTGCCGGGAGGAGGTCGGCGTTGAAATTCGATTTTGCGGGCTCAATGCGACCGGCGGCGCTCTCTCGATGGAGCTGTCCTCGCGCATCAAGGGCGTCTCACTGCCGCAGCGGTGGCCTGTCGAGCGCGCGAATACAGCGGCAGAGGTGGCGGCCTGAACAGCATGTGCGCTCGGCTGCCGACGCCGACGCCTCGACCCCCTCGGCATCTTCTTGCTCCGAGCTCTCCTGCCGTCACTTCCGCGACTGCTCCGGGTGCTCCCTCTCCGACGACCTCGCCAGCCCCCCGGTGGGGAGGGAAGCCTCCGCCTGGTTTCGGAGCCAGGGGGTCGAGATCGACGCACCGGAGAAGATAAACGCTCACGGCTGGCGGTGTCGGGCGCGCCTGGCCGTGCGGCTGAGAGAAGAAGAAGAACAAGAGCGAGAGGAAGGAACCTACGCAGTCGATATCGGCCTCTTCCGCGCCGGGACGCACGCCGTCTCTGCCATCCCGGACTGCGTCGCGCACCACCCGCGCATCAACGAGGCCGTCGAGGCGATACGAGGCGCTGTCGAGAGGCTGCGGACGCGGGTGTACAGCGAGGCGAGGCCCGCGAGGGGCGGGCTGCGCTACGTGCAGCTCACCGCCGTGAGCAGCGACGCCGACGTCGACGACGAAGACGAGACCGACGAAGGCGAAAGCGGAGCCGGGGCGGAGACGCCCGTCCACGAGGACGTGCAGGCCCGGATCCAGCTGGTCCTCGTGTGGGGGAGCGACGGCAGCAGGCAGCCCGCGGCGAAGGGCGAGGCGGAGAGGCTCGCGCGGCTCCTCTGGGACGAAAAAGGAAAGGCGCCTGCTCCTCTCTTCCACTCCGTCTTTTTCAACTGGCAGCCTTCGCCCGGGAACTCGGTGATGGGTCCGAACTTCGAGCGCTTCGCCGGGCCCGAGTTGGCCTGGCAGCGGATCGCGATCGAGGTCGGCGGGACCGGCGAAGAGGAGAAACGACGAAGGAAAGGCTCCGCCACCTCCACTTCCGTCGTCGTGGCTCTGTCTCCGGCGGCGTTCTCGCAGGCGAACCCGGCTGCGTTCGGCAGCCTGGTCGGCGAGCTCGCCAAAGTCTGGAGCACGGGAGCGAGAGCGGAGCCGGCGCGGATCGTGGCGCTGGCGGACCTGCACGCCGGAGCTGGCGCCGTCGGCCTGGCTCTTGCGGCCGCCGCCGCCGCCGCTTCTCCAGCGGCGGCTTCTCCTTCTTCTCCGCCTCCTTCTCCGTCGCCTCCTCCTTCGCCTCTCGCCGCCCTCGAGCGCGTCGTCGCCGTCGACTGCGTCGGGGCCGGCCGAGTGCCCCTCGCCGCCTCCGCCGCGCGTCTCCCCCGGCCGAAAGGAAGGAACGGCGGCGGCGGAACGACATCCGGGAGGATATCCGTCGAGTTCTTCGAGGCCAGGGCCGGCGAGGACCCGGCGCGCTGGCTCGCCGGCGCCGACGCCGCCGTCGTCGACCCGCCGAGAAAGGGCCTCGCCGTCGGGGACCCGGAGCTCCTGAGGGTCCTCTGCGAGTCCCCGCCGAGATCCCTTCGCCGGTTTGCGTACATCAGCTGCCACTTCCCTTCCCTGAGGCGGGACGCGGGGGAGTTGCTGCAACTATCGCCGTCGTCAGCGGCGGCGGCGGCGGCGCCACTCGGAAGCAAAGGCGAAGGCGGAGCTGGAGAGAACGGCGGCGGCGAAACTCGAAGGAGACCGCTCTGGCGCCTCTCTCACGGCGCCGCGCGGATCTTCTTCCCGGGAGCAGACCACGTCGAGTGCCTGGCGGTGTTTGAGAGGGTTGATTGATTGATTCTGATCGAGAAGAAAAGACTGAGAAGACGATGTAAAAGCAAAAGAAAGAACCAAAACAAAGATTTTCAAATAGCGAGCGCTCATGTTTTTTTCTGTTTTGTTTTTGGTTACAAAGAAAAGAGGGAAAAAAGGTGGGCATGCGAGTCAGTGGCGTTGGGGGTTTTGGAGGAGTGCTAGCCTGCTTCTCAGTCGAAGCGAGGAAGGGGGGAGGGGGGTCGGGGGGGCCGCGCGCGCTCCAGTAAAAAGCGACAGCGTCGAGCTCCTCCGATTTTTTTTTTTTTTTTTTTTGACCCGGACCTCACTCTCCGCAAATCTCGCATTCCCTCTCCCTCTCCCTCTCTCCCCCCTCTTTCGCTGATGTTGTTGTTGTTAAGAATCCCGATTCAGGTGTTGTTGCTGTTGTTGCTTCTCCCAGAATGTTTCGAGTGCTGAACCCCCTAAGTATGCAGTCTATTTTTTTCCTTTTTCTTTGTCTTTTCCTTTTTCGGAAGAAAAAAGTGCACAAGGCAATAATAATGAACAATTCAACCGCGGCCGAGAGCGGCCGCGGACGTGAAAAACCAGAAGATTAAGCCGGATGGTAAAAACGAGGCCCTGCTGGATGATGATGCAAATGATAGCAGTAGAAAGGTGGGAGGGGGGCTGTCTTTTTTTTTTTTTTTGAAGAATCGCAGAAACTAGAGAAGACGATGGAACTTTACTTCCCCCTTTTTCAAGCCGCCGGCGCCCAGGTCGCTCGCCGGACGGGCCTCATCTCGTCCGCCGCCGCCATCATCGCGGCCGTGGCCTTCGCTGCAGAAGCTGCGGCGCTCGACGCCGACGCGGAGACGCGCGCCAGGCTGCTCGACAGCAGCGAAACCGACAGGCGCGCGACCAGCGGCGGCGCGACGAGCGCGATAGGAGGCGTCGCGGCGTTTTTGGAGCCGCCGCCTCCGAGCGCCGTCGGGGGCACCGCAGCCGCCGCTGTTGCAGCAAATGGGCCCTCGGGCGACGTCGAGAAGGCGCCTCCTCCCCCGACGTGGCGCCCGCCGGAAGAGAACGGGGAGCAGCACCCGGCAGTGGCGCAGACAGGGGACGTCGGCGGCGACAGGCCCGAGGCGGCGGCGACCGCGTCGGCGGCGGCGGCGGCGCTCGAACGAGGAGAAAAAGACGACGGAGGTTCGCCGCCCGCCGCCCCCTCCGACGGCCTCTCGTCGGCCACGGCCCCTGCCCCCTGCGGCATCCACTTGGACAGCAGCGCCCGCGCGGACCTCCACGGCGGCAAGGGACGCCCCTCGGCCTCGAGCGCCTGCCGCGTCTCGGCCGCCACGAGCCCGACGGCGGCGGCGAGCTTCGCGGCGCCGCCGACGAACACGCGCGGCAGCGCGTCGAGGACCCTCTCGAGCGCCGGGGGCGGGGCCGCGACGGCGACAGCGTCGCGGAAGCCCGCGTCGACCACCAGGAGGCTCTCCGGCTGCTCCTGCGCGGCGGGCGGCCTGACGACGACGAAGGCGTGCGAGAGGGTCTCGAAGATCGCCCGCGAGCGGAGGGGCGGTGCGACGACGGGAGCTGCCGCCGCCGCCCCTTCTTCGCCGCCGCCGGCGCTCCTGCTCCCGCCTCTGGCTCCGACGGGAGGGGGTCTCCTCTTCCCTGCGTTTCCCAGGGCGCGGCGGACGAAGGCGTCGTGCCCTACCCTACGGAGCGACAGCGCGAGGACGGCCGGGTCGGCGGCGGCGCGCGGGTCGGCCGCGACGGCCGCGGAGGCATCGTGCTCGAGGCGGGCTTCGTACGAGGTCGAGGCGGCGGCGGGCTGCGAGGGAGCAGGGGGAGGGAGCTTGGCGGCGGGGGCAGCAGCAGCAGCAGCGCCATCGATCACCTGCGTGCCGTCTGCACGAAAGGAGTCGTCGAGCTGGGCAGCGGACCATTCCTGGTATTTCGGGGTGGTGGTGGTGGTTGGGGGGGGGAAGGTGACGTGGAAGAGAAGGGAGAGGATAAAAAATGGGTGAGTATCTAGCGTCGGAGGTGTGCCCGTCGCACGCGCCTCCACCCCACCCCTTTTGATTCGCCCATGTGATTCGTTTGTTATATTCCCTTCGGCGACCCAACGAGCCCGCAAACCGTCGTTCACCTCGCCTTCTCTCTGGCTCAGATCGTCAGGCACGCAAGGAACTCACCTCGAAGTTGAAGAGCAGGCTCGCTGGGGCCCAGGGCGCCCTGATGTCCGCGGTCGTGATGAGGGGCGGCGCGGCTTGGGTGCTCCCTCGATGAGCACCCGGGGCCGACGCCATTGGTAGCGGGTACTGCTGCTGGGAGAGCTGATTCGCGCTCTGGACCCGCGCCGACGAGCGCTGCGCGGACAGCCTGCAGGTACCGGGGGCTCGAGGAGGACGCATAAGGGAGAGAGAGGCGAGGTAAAGCGCGTTGAAAAGCAAGGGGATAACAGATGTAGTAGCACAACGCACGAGAAAAAAGTGGTTGCGTGCATGGAGCTTCCGGCCTCTTCCTTTTAAAAAAAACTCCTCTTCCTTATCACTCCTCCCCCTCCCCCTCCCGCCTCCACTCCCCGCTCCTCCCGCCGCTCTTCCTCACCAGCCGCACGGCTTCGATCACCGACCCCTTCGCCAGCGCCTTCGTCATGTCGTAAACAGTTAGCGCCGCGGAAGTCACCGCCGCCAGCGCCTCCATCTCAACGCCCGTCTTCCCCGAGGCGCTCGCCTCGGCCTCGAGCTCGACCGAGTTGCGTGCCTCGTCCAGGGTCGCGGAGACTTGCACCCGGTCGATCACCACGGTGTGGCACAGCGGGATCAGGCTCGGCACGGCCTTCGCACCCAAGATGCCTGCCACGCGGGCCAGGGAAAGGACGTCGCCCTTCGCGACGGCGTTGGCCTCGACGGCCGCGAACGCGGCGCGGCTGCCGAGGACAACGCGGCCGCGCGCGACGGCGACGCGGCGCGTTGCGTGCTTGAGGCCGACGTCGACCATCGAGGCCGCGCCCGTGCGGCTGTCGACGTGGGTCAGCTTCGGTGGAATGGTTCTGGGAGGCGACGCCGCCTTCCGACGAGAAGGCGGTGGCGGAGGAGAAGAAGTACGAGAAGAAGGAGAAGCGGAGCCGCTGCTGCTGCTGCTGCTGCTGCTGCTGCTGCCGTCGCCTCCTCCGCCTCCTCCTCCACTGCTTCCCCCGGACGGCCCGGCGGGCAGGCCGGACCCGAAAAAGTGTTCGAGCTCCTGTTTTTTTTATTTGTAATCGCACAGTAGAAGAGAGCACCGCGGTGAGAGAAAGCGGGGAGAGCGAGAAGCGAAGGAAAAAGAGGTCGGGATGAAAAACGAGCGTCGCCGTCGGAAAAGGGTCGACATGCGGCCCTTTTTCAAATCAAAACGAAGCAAGAGAAAAACTCGCACCGAATTTAGCTGATTCACAACCCTGGCGACGTCCATGGCCGCCCCTGATGCGACGCGAGCAACATCGTCCGGATTCGGAGCCGGATGACTTGTCGAGCGCGAGGCGGCGTCGTCGTCAACGCTGCGGCTAGCGATGCCTCTCCTTTGATCGAACGAGGGGAACGCCGCCGACGCCGACGCCGACGCCGGCCCTTCTGATCTCCTTTGCCCCCTCGAGAGAACCGAGACGCATCGCGAGAGCACGCCCGTGGCGCTGTTCGAGTTCCGAAGAAGCGAAAGCCAAGTCATCGCGTGGAAACTATGACGACGATTCTCGTCTCTCGCCCGCGTCTCCCTCTCGGCCACTCTCTTGTTCCGCGACTCCGCCGCTCGCCTCCCCCGCGTGCCCGCCCCCTCGCCCGCCGCGGCCCGCTCTCTTCCTCCGCCTCTCCACCTCCGCTCCCGCTGCGGCCCCGTAGCTCAAGTGCGTCTTCTCGAACTTGGCCACCAGGTACTCGCCGTACGTCGTCGCCGGGAACGGGGGACGGGGACCCCGAGCGCCGCCGGGCGGGCCTGGACTCGAAGCCGCCGCGGCGACGGCGGGCTCCACGCGGCACGCCCACGGCGGGTCGAAGAAGAACGCCGCCGAGTAGCGGTCCCTCCCGGCCTCCGAGAGCGCGACTCGGTGCAGCACCGACTTGAACGAGCCGTTGGACCAGCGGCTGAGCATGTCTCCGGCGTTGACGAGGACTGGGAACTCGGGGTCGCCGCCGGGGAGGTCGGCCGCCGCTGCCGCCGCTGCTGCTGCTGCTGGCCCCTCCCCTTCTTCTCCCGCTTCTCCTGCTCGTCCTTTTCCTTCTCCGTCGCCTGCCGCGGGCGCAGCGAGGACAGACGTCGACGGCGGCGCCGGCCGCGAGGTCTGCGGGTCGTTGGCCGGGGGCCAGGGCGCGGCCGCCGGCACGAGGCGCCACTGCTGGTCGGCCTCGTCGAAGATCTGGAGCCCCGGGGTGCCGTCCGTGACCAGGAGCGTGACGAAGCCGCTGTGTTTTTATGTTTCGAGAGAGAAAGAATGGGGCGGGGAGGGAATGTGAAGAGGGGAACAAAGAAAAACGTTGTCGTTCCGTCTCTCTCTCTCTCTCTCTCTCTCTCTCTCTCTCTCTCTCTCTCTCTCTCTCTCTCTCTCTCTCTCTCTCTCTCTCTCTGTCGTCGCCGTTTTTCTCCCTCAAGTGACTCACTAGTCGCAGTGCGCCCCGCACCCCAGCTCCCCGGCCTCCGGCCTCGACACCAGGGGCGCGTAGTGAAGAGTGCGGATAAAGTCCATAGCGAGGCTCCTTCTGCTTCGTTCGTCCTCGGCCTCTCTTTCTGGCTGACCCGGCCCTTCTCCTTCCTTTTCCCCCCCGACCTCTCCTTTTGGCTGCCCCGCTCCTCCTCCTCCTCCGCCCTCTTCTTCTCCCTCGCCGCCCTCGAACTTGCGCACGAAAAAGTCCTCCCGGATCCCCAGAGCCTGCGCCGCGAGCCGCAGCAGGACGCTGGCGGCGGCCCGAAACTCCGCGAACGACGCCTCGACGGACCCGCGGTACCCGGGCGCGTCCGCATCGGAGGGCCACTGGTTCGGGCCGTGCAGCGGCAGCCCAAAGAGCGCGTCGCGCTCGTCGACGACGTCCCTCCCGAAGTAGACCCCTTCCTTGAAATCTCCCGCGGGGTCCCCGCCGAGCTTCTCGTCGTTCATGGGAGTGTACCCGCGGAAGTTCAAGTCCGACTTTATCTTCATTTTCGTCTCAAGGGGAAGCGAGAAGAACGAGCGCGAGCACGAGAGCAGCGAAGAGACGGTGGATCTCCTGATGCCCAGCCCCGTGGCGTAGAAGCACCCGAGCGTCGTTAGCGAGTCCCGGATGGCGACTGCCGCGCCAGGCGAGGAGCAGTCGATGGTGGAGACGCGGGCGGCGGGAGGAGGAGGAAGGGGAGGTGGAGGAGGTGGAGGAGAGAAAGGGGCGCCTTTCTTGTCGCTCGACATTGTTCGTCGAATTTCTATGTTTTGCGTCTTTTGTTTCGCGTTTCGCTGCGATCGGCAAGAGAGGACTCTGAGCTTAAAAGCTTCTAGCGTGAGTGGAGCGAGCAGAAGTGGTGCAGAGAGAAAGAGACAGAGAGAGAGAGAGAGAGCGGAAGGCTGAAGCGTCAGGGGAAATCAGTGAAGTGAGCATCTCGATTGAACCTTTTTCACTTTTTGTATCCTTCGGCGGTCTAAATAGAGAAAACGCAAGAGCCCGCTCTCTCTTACCCCGACTACGCCCTCGTCGGCAGCATGTCGGCGTCGGGCACGCCTCCGTCCTCCATATCGGCGACGGAGAGCGGCGGAGCAGCCCCCGCGACGGCGCCGCCGGCTTCAAATGGGGGCGGTCCTATTGCTGCTGCAGTCGACGACGCTACCGCGGCCGCTTCGGCAGGCCTGCCGCCGCTGTCGGAGCAGGCCGTGCCCCTGATGGAGGGCCTGCTGTACAGGGAGTCCACTCTGGTGCCCATGACCGCCAAGATGCGCTACGGAGTGTTGTATGCGTGAGTAGACTGGAGAGGAGGAGGAAGAAGAAAGAAGGGGCAGAAAAAGAAGAAGAAAAACCCCATCGATTCGAACAGGTACCCCCTCTCTTTTCTCAACCTTTCTTCCTTGTTCCCCCCTCCCTCGCTCAAAAAAAAAAAAGTGACCGCTTCTGCACCCGCACCAAGGCCGAGGCATGCGAGGCCGGCTTCGGCCGCGTCTGGGCCCTCTCGGCGGGCTGCCGCCTCTCGGGCGTCAAGCGCCGCAAGTTCTCGACGCTAGGCACGAGGCAGCACCACTACCTGTGGGCCCTCCTCTCGAACTCCTACGAGGAGAAGGAGCTGTTCCGCTTCACGTTGCACGGCGTCCTGAACGACTCCAAGGCCGCGCTCGCCTTCGAAAAGGAGGAGGACGCGCGGGCGTGGCACGCGGCGCTCGAGAGGGCGCTTGAGGGGCTGCACGCCGCGACGGGCCGCGCGGCGCCGCCAGACCTGGCCGCCTCGGAGACGCCCAAGGTCTCGCGGCCCCGCGCCGATGGCGCGGCCGCGGCCGCCGCCGCCGCTGCCGCGCGCGGCGGCGGAGCCGGAGGCCCCGTCGGCTGGAGGGGCCACCTGCGAGGTCGGAGCCTCGGCAGGGAGCTCGACTTCGCTGCTGCTGGGGGAGGAGGAGGGACCCGCGGCTCCTCTCCCGCGGGCAGCACGACCGGCGGCGGCGGAGACAGAGGAGGGGGAGGTTGGTTTGGCAGGAGCAACGGCAACGCCAGGGACGCCTCCACCTCGACCTCCAACCGCGGCGGAGGCGGAGGCGGCGGGAGCAGCGACGCGAACAACAACAACAACAGCAACAACAGCAACGGCAGCAGGCGCGACTCGAGGAACGCCAGCGACGGCAAGAACGCTCCTGCCAACGGCGACGACCTGCTTGTGCCGGCGCCGCGCCAGGACTCGTCGCACCAGCTCGAGCGCGAGCTGCAGCAGACTCTGGCGGCCCCGAGGAGGCCCAGGGCCGCTCCTCCGGGGGTCTCGATGCCCGGCTCTCCCTCCGAGGCGGCGGCGAGCAACGCTGCCTCGAGCCACGCCTTCGGAGGAGGAGGGGGCTGCGGCGGCGGCAGCAGCAGGAGCAGCAACGATGAGGGCTACGCCCCCGGAGGGAACGGGGCGGCGGAGAACAACGGCACCAGCGGCGCGGGCACCACCACCAGCGGCATGCGGGGCTCGGGCGACCCAGTCGGCCTCCGCGCCTGGTACACCGAGGACGGCGTGACGGTCTACGTCGGGCAGGACGCCGACGGCGACGACGTGCTCGTCGAGTCGTTCGTCGTGCGCGCGCCGCCGCGGCTGTGCGCCCTCACGCTGCTGCGCGGCGAGGTCGAGGGCAGCGGCGGCGTCGGCTTCGGGCCCGACGCGCCGCAGCTGCTCGGTTCGGTCGACCCGCACACGCAGTTCCTGCGCGCGCGCTGGTCGCCGCCCAACGGCATCAGAAAGCTGCTCGCCGGGCCCCGGGAGCTGGTGCTCAAGCGCACGTGGAGGAGGGATGACGACGGGCAGTATGTGATTCTCTACACCTCGGCGGACGACGACGAGGTGCGCAGTTCTGTTTCGAGCTCCTCCGCTGCTGCTGCTGCAGCTGCTTCCGCTGCTGCTGCTTCCTCATCCTCGTTGCCCTACTCGATCTTCCCGCCCGTCGCCGGGAGGGTGCTCTCCTCGGGCTACACCTTCGCGCCGCTGCTGCCCGAGTATGACCCCGCGAGGGCCTGCGCCGAGACGCTCGTGACGCACGTCGCCAAGCTCGACCCAGGGGGCTTTATCTCGGTCCTGAGGCGCCACGGCGGGCTCCCCGGCCGGGCGCTCGCGAGGTTGTCTTGGGGCTCGCTGCTGCTGCCGCTGGCGCAGAGGTCCATTGCGCTGAAGAATAGGGCCGAGGCGGAGAGGTTCATCGCGCGGCCGTTCCTAGCGGGGTCGAGGTCGGCGACGACGGCGGCGGCGGTCGCGAACAACGGCGCCTCCGCCTCTGCGTCTTCCTCCCTGACCAATATCGCTAGCGGCGGCGCCCCCTCCTCGTCGACCGCCGGTGCTGCTGCTTCTGCTGCTGCTGCTGCTGACTCTGCGACGGCTCTGGGGGCCTCCTCGCCGGCGACGAGCCGCCTCAGCGCAAGGGACGCCGCGGCGGCCGAGCGCGTGACGGTGGCGACGCACACCCGCTCCATCTTCCGCCGCGCGGCCTCGCCCGCCGTTGCTGAAGTAAGAGGAGCGAATACCGCTGGCGCTTCTGCTTCATCTGCTGCTGCTGCGGCTGCTGCCGGACGTGCTGCTCCCTCTGTCCGCAAGGTTACGACGACGGCAGAGGAGGACACCGACTCCGACGACGACGACCAGTTTGACGACGTCTCCGAGATCACCGACGACGACGATGACTCCGACGCCGAGGAGGCCCTGGCCGCCGCGGGCACCATGCCCCGCGAGATGTGGTCGTGCCCGGGGGCCGCCGGCTTCAAGGTGCGGGGCCCCACCTACCTCGAAGACCACCGCAAGGTCGCCGCGGGGGAGCCGATGCTCTCGCTCGCGGCCGTCGACCTGCTGCACCTCGACGCGCCCTGCTTCGACGTCGCCAGGCACCTGGCCTCCGTCAGGCGCAGCCCGGCGCCGTTCATGTTTGTCGTCAACCTGATGATCCCGGGGGCCACGCCGCACTCGGTGGTGATCTCGTGGGCCGCGGACAGGGCGGCGCCGAGCGTGGCAGGAGGAGGCGGGAACGGCGGCGGAAACGGCGGCGGAGGCGGCGGCGCCGGGAGGGGCAGCTCCTCCCGCCGCTCCGGCTCTCTGTCGGCCTCTTCGTCGGCGCCCAACCTCTCGCACCTGGGCACGCTCGCGAGGCAGGAGACCGCGCCCCCCATCGTCGCGAAAGGCGCAGGCGGCGTCCCTTCTTCGACGACGATGGCGATGACGAGCGACGCCTCGTGCGACTCGTCGGCGGCCTCTTTCTACCACGAAGCGGCGCAGGGAGGAGACCGGCACAGCAACAGCAGTGACGATCACGACGACGACTACGACGCCCCCTCCTCGCCCTTCGACCTCGCCCTCGCGCGCTTCCTGGCCGGAGGCTTCGGCGGCGGCGACGACGCCGGCAGCAGCGAGGCCAACGCGCGCCGCGACGGCACGTTCAAGCTCATCCCGCGCATCACCGAGGGCAGCTGGATCGTCAAGCAATCCGTCGGTACCACGCCCTGCCTGCTGGGCCACAAGCTCGCGCAGCGGTACAGCAGGGGCCCCAACTACGTCGAGGTCGACGTCGACGTGGCGTCGTCGTCGGTGGCCGCGACCGTCGTGGGCCTCGTCATGGGCGCGACGAAGAGTGTCGTCGTCGACATGGGGATTGTTCTGCAGGGCCACGCCGCGGACGAGCTTCCCGAGGCCCTTCTGGGGACCGTCAGGCTGAGCCGGGTCGACATGGCGACGGGACGGTGGCTGGACACGAGGACGGGGAAATTGTACCCGGAAGGGGAGAGGCCCGAGTGGGCGAAGTAGAGGAAGGTTTCGAGGTGGAGAGGAGAGGTTGGGTTCCGATCTTCGATCTGGAAAAATTGCAAGGAAAAAAAAAGCAGGCACATTGCGACTAGAAGTTACTATCCATTGACTCTCGCTCGCTCGCGCTCGTCTCGTTCTCTCGTCGATCGAGATGCCTCCTCTTCCTTCTCCCTGCGACGCCGATGGAGCAGCTGCTCCGAAAGTGCCCGCTGCTGCTCCTCCTCCGAAGAAGAGAGAGAGAGTAGCCCCCACCTCGCAGCTCGAAGAAGCACTTCTCGAACCGACGGGCGATGCGGGGCTTTCACACGAAGAAGCCGCCTCTCGCCTGGCGCGATTCGGGCGGAACGAGCTCTCTGAGCACAAGACGAGCAAATGGCTCGTGTTCCTGAAACTGGTGCGATCTTTGGAGACTAGCGAGGGAGAGAGAACGGGTTTCGAACACGCATTCATCGTGATGAATTGGGTTCGAGTCCATGCGGAACAAAGCTTCCCTCGACCTCAACGGGAAAAAAAACTACAAAAAAAACGACCAGCTCTACGCCCCCATGGCCTGCGCCATCTGGGTCGCCATCGCCATCGAGGCGGGCGTGGGCCACTACACGGACGTCGGCATCCTAACCTTCATCCAATTCGTCAACGCGTTCATCGGCTGGCACGAGACGACCAAGGTTCGTTTTCGTTTTTCGTTTTTTTCATTTTCTCCTTTTTCTCTCCCGGGTCGAAAAACTCTGGACGCTCTCACCCGGCACCTTTTCCTCTCGCCTTTTGAAAAATCAAACAAATCAAGAGCGCCGACGCCGTCGCGGCGCTCAAGGCGAGCCTGAAGCCGCGGGCCACGGCCAAGCGCGGGGGCACGTGGGCGACGCTTGACGCAGCGGAGCTGGTGCCGGGGGACATTGTGAAGCTGAGTGCCGGGTCTGCCGTGCCCGCCGACTGCGTCGTCCGCGGCGAAGAGGGCGGGGGAGGCAAAGGGAGCGGCGGTGATGAGGAGGCCTCAAAGGCCAGCGGGGGCGGCAATATCGGCGCCTCCTCCAATAACAGCAACAGGAAGAAGACCACCGTCTCCATCGACAACTCGGCCATGACGGGCGAGTCCCTGCCCGCGACGCTCTCGGCCGGCGGCACGGCGCTGATGGGGGCGACCTGCGTCCGCGGCGAAGTCGAGGCGCTCGTGACCGCGACGGGCGCCTCGACAGCCTTTGGCCGCACCGCAGCGCTGCTCGGCGGCAACTCCGGGGATGGGTCCGACAACATCACGCGCGTGCTGGTGCGCGTCACGCTCGTGCTGTCGCTGCTGGCGCTGGCACTCTGCGGCGTCGTGCTGGCGTACCTGTTGGCGCGGGGGCGGGAGCCGGTGCGCGAGGTCGTCTCGTTCGTCGTCGTGCTGCTGATCGCGTCGATCCCGATCGCGATCACTATCGTCTGTACCACGACGCTGGCCCTGGGAGCACGGGTGCGTCGTCGTTTCTTACTTGCGGTTTTTTTTAGAGATTAAAAAAAAAACTCACTTTTTTCCTTTTCCTCTCTCTCTCTCTCTCTCTCTCTCTCTCTCTCTCTCT
>Ga0210003_1003437_pt1 | contig 12880 bp, 27 predicted proteins | sample LantaG_FD_182804 | JGI IMG/M metagenome (GOLD analysis project Ga0210003, IMG submission 182804) | Deep subsurface microbial communities from Baltic Sea to uncover new lineages of life (NeLLi) - Landsort_02402 metaG (SPAdes) (version 2) | ecosystem: Environmental > Aquatic > Marine > Oceanic >... | reverse complement strand
TCGGGCATTCTCACCATAGTGTTTAAACATGATTCATTATAAACCTTATTAATTTCCATAGTACCCATCAGTCCATTTCACAAACTTATCATTTTTGTATAATTACATTGCCGCTTTGATATCGTTTATCAATCCATATCCCATTCTTACGGCCATCGCCGGGAAATCTTCTATAAATCCTAAAATATATTCATTGGTATCGTTATCTGTGGGCAGATGGTCGAAACCCAATGATAACGCTAAAATTTCGGCTAAGTCATCTGCTTCGTCGTTGTCGAATATTCCAAAAACTTGAATGGATTCCTGAAGACGGATTTCTCCGTCCAGGAGCTTTTTCATCTGTTCGGGGGTAGCAACAACCCCACAGCTCTCTCTTATGGATATGCAACACTTTTCTATTTCCATATCGGATAAAATTATTTTTGTCATTTCGCTATCTCACAGGAAAGCGGCATACAAGATATGCCACCGCGCTCCCTGGATAAAAGGATGTAGCATACCGTATTCGTGTCGTAGTCAACAAATCTGTCAACTCGACCTCTCCAGATGTCGGTTTCGAACACCGCAACCTTATCGATATCGGAAGGGCACGGGGAGATGGGATGAGCATCTCGAATCATCTCAACCGTTGCAAAACCAAAAGCGGTAATGAATACCACAATAAAAAATATTATTGCCCAATTATCTATTAAAAATTTCTTCATTTATTTCCTCTTACACGAACAACCCAACTCGCCATTTGCCAAAATCGTTTCATTCTCAAAGTAATCTTCGCCGCATTCGGAGCAAAGAATTGTAATGCCGAGTTCTTTTTGACCATCTGCCGAAAACGGTATGAGTTTTTCGATTGTCCCTTCTACGGTGACGGTTCGTTCATTTCCTTTTACCCCTGCGTAACTGTGTATTTTATAAGTTATCATAATTTTTTACCCTTTTTTCGAAAAACCGAGGCTCTCAACTCGACTCTAAGGCGTTTTGAGAGCCTATGCCACCATCTATGACCTAAAAACATCAAAATTGCATCTAGGGCTTCCTGTAGCCCCACAGGGCATATTGTTGAAAATGAACCTGTTTTTAATGTATAAAATCGGTATTTTATCATCTATACGCAATGGTCTGGGAATTAACCAAGTAGATTCCAGGAATATCTCGACAAACTACCATATTTTTCTTCTAGACAGTCAACGAGCAACGCCTTTATTCTTTTCTCATCTGGATATTTCGGAAGGACTGATTCTCCAGAATTATAAACGTCTTCAACCTCTCCCATTTTTATTTCAAAGAAATCATTAAAGTCAGAAAAAGACCACTCCCCCATCTTTACATTCAGAACCGTTTTTCCATTCGCCATAAGGTCAACGTCCCCAGTTGTCATAAGTTCATATAATTCTAAAAGCAATCGAACAACATGAGATGCGTCTTTGACATCGTAACCATACTTGTCAACAAGATTCTTTCTATGACCTACCCTATCCCTATTTTTTATTCTTTTAATATGACTAAACGCCATACCTCTAAAACGATGATAAACATTCTGAGATAAGAAGAGTTTTCTATTATCTCTCACCATTTTTCCAACATTGTCAAGAACGAGAACCGATTCGTCTTTCGTCATCAAGGAATCTAACATGTTAGGATTGTTATCCATACATAGCTGGAAATATCTGGGGAGACTATAAACATACATGTCAACTTCCCCAAACGCTTCGCTCATAACCCCCTGTAACTGTAGCTGGTCGAAATTCTGCTTCTGTTTTCCGAATCCGGGAACATCTCCGGAAAGATATGGAAATAGAACTTCTAAGGGAGATAAACAGAATGCGTAGAAATCCCAATCCGAATCCTTGGTGCTACATCCATAAGCTCTCGACCCCATCGTTGTTACGTAGGAAACTTCTTTCATCCATTTTGGTTTATCAACGGTTTTCCAAAAATCAAAGGTATCATTCATGCTCATAATAAATTCTCCTGTTTTGACCACAGGAGAATTCTACTACACAATAGATTAATTGTCAAGGTATTCCAGATAATCTACTTTACGATATCTCTTTGCGGCCCACCCTACCATATTATTTGACTTTTTAATGAGCATCCAAATATTATCCCCATCGGGAAATTCTTCATATGCTCTGACAATTTCTCCAGACCTCATAGATGAAATTCTTGTCCCCGAAATACTTGGTTGAAGTCTAACATTCAAAACTGTGTATGGTGACTTTAATTTTACGCGTGTTTTTGATTCTGGAACTTCCGGCGTTTCTGTTGGGGGGATTACCACGGGAGGTTCTTCTATTGGAGGATTTGAAACATTTCCAAATATTCTCTCGTGTTCAACGGGATTTATTCTATTAATATCAATGCTATCACTTCCAACACATCCATAGTATGACCCCAGGTGGTTTGGAGGGGAGTCTGCTGATATCTGCCACAGCCAGTAGGTTTTCCATGGAAATGGGCGATACCTACTATCTAATTCATTATTCCAAGGATGAGATAATGACTGATTATATAAAGCAATCATTAGTGGATATTTGGATGCCCACTCAGCTTCTCCAATGTTCCAATTCCAGAACATCCCTCTAGTATATATTGCGGGGGTCATGTCTGTTCTAGCATCTAGAAATTCCATACAAAGTCTTAATTGGTAGTCATATTCGCGTTGAGATGTTCCATAAGGATTATCTTCTACGTCTACACAAAGTGGATATTCCCAAATTTTATTATCTGTTATCCTTAAAAAATGTTCAGCTTGTTTTATGCCAGATATGTGCGGATAATAGAAATAATAAGAACCCAGAGGTCTCTCCCCGTGAAACTTCTCATAATTATTTTCAAACTGAACATCTGTAAATGGTTGAAGGCTCCCCCAATAATGCGCCCCACATTTAAAATAAATTCCTTTTACGTTATCTCGGAGTGTTTTTTGCTTATTCATATCCCCCTGATAATAACTAAAATCTAGAACGATATCTTCTTTATCGTGTTCGAACATATATTTTCCTCCTAATAATTTATTCTTCTTCGCAAAAATCAAAATAATTAATTCTCCTAGATGATAGACATCTGATGTATCCATCACCTAAGTCATATTCTCTAGTTTGTTCTACTCCCGCATTGTACCATAATTTAAAGTTTTCAAGTTCAAATGTGGAAAATCCATGTATAAATAGTGGTTCATCGTTTCCGATAACGTAAATCCTGAGCGTCCAAAATTTGTTACTCATAAATCGCCTCTTTTATTATTCTGTTGATACGTCAGATAGTGGAACGGAGTGTTTGTGAATTTCAAACAAAGAACAGACGTATGGTTCACTTTCACCCAGGCAAGCTGTTGGATAATTTAATCGTCCTCGGTGGACACAAAATTGAACAAGGCACATTTTTCCATCAACATCTATACGCTCCCAAGTTACCTTGGATGCCTGTCTGTGAGATATAAGGGCCATATTGACTGATGGTGCGTATTTTTTCCTATTATAGTCAAGATGTTTACAGGCTTCAAACTCTGCCACTTCGATTGATTCATTCATAAATTGTTCCTTTTATTTCAATCGTTCTTGTGCTATTTCGCAGTAAAGTTGATGTATTTCGCTTCCAATCCATTTTCTACCCAATTTCTTGGCCGCAAGCAGGGTTGTTCCAGAACCCATAAATGGGTCATAGATTAAATCTCCCAGATATGAATAATATCTTATTACCTTTTCTGCGAGTTCTAAAGGAAATGGGGCGGGATGTTTCGAAGTTGTTTCCGGATTAATTTTCCAGATGTTGGTTCTCTCATATCCATCTTCTACCAGACTCCTTTTCAAAGTTTCTCCGCTATAACCCCGTAGAACTTTATCTATCAGAAATGGTGCTGGTTTTTTAAAAACAAGTATATTCTCTGCTACGAGGTTGGGTTTATATGCCACCGGTTTTCTGTGAACATAAAATCCTGCATTTCTATTTTTTGCCGCCCCGTCTGGTTTTTCCCATATTATATCTTCTAAAAATTCGTATCCAATATTCTCCATCATGGGAACAAAATAAAACGGAATCGGAATTCGTCTAGATTGCTCAGAACGCTTACTTCTTGGGATTATAATTGGGGAAACATTGATGACGCACATTCGACTTTTCTTTATTTTTAAAAAAATGGATGAGAATATTTCTTCCATAGATTTCATATATGCGTCAACCGAATCATATGCCACGTAATCTTTGACGTTGTAATAAGGAGGAGATGTAAAAACCAAATCGACAGACTCGTTGTCGAGTTTCTCAATTGTTTCCAAGCAACTCTCATTATAAACTTTGTTTACATTCGCCATATTCACAAATCCTAAATATTCAAAACTCTAGTTTCTACAAACTTTTCTCTTCCGCATTTAATACACTGGCGTTGACTGACATAGTAGGTAAAGGTTGCATAGGTGGTAATACCGCCGAAGCCTATGGGATAGGCTTCCCTCTGTTCATACAACTTCTTTTTTCCAAGTTCTTCGTCAATATGTTTACAAAATATTTTCTTTATATTCATAAAATAACCTTTTTATTGCAACAATTAAGATATTAGCAATCTTCTTTTGTCAGCAATTCGAGCTTATTTGCCGCGGCTTCTAAAGCGCTATCGCCCAATCTCACACCAAAATATTCATGGTTTTCTTGAACAACCGAAATAATTCTTTCGATAGAATCGCCTTCAAGCTCAAGTAAATATAAAAGCGATATTGCTCTACTTGCTTGTTCTTTTATAGTCATATTTTCTCCCGGTTGCAACGCGTCACCCAACATATAATATACATTATCATAATTAATATCTTTAATAGTAGTCGTAGTAGGGGTTGTGGATAACTATGATTTTTCGTCGTTTAGCGTAGTGTTATAGCATATATCACTCTGTGGAAATCCTGTGGATAACTGAAGAATTACCTCGGATAAATCTGGGATAAAAATAATTCAAATTGTGGATAGATTTATTTTGTCCACGTAATACATCCTTTTTATCAACAGTCTATCAACAACAATAATCGAGTTGTACACATTTATCCACAGAAAACGATGGTTTATCAACAGTCTAATAAAATACCTTGTTTAACCACTTGAACTGATGGCCTTTTGTTCCGCAAGAGTATTTCGCTCCCAGAAAACACCATCAGTAAAACCTTGAACGGTCTTATCCGTATTTACCCGCTCAAGTCTTTTGGTAGCTAAGAGACAGTATTCTTGGTCAGTTTCAATTCCTAAATACTTACGCTCCAGTTTTTTTGCCACTACAGATGTTGTACCACTACCTAAGAATGGGTCTAACACAAAATCACCGATATTTGAACTGGCTAAAATTATCTTAGCTAAGAGTTTTTCGCTTTTTTGAGTGGGATGGTCTGTATTTTCTGGCATTGACCAAAAGGGAATTGTTATATCTGTCCATATGTTTGATGGATGAGTGTCTCGGAAGTTTCCCTTTGCACTTTCATCCCAATCTTTTGGTTTTCCGTTTACCTTATACGGAGCTAATACTTTTCTGCGAAGTTTTACTGCATCAACATTGAAAGTGTAATCATTTGACATAGTGCAGAACCAGATGTCTTCACTTGAATTTTTCCAATTAGTTTTAGCACCCCTTCCTTTTCCTCTCTCCCAGGTAATGCGATTTCGCACAATGAAGTGATTCGCCGCCGCTTGAAAGATTGATGTAGAACTATACCAATCACCGCAGATATAGATACAGGCTGTTGGTTTTAGCAAAGGTTTTAAGTCATTTAATACGCCATCTAACCACAACGTATAATCTTCAACGCTCTGTCGAGAAAATTTTTTCCCGTTGAATGATTTATCTAAGTTATACGGAGGGTCAAGAAATAACAAATCCACATGGTTTACTGGTAGTATCTTAACCCAATCTCGATAATCACCATGCACAGTGCCAATGAGAGGAGATGACAATCGAGTGTGTGGTGGCGAAATTATCAATTCAGGCAAAAAACGAACGTGGTCTTCATGGGAAATCGTCATTGTTCGATTTCTCGGAGAACGCTTCTTTTTGTTATTTGTCGTGTTCATTTTTATTAATATTCTCCTTCCTTCCCCAATCTTATTCTGTGTTTACACATAAAATTCTCAATTTATTTAACCGATATGCCACTCATTAATTTCAAATTCGGACGGGATATATTCATGAACATAGTCTAAAATCCAATCGTCAACTTCTAGGGCATAATCCAATTTTCTCGCTATATGATTCATCAATTCATCAACATCTTTTGGAAACTCAACATCAGCATCTTCTGCATATAATGTTATTCTCAATGTAACATCTTTAGAGTATTGTTTTTTCATAAAACAAACCTTTTATTCAATCTGGCTATTATCCAATTCATGTTTAAAGTATTCTACCACATAGTCCCCCCATCCGTCAAGGCGAACGCTATCTAGATATCCTTCATTCCAGGGTTGGGAAAAAATAAGACCCGTTCCCGAACAATTTCTAACATTTTCTACCCTGTCGTCAATCAGGTAATCGCATAAAATCTTAGATTTATCATGGGCAACATAAAAATCTTTTTGCAACCTCTGGGGGTCTAAATATCCCCAGTCTTTTAACCATTTAAATTTTCCCATCATTTGAATGGGGGGATACGAGTCGGTTACATAGATTATGTGATAGCCCATTTCTCTGAGTTTAGATACACACTCGAACGAATTTTGGATTGGAAGAACGCTTTGATATAAGTTTTTGTAATCTAGATATTCGTATATCTTATGCCCGCATTTAACGTAACGGTGGATTTCCCAGGATTTTATGTCATCAACCGCAATGGAATCTTTCCAATCATGGTTATACCTTTTCAACCATTCTGTATGAGTATCTGCCAGAACCCCGTCAACATCTATAGCAATTGTTTTAGCCATTTAGATTATCCCTATCTTCCCATTGGAACATATAGCTGAAAATCCCATCTCTATACTCCGTGCGACTGGCCTTGGATAAAATTTTAGGGAGGCTTCTATCGCCGAAGGAGTGTCTTTTTAAAGTAAAATAGCGATGCGCCCAAACTCCGTTATGATGGAGGCGGGTAAATTTTACATATATGATATTTTCATCTTCTGAATCTTCTTTAGTTGAAATGTATCTAGTTACAGGGGGTCTCATCTTATTTCCTCAACTTTCTCTTCTCGTTATCCCAAATCCAATGTTGCATCCCGGCTTTTTTTGCAATTCTAATCATATCCTTGCTGCCAGTAGATTTTCCCTGATAGAATGCTAAGATGCGAATGTTTTCTGGAACATCCCCATCTAGAGCATGGTCTAAAAGGTCTTGATTGCTGTTACTTCTGGCCAAAACATTATATTCTTTTCCCAGAGAATTTACTTTGATAGAAACAAATCCATCTTCGAGATTATCCCACTGGGGGATAAATGATTTAACCATAAATCCATAATCCTTCCCCCACTTCTCCGATAATGCGTCGGCCCCTTTTCCCCCACAGTTGAGCAATTCCACTTCTCTGGCATCAAAGAAAAAACCTTCCCACTGCCATCGGCCTACCACATGGTCTGCTACATTTTTAAATAATTTGTAGTTGTTGAAATTCCTGGAGCCGCAGAGAATTATTTTGGGCATGTCAATCTCCGTTTACAAAGTTTTCAGATAGTCGTTTAGCCATATTTACAACTGTTGGTAAAAGCTGTTTGACATATTCTTCCAGCATCATTAATCCAACATCTCTTTGAGCCTGTTCCCATATATCCCCGCTATGGCGGGGTTTTCTCGATGCTTCTTTCCAAATAGCGTCTGGAATAGTATCTCCAATATCAATGGTATAAAAAATGGTAACGTTGAGACCGTCTGTTTCAAGTGATATTTCGTCAAGGGAAACTATTTGAGAAATATAACTTTTCATGTCATCTTTCGTTTTACAGGTTGCCGTCAAGATTGGCAAACGAATGGGAACACTTCTTTTTTCTACATCGATTGTAATAGCCATTATAAATTAATCCTCGAATGCTTAATAGTTGATAAAAATAAGAATGCTCCCGGAACAATTCCCCCGAAAAACAACCATGGAATAATGACCCAACCAACAGAGCATTTCCCAAATACCCATAGCAGGAAAGAACAAGCCAGCCAAAAAGCTGATAGTGTTAGTGATAACACGGGATAATTGATATTTTTTAGAATACTTAATATTTTCATTTTTATTTTCCCGGAAAGAATTGGGCGGGCCTTTCACCAAGTCCTCCCCATTTCGACACAAGATTATCTGTAGGCCCGTATAGAGTCAAATCTCCCACTTGCCAGTACCCCGTGAACCCCATGTGGCTGTCTTCCGTCCCAATTACAACATCAGGAATGCATGGTACATATCCACATCTGGCACAATAGGTTGTATCGGCAGAAAAGGTAATTTCTTCCCAGTTCTCGCCATCCAATGATGGAACGAATTGAAAACTGAGAAGAACTGGGGATAGTTCGAATTTATGTCCAAATATTTTACAAAATTTATTCTTCATTTCCATCATCTTCCTCTTTGTAGGAGAATAGGATAATGCTACCATCATTTTCATCCAGTGTTGCGGTAACATATGTCTTCCTGCCGTCAATAAATACGGGATAGCTTTTCCCAGGTTTCATTTTAGACATATCCACAGTCATTCTTGTAGTATATACCCCATCCCCCCATTCAACAATGTTGAGTTTTTCTCCGTCAGAGTAGGCAAGGAGAAAATTGCCCGTTTCGTTTTTTTCGTCTTCTTTATCCATAATGCAAATCCCTGTTTATAAAAGCATCGTTTTATTTAGAATGGAAACTCGGTATCGAGATATTCCCACATCCTTCTTATATCGTCTCCATTTCTTGGGGCAATCCCGTTTCATTGGGGGTTATGTGTTTTTGGGAGTCTTGCAATTCAAACGCCGATGTCACAGAATATCTCAGTTGCACCCAACAACTATAGCAAAGGCGCACTGTCATAAATTGACGACCGTTTCCAGACACACCAATATCTAGGACGAATTTTCCATGTGATTCTGGGCCACATGAAGAACATTCGTAGGTTGTACTTTTGGCTTCTTCAACTCTAAACATATTTGTAAACTCCTAACAAAAACATATAACTATGACAAGTAATTTTCTCATGTAATCCTCTAAATAAAAAGTAGTCGCATAAGAATTTCTTCTCGGAAGATGGTTTCTAACGAATCCTCTTTCCCCTCTGTGGGTGGTTCCCAACTCTGACCCATTAGTCTTTCCCAATTTCCATTCCCATCGGTACGATATTCAGGATATACCTCTTCATCGGTTGTAACATAATAGCTTACTTCAACCTTCTTTACGATTTTATTTATCTTCATAAATTCTCCATTTTATTTTTCAACTTGTCCCAATCATATCACATTAACAAAAAAATGTCAAGAACCAATTCTCGTTCTTGACATTTTATATGGATGAAAGTCTAAACCACCTGATTTCCAGTCACTACACCGGCAGAGTTATATTTGTATCCGTCACACTCTATCCCGCCTGGATGGTGGTGAATTTTACCGCGACTCCCTTTTCCTAGCGATGACGGATAATTGTGATACTTGCTCTCCAAAAATTCGAGCGTTTGCTGGTAGAAATTATCAATACCGGTTGGGTCATGTTCGATTCTCACATGTGCATCATATATCATTACATTAGTCATCCCAAATTCTCCTTTTAACTTAATCCTTATACAACAGGTTTATAATTTTTGTGGAAACTCTACTGTTACCAATCCGATGTTCAATCATGGGACGGATAACAATTCCCTCTCGCTGCTTTCCACTGAAGTATTTTCCTTCGGCGAGATTTCGAAGATATTCGGCATCAGTCGATTCTAACATGAAATCATATTCTAATATCTCAACCATTGGTAAACCGAAAGCAAACTTCATCATGTCGTTAAACGATAAATATTCTTGATTGTTAATGTTGAATACGTTGAAAACCGCTCCATGAACTCCTTTCACTTTCAATGGGTTCTTTTGAATTCCTTCTCCATATAATTCGAATTGAACCGCATACCCGTCTGGAAGAGTGTTTTCCAAATCCCATTCTTTTGCCACTTTCCAGAATGAATTTCCCTCTGTTTCTTTTAAGTCCATATTACGAGAGCATACTCCGAAATCACCGCGATATCGGTATATCGTCCCAGAACTACCATCATATTTCGTAGTAATATAAACTGGAACGGTGGCTAGATACTCTAAAAACTCAGGAACTTTCTGGAAATTATCTTCATCTGTCTTTGGTATGAATGATGGAAAATTGCCTCGGACTTCTCCAGATAATTGGGGAGAAATCGGTTTTTCATATTTTTCAATTCCTAGAAGGTTTCCTATTGGACTTCCGATTTTTTCTATAATAAATGGTTTCGTGATAAGGCTCTCGCTTGGCGCACCCCGAAACCTTGACATTCTGACTCTCCATCGGGATTTTTCCATAAATTCCATTCCCGGCATGTCTTTCGGGATTAAAGCATCCTGGAGAAAAACGTTGCATAAATCTCCACTAGAAAATTCTCCCTTCTTTACAACCCCGCTCCATACACCACCCATTCCGATATCTGCTACTGCTAATTCTAAGAAGTCGGCCTTTTCAATGGGGAGGATTTGAATAACTTCTCCCATCCAGGCGGTTTCGTTATTTTTATCTTTTTCTTCCATTAATTTCTCCAAAAAATAAAATTGATGCTTTATTCACTACCCGTTTGAGTCTACGTACTGAAAAACCGAACCTTCATCTGACTTTAACACATAGCAATATCTGTGAAAACCATCGAAATAATAAATCTCTGTCTCGGTTTCATTTTCTATTTCTACGGTGTCTCCACTGGGCCAATTTGTAAGAGGGGCATATAGGAACCTGATTTTTCTTTTTTCTAGTTTTTGTCTATAGTATTCCACCGCCTGTTTCAATATAAATAGAGGAGTAAACCCTGTAACTTTTCTAGTATCAAAATTTACACCACTCAGGGCTTGTTCGGCAACATCTAAGAGTCGGTTGAACTCTTTTTTGTATTTCACTATGCAACCCCTTCTCCGTGGAAGTCATCCGAAAAATCATCCGGAACATAAGGATTATAATACTGGTTGCACTCCATCACCAGAACTAGACCCACGTATCTGGATAATTTATATGCTTGTAAAGCTATCCCGCAGTGCTTTTCCGGGGCCTCCGGAACAAACCTGCCGCAATCCTGGTGGCATAGGCATATATTCTTGTGCCTCCCTCTAAATCTGTCAACAACAAATACATCCTTGCCTTTATGATTGTATTGTACAACATCATTTTTGTTCATAAATTTTCGCCCTATGCCTCCGGATTGTATCTATAATATTTTACGAACTTGGGGACAAAATAGGCTCTCACGAATGAATCTACTTTGTCCCAATCCCCCCCGCCTAGCCCACACCCCATACCAAATGGAATAGCGGTTGTTCGCTTGGTGTTTCTTGCGAAACCCCCGGCTTGGGCTAGGGCCATCTGTAATCCTTGGTAATCGGTCTGGAGACCTCTTCCGTAGTTCAATTGTCCAAATACGTTTCCAATTACCTTCACTAACTTTTCATCTTCCTCAATAAAAACAAACTGGGTTGTCCCAAGGATGTCTTTAGGAGGATTAGACTTACATTTGAATACATAGTCCTTAAACGCCTTGGGATATTTCTCTTTTATTTGAAGGGCCAGACCCGCCCCCATATGGCCCAAACAATTAACTTGGTGGAGAATAATGTCTTCGCTGGCTTCGAGGATATCTCCATCTACGATTTCAATTGGTACATTATACATTATCTTTTTCTCCTAGTCGAAATCGCCCCCCAACTCCTAAAATTTCCAACAGATGGGATTCCATTGGTTCTAGGAGTTGGGGGGCGATTTTTCGGGGAGGGGGAATCGCTCCTTTCGACAACATCTTTTAGAACATTCTTTAAAATGGGAAGTCCAAAAATCATCGCCATCCCCAAACCTTCTCCCACGGATGAAATTCCACCAATCAATGTTCGGAAATAGATATGCACGTCTCCTTTTGGAAGACTGTCGATGGATACAATAGTCTTAAATCTTAGGTAATCAGCCGTTAGAGAGTCGAAAAATATATCTAGTCCAAAAACGCCCAAGGAAAGAATGGTAGAAATTATCAATGGGCCTGTAAATTTTACCTTCTTAGCCTTCGCGAGTTGATAGGCTATGAGCATGAGTGTCATGAGCAACCCCGTTGTGGCAAGGGATATTGCTATGGATGCAAAAACGTCTCCGTTTGTCAGATACATCATAACCCCTGTCCCCGCCAAGACATCGAAGAATATCAAAGCTAAAATGCTGAACACGGCAATCATGATTACCACCCAAATCATAAATCTTTGAAGCCCATCTATTATCTTACTCCAATTCATTTCATTCATATCTTCACCCATTACCCTACATTAAATTGCTACTGATTGAGACGAAAAAACTTCGTCGCTGAAACCTTTTAGGATTTTAGTATAACTAAATGTTACTTGTCGAGAACCCTTTGAATGCCCAAGGGCATTTCCAACCGATTCAACTGAATTTCCAGCCATTAGCCAATTCGTTGCGGCAGTCTTGCGAAATGTGTGTGGGGAAATGGTTGCCAATTCATCTTCATCTACTGCCTTCCCCGCGGCGGCTTTTACCCGGTCATAGACCGCGTTAGTGCTGAGTTTTTTTCCAGTTCTTTTTCCAATGAAGATATATTCCGACTTCTTTTTCCGGTCTTGCACATATTCAAAGATTGCTTCCGCAAAATCGTCTGGTAGAGGGATGTTTCGTGATTTTCCAGACTTAGTTTTCGGGATGTTCAAACGATATGACACATTTCCGTTTACGTCCTCAAGAATGTCGATATCCTGAA
>Ga0210003_1003434_pt1 | contig 12883 bp, 8 predicted proteins | sample LantaG_FD_182804 | JGI IMG/M metagenome (GOLD analysis project Ga0210003, IMG submission 182804) | Deep subsurface microbial communities from Baltic Sea to uncover new lineages of life (NeLLi) - Landsort_02402 metaG (SPAdes) (version 2) | ecosystem: Environmental > Aquatic > Marine > Oceanic >... | reverse complement strand
GAAAAAAGCAACTGACCAAAAAAAGAGAAGAATGGGAAAGTAAGTTCAACCAATGGACTCAAAAATATCCCGAGCTCAAAGAAGAATGGGACAAAGCATTAAATTTAATTATTCCTCAAGATTTAGAGCTGGAAAGTTTAGAAATAAAATCTCCGATAGCTACACGAGTAGCATCATCGATAATCTTAAATAAACTTGCTGATAAAATTCCTTATCTTATCGGAGGTTCAGCTGATTTATGCCCTTCTACTAAAACATATCTTAACAACTATGGAGAAGTTCAAAAAAACAGCTTTAAAGGCAGAAACCTTAAGTTTGGTGTTAGAGAACATGCTATGGGAGCTATTGTTAATGGGATAGCAGCACACAAAGGATTCAGACCATATTGTTCCACCTTTTTTGTCTTTTCTGATTATATGCGTCCGGCTATTAGAATGGCTGCCTTAATGGGACTCCCGATAATTTATATTTTTACTCATGATTCTATCATGGTGGGGGAAGATGGCCCAACGCATCAACCGGTGGAACAGCTTGAATCTTTAAGGATAATGCCAAACTTAAAAGTCATAAGACCGGCGGATGAAGAAGAGACTAAATTGGCCTGGAAGGAAGTTTTAAAAAGAACAGAAGGTCCAACTGTCCTGGTTTTATCCCGTCATAATTTACCTCATCTGGAAAAATACCGTGGCGTGAAAGAATTCTCGCAAGGCGGTTATATCATATCCCATCAAGAAAAAGAAGCGCCCCGGGTGGTATTGATGGCTAGTGGCGGTGAAGTTTCGATAGCCGCAAAGGTAAATCTTATCTTAAAAGTTAATGGCATTATCAGCCGTGTAGTATCTATTCCGGATAGGGAAGAATTTTTAAGACAGGAGAAAAAATATATTGAAGAAACCCTGGGACCCAAAGACGCACTTCGGGTTGTCATTGAAGCCAATACCGGCCAGGGCTGGTATCAATTGTTAAACGATTCCTATTACACAGTATTTATGAAATCTTTTGGTAAGAGTGCACCAGGTCAGCAATTGGCTGATCATTTCGGGTTTACTCCTGAGAAAATCGCCCAAAAAATTATTAAACTTTGTCAGAGGACGGTGACAGGAGACAAGTGCTGATACTCTAAGGACCGCTCAAAAAGAACCTGAAAAATATCGAAATCTTATTGTGCGAGTAGCAGGTTACAGTGATTATTTTAATAATCTTAACAAGACCTTGCAGGATGAAATTATCAGTCGAACAGAACACCAATCATATTAAAAATATAATCTCATGAAAAAATTATTAGCTAAAAGTTAAAAGTTCTGACCTTAATTTTGTCCACTTTTACTTTTTAAGTGAAAAAAATATCGCACAAGTTAGTGTAAACTTTAGTGGGATAGTTAGATAATTAAAAAAATATTGAAAAAATTGCATAACAAGCACTTGATAAAAATAAAGAGGTGTGTTATTTTTATATTGATAACTGGTCATACCATAAGATAACATACCGCATAATAAAATTAATATCCTACAGGTGGCGTTAAAATGAGTTTTAAAACAGTAAAAAGAGAATCTACTTTAGAAGTAATTGTCCAACAGATAAAAAACCAAATAAAAGAGGGTATTTTAAAACCCGGAGAAAAACTGCCTTCCGAAAGAAAGTTATCCGAACTATTAGGAGTAAGTAGAGCATCTGTTAGAGAAGCTATTCAAGCTCTTGCATTTTCAGGTTATCTTGAAGTAATTCAAGGGAAAGGAACCTACATTTTAGAGATAGCTACCAAATATGATGAAATCGTTAATTTTTTTTCGGGATTCTCTAATTATTCTCTAGATTATCTCATGGAAGCAAGAATTATGTTAGAGGGTGAGTTTGCCCGATTAGCAGCCTTAAATGCAAGCCAGGAAGAAATCGATATAATTGAAAGAGTTTTTAATGAAATTGCCAATTCTAAGGACTTAAATACTTTTGTCGTCAAAGATTTGAAATTTCATTTAACTATAGCTAAAGCAACCCATAATCCTATCATGAATGGATTAATGAAAATTATAGGAGAAATGTTATATAAAGAAACTCAGAAAATTATTGAAATATCCAAAGGTACCAGGGAAAATACCATTGAAACTGTCAGGAATTTGGTTCAGGCGATTAGACAACGAAATGCCGAGCAAGCGAAAGAATTAATGAGCGAACACATTAGGAATATTAGGGCATCTTTAGAATCACACTAATCACACTAACGATGAACATATTGATTCTTTTCTTTTATATGAATAAACAGAAAATAGTGCTTCAACCTGGATAAAATGGGTAAAAAGGTTAAAGAAATCAGCCATAATCAACATAGGTGAGGCAAATCAAGTACTACTCGCGATAAAGGAAAAATTGGAGCTAGTTCGTGAATACACTGCAACTGCACAATAGGGGGTGATTATAAGAAATATTTTTTTATGTAAGATTCTTATAAATAGTATATTTTAAAAAATTTTAAAGGAGATTAATTAAAATGAAAAAATTTAACAAAATTACATTATTAACATTAATAGTAGTAATGTGCTTGTTTTTAGCAACATGTTCAACACTAGGACAAGGGGGAACCGGGGACAAATGGAAAATAGGCATAATGACTAACACGGTTACGCAAAACGAGGAAGAGTACAGGGCAGCACAAAATGTTCTTGCCAAATACGGGGAGGAGCATGTAATTCACATGACTTTCCCGGACAAGTTCATGGATGAGCAGGAAACTACAATAGCTAATTTGGTAAGTATGGCTTCAGACCCGGATCTAAAAGCGTTGATTATCTGCCAGGCATGTCCGGGTACTGCACCGGGTATAGACAGTGTGAAGGAAATAAGGGACGACCTTCTTATCTTAGTAGGACAGCCCCAGGACGACCCGCCGGTTATATCAGCCAGAGCTGATATAATAACGCAGTTGGATGAGATGGGAATGGGTTATGCGATACCTGCCCAGGCTAAGGCTCAGGGAGCAAAAGTTTTTGTTCACTATTCATTCCCGAGACATATGTCCTACCCTCTTCTTTCCGCAAGAAGGGATCTAATGAAGAAAGAGTGCGCAAGGATTGGGCTTGAGTTTGTAGATGCTACAGCTCCCGACCCCACTGGCGACGCAGGAATTCCAGGGGCTCAACAGTTTATCCTGGAAGATGTTCCGAGAATGGTTAAGAGTTATGGCAAGGATACAGCCTTCTTCAGCACAAACTGCGCAATGCAAGTACCACTGATTAGCGCTGTAGTAGATACAGGAGCTATCTATCCGCAGCCCTGCTGCCCATCGCCCTTTCATGGATTCCCATCGGCTCTAAATATAGGAATACCCGAAGATAAGAAGGGTGATATCGGCTATGTGGTAGCCGAGATCACAAGGATAATGGCTGAAAAGGGCATGACTGGAAGAACCTCCACCTGGCCGGTGCCGATTAGCATGATGTTTATCGAAGGCATGGCAGAATATGCTAAGGCTTGGATTAACGGAGAAACCGACGGCAAAATGGATATTCCTAAATTAACTGATAAGTTCAGGGAGTATTCAGGAGTTGAAGTTAACCTGACCAAACTGACAGAAGGCGGCACGACCTATGACAACTACCACGTAATATTGCTTGATTTCCTTAATTTCTAGGATAAACTGAAACAGACAGCCAAAGATAGTAAAGGTAAGGTTGCTGTAAAAGGCAACCTTACCTTTTGATTGATCTAGAAAAGGTGGTGAACTGAATGGCAACAGAGTACGCACTACAAATGAAGAATATCGAGAAGGATTATTATGGGAATAAGGTTTTAAAGGGAGTAGATTTAGCAGTTAAACCTGGGGAAATACACGCGCTCATTGGAGAAAACGGTGCCGGCAAATCGACGCTTATGAATGTGCTTTTTGGCATGCCGGTGATACACTCTACAGGTGGGTTTACAGGTGAAGTTTACATAGGCGGTAAGAAAGTAGACATAAAATCACCAAATGAGATAATTAAAATGGGTGTTGGGATGGTACATCAGGAGTTTATGCTCATACCTAATTTTACAATTACTGAAAATATAAAACTTAACAGGGAGATAACAAAAGACAACTTTGTAAGCAGACTATCCAAAAATAAAGAATTAAAGACTCTGGACACCGGGTCAATGAATAACGATGCAAGAAAATCCCTGGATAAACTAGGACTTGGCATTGAAGAATGGGTAACGGTGGCAGGGCTTCCTGTGGGACATATGCAGTTTGTGGAAATTGCCAGGGAGATAGACAAAACTAATATTAAGCTTCTGGTGTTTGATGAACCCACTGGGGTGCTTACCGAAAGCGAAGCCGATATTCTTATAGCTGCTATAAAAAGATTGGCGTCGACAGGAATAGCCATACTTTTCATAACCCACAGGCTGGACGAGGTTCTGCAGGTGGCGGACAATATTACTATCCTAAGGAATGGTGAACTGGCTGCAACCAGAAAAAAAGAGGATACAAATGTAATGGAACTTGCCGAAATAATGGTGGGAAGAAAAATAGATATAGCCGACAAGTCAGAACAAACGGAGGATCATGGAGATAAAGTGGTCATCCTGGAAACAAAAAATTTACATGTTGATATGCCCGGAGAAAGAGTAAAGGGTGTAGATTTAGAAATCATCGAAGGTGAAATATTTGGAATTGGTGGGCTTACCGGCCAAGGAAAGGTAGGTATTGCCAATGGAATTATGGGACTTTGTTCAAGCAGCGGCGAAGTTTTCTTAAAAGGCGAAAAGTTTGAGCTTAACAATACTAATGGTGCTTTAAATAAAGGTTTAGCCTTTGTCTCAGAGGATAGGAGAGGGGTAGGATTATTATTAGATTCTTCAGTAGAACTCAATATAGTAGTTACCACCATGCAGGTTAGAGGGAAGTATTTGAAAAGAATTGGTTTTTTTAACCAAATAGATAGCAAGGAAATTAGAGAACATGCAGCTAAAATGATAAAGGAGTTAGACATAAGGTGCATGGAATCCCAGCAGTTGACAAGACAGCTCAGTGGGGGCAATCAGCAGAAGGTCTGTGTTGCCAGGGCTTTAACTCTGGGTCCCGAAGTGCTGTTTGTATCCGAGCCAACCCGGGGGATAGATGTAGGAGCAAAAAAACTGATCCTTGATTTACTGGTAAAACTGAACAAGGAATTGGGAATGACCATAGTCATGACCTCCAGCGAACTAGTCGAGCTTCGCTCCATATGCAACAGGATAGCGATGATTTATGGCGGAAAAGTTGAGGGCATTCTTAAACCCAGTGATAGTGATAGGAATTTTGGATTGATGATGACAGGAGAATATCGAAAGATGCACAGTAAGGAGGCCATATAATATTATTGAAATTATTAAGAAATATTTAAATATATTTGGTCTTCCGAGGCTTATAATTACAATGCTATTTGTTACGGTTTGCATAGCGGCAGTGGTTTTAAAACTCCCAGTTCGATTAATAGCTTCCGATGTAATCAGAAGGTTCGGTATGTTTGGTATCCTGGCTCTGGCTATGGTTCCGTCTATACAATGTGGTACCGGTCCAAACTTTGCTCTGCCTATAGGCATAATATGCGGGCTGTTAGGCAGCCTTTTGGCAATCGAGTTTGGGTTGACTTCAAAATACCTCGGTTATGGCTTCATCTCAGCAGTACTCATCTCAATACCTTTTGCAATCCTGTCCGGGTGGGTATACGGAATGCTTCTCAACAAGATAAAAGGTTCTGAGATGCTAGTGGCGACATATACCGGGTTTTCAATTGTTTCCTTTATGCAGATAGGCTGGGTAATACTGCCCTTTAAACATCCGCAACTAATATGGCCAATTGGAGAGGGCTTAAGGGTTACAATTTCACTGGATTCAACCTTCGGAGAGGTACTTAACAGGTTATGGGGTTTTAGCATCGCAGAGGTTTATATTCCAACAGGTCTGCTGCTCTTCTTTTTTCTCTGCTGTACTTTCGTCTGGCTTTTCTCAAGAAGTAAAAAGGGGATTGCGTTAAAAACGGTTGGGGATAATCTGAAATTTGCTGTTGCATCGGGTATAAATGTAGACAAGAATAGAATCTTAGGGACAATTTTGTCGATGGTCATAGGTGCTATAGGTATTATAGTATATTCACTAAGCTTTGGTTACATGCAGCTGTATTTGGCTCCCCTCTATATGGCTTTCCCGGCTGTTGCTGCAGTTCTAATCGGTGGAGCTACGACTAAAAAGATAAAAATATCCCATGTGCTTATAGGGACCTTTTTATTCCAGGGTTTATTAACGGTTGTTCTACCGGTAGCTAATCAGCTATTTCCTGAAGGGAATCTATCAGAGGTGATTAGAATGATAGTACAGAACGGAATAATATTATATGCACTTACTAAAGTTGGGGGGGTAGTATAATGGCTGGAGTTAGCGAGTTCAAAACTAATAAAATAAATAAAACTAACAGGTCTAATAGTGTCAAAAGGTTTCTATTTGACAGAAGTGTGCCACTTCTGTTCATTGTTCTCTGTTTGGCGGGAGTCTATTTCTCAAAGCTGCCCTCACTATTTATAGTGAGTACATTGTTGAAAAGGATAACAAGAAACTCCTTCATGGTCCTTTCCCTTGTCTTGCCGGTACTAGCCGGTGTGGGTCTCAACTTTGGAATAGTCATCGGGGCCATGGCAGGACAATTTGCGATAATTGCCGTAACCCATTTTAAAGTTTCAGGTTTTCCCGGATTTATGTTGTGTATTCTACTGTCAATACCGATAGCGATAGTTTGTGGGATTTTAACTTCTATGCTTCTTAACCGAACTAAAGGTCAGGAAATGATTTCCAGTATGATTGCAGGGTTCTTTGCCAATGGAGTGTATCAGTTTATTCTTCTCTTTCTGGTTGGGACCTTAATACCCCTCAAGAATAAGGCCCTTGTACTGAGCAGAGGTATAGGCATCAGAAATAACGTAGACCTATCAACTGCGACGGGACTTAAATATTCCCTTGATGATGTACTTAAGTACCCGCTGTTTCATGTCTTAGCGGCTGTATCTGCAGTAGTTATATTAGTTGTCTGTATAGATTATTATATAAAAAGAAAAAATGGGGCGGATGGCAACAGCAATTTCAAATATCTTGGCCGTCTAATAACAGCAGGATTCATCCTTGCAGTGAGTATGACGGTAATTATGACCAATTCGCCGTTGCTAATCATTAAACTTCCTATTGTCACTACTTTGTTTATAGCAGCGTTGTGGCTGTTCAACGTTTTAATTATGAAAACCAAATTAGGACAGGATTTCAGAACGGTTGGGCAGGATATGGATATTGCAAAAGTTACAGGAATAAATGTTAATAGAGTAAGGACAATCGCTATTACTATATCGATACTGCTTGCCTCGTGGGGTCAGGTAATTTTCCTACAGAATATAGGAGTCCTATCAACTTATGGCAGTCATGTTCAGACAGCTCTATTCTCTATCGCTGCCATACTTTTGGGAGGAGCATCAATTATTAAGGCAACCAGTGGACAGGCAATCCTGGGTGTAATTCTCTTTCACACACTGTTCATAGTATCCCCTAAAGCTGGGAATAATCTTTTCGGAGATGCTCAGATAGGAGAATTTTTTAGAGCCTTTGTATCATACGGTGTTATAGGAGTAGCAATAGGACTCCACGAATGGAACAAAATAGTTAGAGCGGCTAGAAGTAGAAGGCGACTTGATGCCTTGGAATAGAAGCGATTCGTAACAAACATAAAAAATAAATTTAAGGAGAATAAATATGCTAAATAAAAAATATACTAATAAGCTTTGTGAGGTAATGTATAAAAATAATGTTGATGCCATGATGATTGGCCCTTCAGTTGATTTGGAGTTTTTAACTGGTTTTAATCCACAAGTCTGTGAAAGATTTCAGGCATTCTTTATTTTATCAAACGGCGAATGCTTTCACATTTCTCCACAACTATATTTAGAAGAAGCGGAAAAATGCTTAGATAGCTGTACGGAGATTTTTATGTGGAAGGATAGTGATATTTTTGTAGATGCTATAAGGGTTGCAAGCCAGAAATATAACTTGAATGGCAAGACTATTGCTATCAATAATGCTATTAGAGGGGTAGATTTAATTGATATCAGAGAAATACTAAATGCAAAGTTTATAAACGGACACGATATTCTAGAAAATCTTAGAGTTATTAAAGATAATGATGAAATAATAAAATTAAGAGAAGCTGCAAAAATAGCTGATGAAGTTATGGGTGAAACCATTGACTATATATCTCCTGGCATGACAGAGGGAGATATTAAGAAAAAAATAGAAGAACTATTTATGCAAAAAGGTGCTGAAGGATTAGCTTTTAAGCCAGGAGTTATTTCTGGTCCTAATAGTTCAAAACCTCATTACAATAAGGATTCAAGAACTATTGAAGAAAAAGATATTATTATTTTAGATATTGGATGTAGATATAAAGGCTATTGCTCTGATATTTCCAGAACAGTGTTTGTAGGCGGAATAACTGATGAAGAAAAAAAGGTCTATGATATTATTCTAAGGGCAAATGAAGCAGGAGAAAAAATGGCAAAACAAGGTGTAATAGCAGAAGATGTGGATAAAACATCAAGAGATATAATCGAAAGCGAAGGCTATGGCCAATATTTTCTTAATAGAACAGGTCATGGTATCGGTATTACTGTTCATGAAGCCCCCTATATAAGAACCGGAAACAAACAGAGACTTGAAAAAGGAATGGCATTTAGTATAGAACCAGGTATCTATATGCAAGATAAGTTTGGTATGAGAATTGAAGATATCGTTGTAGTTGGAGCAGATGGGCCTGAAGTACTAAATAAGTTTACAAAAGAAATAATTGTGATCAAATAAAATGTTCCACCCAATCCAAAAAATATTAGAACAAAAGAATTTTTACCAAAGGCTTTATAAAATATTATTTTTATATCCTGATAAGATAGCTGTTCGACTACAAGGAGATATATAAAAATATGAAGGGGGATACATTAATGGTCAAGGGTTATGCAGGAAAATTATTAAGAGTTTTTCTTGATGAAGAGAAGGCTAAAGAAGAACATTTAAATTTTGATGATTTGAGAAAATATATTGGTGGGGTAGGATATGGGGCTAAACTTTTGTATGATGAACTAAAAAAAGGAATTGACCCCTTGGGTCCTAACAATAAAATAGTATTTGCAACAAGCCCATTAACAATGAACACTGTGCCCGGAGGAGGAAGTATAGAATTATGTTTTAAATCCCCCTTGACAAATGGCTGGGGAGAATCCAGGTGTGGGGGAGATTTTGGGCCAGAAATGAGGAAAGCTGGTTATGATTTTATAATTATCGAAGGAAAATCGGATCAACCGGTGTACCTGGTTATTAATGATGGGAAGGTGAGCATTAAACCCGCTGGTCATCTGAAAGGCAAAACAGTAACTGAAAAAATAGATGAGATAAAGAACGACCTGAGTGATTCAGATTTTAAAGTTATGTGTATTGGCCCAGGCGGAGAAAAATTGGTAAAGTATGCTACTGTAATGTTTGGAGGTCGTGCTGCAGGTCGATGTGGTGCCGGTGCAGTAATGGGCTCTAAAAATCTATTGGCAGTAGCAGTTAAAGGCACAAATAAAATAACCCCCGCTCAACCTAAAGAATTTAAGAAAGCTGTTCGGATGGTAATGAAAGTGATAAAAGAAAATCCTAATACCACTGCTTTTAAAGAACGCGGAACCATAAGGGATATGCCGGGGATTGATGTTGCAGGGGATTTTCCTACCAAAAACTGGCAATCTAATTCTTGGGGAAAAGGAGAGAATATTTATAATTATTTTTCCCATAATAATCTAATTAAAAATAATATGTGTTATCGGGGTTGTCCTGTAGCATGCGGAAGAATTGCGCAGGTTAAAAATGGACCATATAAAACCCCTGTACATGAAGGGGCAGAGTATGAATCAATGGCCGCATTTACTGCCTTTGTCCTAAATAAAAATGCAGATGCAGCGGTTAATAGCACTTATTGGTGCAATGAATATGGGATTGATACCATTTCAGCTGGGGCGTCGATAGCTTTTGCTATGGAATGTTATGAAAAAGGTATACTTAATCAGAATGATGTTGATGGTTTAGATTTAACCTGGGGTAATGCAGAAGTTTTACCGATTTTGGTTAAAAAGATCGCCTTGAGAGATGGAATTGGATCACTTCTTGCTGATGGAGTTAAACGGGCAGCTCAAAAAATAGGAAATGGTTCAGAAGAATTTGCCATTCATGGGAAAGGCTTGGAAGCCCCTGCTCATGATCCTAGATCTGGAAAAGCTTTAGCTATTACCTATGGGACTGCAAATCGGGGAATGTGCCATATTCATCCATTGGAGGCTATGGCATATGATTCGGGGAAAATGGATTTCGGGATGATAAAGTATGGTGTTCCTGATCCGGAGACAGTGGATAGATGGGAAGAAAAAGGAAAAGGTAAGATAGTAAAATTATTACAAGATGGTTTAATCATACCAGATGTTTTAAATATTTGTAAATTTATGATGTACGTAGGTTGCACATTGGAACATCTATCAATGATATTATCTGCCATTACTGGTTGGAATATATCTGATAGAGATTTGCTAAAAATTGGAGAAAGAGTATATAATTTACAGAGGTTATTTAATATAAGGGAAGGCTTCTCTCGAAAGGACGATTTATTACCGGAAAGAATGAAAAATTTACCACAATTTGGAGACTACAAAGATGAGAGAGATTGTGAGATAAAGAATTTCGAAGAGATGTTGGATGAATATTACGAGGCTAGAGGATGGGACAAACAAACCGGCAAACCCTTACCTGAAAAATTACATGACCTTGATATTACCTAATCTAATAATAGATAATTATCGTAAAATAGATGTCTAAGTTATAGAATAGATTTAAAAAAGAGTGAAGATGTTAATCTAATTGAACATGGGGAGGTATTTTGTGAAGAAAGAAATAAAAGAATTAAAAGGAACTTTTGTGGTAATGGTTACACCTTTTGATGAAAATCAAAATATTAATTTTAAAGCAATGGAAGAAAATATTGAATGGTATATTGAAAAGGGTGCACATGGGTTGATTCCCCTGGGCAGCACAGGTGAAATGGCCAGTTTGTCCGAAAAAGAGCGTTATGAAATAGCTGAATTTGTGGTTAAGATTGTAAATAATAGACTTCCAGTATGTATAGGTACTACTGCAGAAACAACCGCTAAAACATTAGAATATACTCAGCATGCTGAAAAGATTGGAGCTGACGCTGTTCTTATTCTACCGCCTTATTATTTTAATCCTTTACAGGAAGAAATTATTTATCACTATGAGACAATATCAGATGCTGTCAACATTCCTATTATGATTTATAACAATCCAGGGGCATCTGGAGTGGATATCCAGTTAGAAACAGTTCTTAAATTAGCAGAGAAAGAAAATATTAAATATATTAAAGAATCTACTGGGGATATCATTCGTTTAAGAGAAATCGAACGGCTTAGCCATGGAAATATTATTACTTTCTGTGGTAGTGAAGAGCTTGTATTCGAATCATTTTTCCTGGGAGCTCAGGGTTGGGTGTCGGTAATCAGTAATGCATTACCCGAACTGTCATCGGCAATCTACGAAGAATCTGTGATTAATAAAAATTATAAAAGGGCGCAGGAAATTTATAATGTTATTTTACCATTATGTATAGAACTAGAAGAATCAGGTAAGTTAGTGCAGGTTGTAAAATATTGCATGGATAGAAGAGGAGCAAATGGGGGTAATTTTCGTTCTCCCCGTTTACCATTAAGCAAAGAATACTGTAAAAAAATTGATCAATTATTAGAAAAAGCTCTTGAATTTATGAAATAAAAGAAGGTGATTTTATTAAAAAACAACCGGCAAGTATTTTTAATGATGCTATAGGGCCGATTATGAGAGGTCCTTCTAGTTCTCATGTGGCTGCTTCGGTCAGGATTGGGAATCTTGCACGTCAGTTATCAGGTAAGAAATTAAAGCATGTTGTGATTGAATTTGAAAGACAGGGGGCCATCGCCCCTACTTATCATTCTCAAGGAACCGATATTGGTCTTGCGGCAGGATTGTTAGGGTTAAAACCGGATGATAAGGCTATGCCTATTTCTTTGGAGAAGGCAAGAGGAGAAAATATAGCTATAGAATTTAAAATTACCGATTTTATTGCTGATCATCCCAATACCATAAAAATAATGTTAGCTGATCAAGAAGGCAAAAAGATTCATTTAGAAGCTATTTCGGTTGGTGGCGGTTTGATTGAAATAAAAAAAATTGAGGAATTTTCCTTGTCAATTTGTGGAGATTTTTATGAAACATTATTATTTTATTCCCGAATCACAAGTAAAGAGGCTGAGGAAATAATAGAGCAGATCAAGAAGGAAATCAAAGGAATTGCCTATATCGATTTATCGGAAAATAATATGCAAGGGATTATCAATTTAAAAACTAGTTCGAAATTAACTCCTTCCAAAATCCTTTGGCTACAGAAATTAAAAAATATTTTATATATAAGACAGTTGGATCCTGTTATGCCGGTTGTGTCGGTGAAAGATTGTTGTATTCCGTATAATACCGCTTCTAAAATGTTGAGCTATTGGGAAAAAAAAGGTGGGGAATTATGGGAATTGGCTGCTTTATATGAAAGTAGTCGGGGAAAATTAACACAAGCTAAAATATTTTCTAAGATGAGGAAAATTGTTAATATATTAAAATCATCTATTGAGACTGGTTTAAAGGGAACATCTTATCAGGATCGAATTTTAGGACCCCAAGCCTGGTTGGTTGAAAAAGCGAATCGAGAAAATAAATTGATTCCCGGAGGTGTATTGAATCATATTATTTCTTTTACCATGGCAATGATGGAG
>Ga0210003_1003433_pt1 | contig 12884 bp, 15 predicted proteins | sample LantaG_FD_182804 | JGI IMG/M metagenome (GOLD analysis project Ga0210003, IMG submission 182804) | Deep subsurface microbial communities from Baltic Sea to uncover new lineages of life (NeLLi) - Landsort_02402 metaG (SPAdes) (version 2) | ecosystem: Environmental > Aquatic > Marine > Oceanic >... | reverse complement strand
AGAGAGAGAGAGAGAGAGAGAGAGAGAGAGAGAGAGAGAGAGAGAGAGAGAGAGAGAAAAGAAGAGGGGAAATGGAGAAGAGTGAGTTTTTCTTCTTTTCTTTTTTCGAAGCGCAATCGAAAACAGCTCTCTCACTTTTTTCTTTTTCAACTTTTCAATTCTCGCGTAGCGCGCCCCTACTTCCCTTCCCTTCCACCTCCCACTCCCCCTCCCTCCCCCATGGGCGACGTCGCCGTGGCGCACGCCTCGGCGCCCCCGCTCATGGCGCCCGCGTCAGTGGACGTCGCTGCTGCGACCAACAACAACGCCAATGCTGCCGCCGCCGCTGCTGCCGCGGCGGCGATGACCAATGAGCGCTTCAGCCCGGGCGGCCACGCGCTGCGCGCCAGGGCGCGCACCGTCAACTACAACCTGAAGAAGTCCGACTTCGGAGGCACCCCTGCCTGGCTCAAGGCGTCGAGCGCCGCGCCCGACGGCGGCCTGGCGCACGGGAAAGGCGGAGGAGGAGGAGAAAAGGCGGTGACGTCGTCGAAACTCCCAACTGCTGCTGCTGCAGCAAACGCGAATGCGAACGGAGGCCGCTTCAAGGCCTCCACGGCCGCGGCCAAGGGCAAGGCCCCCGCTTTCTCCATCCACGCGCGTGCTGCGGGCGAGGAGAACGCCGCCGCGGCGGCGCCGGTGCACCAGAGGGCGCCGAGGGCCAAGCAGCACGGCCTCGAGTTTTCGCGAGCGGCGCTCAACAACAACGGAAACGCAAACGCTCCTGGTGAAATCCCTCACCCGGCCGGCCGCGGTGGCGCCGCCTCCACTTCGCAGGCCTCGTCGGGCCGCGGCGGCGTCCCCTTCAAGAGGCTCCCGGCGAAAGCGGCGGCTCCTGGAGCGAAGAAGCGCGGGAGGCCTCCCATGAACAGAGACAGGGACAACAACAATGCGAACAATTGGGGCTCGGCGCCGTCGCCGCACCGTTCGTTCGTCTCTTACGGAGGAGGAGGGGGCAACTCCCCGTCCCGCGCCGCCTACGCCTCGATGCTCGGCGGAGGCTACGAGGAATCGCCGACTGCTCCTGCTGCTTGGAACGCCAACAACAACAACACCGTGCGCTTCGTGCAGAACAACGGGGGGAACAACGAGGTGACAGCGGCCGCAGCTGTCGCGGCGTCGGCGGCGGCGGCCGGGGTGCTGCGCAAGGTCCAGGTGCGGGAGGGAGAGTTTTGTTCTTTGTCAATTGGCATGGAGAGGACACTCTGCTCGCGGTTGGCGAAGAGAGGGCTCGGAGAAGAGGGCGACGAGGCGGAGGATTCGAGGGGGGCAGAGAAATCTCAATAATCCGAATTTCAAATCCTTTCGATTTCGAATCTCTCGATTCTTTCTTCAACTCTCTCAACCTCTCTTCTTCCTCTTTCCTCACCTCTTCTTTCTCTTCTCTCTCTCTCTCTTCTTCTTCTACTTCTTCTTCTCCTCCTCTTCCCACCTCCCTCCCACCAGGACGAGTACGCCGCCCTCCTCGAGAGGTACCAGCACCTCAAGGAGCGCCGCCTGGGAGAGGTCGAGGCCCTGCTCGAGGAGCACGACGCCAAGGTCGACGCCAACGTCGACGCCGCGGCGCGCCTGGCCGAGCACTGGAAGGCCGAGGCCTCGCGCCAGGGCGCGCGCGCCGCCGGGGCCGCGGCCACCCGCGAGGAGCTGGGCAAGACCTACGAGGCCCTGGCCGCTGCGAGGTCGCACGCGCACGAGCTCGAGGCCAGGGCGCTGGCGGCGGAGGAGGAGGCCGCCGAGCTGCGCAGGGAGCTGGCCGCGGCGAGGCTGGCGCTCGAGGCGAGGCCGAGGGCCGACAAGGGGTGCCAGGCGAGCTTAATGCCGGCGGAGGCTCCTCAGATGCAGCATATGCAGGTGCAGATGCCTCCTCCTCCTCCTCCTCACATGCAGCACGGAGGATTCTTCAACCACCAGAACAGGGGCGTTGCCGCGGCGTGGTGCCCCGAGGGCGACGCCGCGTCGTCGGCGCTCTACCTCCCGCCGCAGCAGCAGCACCAGAGGAGGCAGCAGCATGTCGTCGCCCCTGCTCCCCCTGTCGCTCCTCCCCAGCAGCAGCAGCAGCAAGCTCAGCAGCAGCCCCACCAGGAGCTGACCGCCGCTCTCGGCCTGCTCACCGCCCCCGGGCGCACCCGCCAAGGAGCGACGCTCTACGTCCACGCCGCGACGGGGCTCAGGTTCGAGGCCGCCCCCTCCGGTGGAGAAAACGGCGCCGGCGACGTCCTCTACACCCCCGTCGAGCTGGGAATGCTGGCGTCGTCGCTGCCGGTCTACATGAGGCAGGAGGTGGCCGTCGCGGCGAGGGACTGGCCTGCCTTCTACGGGAAGGTGCTGCAGGCGGTCGGCGCCGGGGCCAAGGCCGCGGCGAGGGCGCAGCAGGCGCAGGCGCAGGCAGGGCAGTAGAGAGAGAGAGAGACAGAGGTGGTTTAAATAAGGGAAAAGGGTTTTTTCTTCTTCGAGTTCGTCCACACACTTTGATTCAATGGGGAGAGGGAGAGAGAGGGTACAAGGAAAGAGAGAGAGAGAGAGAGAGAAACGGGGAAAGAGAAAGAGAGAGAGTTCAAACAAAAAGAGCGAGAGACGACGCGCGACGAAATGAGAAAAAGAAGAAAAAAAACGTCTTCTTTCTTCTTCTTCTCTCGCTGGGCCCTCTCCCGCCACACTTCCAAAAAAGAAAAAATACACGAGGGGGCGGGTTCCTCGTTCCATTCCAATGTGACATCAATAAAAAAAGACATTCGAAAAAAAAAAAAAACAATTTTACTCCTCTCTGTCCTCTGGCGGCACTCCCCCGTCGTCGTCGCTTTCATCGTTTTCGTCTTCCTCTTCTTCTTCTCTCCGCCTCCCTCCGAGCCCAACGCCTCTCGTCGCCTCGGGCTCGGGGGCCTCGCGCGTCCAGAAGATATCCTCGAGACCTCTGCGCAGTGCTTCGTTGTCGCCGCCGCCGTTGCCGCTAGCCGCCGCGGTTTCTGAAGGTTCTTCCTCCGCTGCTGCCTCCGCCTCCGCCTCCGCCTCCGCCTCCGCCTCCGCCTCCGCCTCCGCCTCTGCGCGAACAGGAAAGAGGTCGGCCGGCGGCGCCGGGGCTTCAACGCTCTCGAGCTCCACCCCGAGAGCCGCGGCGGCTTCCCTCAGGGCTCTTTCTTCTTCCCCGGCTGCGACGACGACATTGGTGACGACGGCGTTGTCCTTGTCGACGCCGTTGCTCGACTGTTTTTTTTTTTTGAGAAAGGTGTTTTTTTTTTGGTTTGCGAAAGAGAGAGAGAGAGAGAGAGAGAGAGAGAGAGAGAGAGAGAAAAAAAAAAGTGAGTTTTTCTTCTTCTTTTTTTCCCCATCGCAACTCTCTCAACACTCCTCGACACCAGCTCCCAAAAAAACTCCATCTCCAACTCCTCACCCCGAGCCTCCCCGCCCTCCCGGCCCTGTGCAGGTAGTCCGCGGCCCCTCCCACGGGCGGACCAAGAGAGTAAACGGCTTCGACTGCAGGTAAATCCAAACCCCTCGCCGCGTTGGGCGTCGCGAGCAGCAGCGAGGCCGCTCCGTCGCGGAAGGCGTGCGCGGCCCTCGTGGGCTCACGCCCCGTCGGGAGCAGCACGGCCAGCGTGTGGACGCCCCACAAGGAGGCCCGCAGGGCCCTGGCGGCGGTCTTGGCAGAGCTTTCATCTTTGGTGAAAACTATCGTTCGAGGGGCCGGGGCGTCGGGCCCAACTGCCGCGGCGTCTCGCCTCAGGAGTCGGGCCAGCGCGGGGAGGGCGTCTTCTGCAGTAGGGACGGTGCAGACGCGGTGGTGGATCGAGGAGGGGATCTGAGGGAGGAGGCGGAGAGAAGGATTCGTCGACGGAGAAGAAGAAGAAGAAGAAGAAGAAGTCGAGGAGGTTTCTCCTTCTCCTTCTCCTTCTCCTTCTGTTGAATCAAAAACGTCGATCCCCGATCCGACAACCCGCGCCGCGTCCTCTCTCAGCCAGCCCCCCTCGACACCGGCCCTGAGGGCCCCGCCGCTCACCGCCGACGCCCCCACCAGCACGACGTCAGGTCTAGGCCTCCCGTCGAGCGCCGCGGCCGCCTGAGCCGCGAGGAGGAAGTCGGAGAGAGAGTCACCGTGGAGGTCGAGGCAGGCGTCGGCCTCGTCGACGGCGATCGCGACGGCCGTCGAGCCCAGGGGGAAAATACTGCTCGAAGTCTCCTTCCCGTCTTCTATTCCTCCTGCTGCTTCAGAGCCCTTCGGCGGGCAGGCCTCCAGCAGCATCTCCGGCGTGCCCACGACGACGGTGGCGCCCGAGAGCCTGCCGCCGACGCGGGCCCTCAGGGCCTCCCCCTCGTCGAGAACGCCTCTGACCAGCAGGCCTCGGGGACCCGTGAACGAAAACATGTTGGCCTTGGAGCCCGGGGTCCTGTGGGTTGTTGAGTTTTATATTGTTATAGAGAGAGAATTGGAGAGGGGGAAGAGAGGGGGGGCGTTGGTGTCATAGAGAGAGAATTGGAGAGGGGGAAGAGAGGGGGGGCGTTGGGATTGAGAAAAGGAGCAGAAGGAGCAGAACGAGGTGCGTTGGTCGAAAAATGGAGAAAAATAACCTTTTTCTTCTCTCTCTCTCTCTTACCTCGTCGAGAAGCTCCCCCCCAGCAGCCGGTACACCAGCAGCGCGATCTGCACCCCCAGGTCCCTCGTAGGCACCACCACGACCAGCTGCGGCGGCAAAGAGGAGCTCGGAGAGTCGGAATCGTTCCCTTCGGTTTTACTACTGTAGTCGAGCCGAGACAGCAGCGGCATCAGGAAGGCCAGGGTCTTGCCCGATCCCGTCTGCGCCACGACGACGGCGTCCCTGCCCGCCACCGAAAGTGCCTCGTAGGCCCTGCGCTGGATATCGGTCGGGTAGAGGTAGCCGAGCTGCTCGGCGCGCTGCGCGAGCCACTCTGGCGTCTTGTTGGGGGCGGCTGCGTCGAGGGGGAGGTCCCTCCAGGCTGGGAGCAGAGAGGTTTCATTCCCGCTCCGGCTCCCACCTCCACCTCCTCTCCCTTCGCTCTCGCTGGCCCTCCGGAGCTCGTCCCGGGCCTTGGCGGCCTCGGCGTAGTCCTCGGCCTCGATGGCGCGGATAAGGCGGGTCTGCAGCGCGTTGAAGTCCGGGAGCGGCTGCCGAGGAGGAGGAGGAGGTGGAGGTGGAGGTGGAGACGACGAAGACGAAGAAGATGAAGCGGACACAGCGATGCTCCTCTTCCGGGCTCGAATTGCAACGCTTTCCAACTTTTTTGGTCGATCCGCTGCTGCAGTAGTAAAGCGTCGTCCTGCCGCTGCGCGCTGAGAGCGCGCGGGCATCGGAGTGAGGCGCATTGAAGCGTGAGAGAGAGAGAGGGGACGACTTCTCTCTTTTTTCGATGGCAATCGAATTGTGTTTCGACATCACAACACGTCGTTTTTTTAAGCAAGAAAAAAAAACTCTCTCTCTTATCGATGCCTCCGCTCACGCTCAAGAGCCCGCGCCTCGGCGGGCCGCAGGTGGCAGCTGGTCGTCTTCTGCACCGCGCTGAGCTCCCGCCGAGGCCGGCGTCGACTCGCTCTACGCGGGAGAGTGAGTCGACGCATTTTGGTACCAATGTCGTTGCTTCGGCGCTCGGCGGAAGCAGCAGTGGCGGCGTGGCTTCAAGCTCTTCTTCAACCTCTTCCTCTTCCTCTTCCTCCATCGCCGACGCCAAGGCCTCCCTCCGCGCCGCGGCCCCCGCGGCCCGCGCCGGGGACCCCGCTGCCATCGCCACGGTGCTCGCCGCGGTAGAGAGGCTCGCCGAGCTCGCCTTGGAGGAGGCGCCCTCGTCCTCAACCCCAAGCTCCCCTTTCCCTCCGCCGCCGGAGCCGTCGACCTGGGAGACGCTCTTCACGGACGCGAAGCAGGGGTCCAACGGCAAGGTGGGCCCTTTACAGGGCGAGGCGAGGCAGCTCTTTGAGACCAACAAGCAATTCGTCAACAGGGTGTCGATCCCTTCGGAGAAATTGCCTCTGCTGAAGGCCGATTTCGGCGGGCGGTGGGAGCAGCGTGCCGGGCGAAAGGACCGCGTCGAGGTGATTTTCGAGAAATCGAATTTCTATGTCGCTGGCTTTCGGGTCTCGGGGAGCGAGTTCCCCCCACCGGGGACGAAGGGGTCCCTTAAAGGTCACTGGACGATGAAGTTTGCCGACGACGAGGTCAGGGCCTTTGTGACGAACAAGATGAGCGTCGTCGTGCTGGGGCGCGTCTTGGAAGAAGAAAAGTAGATAGAGAAAAGAAGAGAGAAGAGAAGTTTCCGAGTTGGGTTGTAAAAAAAAAAAGGCAAGAACACTCTTTCTCTCCCTCCAATCTTTCTCTCTCTCTCTCTTTCTTTCTCTCTCCTACTACGACTAAAAATAAAGGGGTGGGACGGACAACTCTCTAAGGGGAGAGACGAGACAAAATTTTGAGCGTTTTGCATACGGAAAAGGAAGAAGAAGAAAAAAACAGAAACAACGACGACAACAATAAAAAAAGAGCAACTCTTCACGCCGCCTCTTCCTTCTTCTTCTTCTTCGCCGCCTCGAGCCCTCGCTTCACCATCTCCTCCACCCGCAGCACCGCCGCCGTCGCGCTCTCTCCCGCGACATAAGTTTCTAATACTTCTCCCTTGACGTACAGCACCACCGTTGGCATCTTTGTGACTCCCGCGCCGGAGACGACGCCGGCCGGGACGGCGTTGACGTCGAGGAACGCCAGCGGCACCTGAGGAAACTTATCTTTCAGGAGATTCGCGATCCTCGGCTTGACGTAGATGCACTTGCGGCACCAGCGGGCCATGAAGTCGACGACGACGACGTCGGCGGAGGCGCGAGTGTCGTCGAACTCCTTCTCGGAGGTGATCTGGGGAGAGAGGTTGGTTGGTTGGAGGAGGAAGAGATGAGTTTCTTCTTTCGCTTGGTCAAGAATGAAAAGTTTTTGATGGCCATCGAAAAACTATTCCTCTTCTTTCCTCCTTCTTCACGGCTGCATTACGATCATCCGACTGCACTCACATATGCGTCGTCCCCTGCCTCGGATCCGAGGCCGTTTGGGGGAGGCGAAAAGGTGCTCCTAGAAGAAGAGGAGGAGCGATAAAGAGGAAGACGAAGAGGTCGCCGAGAAGCAGCGATCGATGATGGGGCAGCATTCGTAAAAGAGAGAGGAGCTCCTCTTGCCCGCGCTGCCGAGGCAACAGCCACTACTGCCCTCGATTCAGATCTCCGCGAGGAAGAGGCGACGGTACCCGTCGCTGGCAGTGAGCGGAGGGAGCAGGGAACCGGCATCGGGGAAGGGAGAGAGAGAAGCAGAAGAAGAGGGAGGGAGGGATACAGAGAGAGCTGGAAAAACTCTCAGACGAAAAAATGGAGAGAGAGGAGGTCGAGGTTGAGGTTTTCCATTTTTCGAGGGAAAGAAAAAAAAACTCGAGAGAGATAGAGAGAGAGAGCATCGCAGCGATTCGCTTTCGCGCGTCAGGCATGTCCTTTGTCCGCGCCGCCGCCCCGGGGGCGCCGACAGGAGGTACGTAGCATCCCTCAGGGCGCTTAGTTTGATCGCACGCGGACCGTTGGTGACGCGGAGTCTTCGAAATGCGGCGTCGATGATGGAACAAATTGAACAGCGACGACGGCCAGCGTTTGTCCGTCTCGACTCTCTTCTTCTCTCACGAAGTCCTCGTCCCTCACTCACCCAACCCACTTCCCCCCATCTCAGGCCCAGGAACACGCCCGGGACCGGGAGGAGCGCCCCTCATCTCCACGGGCGTCGCGGGAATCGACTCTGCCCTCGGCGGCGGCCTCCCGCTCGGCCGCCTGCTGCTCGTCGAGGGTCGAAGCTCCAATTCTTCGACAACTGTCGACGCGCTCTCGCGCCTATTCGTCGCCGAGGGCGTCGCCTGCGGGCAGCGCGTGGCGTGGGTCCAGAGCGGCGGCGGATGTGACGACGACGAGGACGAGGAGTCAGACCAGAGGCAGCGGTGGTGGATCCCGGGGAGGGCTGTCCCGCGCGAAGAGAGGGCCGGCTCGAGCTCCTCCTCGAGTGCTTCCGCTTCCGCTTCCGCTTCAGCTTCCTCCGCTCCGCTCGACCAGCTCGAAGACGACGAAGACGAGGGCTCCGACCTCAAGATCGCTTGGCAGTACCGCCGCTATATAGCCTCCGCGAGGGCCGCGAGGGAAGAAGAAGAGCAGCGCAGGGAGGAGAGGGAGAGGGCCGAGCGGCGGCAGCGGAGGAGGCAGCAGGAGGAGAAGAGTCGGAGCGAGAACGCTTCCGTTCCTTCTTTGTCTTCGTCGTCGTCTTCTTCCTCCGTCGTCAAGGCATGGTGCCACGACTTCGACATGAGCAAGAGGACGCTCTGCCCCGGCTTCGGCGAGAGGAAGAAGAGCAAGGGAGGAGCAAAGGCAGCAGAAGAAGAAGAAGCATCGTCGTCGTCGAAAACCACTCCTCTCCTCGTCGCGGCAGAGACGCTCGCCTCGGCGGCAGACGCCGCCGTCACAGCTGCCCGCGCCTCGACAGCCGACCGCGCCTCGCCCCCGGCGCGTATCCTGATTTCGGACCCGGGGTCGCCGGAGTGGAGGACGACGACAAAGGCGACGAAAGAAGGGAGCGCCGGCGGCGACCACGGCGAAAACGCCGCTCCTTCTTCTGTCCTCCTCCTGCTGCGCCGCCTCCGAGGGGCCCTCCGCGGCGCGCGAGCAGCCGCCGTCGTCACCATCCGAGCCGGATCCCTGTCCCCTGCCGAGCTCGCAGCGGCGAGGGCGACCGCTGACGCTGTCATTACTTTCTCGCCGCTGAAAGCGGAAGTCGCTGCCGCCGGTGGTGCTGCGTCCGAGGGACGCAATCCTTCCTCCTCTTCTTCCTCTCTCATCGCCGGCGCGGGCAAAAACGGCTCCGCGGTGGCTCTCGCGAGGGTCCTGCGCCTGCCTCCTCCCGGGCCAGCGGTCCCTTCGAGGCCGCAACCCTGCTCGAGCAGCTCGAGCTCGAAATCTTCGTCTTTGTCTTTGTCCTCGTCGCTGCTCCTTGTGGTGTCGAGGAGGAGGAGGACGATGAGCGTCGCGCCGGCTGCTATCGACCACGACGCCGAGGAGGCAGCGGCAGCAGCAGCAGGAAGTGGTGGGAGCGGGGGCGCGGCTGCGGCGTGCGGGGCGAGGCCAGGGTCGAGGTCGGCCGCGGCGCTCGAGTTTTAGAGAGGGGGAAAAAATTGAAGACATTGAAAACTTGTCAAAAAAAAAAAAACACGAAACAAACTCTCTCTCCCCTTCAGAGATCATTCTTTTTTTCTCGACGATTGTCAACAATCTCTCTCTTGCGCGCGATGGCACTCACCATGGACGTCATGACGCTCGAGGCCGGCGACGAGCCCGTCAACGAGGTCGAGAGAGAGCTCCTGGAGTGAGTTGGATCGTGATAGAGAGAGAGAGGAGAGAAGTAGAAAGCGAGCGAGAGATGATGGTCGATTCGTTCGCTCACCTCCACCACCTTCGACCTCGACCTCCCTCTCACCACCCCACCCCACCCCACCCCTCAGCGAGACCACCGCCGCGGCCGAGATCGCCGCCTACCGCGCCGAGTACGAGGACGAGCGCACCTGGGAGGCCCTCCAGGAGGACGAGCGCGGGATGCTGATGCCCCTCGGAGGAGGAGGAGGGAGGAGAGTCGCAGGAGGAGCTTCCACCTCCGCTGCTACTGCCACTGCTGCCGCCAGAGCGAAAGCAAAAACCTCTTCTTCTTCTCAGCTCCCTTCCCCGCCGCTCCACCACATCCAAAACGTCCGCCGGGGAGTCATCCGCTCTCTGGTCATCGTCGTCGACCTCTCCGCCGCGGCCGCTGCGCCCGACATGCGCCCGACGCGGGCCGCCGCCGCGGCCTCCAGCGTCGGCTCGCTCGTCCGCGCCTTTTTCGACGCCAACCAGCTGTCGTCGGTCTCGATCGTCGTCACGCGCCACGGCCGCGCCGAGAGGCTGACCGAGCTCAGTGGTTCCCCCGAGGCTCACATCGCGAAGCTCGCGGCCAGCCTCGAGTGCGGCGGGGCGGCTTCCTTGCAGAACGCCGTCGACGTCGCCGTCTCGACGCTCTCTGCCGTTCCTCCTTACTCTCTGCGAGAATGCCTCGTCTTCTTCTGCGGCCTGGCCTCCTGCGACCCGGGGGACGTCTTCGCTTCCGTCGCGGCCGCAAAAAGGGCCCGCGTCCGCATCTCCGTGATCGGGCTCGCCGCAGAGGTCTTCGCGTGCTCCAAGGCGGCGGCGATGACGAAAGGGAGACACGCCGTCGCGCTCGACGCCGCGCACGTTACACAATTGGCTCTGTCGCACGCCCCTGCCCCGGCGGTGACGGGGGCCGACGCCACTCCCAGCCTGGTCGAGATGGGGTTCGCGAGGGATTTGGGAGGAGGGAGCGGAGGAAACGGAGAGAGAAAGGGCCCCCAGGCCTTTGTCGGTGCGGCGGCGACCCTGGGCCGCGGGGGGCACGAGTGCCCCCGGTGCCTCGCCCGCGTCTCCGAGCTTCCCGCCGCCTGTCACGTCTGCTCTCTCACGCTCGTCTCCTCGCCGCACCTGGCGCGGTCTTACCACCATCTGTTCCCCGTGGGAGGGTTTGAGTTTGTCGAAGAAGGAGTTGAAGTTGAGGAGAAGAAGAAGAAGCAAGCGAGGTGTTTTGGCTGTTTGGCGCCGCTTTCGACAGAGCGAGAACAAGGAGAAGGCTCGAATTCTTGTCATTCTTGCTCTCGCTGCCCCGCCTGCTCCGAGCTGTTCTGCCTGGCGTGCGACTCCTTGATCCACGCCACGATGCACATGTGCCCTGGGTGCGAGGCGGCCGTGGCGGCGGCGGGGAGAGGAGGGTGAATTAGAGGAGGAGGTTGTGGAGGGGCGAGGGATGGGAAGAGAAGGAAGGAGAACTCTTCTTCTTCTTCTTCTTCTTCTCTTTTTTGTAATTTTATTTTGAAAACACTTTGCAGCACTTGAATACGAAACGAAACAAGAGAAGAGAGGATTAGAAGAGAGAGAGAGAGAGAGAGAGAGAGCAACAGAAGGAAAAGGAGGCGAAAGGAGAAAAAGGAAAAAGAAAACGAAAAAACAAAACAAAACTTTTTCCACCAATTTTCAACTTTTCTTCTCTTTCTTCCATTCCTCTCCTTCTCCTTCTTCTCCTTCTCATTACATCTTCCCCGAGTTCACGATCACCACCTTCTGGAAGGGCCTGTAGAAGAACTTGGCAGCGGCGTCCGCCCTGCGGTCCCCCGTGGCTTTGGCAACCTTGAAGAAGGCAGAATCGGATCTGTTGGAGCTCACTTTCAGCTCGCTCAGCCTCTCGACCAGCTCCCGCCCTTCCCTCAGGGTTCCGACAACGAGGTTCGTGTCGTCCAGCTCTGGTGCGGGCGCCATCGTGATGACGAACGCCGTGCCGTTGGGGGCCCCCTTTCGGGGCTCCTCGACGTTTACGAACTTTCCGTTGATTGCGACCAGCCTTGTTTTCGGGGGAGGTGTCCCAGGAGGGTCTTTGACGACCAGAGAAACAACCCCAGCTCGGTCGTGTTTCGGCCCGTCTGCGGACCCCCTCTGCGCCTCGAGCTCCTTCTCGAGGTCTTCGACCGTGTCTCCACCGGGGATCCGAGAAGGAGCTGCGACCCCGGGCCTCACCCCACCAGAGTCGCGGTACGCCAGCGAGGCGACACCGGAAGAACGAATGACTCTGTCCTTCTCGATCCCGTCGATCTTGGAGCGGACGTAGCCGACGCCGTCCCTGTCCTCGGCGAGCTCGGCGAAGCGGGCGACGCCGATGGGGGCGAGGGCGGAAGGGTTGGAAGAAGAAGAGGAAGAAGAGGTTTCTGATGAGCTGCTTCCTCTTCCCAAGAGGTCGACGAGGAGCCTCCCCGCGGGCTCTCCGTCGACTGTGATGTCGAAGAAGACAGAAGAAGCCTCCGCGGCGAGTGCTGAGGCGCAGGGTGCGCCAAAGAAAAAGGCGAGAGAGAGGGCGAGGGCCGTGGCTGCCGAGGAGAAAGGAGAAGAAGAAAAAGAGGTCGAGGTCGAGGAAGAAGAGGTCGAAGTCGAAGAGGTCGAAGCATCATCGATCGTTTGCAAATGACGATCGCTCCTCTTGCTCGCCCTTGCTACCACGCACGCTCTCGGGGCAATCAACGGGCACTTCAACGGGCCACTCGACGTCGCGGACGCTCCCGCGCGGGTGGAGCGCATGGAGGCGCGCATAACGAGGGAGAAAAAGACGAAGATAAAGTTTCGATGGAAGAAAGAAGGAAAAAATCGAAATATCTGAAAAATCGAAAGAAAAAAAATCTTTCAGCTCGAGCAACATCAAAAAAATTACAGAGTCTTTTTCTTCTTTCTTCCTCCTCCTCTTCCTTTCGGCTCCCACTCCTACGGCTTCGGGCCCTTGGCCTTGCCAAAGAGCATCTCGTCCGTGATCTGGCCCTTCCTGTTCGAGATTGTTTTGAGTTTGAGTTTCGTTTTTGTCATCGTCGTTCGAGGTGGTGAGAAAAGAAAACGAGACAAAACGAGTTTCGGGTTTTTTGTTTCAGCTCTTCCCTCTCCTCTCACCTCGTGTACTGCCCTCCGGCGCTCTCCAGCGCCGGACACGGCCTGTAGGCCTTGATGGGCCACCACCCGAACCCGGGCAGGGCACCGATCCCGCCGCCGATGCGCCCCTCCCCGCCGCAGCCGCGGGGCGCCGCGGAGAGCGCGACGCCGCAGCGGGCGCAGGTGTTTGCGGATGACGAGGTCGAGGGCTCCTGCTATGTGTTTTTTTTGAAGTTTATTTTCGTGTTTTTTCTCGTTGTTCTTTTGCGTGAGCGAGGGTCGCGACGTTTTTTTAGGGAGAGAGAGAGGGGGGGGGGGGGGGGGGGGGGGCGGGGGG
>Ga0210003_1003431_pt1 | contig 12887 bp, 13 predicted proteins | sample LantaG_FD_182804 | JGI IMG/M metagenome (GOLD analysis project Ga0210003, IMG submission 182804) | Deep subsurface microbial communities from Baltic Sea to uncover new lineages of life (NeLLi) - Landsort_02402 metaG (SPAdes) (version 2) | ecosystem: Environmental > Aquatic > Marine > Oceanic >... | reverse complement strand
ACCTCCGGCAGAACCAATAATAACTGGTATTTTATTCTCACATCCGGCTGTTAGCATTAAAGTAAGGTCTTTTTTGGTTGCTTCTTTGCTTACAATACCCACACCTGCCCCTAATTTATGGGGACCGGCATCTGTGGAACCGGCATCGGCAGCAATAACATGAGGTTTCTTTTCTAAACCTTTCTGAAAAGATTCTGCCGGGAAACCATAACCCAACATCCCTACCGGCGATAGAACTCTTATCTCTTTCATTATAAAATCTCCTATTTTTTATTAATAAATTTTATCCTTTAATTACTCCACTTGCATTTTTCTTAATCCTCAAGCTATTTTTCTATTCTCCCCCGTCTATTACAATCTATCATTTATATCCCAACCATAATTTCTTTTATATTCCTCAAATGCTTCAGCATAGCTTCGGTAGCTTTTTTGCCATTATGCTCTTTAATGGCTTGGAATATCGATTGATGTTCCTCTTGTTGTTCTTCTCGTCTTCCAGTCATTTCCCAGGTTTTCTCTCGGGTCTCCTTCAATAAATCCAAGTGTAATTTTATTATATTAACAAAGACAAAATTATGAGATGCCCTGGCAATAGCCAAATGAAATTCGGTATCCGATTCCGTTTTTTTATCATCTTTTAGTTCTTCTTTCTGGTTCATTTTATTTAGAGCTTCTTCAATTATTTCTATATCTTCGAGAGTGGCTCTCTGGGCGGCTATCTTAGCAATTTTTACCTCAAAAATCTCTCTCGCTTCCAAAAGCTCTAAAATAGAAGATTTTTCTAAACTTAAGATAATATTTTCGGTATTATTGCGGCCATTTTTTCTTATCTCTCGAATATATCTTCCTCCACCAGGTTTAGTCTTAATCAAGCCTCTCGATTCTAAAACTCGAAAGGCTTCCCTTAGAGAGCCCCTACTTATAGATAATTTTTCAGCCAATTCTCTCTCTGGGGGAAGTTTATCCCCTGGTTTTAATTCGTTATTTTTAATTAAATTCATAATCTGTTCTATCACGCTTTCATATAAACGAACAGGAACGATTTCTTTGAACACTATTTCACCTCTTTATTTGGATAATTGAGTCACTGGGTAACCCAATTTTCTATTGCCTATACAATATCACATAAATTTTTAAAAATCAATCCTTTTTGAAAATATTTTAAATTTTTTTTAGAAGCAGTGTATTATGAAGATAAAAGTGAAGATAAGCGACTATTCTCGCAGGGGAGTCGGATGAATCAGACCCAATTTAGATAGACTACCACGCCTTTACAGGCGTGGTAGTCACTTTAACAGACTATCGTCTGTCCCGACTTGCCGGGAACTTGCTCTCAACCCCACCTTAACAGATGGGGAATTCCCGCTAAATTAAATTTGTTTATTTCTGTAGTTGTTTTCTTAAGAATTATAAATATTTTATCTATTTGTAATTTATACAATGGTTTTATATCATTGTTTTTAAATTACCATCTTTATCATACTTTAATTCCTCCCAATATTTATTGTAAGAAATATTATTTTTATCTTTTATTTCTTCCCATATCGGCTTTGAGATATACATCTTATCAAGTTTTAATGTATTTTTTATGATAATAACTCTGGGAAGTATACCTGGTAAGGCCCATATAGTTTTTAAGCCTACTTCAATTGCCTCTCTATCTGTATCGAAGACTATCGGAATTCTTGCTCTATCGAGGAAAGTTGTAGTAATTGTATTCATATTCGTTGCTTTTAAATCTATTTTTTCATATAATCTCCTCGTGATCATATCAGCCATTCCTATCCCCAAAGCGTTTCCGTGAGTTTCTGAGGTTAAATCTAAAACCAATATCTTTTTAATGATAGGAGGTTCGTATTCCCCTGCCTTAAAATCTTTTATTCCACCAATTATATTAGTATCCATCCCTGTGCCACTGATGTTTTTACCCATTTCTTGAATAATAAGAATATCTATATTTTTTACCGGAAGTTTAGGTAATATCTGTTTGCATTCCCTTAGCAATTCCTTATCTACTCGGACTAATTCTTCTGGTCTAGCTGCCACAATTTTAAGGGTTTGATCATAGCCATTTTCTAAAATACCAAAACCTGCTAAAATAGGTGCTTTTTTAAGGATTACTTTAGCAAATTCGATCATATAATCTCGAATTCCCTTTACCCCCAAAGAATGTACTAATTTCGCACCTTGATGGTTACCCAATCCAACTGATAGCATTTTGTGCAAACCGCTTTCAATTTCTGCCTTAAAGGCAGTATGAACTTTTATACGATTTACAACAATAATTCCATCAGCATTGTATGCGATTTTGTCGAAATATACTGGTAAACCATTTTCAAGTCGACCCAATTCAACTACCTCCATAGAAGCTTTTATTGGCACGCCCATACTTTTTTCTGTAATTCCATAATTAGTTAATATCTCTTTCTGCCCTTCTGCGGTAGCTCCACCGTGAGATCCCATTGATGTAACAATAAAAGGTATGCCTTTTCTTTTCTTAATTTCATAAATAATACTTTTAATAATTAATTGGAGATTATCAATCCCCCGGCTTCCAACGGTAATACCAACTTTCATTCCAGGCATAATTTTTCGATCTAGTTGAATTCTTTTAAATTCCTCGGAAATAAACTCAGGAATATTATTTAATTTTTTATTATCAAATTTTTGATGTATTTTTATTAACTTTAAATTTTCCATCATTATAAACCTCCCTAAAAGTTCATCTTTTAATAATTTATGGAAAGATCGCTTGGTCTTTTACTCATAATTTTTCCAAGGCGGTTTTTATTTTTTCCATACCTTTTTCAATATTCTCATAAGAGGTAGTATAAGCAAATCTAACGCATCCTCCACCTAATTGTCCAAAGGCATCTCCTGGTATAACTGCTACTCTGGCTTCTTCAAGTAAATAATCACAAAATTCTTTTGAACTTAGACCAAATTTTTTAATGGAAGGGAAAATATAAAAAGCTCCTTGAGGTCGAGCATAAGGAAGTTCTAAATTATCTAAATAAGACATCATTAGCTTACGTCTTCGGTCAAATTCCTGAACCATTTTTCCTACACATTCTTGAGAAGAGAGCAAGGCTACCTTTGTTCCCTCTTGGACAAAGGTATTAGGGCAACTTAAAATATGTTGATGCATCTTTAAGGCTTGTTTTGTGATAGCCTTTGGTGCAACTAAATAACCTACTCTCCAACCATCCATAGCATAAGTCTTGGAGAGGCTTCCTATAATAAGAGTTCTCTCTTTCATGTCTTCAAATTTGGCAATACTTATGTATTCTACGTTATCATAGATCATCTTATTATATATATCATCTGATATTACCAGAAAATTATACTTTTTTGATAGATCAGCTATTTTTTCCAACGACTGGCGACTAATTACCTGTCCGGTTGGATTATGAGGAGAAGTTAAGATGATTAGTTTAGTCTTTCCGGTGATATATTTTTCTAAGTTTTCAGGCTGTTTTAAAATTATATCCAAGGGAAAATTAACTATGGTTGCCCCCCCTAAAAATGACCAACCGCTATAATAAACATACATTGGCTCAGGAATTAAAACTTCATCACCAGGAGTCAGAATAGTTTGTGTGGCGATATAATTTGCCTCAGTTGCTCCTGCTGTAACAATAATTTCATCAGGTTCAACTATTAATTGAAAATCTTCCTTAAGTCTATAAACTATTGCCTCTCTTAAATCTGAGGTACCAGCACTGGCAGTATAATGGACTAAACCTTTATCTAAGGCAATTTTTGTTGCCTCTTTTATATGTTTTGGTGTATCAAAATCAGGTCGACCTATGGAAAAGTCAATGACCTCAATACCCTGATTTATTAAGTACTTTGTTTTGTCCATAACTTCTCTAATCTTTGAAGGATAAATACCTTGTACTCTATCACTTAAATATGAATTAATCATTATAAATCACCTCGGGTTATGGTTATTATTTCAGGAATCTTTTAAAATATTTTCAGAATAGGAAAATTACTCATAGCACTAATTATTTATTTTTCCAATATTCACGCCTCTATGTAATGCTTGTAAATTCAAATCTAATGTTTTCGGAGGAACCAAATCAGCTATCGCCTTTTCTATGGATTTTAAAGAAACGATTTTAGTTTTTTTTTGAAGAAACCCTAGCATGATTATATTAGCAACTGCTTTTTTCTTTAACTGTTCCATGGCAATTTTATTAAACGATCCATGGCAATGAATTATTCCTTCTTTTAATGATTGAACATTCACTAAATCAGAATCAGTAACAACCATTCCATTAGGCTTAAGGTCATTAATATTATCATCATAGGCTTTCTGAGATAAGGCAACCAGGATATCCGGATTATTAATAATTGGATAAACAATCCTTTCTTCAGCGATTATTACTTCAGTGTATACATCTCCACCCCGCATATCTGAACCATATGTTTCTGTCTGAACAGCATTAATTTTATCATATATTGAGGCGGCTCTTCCCAATATAACACTTGATAATACCACACCTTGACCACCAAATCCAGTTAATCTTATTTCGACTTTCTTCATTTTCTTGAAGCCTCCCTGCGCAGTCTTTTTATTTCATCAGTTAATTCCGGAATATTTTTCTTTTCTACTAGTTCTCCTACGATTATTTTGTCTTTTAATTCATCCGCACTCATATTCTTAGCTTTATTAATATTCACTGCACACTCCTTATAATGCATGAGCATGCTTACCGGATCATTTCTCATACCAATAACTTTACCATATTGAACCGGGCACTGCGAAATAACCTCAATAAATGAAAATCCCTTGTGTTCGATTGCTTTTTTTATACTATTTTTAAGAGAACGAGCATGGTAAGTAGTCCAACGTGCCACAAAAGTTGCACCAGCAGCTATCGCTAAATTGCTTAGATCAAAAGGTCTTTCAATACTTCCGTAGGGAGTCGTCGTTGTTACAGAATTATAAGGAGTAGTTGGTGCCACTTGGCCACCCGTCATACCAAATATTCCGTTATTGACACAAACCACGGTTAGATCAATATTTCTTCTTGCGGCATGGATAAAATGATTCCCTCCAATAGCACCAGTATCTCCATCACCAGCACAAACAATTACTTTCATTTGAGGTGCAGCCAATTTTAATCCGGTAGCAAAAGCAATAGAACGGCCATGAGTGACATGCAAGATATCTGTGTTAAATGAAGGACTGGGGATCCATCCTGAACAACCGATACCTGAAACGAAAGCTGTATCATCAAAATTTATTCCTAATTCATCAATTGCCCTCAATATACTTTGAGAAATGATACCATTACCACAACCGGGACAAGTCGTATAATTTATTTCTCCTCTAAAATATTTTTTTAAAGGATGTTCTATTGTTTTATTCATTAGATAACCTCCTTTATTACCTTCAAAATATCTTCTGGATGATAAAGTGTACCTAGGGTTTCCGGAGGTAAAAATATGACGTTGGCCTGACCATTTGCCGCAGCTTTAACAAAAGGAAACATCTGCCCTAAATTATTTTCACATACAATAATGGTTTTGATTTTTTTAGATAATTCAGCAATATTTTCTTCAGGAAAGGGCCACACGGTAATCGGCCTAAAACTGCCTACCTTTAATCCTTTTTTTCTGGCTATATTGACCGTTTCTGATACTGCTCTATATACTAATCCATAAGAAAATATCGCTACTTCTGCATCCTCAAGATGCTTTTCTTCTACAGCAATAATATCTTCCTTATGTTTCAATATCTTATTGCTAAGTTTTTTTATGGCATTATCCATAATTTTTGGATCAGATACATTCCTAAAACCATCCTCTTTATGAGTGGAGCCGGTAATGTTTGCTTTAAGGCCTTCTCCAAAGATTGGCATGGGTGCAACATTTTCATCTAGAAAAATCTTTTGATGGATTCCTTGATAGGTTTCCAATTTTTTTCTTTCGTCTAAAACTATCTCATCCTCAAAAGGAAAATCAACTCTCTCTCTCATATGACCAACCAAAGCATCAGCTAATATAAAGACAGGAACACGGTATTTTTCCGATTTATTAAAAGCTGCGATAGTAAATTCAAACATTTCTTGTGGAGAAGAAGGAACTAAGGCAATAATCTGATACTCCCCATGTGAACCAAACTTTGGTTGTAACATGTCCCCTTGAAATGCTATAGTGGGGCTTCCAGTAGATGGACCTCCTCGTTGTACATTTACGATAACACAAGGAGTTTCTGTAACCACTGCCAAACCGATATTTTCTAACATTAAACTAATGCCTGGTCCAGAGGTAGCGGTCATCGACTTTACTCCACCCCAAGAAGCACCAATAATATTGGCAATGGCCGCAATTTCATCTTCAGTCTGGATGAAAGTCCCCACCTCTTCAAACATTCTTCTGGACATATGATGAGCAATTTCTGAAGCAGGAGTGATGGGATAACCCGCAAAAAATTTACATCCCGCGGCGATAGCTCCCTCGGCGCAGGCTATATTTCCCTGGATAAAATCAGTTTTTCTAATACCAATTTTTTTATTTTGCATCTTTAATCACCACCATGGCAAAATCTGGACAATAGATCATACAATTTTCACATCTTGTACATTTTGCTTCATCAGTTACTTCGGGAAAATGTACTCCCCGTTTGTTTAAATCATCAGAAAATTCTAATATTTTAACCGGACACATGGCAATACATATTCCACATCCTTTGCATGCATCTTTATTTATTTGAACCATTCGTTTATTTTATACCTCCGCATCATAGTATATTTTATTATTAAATTCTTTCAATTTAAGAAATTAATTCCTTAACCAATGAAGGAATTTCGTAAAGCCTACCGGCTATCTTTACATCGGCAGCAAGCAAGGATTCAATCTTACTTTTAGCACTTCCTTTGCCTCCTTCGATAATTGCCCCTGCGTGACCCATTCTCTTCCCTGGAGGTACAGAAGTTCCGGCAATATAAGCTACGACCGGTTTAGACATTTCTTCCCTAATAAATTCAGCAGCATCTTCTTCTTGAGTTCCCCCTACTTCCCCTACAATAACTACGACTTTTGTATCTTTATCTTGATTAAATAATTTTAAAATATCTACTAAATTAGTCCCGGCAACCCTATCAGCACCCATACCAACCACCGAACTCTGTCCTATCCCTATAGCACATAAATTTGCTGCCACTTCGTATGCCAATGTGCCGCTTCTAGAGACAATGCCAACAGGACCCGGACAAAACATATTCGTAGGTAAAATACCTATCTTGCACTCATCGGGAGTAATAATACCTGGCGTAGTAGGACCAATTAAAATAGCATTTTTCTGCAAAGCATATGCTTTCATCTCCATAACATCATGTACAGGTGTATGTTCGGTTATTAGAACCACTGTTTTAATCCCTGCATCAATCGCCTCAAGAACTGAGTCTTTGGCTACTCTTGCAGGAACAAATAAAAGTGATACATCGATTGGAAAATTATTAACCGCTTCCCCGACTGTATCAAATACAGGAACATCTTCAACTTTTAATCCACCTTTTCCTGGAGTTACCCCTGCCACTATATTTGTTCCTTCTTTTAACATATATCTTGTTTGAGTTGTACCTATATTTCCGGTAATACCTTGAACCAATACCTTTGTATTCTTATCGATTAAAATGCTCATTTTGCTTTAACCCCCAATAATTTAGCGAGAAATTCTACTGCTTTCTGAGTTTCGGATTCTTTAATAATATGAACGCCCACTTCTTCTAATGTTTTCCAAGTTTCTTCTTGTCGATTGCCTAAGGCTTTAGCTACAATTGGAATATTTAATTTCCTCTCACGAATTACTTTGGCTACTCCTTTTGCTCCTTCATGAATAGGATTTATTCCTCCATATAGATTTATAAATATTGCTTCCAATTTAGGTTGCTCTAAAACAAGTTCCATACAGTCAACCATTAAGTCAGAAGTTATGCCACCACCAGTTTCTAAAAAATTAGCAGGGGACAACGCGGGATAATCACTAATCATATCCATAGTAGCCATAGCTAACCCAGCTCCACTGCAGATTAATCCAATGTTTCCATTTAACTTAACAAAAGTAGCTCCTTTTTTCATTAATCTCTTGTCTCTTTCGCTCATAGCATCTAATTTTCTTTTATTTAATTCGGGATGCCGGAAGAGAGCTGAGTCATCTATCTCTAAAACTGCATCTACACAAAGTACTTTTCCCTCTTCGGTAAGCACTAAAGGATTTATTTCTGCTATCAGGCCATCGTATTCCCTAAATACTTTATATAACTTCGCCATAATGTTGGACGTTTCCGTTAAGGTTTTGCCCGTTAAACCAATTTTCTTTACCATACTAATCAGCTGATAAGCATATATATCCCGTTGAGGATCAACAACTTCGAATTTAAATATTTTTTCCGGGCTATGCTCGGCTACTTTTTCTATTTCCACACCACCTTCGGAGCAGATAACAATAATGGGAATGCCGGAAGTTCGATCAATGGTTATACCCAAATAGATTTCTTTTTTTATGTTCACTTTTTCTGAGACTAATACCCCTTCTGGTTTGTAACCTTTTATTTCAGCTTTTAACACTTCCTCAGCGATGGCACCTACTTCATTTAAATTCTCAACCATTCTTATTCCGCCAGCTTTTCCTCTTCCACCTACTAACACTTGGGATTTTACAACCACTGGTTTAGCAAGATTTTTCGCTATCTCTTGCGCTTCTTCAGGTGTCTTGGCTAATCCGCCCTGCGCAGTAGGGATACCATATTTAGAAAATATCTCTTTTGCTTCATATTCATGTAATCTCATCTGTGCCTTTCCTCCATTATAAATTGAAATACATCCTGCAACTTTTAGTTAATGATTTTATTCACTTTTCTTGTCGCAACTAAATCTATCTTTTCATTCAGTAAATTTAAAGCGATGGTTTGACCAATTGCCACAGGAGCTTCTACCTCCAGCGAATGTGTTAATTTACCGATATGTTTTAAATATTTTTTAGGAATAGGAATCGGCGTTTTCACACTGACCAGTTTAAAATTCCCATTAGTCACCTTCACCGAACCCACAAATACTCTTAAAGGATTGGCTATTTCATTTTTGACAAAGGCCTCTCCTTTGGGACATTGTGCACCGATTATTTTTTTAATCGTTTTATTTTCGTATTCTACTTTTATCTGACAGCTACTAGGACAAATGATGCATACAAATTTTCTTTCCATATTTAAACCAACTTTACCTTTAATTTATTTATATCTTTTAATTCCGAAGAGGATAATTTTACCCTGAGCATCTCTGCCGGATTGACCCGGGGAAAATATTTCTTTTTAATCAATTTTTGATCTTCTTCAAATACCAGGGTCTTCTTTTTCCCCGGCTGATTCACCCGAAAAGAAAAAATGGTGTCTTTGATAGTAAATATTTTCTGAGGAACGACATATCTCAAACCTGCACCGAGAGTCATCTTGATTTCCTGAGATTCACTTATTCGTCCCTGTAAATAATCGAGAATTCCTTCGGTTATATATTCTGCTTCCAAAGAGACATTATCGACAATATCATGCACTTGTAAGACATTGCCACAGGCAAAGATCCCCGGGACATTAGTCTGTCCTCTTTCGTCTACTTGCGGCCCCCCGGTTATATTATCCAAAACTATACCTGCTTCACGAGAAAGCTCATTCTCCGGAATTAAACCTACAGAAAGAAGTAAGGTATCACAGGCTATCTTTCTCTGGCTTCCCGGGATGATTCCTCCTCGTTTACCCAGTTGGGCAATGGTCACACTAGATAACCGCCCATTCCCCTCTATATCTATTACGGTGTGGTTTAGTAAAAGGGGGATATCAAAATCATACAGACATTGATTGATATTTCGGGGAAGGCCGCTGCTGTAGGGGAGTTTCTCTGCCACTGTTATTACCTCTGCACCTTCTAAGGTTAAGCGGCGAGCCATAATCAGACCAATATCCCCTGATCCTAAGATGACTATCTTCTTGCCTACCATATAATTCTTTAAATTAATTAATTCCTGAGCTACTCCAGCAGTATAGATGCCGGATGGCCGAGCTCCGGGTATGCCGATAGCTCCCCGGGTCCGTTCACGGCAACCCATGGCCAGTATAATCACCTTGGCTCGATAATGCTGTAATCCTTGACGGTTTATTACAGTCACCTCTTTTTGGGTGCTAAGGTCAATGACCATACTATCCAACAGGAAGGGGATTTTTTTCTCCTTGACCTGATCGATATATTTTTGTGCATATTCTGGACCGGAAAGAGAAGAATTGAATTTCTCCAGACCAAATCCATCATGGATACATTGGTTTAAAATACCACCAAGATAGGCATTCCTTTCAATAATTAAAATATCTTCTATGCCTTTTTCCTGACAGGCAACAGCGGCCGCTAGTCCTGCTGCTCCTCCGCCGATAATGATTACTTCTTTTTCTTTTAGCATATCTTTACCTCGTCACTTCTATATCCGGTCAAAAGAGAAGAATGCTCTCCTTTTAGAGTGATGTCCTGGGGATTTAAATGATATTTTTCCCTTAATAATTCAATGATTCTGGTTAAACAATATCCCCCCTGACATCTCCCCATCATGGCCCGACTCCGGTATTTGATGGAAATGAGATCCTTGACACCTAAGGGATTATCGATGGCTTCCAAGATCTCTTTTTTGGTCACTTTTTCACAGCGGCAGATTATTTCTCCATAATCAGGATCTTGCTTAATTAAGGCTTTCTTGGTTTCTTCATCCTGTTCTTCAAAACGAAGAATTCCTTTTCTAAAAGGATTAAAGTTAGAATTAGGAGATAGTTTCTCTTTTTTATTAATAATTTCTACTACCCTTTTGGCAATTGGTTGGGCAGAAGCTAATCCCGGAGATTCGATACCGATTAAATTGATAAAATTATTAACTGAATTACTTTCTTCTATTACAAAATCCCAATATCCACCTTCAGAAGGGGGAGCTTGTTTGGCTCTGATACCAGAATAACTACGAATAATATCTCGAGATGAGATTAAAGGTAAGAATTTTTGAGCTTCTGCAGAAAGCATCTTCATTATTTGAGAAGTAGTAGAAAGATTATCTTTTTGTTTTATATATTCATTACTGGGACCTATTAAAATATTTTTATCAATGGTAGGAGTAAAATGAACTCCTAATCCACCTGTCCCTGCCTTTGGTACCGGATAGATTAAATGATTAATAATCCAGGAGGCATTTTTATCTAAAACATAATATTCACCCCGACAAGGATAAATTCGATATTTATCTTTTTCCACCATATGAGCTACTTTATCGGAGTAGAGACCGGCACTATTAATTACATAAGAAGAAGTAAATTCACCCTTATTGGTATTGATTCTAAAATCAGAATTTTTTAACTTAACTATATTTTTTACCTTGGTATTTAAAAAGAAGGAAACTCCATTGCGAAGAGCATTTTCTGCTAAAGCTATGGTTAATAGATAAGGAGAGGTGATGGCAGTTTCGGGAGAATAGAGAGCAGCTATACCCTTAACATTAGGCTCTAATCTTTTTAATTCAGCAGAATCAATAATTTGTAAACCCCCTACTTTATTCTTTTCTCCCTGGGTTTTTAATTTTTTTAATTCCCTTATCTCTTCTTTTTTTTGGGCGACTATTACTTTTCCTATTTTCTTATAAGGAACATCAAGCTCATGACACAGTTTGGCAAAAGATTTATTCCCTTCTACACAAAGTTGAGCTCTTAAAGTCCCCGATTTATAATTAAAACCAGCATGAACTACTCCGCTGTTTCGGCAGCTTATTCCCCAGCCGACATCATCTTCTTTTTCCAATACTGCAATACTAGTTTTATATTTGGATAGTTCCCGGGCAATAGCACAACCCACTACGCCACCACCGATTATTACTACATCATAATGATTGTTTGTTGTTTTCACTTTATTTTTTCCCTTTAAAAACAAAATACATAAATACTTACTGTGTCTTTAATTATTTAGCACCAATATCATAGATAGTTATCGCCTCGAGGGAAGATCTTTTAGCTCTTTCTAAGTGTTGAAGCAGGGCTTTAAGAATTAGTTTTTCATCTTTCTTTTGTAAAGCTTCAATAATAGCCAAATGTTCCCCTACTGAACCAGCGAAAGTAATCCTTTTGAGAGAGATATTCCTTAACCAATGGATCTGTTCTTGAAGGTTAGTTAATAAATCAATAAGCTTTTTATTACCACAATTTTGACTAAGAAGATCATGAAATTTTTTATCCAGAGCTAAATACTGAATACAATTTTCTGTTGTGTTTGTGGATTTGTTTATAAATTTTTTAAGGCCATTTCCTACTTCTTCTAATTCTTTTATGGATATTTTTCCTATAGACTTTTTAATTGCTAATGATTCCAGGGTTTCTCTAATTTCAAAGAGATCTTCTATTGCTTGAGCAGTAACTTTAGAGACTGCTGCACCTTTTCGGGGAATGACCGTCACAAATCCTTCTTTTTCTAATCGGTTAAAGGCTTCCCTGATGGGAGCCCTACTAATATTCATGGCCTTTGATAATTCTTCTTCCGGTAAACGGGTACCTGGTTTTAAAGTGCCTATTATAATCTGAAATTTTACATTCTGGTAAACTCTATCTTTGAGGGATAAATAGCTTCCTAAATCTTCAAAACATTCTTTCATAATTCTCCCCTTCTCTTTAAAGGTTTAGTCATTCTTAATTGTATTTTACGTTGTCGATTGTATATTGTCAACAATATTTTTTGTATCGTTGGTGTCAAGAACTTGTGGGGACTTTTCTTACCTCAAAAAAATTATTTGATTTTAATTCACGAAAAGAAAACAGATCCTTATGAAATTTAATATAAAATAAATAATAATCCTACTAAACTATTTT
>Ga0210003_1003430_pt1 | contig 12891 bp, 9 predicted proteins | sample LantaG_FD_182804 | JGI IMG/M metagenome (GOLD analysis project Ga0210003, IMG submission 182804) | Deep subsurface microbial communities from Baltic Sea to uncover new lineages of life (NeLLi) - Landsort_02402 metaG (SPAdes) (version 2) | ecosystem: Environmental > Aquatic > Marine > Oceanic >... | reverse complement strand
TAGCAACCCGGTGAATGTAACGGGCGAGATAATTGAGGACGGTACGGGTGCCCTGGACAGCTGGTTTGCAGTAAACGACCCACTCCTTTTGCCGTATGGACTTCGGCAGGTCGATATCCTTAAATTGCCTGCGAATACTGTCAAGGAAGCTGCCGCGAAACAGTCTTGACAACGCCCTGACCGGGACCAAATAGTTCTCTCTGGCAGGCATCCACGTGTGACCATCCGACGAAAGACCTCCCCCGGTGACCAGACAGTGTACGTGAAGATGGTACGAAAGATTTGAGCCCCAGATATGCAAAACAGCCATTACGCCGACTCGACCGCCGACGTAACGGGGATCGCCAGTCAGCTTGAGGATAGAACCGGCTGCGGATTTGATGAGCAGGCCGTAGACTTTTTGCTGATTTCGGCGAGCAAAGGCCCTAAGCTCATGCGGCAACGTAAAGATCACATGATAATACGGTACCGGCAAGAGTTCCTTCTGCCGCCCATGGCGGGTGTACGGCATCTGAGTATGTCCTTGAACGCTCGTCGAATGAAATTGATAAAAATATTTCATTGAAATGTATATTTTTCGTCAAATAACTGATGTTTGTTTGTGGTAGATCTGAGCAAAATTAGTATCTGTGGAGACATTTTGGTGTCAAGATTTTGGCGAAGAATTCTGACGTTTTGCATCTCATGAAATCGGGGCCTTTTACAGGAGTGGTTTAAGAAGTGTCAAAGTGTGCAGTAGCACCCCTTATGAAGTTAAATGGGAAATCCAGACCGAGAACTCTTGATTGTGGAGACCAGGTCCTTATAATGGTGGCATCCAGGGCAATTCCATTTGGAACCGCTCAAGAATTGAATAATACTGCGTACGACAGATTTGGCAAGGCAGTTGCATAGCCATGTGCCCAAGTGTCTATGAGGAACTTCGGATGGAATTAGCGATTCAAACAGAGCATCTGACGAAGATCTACAGTCAGCGACTCATTGCGGTCAACGACATGAATCTGGAGGTGCCGCGGGGTTCCGTTTTCGGGCTATTGGGCCCCAACGGTGCCGGCAAGACAACGACACTGCGTCTGCTGTTGGGATTGCAGCGTCCCACCGCCGGCCGGGCGCTGGTTTTCGGTAAGTTGTGCGGGCCCAACGCGGTCGGCGTTCGCTCTCAGATTGGTTATCTGCCCACGAATCCGAAATTGCCCGGAAACCTGCGGCCCATAGAATACCTGGATCTTCTCGGCAAGTTGTGTCGGTTGCCAAGTGAGGTTCGCAAGCCGCGAATATCGGCCCTGCTGCGCGCCGTGGGATTGCTCGGGGCCACAGAACAGAAGATACAGACCTTCTCCACCGGGATGTGTACTCGGCTGGGAATTGCCGCTTCGCTTGTTGCTGAGCCGCCTCTGCTGCTTTGGGACGAGCCCACAGCCGGTCTGGACCCTTCGGCCCGGCGATTCACACTGGATCTTATTCGTGAACTGGGAAAGACCAGGACCGTTGTCATTGCCACACACATACTGAGCGACATCGATCAGATCTGCGACCACCTGGGTGTGATGCACGAGGGGCGCATGATTTTCACCGGTTCGATGCAGAATATGAAGCGGCGTCTTTGCCGCCACGACTTCACCCTGGAGTTGGAAGGCGCCTCAGACGACATCAGACGCCTGGCCAATGAGGTCAACAATCAGGAAGGCATCGATGCACGGGTAGACACCGGCCAGGCACTGCTTGTGCGAATTGCCGATGGTCGAAGCTGTTCCCGCACGCTTGCGGATGTTCTGAATCTTCTCGATGCGAGTAATCTTTCACTCCAGGCAATCCATTCAGGTCAGAATGCGACCGAGAACGCCTATCTTCAACTGCTGCAGGAGGATGAAGCCCATGGATTCCAACGCTAAGACTATCACCGCTCCGGTATCTGCTTTCGCCGAGACGAGAAAGCTCGGCACACGAATGATGCCCTGGATGGCGATCTTCCAGCATGACCTCATATCCCTGTGGCAGAGCCGGCTGGTTCGTCTCTGGCTTGGGGCCACCGTGGTATTGACGTTCATACTTATCGGCGCAAACTGGACTCAGTTCAGAGACGGGACCCTCATCGCATCGCTCTTGTTTCCGTATCTGGTTTTTCCCTGGTTCTTTGTCGTTGTGGTGCTCGGGGTCAGTCCGGTCTCAGGGGCCCGAACCGAAGCATTGGCGGACGGAATTTTGAGCCGCCCAGTGAGCCGCTGTGAATATTTGCTGGCTACATGGTCGGCCAGGGTTGTGCTGGTATTGGGTCTCTACCTGGTGGTGACCGTTCCGGCAGCCCTGCTGGTTATCCTTGCGAAACGCCCGGTACCCGAGGATACGGTAACCGTCTATGGAATCGTCACCTCTCTGGGCGTGGTGGGACTGGTTCTAACTTTCCTCGTCTCGCTCGGGTTCCTCATGGGAACATTGCTGCGAAAACCGCTGTTGGCGGTGGTCGTGCTTGTTTTCATCTGGTACCCAATCGGCCTTATTCTGAGTGTTTTCTCATTGGAGGAGTTCTCTCCAATCAGTTTGAGCCGGGCGATCTCCACGCAGCTTCGTCAGCCCTGGGGAGAGGCTGACGCGAACCCGGAGAATAGCGCCGGCGCCGAGGAGATCAATGCTCTAAGCGATCAGATGTCCAATTTCTTCAATGTCCTTTCCGGCGCCCAGTCCAAGCCAAAGGCGGCCAATCCCGATTTCTTTGAAGGTGAAACGTTCGATGATTTTTCGCTGGTTCGTGTGACTTTGGGATATGGATTGCCGAGCCTGGCGGCGGTTTTCCTGGCAACCCTGTGCTTCTATTGGCGAGATCTGTAACAGAAAAGAACGTTGAGAATCGAAAAGTCGGGAAAAAACACAAAGATGTAACAAAGCCGTAACAAAATGGTAACATATAGTCGCTATTATTGCGAAAGTTGATATGAAAGACAAACGATCCGCACTCTAACCCAGGGAGGCATGTTATATCTATGAAACTCAGAGGCGTACTAATCCTGACGTTAGCCGCATTGCTATGGCAAACCGCGATGGCGGCCCAGATCCCGGCACGCCGCGAGTGGATTCCACAGGATGCGGTGATTGCGCTGGAGCTGTCCCGGCCCAGAGCTTTGCTCGACCTGCTTGCCGGGGAGAAAACAATCACGGCTATAACGGCGCTGCCCCTGTACCAGAAGCAGGTATCAAACCCTAAGTTCAATGAGTTTCTCAACCTGGTAAAGTTTCTTGAGGCTACGCTGGAGACGGATTGGCGAACGGCTCTGGCAAAGCTCACAGGCGGGGGCGTAACGTTTGCCGTCTGCCCGGAGAACACGGTACTGCTGATCCTCGATGCTGAAGATGAGCGTATGCTGGAACGGCTTCACGAGACATTCCTTAACTTTGCCCGATCTGAAGCCGAGAAACAGGGTCAGCCCGAGCGAGTGGCATCCACGCAGTACCAGGATGTCACGGCGTGGACATTCGACGGTAAAGAATCGCATGCAATCATCGGCAGGCGGCTGATTCTTGCCAACCGTCCCGAGGGGCTTAAAGCCGTCCTCGAATTGCGTGCTCGGACCGGGGGCTCAAATCTGGTTTCAAAACCCGCCTACCGGGCGGCGCAGCGGCATGCGGAACCTGATGCCGTAGCTACAATCTTTGCCGACCTCAGGCCCCTGATGCAAATTCCCAATGTCGCTCAGCTTCTCGATAAGCAGAATGAGAATCCCCTGGCGGCATTAGTTTTTGCGGGAATCGCTGAAGCGGTACGAGATTCGAACTGGCTGGCATTGGGCCTCAACATCCATGACAGCACGCTGGTTGTTCGGGCCTCCGTGGATGGCAAAACAGTAGCTCGAACCAGTCCGGCGGCTTTTGCTTTGCCGAAGGAGCCTGGTGAAGGCGTTCTGCCGAATCTGTCGGTGCCGCGTCGCATTGCAGCTTTGACTCTGTACCGCGATCTGCATCAGTTCTACGCTGCAAAGGACGACCTTTTTCCCGAGCGTACCTCCGGCCTTATTTTCTTCGAGAACATGATGGGCATTTTCTTCAGTGGGCTCGACCTGACGAATGAGGTTCTGGTCGAGACCAGGCCCGAGATCCGCTTAGTAGTGGCCGAGCAGCAGTACGACACTGCGATTGGCACGCCGCAGATTAAGCTGCCCGCCTTTGCCGTAATCCTGCGGCTTCGCAATCCTGAGCAGTTCAACGAGGTCGCTGAGGAGGCATGGCAGAAGGCAGTGGGCCTGATCAACTTCACCCGCGGACAGCAGGCACTGGCCGGATTAATCATTGACCGTCCTGTCTACGCCGATACCAGGTTCACTGTTGCCTATTTCTCAACCACCCAGATTGAGGACAAGGATCGACTTGAGCAGCGGTTCAATCTTCGTCCTGCGCTGGCCATGCCGGGCGAATACCTGGTCCTCAGCTCGACGGACGGTTTGGCACGAGATCTCATTGACGTCCTAGGCAGGGAGGCGAAGGAACAGACCGGGCCGCTACCGGAAATGCATAGTCTTCTTGAGATACAAGGAGGCCAAGTGGCCTCGATCATGGAAGCCAACCGTGAGGTGCTGGTCCGCGGTGACATGATCAAGAAGGGCAGCACACAAGAGGATGCCGAGTCCGGGATCGATATGCTCATTACCCTGGCGAAGTTCGTCGAACGCTTCGATCTTAGTATCGGCATGCATGAGGGCCTGACACAGGCACGCCTGGAAACGAAGCTGGACTTCAAGTGATCATGGCCCGCTCCCCAGCGATACCGAAAGGAAAACCAATGGATGTGCAAGTTGAGAAAGCGCGAGGCCGACTTGAGTCGGTGCAATCTCGGCCGGCGGTCGCGGAAAAATTGAGTGATCCAGGTTGGGCCTGGGCTCCATACGAGCCGGATGTCGACAGGCCCTGGAATCTCGCTAAGGCCGGGCATCTCTATCGGCGTGCAGCTTTCGGAGCCGGTTGGGATCAACTTAAACAGGCACTTTCGGATGGGCCCCAACGGACTGTCGATGGGCTGCTGAGTCCGCAAGCCGACACAGAAGCATTCAACCGTACGTGTGACGAGTACGAAGTCTCAGTCGGCTCCATTAACGACCTGCGAGCATGGTGGTTGCGACGGATGATCCAAACTCCTCATCCGCTTCTTGAGAAGATGACACTGTTCTGGCACAGCCATTTCGCTACTAACGGTTCGGAGGTCAAAAACGCCCGGTTGATGCAGCAGCACATCAGGCTTTTGCGAGGCGGCGCCCTGAAATCGTTCGCGGGACTTCTCGAAGACATTTCACGAGACCCGGCGATGCTCATATGGCTCGGGGCCGATGCAAACCGCAAGGCGCGCCCGAGTGATAATTTTGCGCGGCCGCTCATGGAAACCTTTACTATGGGATCCGGTCATTGCACGGAAAAAGACATTCAGGAAGCTTCCAGAGCCTTCACCGGCTGGTTCGTACTCAGGGGCAAGCTTATTTATATCCCTCGGGAGCACGACGGAAGTGTCAAATACATCCTCGGCCGGGAAGGCAACTTCACAAGTGACGACGTGCTGCGAATCGTGCTCGAACAGCGGGCTACCTCGCAGATGCTGGTCCACAAGTTGTACCGGTGGCTGATCTGCGAGACTGAGAAGCCTGACGAAATCACTATTGCCCCGCTTGTCGAGTCTTTCGCGAAGGATTACGACTTGCTGAAACTTGTCGAGACGATGCTGCGATCCAACCTGTTTTTCTCGTCGGCAGCATATCGTCGTAGGATAAAGTGCCCGGTAGAGTTTGCCCTGGGTATTGTCAAAGGTCTGGAAGCAATGGTCTCAACGACGCAGCTCGCAGAGGATCTGGCCGGCCTCGGTCAGAATCTATACTATCCACCTACGGTCAAAGGCTGGACCGGCGGACGTTACTGGATAGACAGCGTGTCAATGATCGGACGCTACAATCTTGCCTCCGCATTACTGCGCGGATCGGGGCCATATGGGGACAAACTCAATCCCTGGGCCATCGCCCAAGAGCATGGGTGTTCTGAAGCGGAATCCGCGGCACGGTTCCTGGTCGATTTGTTCCTGCAGAACGATCTCGATCCAAACGTCTATGAGACGCTTATGAAAGCGGCCCGAACGACGGCCGGCACCGACAGCGGCGGCCTCGAAAAAGGTATGCGTTGTTTCGCACATTCTGCGGTCACGCTTCCTGAGTTTCACTTGGCTTAGATTTGGGAGAAGATACTATGTCTTATACGCGACGCGATTTCCTGAAAACTACTTTGGGGGCTTCGGCACTGCTGTCATTCACCTCGGCGGCGCCGCGTTTTCTCGTTCGTGCGGCGACGGCCGCTTCCCGCCGTGATGATCGGGGGACGATTCTTGTGGTAGTTCAACTGTCTGGTGGGAATGATGGTCTGAACACAGTAGTCCCGTATGGGGATGACCAGTATGCTCGAAACCGACCGACGCTGGCTCTGCCCCCCGAGGAGTTGTACAAAATAGACTCCTTGCTGGGATTCCATCCGCGGATGGCGGGATTCATGCGTCTGTACGAGAACGGACACCTGAGCATCGTCCAGGGTGTGGGCTCCCCCAATTCAGACCGCTCCCACGATGGTGCAATGCGGATATGGCATACGGCTGATCCGGAACAGCCTGGCCGCCAGACGGGTTGGCTGGGCCGAGCGGCGGACAGCATCTGGCAGGCGAGCAGAACAGAAGCACCGGCCGTATTTGTCGGGCCAATTACTCAGCCTTTTGGCCTGAACGCAGAGAATGCTATCGTACCTTCCATCCGGTCGATTCAAGACCTTACAGCCGACCAACTGCCGGGCCATGAGAACGGCCAATCTCTTTGGAAGCACGCGGCGGAACTCCCCCGATCTGATCATGTAAATCCACTATTGCCTTTCGTGCAGCGGTGCACACTAAACGCCTGCGCCACCGCGCGGCGAATCGAAGCCGTGGCCAAGACGGCGCCCGGCAACGCTGAATATCCGCATTTCCAGCTCGCTGGAACGCTACGTACCGTTGCCCAACTCATCCGGGCTGATGTCGGTATTAGGATATTCTTCACTGAACTCGGCGGCGGTGGAATCGGTGGCTTCGACAACCACGCGAATCAATTAGGCAACCATTGTTCTTTGCTGCACCACCTGTCGGAGTCGCTGGCGGCCTTCATCGATGATTTGGAGCGAGAGAAACTGCTGGACCGGGTCCTCGTGATGACATTCTCAGAGTTCGGTCGAACGATCCTGGAAAATGGCCGTCGAGGTACCGGACACGGAGCGGCGGCACCAGTCTTCCTGGCCGGTGGCAGGCTCAAAGGCGGTCTTGTCGGCCCACATCCAAGTCTCACAGATCTCGATAACGGTGCCCCGAAATTCCACACGGATTTTCGGCGAGTCTATGCAACCGTGTTGGATCAATGGCTTGGTTTCGATAGCCGAATCGTACTCGGCAGGCAGTTCGAACAACTTGATATCCTGAATGTTTAGCTTGTCTGACTCATTGCCATAATGAAGGCATATGCTGTGATAAGGTCCGAACTGGTTCTGTTAAAAGTGTTAAAATTCGACAGAAAGCAATAAGCACTGGACCGGGGTAGCTGTGTTGGATGTTCAGCGGTCGTACCGTGGTCTGATGTTTGCATGACAAGTACACGAATACCTTCTTTGATAGCGTAATTGTAGCAGAAAATGGACAAAACTGCCATCGGGATGTTCAGCGGTGTAAATGCTTGTAATCTATAACGTTAGATGTGATGTCACGGTGGTCCCACTTACGCTTGACAAGCACACACTGCCCGAGTGCAGGTCTAATGCAAAACCTGTGTGGTTAATGATAGTGCAGCGGGATATCGGGGGCGAGGAACCGTAACAGGAGATACAGCTCGACCCGTCACTTATTATTGTCAGGCCATCGAGCACAAAATTCTCATCTTCACCCGAAGAAAATGTCGCCGTCGGCCACCGATTATCCCCTTGAATCACGGTAGTTTCGACAACCGTCGGATCGGACGGATCTTTCGACCTGAGAATCAGGTTCCTTCCTTTGAATAAGATATTTTCATTGTAGATTCCCGGCTCGATTACTATCTGATCGCCGTCATTTGCATCGTTGACAGCGAGCTGGATACTGCCGTACGTCTTGCCCGCAGTCAGATTCTCAATGCCGCCGTTAGCAGCGGCAAGAGAGATAAGATAATGAGCCGCCGGCAGGTTCTCCTCGCACGTCGGAAGGATCTGATTCTCCGGGAGTACAAATCCGCCCTGGGCTTCCGTTTCCGGCCGGAGTTCGGCACCGAACGAATATATGCCCAACACGCCGTAAGGCCAGTCCCCCGTATCCCCGCTGACAGGATACTTCTCATCCCACTCCGCCCAGGGGATATAGACCGCGCCGCTGGTTTCCTGGATTAAATCCTTCATATGATAGATCATGGAGTTCATCGGAAGATTGTCCGGACATGTATCGAGCGTGTAGCCCCAGGGCGAGTACAGTAGCTGTCCGTAGCTGTGATAACTCATAGTCATCCGAAACTCGTTGGCCAGGATCAGGTCCCTGATAGCCTGGGTTTCCGGCTCGGAGAAGGTGCTAGGACCCCTGTAATTCCAAGCCGATCGATTCCCGCTACTGCTGTCATTGAGGCCCCACATGTATCCATAATTGCGATTCAGATCGACTCCGAACATCCCATTGCCGTTGTCTCTGCGGTTCTTGCGCCACAGGCGGTCTTTAGTCCATGTGTAAACGTAGCCGTCGGGATTGACGACGGGCACGATCCATATTTCGCAGTTGTCCACGAGGTGTTTGACCTCCGGATCGGTTTGGAAGTTGTTGACGAGATAGTGGGCAAGATAGTAGGGAACCTCCACGGATATCCATTCGCAGGCGTGATGACACCCCATGAAAAGCGCCCCGGGTTCTCCCTCCTCTTCGGACGGGTTGTCGCTTATTTTTACAGCCCAGATATCTCGGCCTTCGTAGGTTCTGCCTATGATATAGGTTTACGCCACTCCCGAATCTTCGAGTGCGATGAGGCCGGAAACAACTTCATCGTAGGAGTGATACTTGGCCGGCGTAGGCTCTGCAAATAAAGAAATCTGCTCTCTGCTAATTGCCTCCAGATACTCGTAAACATCTTCGGTAATTGTCTCAGTAATAAAACCGCCTTCTTGAATCTGTCTTCTTTCATTATCTGTAACCCGGATAACAACAGCACCACGCCGGGCTTCCCAGATATCAAGACCCATATTTATGAGCACACTGAGTTCGTCCCTGTCCGCAATTTGTACCCTTATCAATACGCATCTGTCACTCGGAGGTGCGGCATACGACAGCCCCGGCAAAACTACAACTGCTGCATATATGATAACAAGACAAATACCCATTCGTTTAATCTGATTCATGTCATACCTTCCTTTCATTTTGAATTATTCCATACAAAGCCTGTTATGTACTTTTAGCCATCTTGTCGAGTTTTCATTGAGCAGTCGGATTCATTTCCGGAATCTCAATCTGCCAGTATCGCATCATAAGCTCAAGGTCCTGCTCATCCACAATGCCATCGCGTTTTGCAGCAGGAGCGATGTCGGCCGTTGGTTCGTTCGTCCGCCAGAATTCTATAAGTAACAGCAGGTCTTCCATATCTACTTTCCAGTCGTTGTTAAGGTCCGCCCGTTTAGCAAGGACCATATCCAGTGCAGCCCGAGCATCAACGCGGCCCCAGCCGTAGTAGTCGTCCCGGCCTGGATCACCTAAGTCTTTTGCAGACTGTTCCAGAAAGTGACGAACTTCCTTGCTGGTCAAGTTGGATTCAACCGAGAGGATGAGGGCCGCTACGCCAGCGGCGATCGGACAAGCACCCGAAGTGCCTCCAAATGCAGTGTAATCAAGCATATTAGAGTAAACATCATAACCACCCTTGCCTGCGATGTCAGTCGTCCAGAGCCATGCTTTTTCGCTCGTCTTAGCCCAGTCGGAGCCATTGAATCCCGGGGCACTTGGGGCCACAACATCCAATTCAGGTCCGTAGTTGCTGTAGTAGCAGCGCTGGTCATTATGGTCGGTCGCGCCTACGGCAATCACCTCCGGATATGTTTCTACCCATCCAGGCTCGATTAGCCCTCCACCATTATCCACAGTGAAGAACATGAGGCAACCCTTACCATCTCGCCCAATTCCTCCTACCATTGTTACATCTTGCACAGCGGAACGAATGATAGGAGATTTCTGCCAACCTGGACTGCTACTGAATATATCAACGCCATGTTCCGCTGCCCAACGTAGGCCCGTTGCCAAAACATCCGCCGTAACCTTGTCTTCGTTTCCATTGGTACGAAATTTGCCGATTCGTAGGGGCATAACCGTACCATTATGCGCGACCCCTGTTACTCCTATGGAATTGTCTCCTTGAGCTGCTATCAGCCCTGCACATGCTGTCCCGTGTGCATTGACCGAGTGATCAAGAACTGGCTGTGTCAAATCATCATCTTCATAGAAGTCGTATCCTTGCACCAAATTGATGGCAAGATCAGGGTGGTTACTGTCGACGCCGTAGTCCAGAACTGCAACGATAATGTTCGGGTCGCCTGTGGTGATCTCCCATGCTTCGAGTGCACGAATGTCTGCACCGGGTGTACCGCCTGACTGGCCTGTGTTGTACAGGTGCCACTGCATGGGGAAATACTCGTCGTCCGGGATCACGCCGGGGTTGTTGGCATCTTGAATCGGCGCATCGGTCAGTAATCGTTCATTATTAGCAAGGCCTCCCGAAACAGCCTGGTTGCATAGCTTTGGTTGGAAGGCGGTATTCGGAGCCGCCCATTCGATCCAATCAATCTGGTTTAGCTGCCCGGCAACCTCGAAGACCGCCTCCGCATCCGGTCCCGAGACTTCCAGCAGGTACTCCTGTTCAGTAAACTCCATTTGCTTTATTATTGTGCAGCCGGCTGTTTCACAGATCGTTTCGACTTGTTCGATTTGACTGCCGGGCTTTACACGTATGACTATCTCCGGGATTATAGCTACCGTCTCGCCATTGGATGAAAATAATGGCGCTGCGTATTGAACCTCGCTATAGATTCTGAGCGATTTGATTGTCTTATTGTTTTCCTCGGCTGGCCGCTCGTTATAGACAACCGAGACGCCTTTCCGGCCTAAACCTCTAACCGGGCTGATTTTTATATCCCCGGTGCTTTTCAGGAACCGGCTCAGGGTATCCATCGCCCCGATATCATCCTGCGTCTTGAGCACGTACCCACTTTCCGGCTGCGCGATAAAGTGCAACTGCTCATTGTTTACAGTTAAGACATACTCTTCTACGTTATCATCGTAGAAAGTCTCTGCGAAGGCAGTTATAGCTATTATTGCAACAGAAAATCCAACAATCGCCACGCTAAGCTTGTTCGAGTACAACCATTTCATTTTGTACCTGCCTTTCTGTTCTTTGAGCAAAAACTGTTACACCATTGAATGACTTTAACTTTCTCGGATTTCATATTATTCTTTTGGCACCGCATAATGACCGAGGATCGGGGTTTCCTCGGCTCTCAACGTATGATTGTTTCAAGCCTGCGGTACCCAACCTATTCAACGAGTGGAGCCTCCTCGAACAAATGCTCGGCGAGAACCTTCAGGTCTTCGACGTCCACGAAGCCGTCACCCCAGGGCATCGGGCCAACGTCACATAACGGGTAGTCTTCACCCCAGTGGTCCAGCACAACGCACATATCTGAAGCATCGACAATACCATCGCTATTTAGGTCAACAATAGGGATGATTGGCGCCTTCCAAAGATCAAGACCACCATAACCGCCGGGCCGGTCGGAGTTGAAGAACAGAATGGAGCCGTCGGCCGACACGTGGACATCTTGGTCAGAAGAAGGACTATTGACTACTGGTCCAAGATTCAGCGGTGCTTGCCAGGGATCAGAAATGGTCGCACGCCTTGTCATATATAGGTCTTCCTGGCCATTCCCGCCCAGCCGCCTGGAGGTAAAAAAGAGCACAAGGCCATCGGCTGAAATGTTCGGTTGAAGATCCTGGTAAGCGCTATTGACTACTGACCCAAGATTGACCGGTTAGCCCCATGGCCCATTTCTCGTTGTACGACTCGTCACCCACAGATCCGACTGGCCATAGCCTCCTGGGCGAACGTACGCAGCTGTACTCCTGTATCCAGAGAAGTACAGTTCTAACCCATCGGATGAGATCGCTAAACTCGCTTCGTCAGCCGAACTGTTGACCATTGGTCCGAGGTTCATCGGTGTCCCCCATTCATCGTCTATCGTCCCGCGCGTTGTTACCCATATGTCAATGCCACCATACCCGGCAGGACCCCAGAACCCATCGGTTCCCCAACCGTATTGTTCTAAACCATCGTTGGTTGTTAGTCCCAGCGCGTTTTCAATCGACTTGCAAGGAAACCAGTTAACCAAAGGCCCAAGATTCACGGGAGTCTCCCATGGATCGTTTCTTGTAGGTCGAATGGTCAGGCATAGAGCATCAATACCAGATGCATCGGTTGCCCGAACGAAGTAGAGACATAAGGCGTCAGCTGAGATCCATGCACCCGAGTCTCCGAGTGAGCTGTTAATGGTCGGCCCAAGGTTTATCGGCTCGCCAAAGACGAAATCCGCGTTCGCATCCTTGCCGACAGCAAATAGAACACCGGCTATCACCAACGCACAAAATAAAATCCTTTTTGTCTTTTTGTTTCTACTCATGATTCGTACCTCCAAACTTGTTATATTTCTCGGTTTGCAGTATCATTAATAAACCCTTGTCTCGGGCGCGCAAACCATCCGCCCGGGTCGGGCCGGGCCGGTGAGTGCTCAGCTTGGCGGCGAAGGGACTCACCGGCTGTCTATTTCAATATTTACTTGTTGTTATTCCAAGGGCGATTTCTTATTTGGCCCCGG
>Ga0210003_1003429_pt1 | contig 12892 bp, 14 predicted proteins | sample LantaG_FD_182804 | JGI IMG/M metagenome (GOLD analysis project Ga0210003, IMG submission 182804) | Deep subsurface microbial communities from Baltic Sea to uncover new lineages of life (NeLLi) - Landsort_02402 metaG (SPAdes) (version 2) | ecosystem: Environmental > Aquatic > Marine > Oceanic >... | reverse complement strand
CCCCCCCGTTTCTTCCTCTTCCTCATCTTTTCCTAATCTCCTCTCCGCACGACCTCAGTTGAGAGGCGCGCACATCAAAGAGAGGGGGGCACGAACGAGAGAGGAAGGGAAATGGAGAGAGAGAGAGAGAAAGGAGGCACTTTTGCTCAAAGAACAACTTGCCTTTCTCTTTCTTTCTTCTCCACTTTTTCAACTAGTTTGTTTTTTCGTTATTCAACCTCAAAAACCTCCTTAGCGGAACGAGGAAGCGCACTCGAAACCACCACCACCCCCTCCCTGCCCTTGATTCTTTCCCTCCGAGCTGCCGCTTTCCTCCTCTTCCACCTACGAACGAAAAAAAAAACAAAAAAAAACATCAACACTCCTCGGCATCTGAAATCGAGTTGTGGATAAAAAAAAAACGAAACGAAACGAAGCGAAGAAAAAAAAGAAACATTCCCCTTTTCCCACTTCCCCCCCCTTATTGCTGTTTGGACATCGTCTTTCCCCTAATCCATGTAACACTGACTACCTACTACTACTAGTTCTAATTTACAAAAAAAATGAAGAGAGCGGGCGGGCGAGAAAGCCAAAGTCCTCTCGTCGTCGTCGTTCTCGCTTTTTCTCTCTCTTTTTTTCTCCTTTTCTTCAAACCCACCTCCGCTCCTCGCTCTCCACCACCCGCGTCGCCTCCCGGATCGCCTCCTTGCCCTTCTCGTACATCAGCCACTGCAGAGCGGTGCCAGCCGCCAGCTGCAAAGCGCGGGGGCCTGCCCCTGCCCAGAAGGCGCGAGCCCCTTCCTGCTGCCAAGCCGTGGCGGCGACTGAACGCGCTGTGATCTTTTTCGTTTTCGTTTCCGAGCTCGAGCTCGAAGGAGAAGAAGAAGAAGAGGTCGAAGCGTTCCCTGCTCCTCCTCCCGAAAGGACCTGCATCCTCGTCTTGACGACGTCGAGCGGGTGAGTGAGCAGAGCGGCGCCCGACGCCGCGGCGGCAGAGGAGAAGAGGACGACGCAAGCGGGAGGGGGCGGAGGCGGAGTTTCTTCTTCTTGTTGTTCTTCTCCTCCTTCTCCTCCGTCTTGCCTCCTCCTTCTCGGCGTCATCAGCCTCTTCTTGATGGCTTCGTACCCCGCGAAGTAGAGACCGGACCAGGGGATCCAGACCGCGTTCGTGGCCCAGTAGCCCTTGAACAAGGAAGAGAAAGAGGACAGCGAAGAAGAAGAAAGAGAGAAGAGACCTTTTGTGGCGTTGCCGCCGCCGCCGCTCATCGTCGTCGTCATCAACCTCTGCGCCTGCCTCCTCTCTTTGACGACGTCGACAGGGGTGAACACCAGTCCGCCCACCAGCTGCGCCGAGACCCCGACCGCCGCGTCCTCCAGAGGAGAGGAAGAAGAAAAAGGTGCGCGGCCGCTCCTCGACTCTTTGAACACCGCCTTGGCCGCCTCCGCGCCGGCGAAATAGCTCGCCGCCCCCGGTAGCCCCCCCGCGACGACAACTCCCAACCCGCGGTATAAGCCCCTGACGCCCTCCGGGGACTTGAGGATGTCCCTGGCGACCCCCAGGGCGCTGGAGCGGGCCGTGCGGGTGTCTCCCAGGGCGCCGGAGACCTGGAGCTGGGCCTTGACCGTGTCGATCGGGTCTGCGAGAGATGAGAGAGAGGGTTTTTTTTTAAGAAAAAAAAAAAGAGAAAGAGGTTTTTTATGAGTTTCAAGCGAGCATCGATTCTTACTAGTCGTTTGAACCCCCCTCTCTGCCTTTCCTAAATCGATCCGATTTTGATCCGAGAGGAAAAACACGATCTATACACTCACGCAAGATGGCCTTGGTCGCGACGGAGGAGCAGGCCCCGGCGGCGACAGAGTAAAGGGAGAGCAGAGATGGCGATGGCGACGACGACGGAGGCGGTCTTTGATTCGCCGGCGATCTCGATCCATCTCTTTCGGTCACGCTCGCGGCGCCCTGGGAGCTCGTCGAGGCAATCGAGTCCTCATCGCGCATAGCTCGATGCGTCAAGAGACGGGCAGAGGATATAGAAACCCTCCCGCCCGGCCCTTTCCTCCTCGAAAAGAAAGAGAAAAAGTGAAGAAAAAGAAGAAGAATGCTTCTCACTCTTCTCTCTCTCTCTCTCTCTCTCTTCGAGCCATCGAGCTGCTAGCCATCACTCGCGTTTCAAAAAGAAAACTCGAAAATGAATCGAGAGCTCCTCGTGCCGGGCTCCATCTTGGCCAATCCCGCGCCAGGAAAACATCACGTGAGTGATCTCGCTGTCGAGAGGGGAGAAGTATTAAAAAAGCAAAAGGAACAAGGAGAAGCGGTTGCCTTTTTGTTTGTTTCGATTGATGATGGGCATTCGATGAGCGTCTCTCTCTCGGCGGCTCTTTTTTTTTTTTTCGACCTCGACTACGGAAGAAAAAAATTACTCATTTCCCGTTTCGTGTCTCCATCTCTCTTTCTCCTTTTCCACCTCCCAGGGGACCATCACCAACGTGAAAACGCGCAAGAGCGACGGCGCGAGGATGGCCTCGGTCTGGCTGACCGACAGCAGGCTCCGGATCGCGCTGCCGCTCGAGGAGGCGCTCTCTTATTCGATGAGACCTCCGACGACGGAGACGGAAACGGCAGCGGAGAAGGAGAGGGAGAAGGAGCAAGAGGCCTCGGACCTGCTCGAGGCTCCTCTTCTCCCGGTTTCGCCTCTCTCCGCTGCCGCGCCGCCGACGCCAGAGACCCCGGGGCGGGTCGGCGAGGTCGCGGAGCAGCCCCCGTCCCCGCCGACGCCGGCTCCTCCTGCATCGCAGCTTCCTCCGCTCTCGTCTCCTCCTCCGCCGCCGCCGCTCTCGTCTCCCCCAACTCCGCCTCCGCTCCCTTCGCCTCTCACTCCGCTCGCCGCGGCGCGCTCGGGTCCAGGCCTCCTCGCCCGCCTCGCGGCCGTCTCCGCTCCCCCCTGCGTGTCTTCCGAGTCCTCCCCCGGCCGCTGGGCCGCCCTCGCCCCGCCCGGGACGCGCGTGTGGGTCCTGCTCAGGGGCAAGCTCGGCCTCAAGGACGTCGTCGTCGAAACTTCCGAGAAAACAGCGACCGGGGTCCCATCGCCGTCATCAATAAAGACGCCCGTCGCGTGGCCCGCCGTGCTGTTCTCGATGGCCCGCGTGCCAAAAGCGGACGTCCCTCTGCTTCTCCAGACCTTCAACCCCAGGGCCAGCAACAGCGGCAGGGCGCTGGTGCTGTTCTACGGAGATCGGAGCCTGATGTGGAGCCGCCTCGCCGACCTGGAGCCGTGGCACAGGTTTCTCGGCGGCGGCGGGAATAACAACGACAACAACAACGGTAACGGCAACGGCAACGACGACGAAACCGCCGTTCTCTCCAGGCTCGAGGTGCTCCGCGCCTCCTCCTCGAGGCCGAAGGTCGCGCGCAGGGTCGCCCTGGCCGCCGCGGAGGCGATCAGGGAGGCCAGGAACACGCTGGGCGACCCGGAAAGGGAACTCGCGAGGGCTGCGGCGGCGAGGGCGGAGGGGGCGCTCGCGGCGGCAAACGGGGGAGCAGCAGCAGCAGCAGGAGCAGCGGGAGCAGGAGGAGCAACAGCAGCAACGACAACGCCGCCGACGACGACGAACCCCGTTCCCCCCGAAGAAGGAGCTTCTGCCGATGCGCCGGTCGCCGTCGCAGCCGCCGTCGACCCGAACGTCTACTGCTCGCACCCAGGGTGCCGCGAGACGATCTCGCTCGCCGAGGAACGCTCGGGCAGCTGCGTCCGCTGCGACCGCTGCGGAAAACAAGCGCACGCCCTGTGCCTGGACCCCCCCGCGTTGAAGAGGTCCGACCTCACGGAAAAGTTCTACGACTGCCCAGGGTGCGGGGCGCCGTTCTCTCCCGGGCTACCTCCGGGTTCTTCCTCTTCTTCTTCTTCGGGAATGATAGTCGGAAAAGGAGGAGGCGCGTCGGCGGCGACGGCGAACGACGCCAGGCACCGGAAGTCGCGGCTCAAGCTGCGGTGCAGCGGCAGGGCCCCGCTGACACCGCAGCAGGAGGAGAGGATGGGCCTGACCCCGGACCGGATAATTGAAGGGGCGATCAGGGTGTTTGGGTTGGAGCCGCCGACGGAGGTAAAAGAAGAAGTTTTTGGCCCCCTTTTTTTTTTTGCTCTTTCTTTCGAGGTCGCGAAAGGGTTTTTTTTTATCTCACATTTTTTTTCTCTCTCTTTTCTCTTTCTCTCTCTATTTCTCACAGGAGGTCCCCTTCGTCCGAGGGCTCTGCGACCCTTCCACCAACTCGATGACGTGCCCGAACATCCCGGCGGAGCGCCTCTACGACAAGCACGCCAACGGCCTGCTCCTGTCCAACCCCTGGGCGGGCTACCACGTCCTTCTCAACCCGGAGTTCTCGGCCAACATCGCGCACCGGTTCGTCGCGCGCGCGATCGACGAGGTCGAGAACGGCAGCTGCAGGTCGGTGCTGCTCGTCTGCCGAAACTCGACCGACACCCGGTACTTCCAGAGGTTGCGCCCTTACCCCAGGGTGCACCTGCTGCGGTCTTCGATCATGTTCAAGGACTACGAGAAGACGGTGAGGAGGGAAGAGAAGAGAGGTGGAAGAAGATAGAGAACGAAAGGAAGAGGAAGAAGAAAGAAAGAAGAGAGAAGAGAAAGAAGGAAGAACCTCACTCTTGATTTTTTTAACCTTTCTTCCAAAAAAAAACTTTGAAATCTCAATTCAGCCTATCGGCTTTGGCATCATCCTGGTGCTGATCGTCCGCATCGACGTCCCGGGGGCCTGGCCGATGATCTCGCGCTTCTTCGACGAGTTTGAAGGCTTAGGTAAGGAGGAGGAGAGAATTGGTTTTTTGAGTTCCAAGTCGATTTCGTCTTCTTCTTCCTTCTAAAAAAGCTCATCTTCTTCTTTCCTTTCTCTTTCTCTTTGCCTTTCAATTCCCCCCTTCATCCCCTTCTCTCAACAGGAGAGCCCAACATCCCCATAGACAGGACCATGCTCGACACGCCCGAGTTCCGCTCTTTACTGTCCAGGCTCCGAGAGAGAGTGGACTCGACTAGCAGAGACCACTGGGTCCAGTGCTGCGAGTGCTCCAAGTGGAGGCGCGTGCGCAGCTTCGCGGCCGCGGTGGCGGCCAGGGGCGTGGACTGGACGTGCTCCTTCCTGAACGAGAGAGGAGAAGGGGGAGAGGGAGGAGAAGGGGAAGAAGGAGGAGGAGAACCTGCTCCCTTGGAGATCACCTGCGACACGCCGCAGTCAAGGGAGGAGACGGCGGGCATCCACTACGCGCCTCGCGCCGCCGTCGAGGCTGGGGTGGCGAACGGGCTCGGGATCGGGGAGCAGATCGGGGACGGCCCCGTGCAGAGGCAGGGGGGAGGAGCGGTGGATGGAGGAGAAGAGGGCGTCGCTGCTGCGGCTGCTGCTGCTGCTTCTCCCGCCGCCGTCGTCGCCGCCGCTCCGCTTCCTCCTCCGACCGTTTCGTCGAAGAGGCCGCCCGAAGCAGCAGCAGCAGCAGCAGCAGCAGCGCAACAGCCGGGCGGAGAAGGCTTTCTCACCGCCCTGGAGCTCGCGAGGCAGGCGCGGATGGCTGCCAACAGGGCCTACTTCGAAGGGCTGGGGCTTGGGCTCGCTGGAGGAGGAGGAGCAGCAGCAGCAACGGCGACGGCGACGGCGACGGCGACGGCGACGGCAACCGAAAACGAAAACGAAAACGGCGCAAGCGGCGACGGAAGAACGAAGCGTCAGAAGAGAGGCAAGGAGCCTTCTTCTCCGACCGAAGGACCGGAGGCTCCTCCTCCGCCGCCGCCGCCGCCGCCGCGCTTCCTCCCTCCCGACCACCCTTCGATCCTCGCCGCCGCCAGGGCCCTCGCCCGCAGGGCGGCGGAAGCGACCGCGGCAGCGCAGCTCGCGGGCGCGAGGGAGAGGTTCGAGGCGGGAGTCGAGAAACGAAAAAAGAAGATCGAAGCCCTGAGAGCGCAGCTCGCCGCCGCCGAGGCCGAGGCCGAGGCCGACGACGACCAGGGCGCCGCAGAGGTTGCAGCTGCCGAGGAAGCTGCCAGAGCCGTGGCTGGGGCCGTTGCTTGAGAGTTTCCGTTTGTTTGCTTTGTGTGTGTTTTTGCTTTTCTTCTTTTACAGAAAACCGAGAGGGGAAATTTTTTTGGTTTTAAAACAATGAAATCAACAAAAAAAACGAGAAAAAAATCTAAGCCTTCACCTCCGCCTTCTCTTCTTCTTGCTCCTTGACGTTTTTCGCCACCGCCCTCGCCGCCGCGACCTCGTCCACCTCGACCCCTGCCCGTCTCCTCACCGCCAGGTTCAGCCCGTTGGCCGTGTGGATCGTGGCCCCCGTCGCCATCCCGACCCCTTTCGCTCCGGGACCGTCGGTAGGAAACGAAAACTCGAAGCGCCTGAGGAGCACCGCGAGCATCACCGCGGCCTCGACGACCGCAAACTGGTCCCCGACGCACTTCCTCGCCCCTCCACCAAAGGGGATGAAGGCGAAATCGCTCGACACCTCGTTGGGATACATCGCAGAGGGAGAGAGAGCGCTCGGATCGTAGCCAGCCCACTTGCCGTTGAAGCCCGGGTTTTCAAACTTCTCGTCGTACCTCTCGGGCACAAACGCGTCGGGCTCCGACCACAGGTGCGGCGACCGGTGCAGGTTGTAGACAGAGATGAACAGGTCCGCCCCGGCCCCGATCGGGTAGCCGGTGGGGTCGCCGTTCAGGCCCGCGGGGAGCACGTCGTCGCTCAGGGCTCGCCGGATGAGGATCGGGGGCTGCGGGTAGAGGCGCAGAGATTCAGCAAGGCAAGCCCGGATGTAGGGCAGCTTGCGGCCGACGTCCTCGACCGTCGCGGGCGGGGCATCGCCGACGGCGGCGTCGACCTCCGCCACCGCCTTCTTCATTTTCTCCGGGTTCTCCACCAAAGAAAAGAGGGCCCAGGTCAGCACGGCGGCGGTGGTCTCGTGCCCGGCGATCAACATGGTCATCAAATCGTCCCGGAGCTGTCGGTCTCCGAGATCAGCGCCGCGGGCGTCGACCAGGAAGCGGAGCAGAGAAGGGTCCGAGACCTCGGTGCCGTAGTCCCGGGAGGCGAGGGCCTCGGGCTCCTGCTCGTCGCGGGTGGCGCGGGCGCCTTTTGGATTTGTAGGAGGAGGTGGAGGTGAAGGAGAGAGAGAAAAGAAAGGAAAGGGTGAGTTTTTTTTTTAATGAAGAATTTTTTCTCTCTCCCTCCCTCTCTACCTCTCTCCTCTTCTCTTCTCTCTTCTCTCTCACCCTCGATCAAGTCGTCCAGGCACGCGTTGATCACGGCAAGGTCGGCCCTGAACCTTCGCTGGCGCGGCACAAGCACGGAAGAGAGCGGCAGGTTCCAGTAGGGGATGTAGAAGGTCGAGCGGTGCTCGGCTTCTTTGAGGACGCCATAGACGCTCTTGATCACCGGCGACTCGGCCGTGACGCTGCCAAAGTCGAAGTTGAAGACGCCCAACCCGATGACGTCGAGGCCGAAAGACAAAAAGGCGGCCTCCATGTCGACGACGGCCTCTCCTTTCCCGGAAGCGGAGGCGCTCTCGTCGATCGCGCGGGAGATGTTGGAGGCCGAGGCGAGGGCGACGCGGCCGAACATGCGGGTCATGGCCCCGAGCCAGGCCTGGTGGAAGGCCGGGACGATGGCCTGACGGTGGAGGTGGGGGTGGGGGTTTTGTTTTGGGAGGAGGAGGAAGAACAAGAAGGTCGGGGTCGAAGAAGAGAGTGAGCTTTTCTTTCGTTCGCGCTCTTTTCTTCAAAAAACTTCAAAAAAATCCCAAAAAAATCATTTCAACTCACCCTCCTCCTGGGCTTCCACGTCTCCAGGTCCGCCGGGATCAGCCCTTTGCCCATGATCGGTTCTAAAATTTCAGCCAGGACGCCTTTGTCGTAGTTGAACGCGTTTTCTTTCAGGAGGTGGCGAGCGACGACGGGGTCCGAGACGACGATGAAGGCCTTGGGGCCGAAAGCCAATTTAAAAACTCCGCCGTTGTCGATAAACCACTGGTACAGCGCCTTGAACAGCGGCTCGTCCCCTGCCAAATCAGAGAGCTCCCCCGTGGCAGAAGGGATGTTCTCTCCGCCGACGTCGGGCTGGAAGTAGCCCTGGGAGACCAGAGTGAGGGCCTTGGAGAGACCGTCTCCGAGGTTTCCTTTCCCCAGGTAGGTCGCCCAGACCAGCATCAGAGCCCCCGGGGTGAGAAAGAGGGCCAGGGGGGTCAGGGATCCAGCGTCGGGGAGGGCCGCGGTGCGGGTGGTTGTTGAGGGACGGGACGGAGAAGAAGAAGGGGAAGGGGAAGAAAGAAGAGAGGGTCGGCGGCGAGGGGCGACGGCGGCGGCGACGAGGCTACTAGCCGGCGGCGGCTGCATTCGGCATCGCCACGCATTCGGCATTGCCGCGCCGTGCGACGTCGCCGAGGCCGCGAACGCCCTCCCCGATAGGAGCGACCACGACGAGCGCGCGCTCGATGGGAGGAAGGTGCGCATTTTGGAGCAGGATTGAAGGAGAAAAAGACGGAGCGGAGATGTCGAAGAAGAAGAAGAAATTGAAGACGAAGACGAAGGAAGTGAAAAAGCAGAGGAGGCTCGGACGACGACGAGGGGTTCAAAAAAAAAACCTTTTCTCCTCAGCTGCTCATCACCAGCGAGATGGCCACAAACACCTCTGCCACCACGGCCACGCGCACAAACAGGTCCAGCACGGAGTCGCCCAGGTCGCCGTCGACGGCGTTGTTGATGGCGGCCGAGAGCGAGACGCGGCGGCGCGGGGCGACGGAGAGGGCTGCGAGCGACATGGATTGGACTTGAAGAGGAGAAGGGTCGGGGTCGAGTCGCGAGTTCCAAGAAATTTTTTCTTTGCACGAGAGGCTAAATCGAATCGGAATGAAACCGAGTTTCTTTCGAGACTTTCCGAGTGTGAGATTGCCCTGATCGATGTGCAGAGAGCTTCCAGCAGGAGAGCTTTTGGCTTTTCAAAGAAGTAGAAGGATGGAAAAGGAGGGAATGGCGGTGTCGTCGGCGTTGAAAAAAACTAGACGGAAGGCGATTTTGAGTACTAGGCTGCTTCTTTTGATGCGAACGACGAGAGTGAGGTTGAGAGAGCGAGTGGAAATTTTTTCACTTTTTTCTATTTTTGTAACCCCCCCTTCTTCTTCGTCTCCCTGCTGTCATTTTCCTTCGACAAGGCCACAACCATGGCCCCTCCGCCCGTCGAGCTCCCGCGCCTGCGCATGCGCCACGCCCTGCTCGAGGCGGCGCCGGAGCTCGCGGGGCTGCTCGGAGGGGAGGGGGGCGTCGGAACTGTCGGAGGTCTGAAAAACGCCGCCGCTGCCGCCGGCTCTTCCGCTTCTGCTGCTGCCGCTTCGCGTTCCTCGTCTTCTTCTTCTTCCCCGCAGAGGAAGCAGTCTCTTTTGCACCCGCGTTCTTCCTTCGACGCAGAGAAGACCGAGGAGGAGCAGGTGGTGAGATAGATATATTAGAAGAGAGAGGGAAGGAGAGAGAAAGAAAGTGGAAGAGAGAAAGAGGGAGGAGGTCGAGAGAGAGGCTCTTTGTCTTCTCGTTTGACTGAGAGAGAAAACGAAAAAAACACCAAAAAAACAAAAAACCAGGCCGAGGAGCTCGCCCGCGTCAAGCGCGAGCGCGCCTCGCTCATGGCCTCGCTCGCAGCCGCGAGGGGCGGCGGAAACGGTGCAGAGAGCGGTTCGAAGGAAGGCAGAACGGCTTCTTCGGCTTCTTCGGCTTCCATCTCCTCGTCGTCGCTGCTCAGCGGCGCGGAGCTGCAGGCGGCCGACGCCGCGCGGCTCCGCGCCGAGGTCGCCGCCAAGCGCTCGACGCTCGACGCCGCCAGGGACGAGTCCGGAAGGTTCGAGCTGAAGCTGCGGAGGCTGAGGCTGGACGTGGCCGAGGCGTCGGCGGGGCTGCGGGAGGTGGAGCTCTCGGGAGGAGGCGTGGGCGCGGGCGCGGGCGCGGGCGCGAGCGCGAGCGGCGGCGGCGGCGGCGCTGCGAAAGCTTCTTCTTCCTCGACCTCTTCTTCCTCGACGCAGCAGCAGCTGCAGCTGGTGCTCTCCCCGGCCGTCGCCCGCATCGCCGAGCTCGAAGGGAAGCTCCGCGCGTGCGAGGCGACGTTCGACGGCGACTCGGCGAGGCAGCGGCTCTACGAGCTCCTCGAGGAGAGGACGCGGTAAGAGTTGATGAAAAGAAGAAAAGAGAAAAAAGGGTTGCGTTTTTTCCTTCTTTTTTTTTTCCTTCGCTTGCTTTCTCATTTGTTTTTTTTCTTTCTTTCCTCCGCCGCTCACCTTTCCTCCTCCTCCTACTCCAAATCCAAACTGCCCACCACTACAGCCGCGACCACGAGGCCACTCTGGCTGCCGTCCGAGCGGCGCAGGCAGAGACAGACGGCCACGCCTCCGACTCGGCGGCGCTGGCGGCGTTTGCGCACTCGGCCCGCGTCGCGCGCTCCGCGGCCGAGGCCGAGCTGGCGCGCAGGAGGAAGGCCGCCGAGGCGAGCTCGGCGACGTGGAGGCGCAGGCTCGAGGCTCGGCAGAGGGAGGTGAGATTGGTCTTTAGGAAGAGCAAGGAAACAGCGGGAGAGAGAGCAAAAAGATAAAATCGAAAGAGGAGCTTGAAAAAAACCCAAAAATTCTCAAAAACTCGAAAACTAAAAAAAAAAAAAGATCTCCGACCTCGAGCTCGACGCCGCCCGCGAGGCCGAGCGCAAGCGCGCCGAGGCCGCGGCCTCGACCGAGCGCGCCCGCTCGATGAGGTCGGCGCAGCTGCAGGAGATCGACGACGGCGGGGACTGGGGCAGCGGCGGCCTCGGCCTCGGTAGCAGCAGCCGCAGCGGCGGCCTCGACTTCACAACAAACAATCTCCCTTCGGTCGCCGAGCTCCTCCCGCGGGTCCAGGCCGCCGAGGCAACGCTGCTTCGCCTCAGGGCGCTGGCCAGGGTACCCAGGGAGCAGAGGACCGCGGGGTGCGGGGAAGCGATCGTCGAGCACTGGCGCGGGATCCAAGAGAGGGCGGCGGCGCTGAGGGCGCGGGCGGCGGAGGCGGACGCCGCTGAGGCCGCCGCGGTCGCTGCTGCGCCTGCTTCTGCTGCTGCTGCTGCTGCTATTTCTCCTGCTCCTATCGCAAAAGAAGAAGAGGAAAAGGGCAAGGAGAACAAAGGAGGAGAGAAAGAAGAAGAAGAACAAGGGACGGAAGCTCTCCCCTCGCCCCCCTCGCTCTCGCCCCCCTCGCCCTCGGAGGAGGAGCTCGCCCAGCTCGAGGCGGCGGCCGCGGAAGCCCGCGCCGCGGCCTCGACAGCTGCCGACGAAGCCTCCCGCGTCGGGGCTGCTGCCGGGGGAGCTCTCTCCAGCCTACTCTGGGTGGCGTTGAGGGCAGAGGGGGCCCTGATTCGGAGCAGCGGCGGCGGCGGAGCAGCAGCGGCAGCAGCAGCAGCGAGGGAGAGGAGGAGGGCGAGCGTCGTCGCCGTTTCGGGCTCGTCTTCTTTGAAGAGGCGCTCTTCTCTTTCTTCTGCTTCTGCTTCTTCTTCCGCAACTGCTGCCCCTCTCGAGGAGGAACTCAGGCTCGCCGCAGAGGCCGTCGCCAAGAGCCTCACGGAGCTCGCCGAGGTTGCGGACAAGAAGAAGGAGACGGACGACGAGAAGCCTTCCCAACCTCCTCCTCTGCTCTCGCACCGCATTTCCTCGCTCACCTCCTCGACGCTGAGCTCTTCCTCCTCCGCCGCCTCCTCGGCTGCCCCCTCGGCTGCCCCGAGCCCCAGGGCGAGCAGAGGAGTGGCAGCAGCAGCAGCGGCACCAACGCCTCCTTCGCCGCTGTCGAAGACGTCACAAGCATTAGCGTCAGCGACGACTCAGATCTGCCTCTGGTCGGAGGACGACGAGGGAGGAGCAGGAGGCGGCGGTCCGGCGCGGCGGCGCGCTTTGACCTCTCAGCAGCAAGCCGGCGGCAGCAGCGACGGCGGGAGCGAGGGAAGCTCCTCCGCCGCTTCTTCTCCCTTCTCCGTCGTCCCATCGAGGGAGGCGCTCAAGGCCCGGGCTGCGAGGGCCGCGAGGGCAGACGCGAGGGCGCTGCTGGTGGCGGCGGCGGCGACGACGGCGAGGAGCTGAAGAAGGGAGAGGAGAGAGAGAAGGGGGAAGAGAGTTGTTTTTGGTTTTTTCGTGTCGAGTTGATCCATTTTTCGAAAAAAGAAAAGAAAAAAGGAAAAAAAGAAAAAAAGAGAAACAAGATGGGCGACTACCTCAACGCTCAGCCCCCACCCGGCGCCTACGCGCAGGCCTACGGGCAGCCGCAGCAGCCGCAGCAGCAGCAGCGAGCCCAACATGGCTACCAGAATCAGAATCAGCAGCAACCGCAGCAGCAGCAGCATTACCAGCAGCAGCAAACGACGACGGCGCCGCACCATCACCATCAGGCATCGATGCCGGCGTCGGCCTACTCGTCTGCTCCCGCTCCATCGCAGCCCCTCCACCAGCAGCAGCAGCAGCAGCAGACCTCCGTGCAGCACCGTCCGATCGCGCTGCACGCGGCGACTCCCGGCGTTCCCGCACCGATGCAGCAGAGGAGGCTTTCGCGGAACGGAGGGGGAGGAGGAAGCGGAAGCGGGAAGGGATCGATGGCATCAGCGGCTTCGGGCACGAAGAAGAAAGCGACGGCGTCGCTGCGTGCTCTGGACTTTTTCGGCCACCTCGACGAGGACTTCGTCGTGCGCTCTGCGTCGGGAGGGATGATCACGGCCGTCGCGGCGCTCGTCATGGTGCTGCTGTTCTTCGGGGAGCTGAGTGAGTCGTTGGTTTGGAGAGGAGGAAGAAAAAAAGCTTTCGCCTTTTTTCGTTCGCCGATTGAGATCGTTTTTTTTTTTTCGAAAAAGCAAAACCTCTCTCTCTCTCTCTCTCTCTCTCTC
>Ga0210003_1003428_pt1 | contig 12897 bp, 10 predicted proteins | sample LantaG_FD_182804 | JGI IMG/M metagenome (GOLD analysis project Ga0210003, IMG submission 182804) | Deep subsurface microbial communities from Baltic Sea to uncover new lineages of life (NeLLi) - Landsort_02402 metaG (SPAdes) (version 2) | ecosystem: Environmental > Aquatic > Marine > Oceanic >... | reverse complement strand
CTTTTACTTTCGGGCGTTCGGTTTTTGTTTTTCCTAGCATTTCACCGCAATGCTTACATTTAATCGCTTCATTTTGTATCTCTTCCGCACAATATGGACATTTTTTCATAACTTCTCCAATTTTTTAAACAAATGGTTATATTGATAAAAAAATTTATATATTAAAAGGAGAAAATATTTCAACAGCTTTTTTCTTATTCCCTAAACTACCGAATCCTTATCAGGGACTATATCACCCATTTGAACTCATTAAGTGCCATTAACAACCGTTAAAACAAAAAATTAGAGCAGTTAGATTCGGCTTAAATATTTATCTATCTGAAAAGTGTACAGGACTTGCGGAGTATAAAACAAAAGATTTTTTGAAATGCACAATGCTCTGAAACCCTTATATAAGGCGGAGAAGGGAGGATTCAAACCTCCGGTCGCCATAAAGACGACAACAGTTTTCGAGACTGCCGCATTAAATCACTCTGCCACTTCTCCGCATAAAATTCAAAAGACCTCTAAGCACATAACGGTTTTCGAGACTGCCGCATTCAACCGCTCTGCCATCTCTCCGTCTCCGCCGGTAATTGTATCAAAATATAAACAATTTCTCCACTATTTTTATATTAATGTTTTTATATTAACCTTGAAAACAGCTTTGTAGAATAATCTGCGAGATTGTTTTTTGAGGTTTTTTATAAACTTTTTACACGTGACAAATTGCGGATATATATGTAGAATGATAGAGCATTTCAGATGAATCGAATACGCGGAGAGATGTCCGAGCGGTTTAAGGAGCACGCTTGGAAAGCGTGTGAGCTGTAACAGGTTCCCAGGGTTCGAATCCCTGTCTCTCCGCCATGTATTTTTCAATATGTCCCACCCCATATCCCTTTCTTGTGAGAATAATGGTGAGGAGGAATAACGGGATCAGCCCTCGGAATTAGAAAAGTTAAAAAGCAAAAGAGTTCTTATTTCTAATTTCGAGGCCTGAGTCCTTAATTTCTATTCTATTTTAAGGATGTGAGTTATGGGATGGTACAGATATAAGCGTAAAAAGAAGAAATGGAAGCCGGGTTTCTGGACGTATGTGACGATAAAATCACCTGATGGGCATGAGGTGAAGCTTAAACTGAATATAACTCCGGAAGCCATAAAAAGATGGGGCCTTACCATGGGGGTTTGCCGAGGGTCGGGCGAGGCGCAGTCTCTCAGTGACCTTAAAATAAAAAATCGATGTCGTAGTCGTATAGACAAATCAGCTAAACAGGCAAAATCAGCGTAATGCATTATATTTATTGGTGTTATGGCAGTTTTTAGGCTTGTTCATAGCCCTGAATTTCAGCAAAAACCGGACATCGGACATGTCCTATTGTCCTATTTGCCGTTGCAGTTTATGTGGCTGAAATTGACTAGGAGACAATTACCCGCGCAATTCGTATAAGCGAAAGTGATAATAGGAGAATCGCTTATTATCATTTAGCGGCTCAAATGATAATAGGAAAATATTCCCAGCTTTAACATATTTTTTAGTTCACTTTTAGCCCTTACTTTGCTATAATGCCATAATTAAGGTTATGTAAGTTGTGGTTTTAAGCATAATTACATTGTACTCAAATAGCGAGGTTGATCACTATGTTGGTAACAAGAAATAATCAAAAAATGTATCGAACAACAGTAGACCTACCGGAAGACCTTTATTTCTTCCTAAAGCAGGAAGTTCTCGAACGACAAAAACAGAATAAAGAAGCGTCAATTGCGGCGATCGTCAGAGGTCTTGTTGAAATCGAAAAAAAACGGAAAGATAAAAAATAAGCGGGAGATGGTATGTCTGTAAATTTTAAAGAGTATGCAAATTTTATTTGGGGTGTCGCGGATCTGCTTCGCGGTGACTATAAGCAATCCGAATACGGACGGGTTATTCTTCCGCTTACCGTGTTGAGACGTCTCGATTGTGTACTTGAGCCGACTAAGGAAAAGATCCTTGAGAAGCTTACTCGCGTAAAATCCCTATCGCCTACAGCGGCTGAAGAAGTTTTAAAAAAACAGGCAAAGCTATCATTTTTTAATAAAAGTAAGTTTGATTTTGAAAAGCTCATTGCGGATCCGGCTGATATAGCGTCTAACCTGCGTAACTATATAAATGGGTTTTCCAAAAATGCCCGAACAATATTAGAACATTTTACTTTTAACGATCATATCGAGCGGCTTGATAAAGCGAATCTGTTGTATAAGGTGGTAAAGAAGTTCGCGGAGATTGACCTGCACCCTGATAAAGTTCCTAACATTCAGATGGGCTATATTTTTGAAGAATTAATTAGGAAATTTGCTGACCTTTCAAACGAAACTGCCGGAGAACATTTTACGCCGCGTGAGGTTATTCGCCTTATGGTTAATCTGTTGTTCCTGAGTGATAAAGATATTCTTACGAAAAAAGGGATTGTAAAAACACTATACGATCCTGCATGTGGAACCGGCGGAATGCTTTCGATAGCTGAGGAATATCTGAGGGAGCTGAATCCTGATGCTGATTTAAGAGTGTTTGGGCAGGAATTAAATCCGGAGTCATACGCTATTTGTAATTCCGATATGCTTATTAAAGGGCAGAATACAGATCATGTTAAGTTTGGCAATTCATTTACCCAAGATGGGTTGAAAGACGAAAAGTTCGATTATATGCTGAGCAATCCTCCTTTTGGTGTTGAATGGAAGAAAATCGAAGATGACATAAAGAAAGAAAATGAAAAACTCGGTTTTTCAGGAAGATTTGGCGCGGGACTTCCCCGCATTAGTGATGGCTCATTACTTTTCTTACAACATATGATTTCCAAAATGCGTCCGGAAAACGGTGGAGCGCGTTTGGCAATAGTGTTTAATGGCTCACCCTTATTCTCCGGTGGGGCTGGAAGCGGTGAAAGTGAGATCCGCAAATGGATTATTGGAAACGATATGCTTGACGCCATTATCGCGATGCCCGATCAGCTTTTCTATAATACTGGCATTTCAACATATATATGGATTGTTACTAATCGCAAAGAAAAAGAGCGCAAAGGAAAAATCCAATTTATAAACGCGGTAGGTTTCTTTCAAAAAATGTCTCGCAGTCTAGGCAATAAACGCAATGAAATCTCGGATAATCATATTGAAGAAATCACCAGAATTTATGGAAAATTTAAGGAAGCGGAGTTTTGTAAAATATTTGATAATGATTATTTTGGGTTTACCCGCGTAACAGTTGAGCGTCCGTTACGCCTTAATTTTCAAGCGAGTAAAGAGCGAATCGTACAATTGGACATCGAGTCAGCTTTTAAAAATTTAGCCAAGTCGAAAAAGAAAGGTGATAAAGGCATAAAGGAGATTGAAGAAGGCGAAAAATATCAAATACTTATTAAAGAGGCTCTATGCTCGATGGACTCGGATAAGCTATATAAGAATCGGGAAGCTTTTATCGCGGATGTAAAAACGGCTTTTGAGAATAAGGATGATAAGGTTAAAGCTCCTATTATTAAGATGATCGTTAAAGCCTTATCTGAGCGCGACGAGACAGCGGATATTTGTCTGGATTCCAAAGACAACCCCGAGCCAGATACAGAACTGCGGGATTGTGAAAATGTGCCCTTGCAGGATGACATTGATGATTATTTCAAGCGTGAGGTCTTGCCTCACGTGCCAGATGCGTGGATGGATAGAAGCAAGGATAAGGTTGGCTACGAGATTAATTTTACGAAAGAATTTTATAAATACAAGCCCTTGAGATCTCTGGAAGAAATTCGCAAAGACATCGTTGCTTTGGAAAAAGAGACGGAAGGTTTAATGGATGAGGTTTTAGAACTCTAAAAACTGGAGGTTTTGATATGGCTAATAAACGGATTTTCATTAGTTTTGCGATAGAAGATAAATTTGCAAGGGATCATCTTGTTTACCAATCTGAAGATCATAAAGCCCCCTTTAGCTTTTACGATATGTCGGTCAAGAATCCTTGGGACAGTTCATGGAAAACCCGGTGCCGAGAACGTATTAAGCAATGCGATGGTGTTATTGCGGTGATAAGTAAAAAGACAAGAAGCGCAGATGGGGCAAAATGGGAAATGCAGTGTGCGGTTGATGAAGGAATCCCTATTATTGGTGTTCATATCCATAAAGACGACAAAGGTCAGATTCCCTCTGAACTTGATGGGAAGAAAATTATAAATTGGACATGGGACGGAATTAAAAACTTTATTGATAGTTTGTGAGGACATTATGGCTATTTCTCCTGAGAAATATGGCGAAAAATATAACGAGCATTTGCTAGAGCAGTATAAACTCTATGTTGAAATGGCGGATAGAATTAGTGGGCGACGACAAACGGCTAATTCCTTTTTTCTGTCAATCAACACCGCGATTGTCGCTCTTGTTAGTTATGTTGGCTTATGTACAGGTAAAGAAGCTAATTTTTACTGGATAATTTCTTGCGCCGGTATGGTGTTGTGTTTTTTATGGTACAGATTGATAAGATCTTATAAAGATCTAAATAGCGCGAAATTCAAAGTGATTCATGAGATGGAAGCAAATTTGCCATTTGCTCCGTATGATGTGGAGTGGGATAAGGCTGGCAGAGGTGAGGATAAGAAACTATATTTACCGTTTACACACATCGAGATTAATGTCCCATGGGTATTTTTCGCTATTCATGCTTTAGTTTTTCTTTGGGGGATTGGTATGTTGCCATGGATAGCGGGTAGTATAAAAATGGTGTTGAATAAATGATGAAACGATATTCGACATATAAAGATTCAGGGACTGAGTGGGTTGCTAAAGTGCCCGACGATTGGCAGGTAAGGAAGCTCAAGCAATTAGGTGTATTCACTGCTAGTGGTATTGACAAGAAAACGATTGAAAATGAGTGGCAGTAAGAATGGTGAACTATACGGATGTTTATGGTAATCAGAATTGTGAATTGAATAACGATAGAGACTATATGGTTGTTTCATGTCCACATGAAAAAAAAGTAATACATCAGATAAAAAAAGGCGACTTGATTTTTACTCCAAGCTCTGAAACAACAGATGAGATAGGATTGTCTGCTTTGGTTAACGAGGATCTACCAGACACAGTTTATAGTTACCATGTAATACGTTTGCGGTTTACAAAACCTGTCGTTCATAGGTATAAGAAGTATCTTTGTAATAACAACTTTGTTTTAAATCAATTTTCTAAATGCGCGAAAGGGACTACTCGGCAAATTTTAGGACGAGATGATTTTAAAAATATTAAAGTGTTTATCCCTTCTGATGGCGAACAGGTGAAAGCCTCGTTTTATCTTGATAATCGCACTATGCAGATAGATGACTTGATCGTGAAAAAAGAACGGATGATAGATCTTTTAAAAGAAGAACGCATAGCGATTATAGATCGTGCTGTTACTAAAGGACTTGATGCTAATGTAAAAATGAAAAATTCTGACATTGAGTGGGTAGGATTAATTCCAGAGAACTGGAATATAAAAAAATTGAAATATTTAGGTCAATTTCAAAATGGTATAAGTGAGGGTGCAGAATATTTTGGTGCTGGTTATCCGTTTGTCAGTTATGGAGACGTTTATAATAATATGTCTTTACCATATTCAGTTGTCGGTTTAGCACAATCTTCACGCGTAGAGCAAATAAAAATGTCTGTAAAAGAAGGCGATGTGTTTTTTACTCGCACGTCTGAGACTATCGAGGAAATAGGCATATCATCAGTATGTATGAAACAAATTAAAGATGCAGTTTTTTCAGGTTTTCTTATTAGATTTCGTCCGTTTTCTAATGCATTATTGAAGGACTTCTCCAAGTATTATTTTAGAGCTTCTCTGACAAGAAAGTTTTTTGTAAGAGAAATGAATATTGTAACAAGGGCGTCACTGGCGCAAGACTTATTAAAAGGTTTGCCCGTTTTGTTGCCTCCTCTATTGGAACAAGAAACAATCGCAGAATATTTAGATAAAAAATGCGGTCAAATCGACAATCAGATTAAGCATGAGCAAAAATCAATCGAATTGCTCAAAGAATACCGCACTGCTTTGATTTCCGAAGTGATGACCGGTAAGATTGATGTGAGGGGTGAATAATGACAGAACATCAAAACATTGAATACAAGACGACTTGGCACGATGATTATTTGAAGTGGATATGTGGATTTGCTAATGCTACAGGGGGTACTCTTTATATTGGTAAAGATGACAACGGAGTTTCTGTCGGTGTTGCTGATTATAAGAAATTGATGGAAGATTTGCCCAATAAATTGCGGGACATCTTAGGGGTAATGGCGGAAGTCAATTTGCGTAAAGATAAAGGAAAATATTTTGTTGAAATAGTCGTGCCGTCTTATTCGGTGCCGATTTCATTTAGAGGAAAATATTACTATCGTAGCGGAAGCACAAAACAGGAATTAACCGGCAACGCTCTTAATGAGTTTTTGCTGAAAAAGTCAGGAAAAACATGGGATGATGTTCTGGAGTCACGTGCGTCTATGGATGATATTGATGAAAAAAGTGTGGCTAAATTCCTGAAAGACTCAGAAAAGGCTGGACGTTTGCCGGAGGATGAAAATGTTCCGATGTATGAATTGTTAGAGAAGCTTCGGCTTATTGAAAATGGTCAATTGAAAAGAGCGGCTATTGTTTTGTTCGGGAAGGATCCGGGCAAATTTTATCCTAATATGACAATAAAAATCGGACGCTTTGGTAAAACGGATGATGACTTAAGGTTTGAAGAATCCGAAGAAGGTAATCTTATCCATTGTTTACACGAAATTCCCAATCAGCTTAACCGGAAATTTTTTACTAAACCGATAGATTTTGAAGGATTACAGCGCATTGAGAAGGGTGAGTATCCGGTCGCGGCATTGCGAGAGATGTTATTAAATGCCTTAGTTCACAGGAATTATTTAGGAAGTAATGTTCAGATGAGGATGTATGATAATAAGTTTTCTATATGGAATGAAGGTCTTTTGCCTGAAGGGTTGAGTTTGGATGCTTTAAAGAGACTTCACCCATCCCGTCCGCGAAATCCGATTATTGCAGATGTATGTTTCAAAGGCGGATATATTGATGCATGGGGACGCGGAATATTGAAAATGATCAATGCGTGTAAACAAGCTGGGTTGCCGGAGCCGGAAATAAAGGAGCAAGATGGCGGGCTATTAGTCACACTTTTTAAATACTACACAGAAGATCAATTAGTAAAAATGGGGCTCAATGGCAGGCAGATCAAGGCAGTATTCTATGTAATAGAAAACGGTAAGATAACAAATTCACAATATCAGAAATTTTGTCGTGTATCTAAAGCCACGGCAAGTCGGGATATAAGCGATCTTGAAACAAAAAAGGTTTTAGTAAACAAGGGCACAAAGGGATCCAGTGCTGTTTATGAATTACAGTGACCAATTGAGTTGGCTCAAAGTTGGCTCAGTTGGCTCATAATAGGCTCAATCACAGGGTTTATAAGGGGAAAATGGCGATATGGCTTCAATAACAGACGAAAAAGCCTTTGAGGCACTAATTGAGTTAAATTTAACCGAAAAAGGCGGTTATGAAAAGGGCGATCCTGCCATTTTTGAGCGCGATATGGCGCTTGATAAAACGACGCTTTTTCGTTTTATCAAAGATACCCAAAAAGATGAGTGGGATAAGCTTGTCTCAATCCATGGCAGTGAAGCCGAAAAGAAATTTTTGTATCGTTTGACGCAGGAGTTAGAAACCAGAGGCATGCTTGACTGCCTGCGCAACGGAATAACCGATTACGGTAAGAAATTTAAACTAGCCTATTTTAAACCTGCAAGCAAGCTCAATCCTGAAACTCAAAAACAGTATGATAAAAATATTCTTACTGTTACAAGGCAAGTTCATTACAGCATGAAGGATGAAAGTTCAATAGATATGCTTTTATCTTTGAACGGTTTACCTGTAGCAACAATTGAATTAAAAAATCCATTTACAGGGCAAAATGTCGAACATGCCAAACGCCAATATAAAAGAGATCGGGATGAACATGAATTGTTATTCCAGTTTAAGAAGCGAGCGTTAGTTCATTTCGCTGTTGATACTGATGAAGTTTATATGACAACTCGTATTATGGGTTCAAGGACTCGATATTTGCCGTTCAATCGCGGGTTCAATAAGGGCGCGGGCAATCCCCCTGTTGAGGGCAAACACAGAACTTATTATCTGTGGGAAGGAGTTTTATCGAAAGACAGTTGGATGGATATATTGGGAAAGTTTTTGCATTTGGAGAAAAAAGAAATCCTTATCGAAGGACGAAAGATTAAGATTGAGGCTATGATTTTTCCAAGATACCACCAACTTGATGTTGTCCGGAAGATATCACATGATGCTTTGCTTGAAGGACCCGGAAAGAATTACTTGATTCAACACTCAGCAGGAAGCGGTAAGAGTAATTCTATCGCATGGCTGGCGTACAGACTTTCAAGCCTTCATGATCCGCAGGATAAACGTGTATTTGATTCGGTTATTGTTGTAACTGATAGACTGGTACTTGATCAACAGCTTCAGGATACAATCTATCAGTTTGAGCATAAGCATGGTGTTGTCGAAAAGGTAGATAAGGATTCAACCCAGCTTGCGCAGGCATTGACTACCGGGACAAACATTATTATAACAACCCTCCAGAAATTCCCTTTTGTTTTGGATAAGGTTAAAGAATTGCCTAAACGAAATTACGCTGTTGTTGTGGATGAAGCCCATAGCTCTCAGAGCGGTGAGTCAGCAAAGAAAATGAAAGATGTTTTAACTGGCGTTGAAAGTGCGGTTGCCGACGCGAGTCAAACAGATGCGCAGGATGACGCCGAAGATGAAATTAGGAAATCAATGATTAAGCGTGGACCTCAAAATAATTTAAGTTTCTTCGGATTTACTGCTACGCCTAAAGCAAAGACGTTAGAGTTTTTTGGAATTAAAGGGCAGGATGGGAAACCGGAACCGTTTCATCTTTATTCAATGAGGCAGGCAATTGAGGAACGTTTTATCCTTGATGTGTTAGCGAGCTATACAACCTATCAGACTTTTTTCCAGTTATCAAAACAGGTTGAAGATGACCCCGATGTTAATAAAAAGAAAGCGGCAATAGCTATCGCTCGGTTTATTACATTGCACCCTTATAATTTGGCACAGAAAACAGAAGTTATTATCGAGCATTTTCGTCAGGTGACAATGAAAAAGATTGGCGGGAAGGCAAAAGCAATGGTTGTGACGGCTTCGCGTGAACATGTCGTGAGATATAAATTTGAGTTTGATCTCTATCTTAAGGAAAAAGGATACAAAGACATCAAAGCATTAGTCGCTTTTTCAGGAAAAGTATTGCTTGATGGTGTTCCTCCGGAATACTCAGAAGAAGGAATGAATAAGTACATCGATAAAGATGGGAAAGAGCGGCACATAAAAGAAAAAGAATTAGCTGAAAAGTTTTCTACTTCTGAATATCAGATATTGTTGGTCGCTGAAAAATATCAGACAGGTTACGATGAACCTCTTTTGCATACGATGTATGTTGATAAACGGCTTGATGGCGTTAAAGCCGTTCAGACTTTAAGCAGATTAAATCGTATTTGCCCGGGCAAAGAAGATACTTTTGTTCTTGATTTTGTAAACAAGCGGGATGATATATTGATTGCTTTTCAGCCTTATTATGAGCAAACACAATTAACCGAAACAACCGACCCGAATAAGTTGTATGACCTGAAACAGAAACTTGATACATTTGGAGTGATTGTTCCGGCGGATGTTGAATCGTTTTGTTCCGTTTTCTTCAGGAGAAAAGAACTTCACAATAAAAGAGAGCATGCCGAATTAAACGCGCTTATAGATTTAGCTGTCGTTCGCTTTGAGGCGATGGACAACGAAGAACATCAAGAGGATTTCGCGAATACACTGGGTGTTTTCGTTCGTTTATATGCTTTTCTTGCTCAAATTATGCCGTTTCAGGATATTGAACTTGAAAAGTTTTATGCTTACGCAAGGTATCTTTTTAAAAAACTCCCTCCGCGTAAGCCAGGACAAAGATTTCATTTAGGTGACGAAGTGTCGCTTGAATATTATAGATTACAAAAAATTACTGAAGGACAAATTGAATTGCAAAAAGATTCAGATTCGGCAATTAATCCTGTTTCGGAAGCCGGGACGAAGAAGGATAAAGATGAATATGCTAGGCTTTCAGAAATAATCAAAATTCTTAATGAGCGTTTTGGGACAGATTTTACAGAAGCAGACAAGCTATTCTTTGATCAGATTGAAGAAGAAATGGTTATGGATGAGAAGCTGGGATTGCAGGCAAAAAACAATACGATTGAAACCTTCAAATATGGATTTGAAGATATTTTCATTGCAAAGCTAGTTGAGCGCATGGATCAGAATCAGGATATATTTAACAAAATCATGGATGATAAGGCATTCTCATCGATAGTGAAAGATTATTTGATAAAACGAGTTTATAAGCGCTTGAACGAAGAAACAGAAGAAGATAAGGATACGCTATTTTTCAGCGATGTAGTACCCGAAGCCAGTTTTGAAGAAGGGTATTTGCCTATCTATTCAGTTGAAGCGGTTGCGACTTCTTTCGGTGAGGAACAGCCTGTTGATTTATTGGGCTGGAAGAAAATAAACACCAGCAAAAAGATTCAAGAAGATATGTTTATCGCTAAAGTTGTCGGCAAATCTATGGAGCCGACTATCAAAGATGGCAGTTACTGTATATTCAGGTTTGAAAAAGGTGGATCAAGAAACGGTTTAGTTGTTTTGGTTGCATCAAGCCTTGTTTCTGATCCGGAGACCCAACAGCGGTTTACCATAAAACGTTACCATAGCGAAAAAGAATATTTTGATGATGGGACATGGAAACATAAAGAGATAATTCTATCTCCAGACAATAAAGATTTCGATGATATCGTTTTAGAGGAAGTGAGTGGCGAGGATTTTAAGGTCATAGCGGAGTTTGTGGAGGTTGTCGGTGAAAATTAAAGATAAAGCACGATAATCTTTAGAGGCTCATATTTAAGCAATACTTATACTAAGGAGGTTTTGATGGAAGATATCTACAAGGATAAAAATATAGAAAAAATTGATAGTGAAATTCAGGACATTTATGAGGGCCCTTTAAAATACGAAGTTATAACATATCCGGCAGACTTTACCTTAGAGGGATTAGTAGCGAAATATGAAAAAAAGCAGATAAAGATTCCAGGATTCCAAAGGAAATATGTGTGGAAACAAGGACAAGCAAGTCGATTAATTGAATCATTTTTGCTGGGGTTGCCAGTTCCGGCTATTTTCTTATATGTTGATCCAGTAGACAATATTATGAATGTAATTGATGGCCAACAACGATTAATGAGTATAGTTTATTATTTTAAGGGATTTTTCGGAGAGGAAATTAAATCGCGAAAAAAAATATTCAAATTGGAAGGCATAAGTGATAAAAGCCCTTTCTATAAAAAAACATATGAAGATCTTGAACGAGACAACCCTTCTTCATGGAATCAGTTGAACGATTCAGTGTTAAGGGCCTTTGTGATAAAACAAACTAATCCAAGGGATATGACGAGTGCTTATCACATATTCGAAAGACTTAATACTGGCGGTACGCAATTATCTAGTCAAGAAATCCGTAATTGTCTGTATCATGGTCCTTTTAACGATTTGTTAGGCGCATTAAATCAGTATGAGAATTGGAGAAAAATATTTGGTCAGCAAAAATCACATGTACGTCAAAGAGACACAGAACTTATTTTGCGTTTTTTCGCTTTTTACTATAATAACTATTCTAAACCTATGGTCAATTTTCTTTCGGAATTCATGAGCAAAAAAAGAAAAGTTAATGATGCTGAAAAAGAAAATATGGGGCAACTTTTCAAAGACACATGTGATAAAGCAATAGAACTTCTTGGTGAAAAACCTTTTCATCTGCAGAAGGGACTAAATGTTGCGGTTTATGATTCAGTTTTTATTGCTATTGCAAAAAACAAGAATATTCCAGATGACATAAAGAAAAGGTATGATAATTTAAAATCCAATGAAGAATATATCGAATATGTTCATAAATGGACAACAGACAATGACAGAGTCAAAGTAAGATTTGAAATTGCCCAAAAAACTTTATTCGGGAATTGAAAATGCCGGACGATCTTTTTGCGAAAATAGAAACATATATTTCTACAGCAGATTCTTTTTTGGCGAGAGTTCAGGATGAAAACAATCCAGAAGCCGATTACGATGTGAAGGATTTATTTACTAGGTCGCTTGTTATGATAATTGTTTCAGAATATGAATCTTACATTGAGTCTATTTTTGCTACGCGGATTGAAAGTTGTAAAGATGCCGGGGTTATCAATATTGCAAAAAAACATCTTGATAGACGGTTTCGCTCGCCTGATCTAAAAAAAATAAATGAAATATTGGGTTTGTTTGGAGAAACAATAAAAGATGCTTTCATTAGTAGCACCAATATTGACGGAATAAATGCATCTTGGGACAACATAATGAAAGCCAGGCATGCCATTGTTCATAAGCAGGGAACATTACAATTATCCTATGAAGATGCAAAAAGCGAATACTTCAAAACAAAGAAAGTGATTTCAGGGATATGTGAAGCCTTAGTTAGTACAGATGTAGATACGTAGCAAGCAGATTGCATTATGTTTGATCCTATTTAGTAATGTAAGAGCTTTTACCTCGCATTCACCAGTTTTTTTGATAAAATGCCTTTATTGTAAGGCAACGAAGTATTAATGGGTTGACCGAGGGATATGAGCATTCCCATGGAGCGTTTTTTGTGGAGTGACACAAGTAGTTGTATTGTTTGATGTTGTGTAGTTCGACTCGTGTCCCATTCGACCCGCCATGTATTTTTCAATATGTCCCACCCCATATCCCTTTCT
>Ga0210003_1003427_pt1 | contig 12898 bp, 7 predicted proteins | sample LantaG_FD_182804 | JGI IMG/M metagenome (GOLD analysis project Ga0210003, IMG submission 182804) | Deep subsurface microbial communities from Baltic Sea to uncover new lineages of life (NeLLi) - Landsort_02402 metaG (SPAdes) (version 2) | ecosystem: Environmental > Aquatic > Marine > Oceanic >... | reverse complement strand
TCAGCAGTAGTTCCTCCATAAAGTTCAACAACTTTTTCCATTAGTGTTACAAATTCACAGTCTCGTGGCACATGCCATCCATCAGGACAAATACCCTGAACTCCAGGTGTTGTAGAACCATTCATAGCATTATACCAATCATAAAATCCACCAAAAGTATCACAATATGCAGCAATGTTATTGTAACAATATTTTGTAATAGGATTGCCTAATGGGTCGTTGGTTACATTTAAGTTTTCGTGCATCCAGCATTGGCAACCTATCTGTACGGTATTATACACATTGCCATCAATATCAGTTACTGTAGCAGGACAAACAGGTGTGCTTACAGTAACTACAACCTCGTCTGAGTCAGTACAGCCATTGAGTGTAACAGTTACAGTATAGGTTGTTGTAAGAGGAGGAGATACTGTTATTGTATCAGTAGTTTCTGCTGTGTTCCAATTATATGTTCCTCCACCGGTAGCTCCTATATCAATGCAAACACCACAGGTAATAGTAACATCAGTACCGGCATTAGCAGTAGGAATGGGATTTACTATTACAGCTACTTCATCTGAATGTGTACATCCTGAAATCGTCTCGGTTACAGTTATCGTATATGTTGTAGTAACAGTCGGACTTACAGTTATGGATGCGGTTGTAGGTCCTGTATTCCAATTATACGTATCTCCACCGGTAGCCGTTAATATAGTACTTTCCCCATCACAAATAGTTTCATCCGACCCTGCATTAGCTATAGGTAAGGGATCTACTACCACATCGTCCGTGTCTGTACACCCATTTACTCCTGTTACAATTACTGTATATGTTGTTGTACTAGTGGGCGTAACGGTAATTGATGCAATAGTTTCCCCACTATTCCATTCGTAACCATCTCCTCCTGTTGCTGTTAGAGTGGCACTATTCCCATTACATATAGTAACATCTATTCCTGCGTCTGCAGGAGGTTGTGGATTAACAGTAACTATCACATCTTCACTATCCGTACAGCCAAAGCTGGTTGCAGTTACTATATAAGTCGTAGTTGTTGTAGGGCTTACAGTAATAGAAGGAGTTGTTTGTCCTGTGCTCCATTCAAAAGAACTGGCTCCCCATCCCCATGCTGACAAACCTTGACTTTCGCCTTCACATATTGTCTTGTCTGAAGTTGCACCAGCCGTGATAGAAATGTTTGCTAAACATACTTTATCTGTATTTGTACATCCATTTAATGTAATGGTTACAGTATAACATGTACTAGCTGTTTGTGGACCTATCGTTATTGAATCCGTTGTTTCTCCTGTACTCCATTCATAAGTACCTCCTCCGGTAGCACCTATAATTGCGGTATCACCTTGACAGATGGATTGATCTGTTCCTGCATTAGCAGTGGGAATAGGATTAACAGTAACAACAACTTCATCAGTAGCTGTGCATCCACTTGACGATATAGTAGCGGTTACAGTATAAGTAATTGTAGCTGTAGGAGTAACCGTGATAGATGTTGTAGTTTCAGTAGTGCTCCACTCATAAGAGTTACCATTGCCACTAACTGTTAAAACAATACTTTCGCCCTCACATATAGCTGTGTCAACTCCTGCATTGGCTGTTGGAATGGGATTAACAGTTATTATAGTTTCAGCAGTATTTGTACATGTATTTATATCAGTTACAGTAACGGTATAGGTTGTCGTACTGGTGGGGGTTACTATGGTTTGTGCTGTGTTATCCCCCGAACTCCAGCTATAGGCTCCTCCACCGGTAGCTGTTAAAGTTATGGTTTCCCCATCGCATATAATCACATCCGAGCCTGCATTGGCTGTTGGATTAGGATTTACTGTTACTACTGCTTCATCAGTATCAGAACAACTTCCAACAGATACTGTTACTATATAGGTAGCGGTTAATGTTGGGCTAATAATAGTTTGTGCTGTATTATCTCCGGAACTCCAGCTATAGGTTGAACCACCACTGGCTGTTAAGGTTGCAGATTCTCCTTCACAAATAGTTGCATCTGTTCCGGCATTAGCAGTAGGAATAGAACCAACAGCAACTACAACTTCATCTACATCAGTACATGAGTTAACTGATACAGTAACAGTGTATGTTGTGATAGTAGTAGGACTTACTATAGTTTGTGCAGTATTATCCCCCGAACTCCAACTATAGGTACCTCCACCGATAGCTGTTAAGGTAGTGGTTTCGCCATCACATATAGTAACATCCGAACCTGAATTGGCTGTTGGCTTAGGATTTACTGTTACTATTGCTTCATCAGTATCTGAACAACTTCCAATGGATGCTGTTACGGTATAGGTAGTGGTTGATGTGGGGCTAACAATAGTTTGTGCTGAATTATCTCCTGAGCTCCAACTGTATGCTGAACCACCACTGGCTGTTAAGGTTGCAGACTCACCTTCACAAATAGTTTCACTTGTTCCTGCATTAACTGTCGGGCTTGGATTCACTGTTACTACTGCTTCATCAGTATCTGAACAGCTTCCAACGGATGCTGTTACGGTGTAGGTAATAGTTGATGTGGGGCTAACGATAGTTTGTACAGTATTATCACCAGAACTCCAACTGTAAGCTGAACCTCCGCTGGCTGTCAGGGTAGCAGATTCTCCTTCGCAAATAGTCTGGTCAGCACCTGCATTAGCTGTTGGTGGTGCATTCACGGTTACTATAACTTCATCTACATCAGTACAATTATTTACAGCCGTTACTGTTACGGTATAGGTAGTAGTACTGGTGGGGGTTACTATGGTTTGTGCTGTGTTATCACCTGAACTCCAACTATATGTACTGCCACCACCGGCTGTTAAGGTAGTGGTTTCGCCATCGCAGATAGTTTCATCCGCCCCTGCATTAGCTGTTGGATTGGTATTTACTGTTACAACGGCTTGGTCAATAGCTGTACAGGTATTAATATCTGTAACGGTAACTGTATAGGTTGAAGTAGAAGAAGGATTCACTATAGTTTGTGCTGTATTGTCACCTGAACTCCAGCTATAAGTATTGCCGCCACTAGCTGTTAATGTTGCTGATTCGCCATCACAGATAGTCTCATTTGCTCCGGCATTAGCTATAGGATTGGCATTTACAATTACAACGGCTTGGTCACTATCTGTACAACTTCCAATGGATACGGTAACTGTATAGGTAGTAGTACTGGTAGGGGTTACTATGGTTTGTGCAGTGTTATCTCCTGAACTCCAACTGTAGGTACTGCCTCCACTAGCTATCAAGGCTATGCTTTCTCCCTCACAAACAATTGTATCCAAACCAGCATCAGCAGTAGGGATAGAAGTTACTGTTACTACTACCGTATCAATATCTATACAACCATTTGCCCCGGTTACAGTTACAATATAATTAGTAGTAGTAATTGGGCTTATTATTAATGAATCAGTAGATGCTCCAGAACTCCAACTATATGTTCCCCCGCCAGTAGCAATTACAATTACAGTATCTTCTTCGCAAATAGTTTTATCTGCCCCTGCATTGGCAACAGGGCTTGGATTTACTGTTACAATAACTGTATCTTTATTTGTACAACCATTTCCATCTGTGCCTGTTACAATATATGTTGTAGTTATTATTGGACTGGCTACCGGATTGAATATAACTGGATTGCTTAAGCCTATGGTTGGACTCCAACTATAAAAGGATGCTCCGTTTACACTTAAAGTCGTACTTTCTCCTTCACAAATGGTTACATCTGAACTCGCTACTACTGATGGTAAAGGATTTACTCCTATTAATATGGTGTCGGAATAATATGGCAAGCAGGTACCTTCGGTAACGGCTGCTCGGTAAAAACGAATATTGTTAACATCAATCCCCAAACTGTCTGTAGTTGCTCCTGCTATGGCTGTCCATGAAGTACCGTCAGGAGAATTCTCCCATTGAATAGTACCTCTATAACCTATTAATGTTAAAACAACAGAATCGCCCTGACAAGTTACTATTTGTTGTGCCCTTGCTGAGAGTGATAATAAATTTGCAAATAATATACAACAAATAATAAAAGATAAGACTGGCCTATAAGTACTTTTTATGTGTTGGGTTTTATTTTTCATAGTTTTATAATTGAATGTTATTAATTAACAATAAAACTTTTGATTAAGGTTTGGGTATTATCTTCTTTAATCCTTGCTATATAGTTTCCTTTGGCATAGTTCGATATATCTATCTGGCTTTCGTGTTTTGCTTCAACTTTTCCTACTTGTTCTGTATATACTACCTGCCCAAAAGAATTGACTATTTCTATATTAATAATTCCTGTTTTTTCTGTTGACTCTATAATAAGAGTAAATGTTCCTTTGTTTGGATTGGGGAAGATATTCAGACTCCTATTATTATTAGAGGTAAATTTATCTATGGCAGAGCATATCTCAACATAAATGTTCACAGTATCAATACTGGTACAGGAATGTCCATCGATTACGGTTACATAATAAGTCATATTGGCTGTAGGTGATGCTATAGGGTTGGCAATAGTGGAATCACTTAATCCTGTAGAAGGACTCCATATATATGTATAGCCACTTGTGCCTCCTGTAGCTGTGGGCATGCCACCAATAGCTACACTGCTATTCAGACAAATTGTAGTGTCTTTTCCTGCATCCGCCTGTAAAATTGATGGCTGATTGATAGATATATTTACATGGGTTTGAGAGTAAGTACTCCATGACAAACTTAAAAATGATACAATTAACATTTGTTGAATAAACTTTTGTTTCATGATATTTCTTTTTAATAGTATATTTAATTTTTTAATTAATGGGCAAATGACATTTTTCGCCAATTACAAAAATAAGAGAGGTGAGCTGCAAATTCTAATTTATTACCTCAAGAAATCTTCAATGCAATAAAAAAACACCTCAAGAAAACCTCAATATTTTTTTAAGTAAGGAGTTATAAAACAATTTCTGGGGATGCAATTCCTGTTTGTTTAAAAAGAACAGCTTAATTACAACGGTTTGTGAATAATAAGTTTAACAGTTAAAGTTTATTGAGAAAATCAGCTATTGGTTGTTTGGAGTCTATGTTCATTTTTTTGCGAAGCTGATACCTATATTCCTCTACACTTCGTATGGTTATGTTAAGCAATGCAGCAATTTCTTTTGATGATAAATTTAATATTAATAATGTTGCAAGATTTTTTTCCCTGAGAGTTAGGTCAGGAAATCTTATATCCAATTTATGAAAGAATGCCTGATGTATTTGTTCAATATGCATCTGAAATTCCTGCCGGTCTTTATCTATATTTAAGTTATGGTTAATCATGGTAACAACCTCTTTTGTTTTCAGATATTCTTCGCCTTTGTTTTTTATTTTATTTTTAAGATTCTTCAAGAATTCATTCTTTTGGACAATATGTAAAGCAAAATTGGTTAATTCTTTATTTTTAAATACCAGTTCATCTTTTAGGTGCTGTTTTTCCTGTTTTGTATATTTAATTTTATTTCGCTGTCCTTTATATATTAATGTTCCAATAATCAAAAAAACTAAAAAACATCCTGATATTAAATAACCTTTGAGAGTATTTGTTTTTTCTTTTTGTTTTAATAATTCTATTTCTTTTTCTTTCTTTTCAATTTTATATTGTATTTCAAGTTGTGCAATTTTTTGACTACTCTCTATATTAAAGAGAGTATCCTTAACAGCCGTATAAAGTTTGTAATATTCCAAAGCCTTTTCACTATTTCCCATTGCAGAATAAGTTGCAGAAGAATGCAAATATATTTCCTGAAGAATTTCTTTCATGTCTCCATCCTGAGCTATTTGAAGGCTTGCATTTAAATATTCTAGAGCTTGTGTATAGTCACCAAGAATTGTATAAATATTACCAATATTATTCAAAGTACCGGCTATTTTGTTTTTATCTCCGGATTCCTTAAAAAGTTTTAATGCACTTTGATAATTTTTTAAGGCTTTTTCACGATTGTCTAAATTACTATATACATTGCCAATATTATTTAAAGAGCGAGCAATACTACCTTTTTCAGCTCCAATTTCTTTTTTTATTTTTAAAGCGTTTTGATGATATTTTAAAGATTTTTCATAGTTACCCATATTTCTATATATGCTACCAATATTATTTAAATTGTTAGCAATGCTTTTTTTGTCTCGCAATTCCCTATGTATTTTTAGAGCATTTTGATAATATCTCAATGCTTTTTCATAATTGCCTAAACAATCATAAATCACCCCAATGTTACTGTAAGAATCTGCTATTTCTTTTTTCATACCAAATTCTTCACGTATTTTTAAAGACTTAAGAAAGTATTCTAGAGTTTTATCATAAATGCCTTGCTCTTTATAAATTATCCCTATATTATTATAAGAATTTGCTATTCCTTTTTTATTATCAAGTTCTTTAAAGATTTTTAAAGATTTTTGGTAATATTCTAATGCTTTATCATAAGTGCCTTGATAATCATAAATAATCCCAATAATATTTAATGCTATTGCTTCTTCTTTTTTGTTATCGGTTTTTCTCGCTAATTCTAATGCTTGCTTGGCATATTGCTCACTCTTTTCAAGAGAAACGGATAGATACTTAATCGATAACTGATTTAAAATCTCTATTTCTAGACTTTCTGTAGCAGTTTCTAGTTTGTTCTCAAGGCTGTCAATTTGAGAATGAGTATTTGCAGAGGAAGATATACTTACAAAAAGGATAAGTAGTATTAATATGAAGGATTTATTCATAGATGTTTTTACAGGTTAAATCGAATGCAAAGATAGAAATATCTTATCATTTAACAAAGTATAATTAAAACTCCAAATAAATAAAGGGCTGTGTGTCTGTATTAAAAGCCTGGTAAATAAGCAATATAGCCACAAATGCTATAATAGCTTTTAGCGTCCAGTGCATTTTAATATATATATTAGTAAGGCTATTGTTCCATTGTTGCGGCAGGTAATGTAGCACATAGGCAAACAGCACCATCGCAAAGGGGTAGGTGTAAGCAGCAAACCAATCGCGTGCAATGCCCAGGTCGAAGTTCATAAAAATAGTTTCGTACATCTGCATGGCTTTGGTTATGTCTGACGACCTGAACAGGATAATGCTAAGCGACAAAAAGTTTAGCGTAATGAAGATGCTAATAAACCGGTATATGGGCGCAGGAATGACTTTTGCTATACTCACCCTTGTTCCTTTTGTTATTACGTCGTAGGCGATAGCCAGCCCGTGCGAGCATCCCCACAAGATGAATGTCCAGTTTGCCCCGTGCCATACGCCCGAGATAAAGAAGGTGAGCAGCACAGCCACTATTACTCCAAACATTCTAAACCTCCGGAGTGAGAAGGAGAACTGGTAGAACAGGTATTCGTTCATCCATTGCGACAGGGTGATGTGCCAGCGTCGCCAGAACTCTGTTACATTTTGTGCAAGGAAGGGCTTGTTGAAGTTGGGCTGTATGGTAAAGCCCAGCAAAAAGGCAATGCCGATAACAATGTCGGTATATCCCGAGAAGTCGAAATATATCTGTATGGTTGCGCTGTAGGTTGCCATCAGATTTTCGAAGCCGGTGTATAAGGTGGGTGTATCGAAGACACGGTCAACAAGGTTATTTGCCAGGTAGTCGGCCACAAAAACTTTTTTAAATGCGCCTGTGAGTATTAAAAAGAAACCCCTGCCGATATGTTCCTCGGTGATGACGAGTTTGTTTTTTATCTGCGGCAACAGGTCGCGTGCTTTCGATATAGGTCCTGCGAGTATGTTGGGAAAAAAGGAAACATACAGCACATAGTTGATGTAGTTGTGTTCGGGCTCATCCATGCGTTCGCGGTATATATCAAAGATGTAGGTCAGGGTTTTAAATACAAAGTATGATATGCCGATAGGCACGAGGATATTGGAAATAAAAGGATAGATATGGCTGTTTTCGATGCCGAAGGTTTGCAGCACGAAGTCGAAGTATTTGTAATAGGCAAGGTATCCCAAATCAATCAGCAAGGATAATGTAAGCAGTATCTTTTTTAATGCGTTGGATTTTGTGTAGAATATCCAAAGCCCTATGAAATAGTCGGAGGTGGATATCAGCAATAGTATGATGACAAACAAACCACTTACTTTGAAATAAAAGTAAAGACTGAAAAGCAGGAGCAATAGGTTTCGTAGTTTAACTTTATTAAAGGCAAGCATATACACTGCGTAGAACAGTGTAAACAGCGCAAAGAACAATACGGAATTGTAGAAGAGCGGATGGTTGGAACTGAATTTTAATGACTCGAAAATGCCTGATATATTCATCTATTGATTGCCCTCCGCATCGCTAATTAATTGCTGTTGTTTGAGCAGGTATGTATTATATTCATCCATTAAATCGTCGAACAATTCTTTTGCAATTATTCTTCTGCCTTTGTCATAAAGATGTCCGTCTTTTGCCGTAAGCCCTTTGTTTGTCCATGCTATGATAGAGTTCATGCCACCCATCACTTCAAACAAATCCCAGAAAGCACAACCTGCCCTAAGTGCAGCATTCTTTTGTGCATCGCGTATCTTGGGCAGAAACGGATACGACTGGAACTTACCGTGTATATATGTAGCCATATCTCCTGCACCAACTACCAGTATGCTGGCGTTAGGTGCTGCTGCTTTGAATTTCATAAACAGTTCGTAATACTTCTCTTCCAACTGCTTACATTTGTTGTTCGAGGTAATATAAGGCACCACATTAGCACCAAACTGGAAAATAATAAGCCGTGTATTCAATAGTTTGATTTGTTTGGCAAGATAATCGGAATCAATATCCATCAGTCCTGTTCCTGAATGCCCTCTTATGGCATAATTATCTACCTGTACACCGTTTTCTCCTTCTATTAGGAAGCCATAGAAGTCGGGACTATTATCTGCAATAAACTCAAACTTAACACTCCGTTGCGATGATGGTACTTTTAATTTCTGTATGGTAAAGGACTTGGTGATGGGCAGAGTGTCGGAACAGATTTTTTCTTTGTTTAGGTTATAGGTATTTACAATGCATTCCGTTAAGGCATTACCATATAATATTGAGATGCTCTGGTAGCTTACAAACTTATACATGTCAAATTTCAACCAAGGATTCTGCTTGTAATTATTGTTAGTGAAACGAAACACCGTTCCTGATACTCCATAGTTGCCATTCTTATACTTATTCTTGAAGACCGTGTATCTTTTCCAGTTGCTGCTTTCATATCTTCTTAAATTTACATGAGAGGTGATGTCAGTACAAGGAACAAATCCTATGCCTGACCCACCAAACTTCTCCTGAAACCTTCTCCTGATATAAGAGGTAACACGGTCGCCTTCCAGTTGTGAATCGCCATAATGAGCAATACGAAGAATGCTGGTATCTTTATGATGTGTAAGTGCATTAAAGAAAGCATCTAATGCACATTTGCCATTATGTTCCTGATTTATTAGGGCAATGAGGTTATTTGTCGGTTCTTCAAAAGGAAGTTTTACGTCTGTCTTTGGCTTAACTGCTTTTTTGGCAGTATCGGATTCTGATTTGTTCTCAAGTATTCCTGCAACAATCTCCCTGTTTTTTAATATGTTCTTTATTTTAGTGGAATCTTTTTGTTGAACGGAATCTTTTTTCAGGTAGCCAGCAATAAGGCTGTCGGCAACAAGATTTACTTTGTTATAACTGAAATCCATCAGGTCATCTAACTCGATGAATTTTATTTCAATGTCTTTATCATTAAGAAAAGGAAGGTTTATCTTCGGCGAAAAGAAGGAGTAGGCTATCAGAAATGCTTCTAATAACAAAATGATTAAAAATATCTTGAACAACTTCCCACTCATAAATAAAACGCTGCGTTACTTATTTAGTTTTTCCTCTATACTTTTTCGTAAGTCTCCTACATCCTTCATGGCAACAAGTTCTTTTAGTCTGAACTTTATGCCGAATTCCTTTTCAACAGTAGCTATCATACCAAGATGACTTAATGAATCCCATCTTTCTACATCATTAGTAGTCATTTCATCACGAATCTGGAGTGCGTTATCTTTAAACACCTTCCTGAATATCTCGTTTAGTTTGCTGCTTACATCTTGTTCCATATAACTACCAGTATTTTTCTAAATCTTCAATTGTGTTCTCCATCAAAATCATCCTGTTAGAGGGCAATAGTTTTAGTATTTCTTCATCTTCAACGTATCGTTCTTCAACGATTTCAAAGCCTATCTTGTGATTTGCTTTATATGAAAGCTCATTTGTTTTAGCAATAATCATCTGAGCTTTAGTTAATGTATTATCTTTTGCATATTCGTTTTTTATAAGCTCAAGTATGATATTGCTACAAACATTTTTGCCCCTGTATTTAGGAGTAACATATCCTGACTCCAGTTGAATAGTTCCGGATTCTCTTTCAAAGTTTAACTTTCTAATCAACTCTGATCTTTCATCAGCAATCCTGCTTTTCTCTTCCCCGAGAAAATAAAATAAAATATTTGCTTTGATTATAGAACTCGAAGTCCCATCTTTACCTTCAATCCATGAACAACAGGCTCCTGCATATTCACCGTTTGCTTCTGCTATCAGATATCCTGACAGGCAAAGCTCTTGTCCACCGATGTCTTCCAGCAATATATCTTTTAGTATTCTTCTAAACTCAGCTTCCTCTAACGAAAAGATAGTGCAATAACTTAGTTTGTCCGTACCACTTTTCTCTGATTCGATAATGGTATCAGCGATAAAGTCAATGTCCCTTTCTTCGGCTCTCCTATATGTAAATTCTTCGTTCATGTTATTGTAGTTTATCTGATAATGCTTTCATGTCAATCTTACCATTTACATTAAAAGGGAAAGCAGGTAATGAAGTAATTTCTGAAGGAAGCATGTATTCAGGCACTTTTGATTTTAAATGCTCCGTAATATCGTCCATAGCGCCCTGATAATTCTCAACAAATAAATGTATTTCTGTATTTCCGATATTGTTTGTGTAAGCTATAACAGCAACATTGTTTAGTCCTGTATGTTGGCGAACGTAATGCTCAATCTCACTTAATTCAACGCGAAAGCCTTGTATTTGAACCTGCTGGTCAACTCTGCCACAATACATAAAATCGCCATCTTTATCAACAAAGGCAATATCTCCGGTTCGGTAAAAGTTTTGTTCTTTGTCATCTGTCTCGCATGTTAAAAAAGCTTCTTTATTTTTCTCCGGATTATTCCAATAGCCTGCTGTTACTTGGTTGCCTGCCAAACACAATTCTCCCTTTTCTCCTTCGGGCAAAAGGTTTAGATTATCATCAACAATAATGGCATGCATATCTTTCATGGGTTTGCCTATGCACACAATACCGTTGAATTCTTTATTAGGTCTCTTCCTATCCCAATCGTAAGTTAAACAAAAGATAGTTGCTTCGGTAGGGCCATAAACATTTTGTATTAAAGCATTAGGCACACAGGCTGCCCATTCTTTAGTAATATCAGAATGAAGAGCTTCCCCACAGAAAAGAGAATACTTCATTTTCTCTAGCTTGATATCCTCAAAATAAGGCTTCAGATAAGAAAGAATGGAAGGAACCATCAATGCAAATGTTATTTCCTTTTCTTCTAACAGGCTGTAAACAGCAGTATATTTAATCTCATCAGGATTTACGGTGTAAACACAGGCTCCTGTGCCAAGTGGTATTATGTAAGACATTAGCGACAGGTCGAATGTAAGGTCGAACATCTGGAGAAATCTGTCGTGCTCACCAATCTGATAACTAAGATTGAAAAAAGCATCAACAAATGAATTAAGATTTTTATGGCTTATAGGCACTCCTTTAGGAACTCCCGTGCTTCCTGACGTAAAAAACAAGTACGCATTATCTTCTTCATAGGTTTGTGGAAGGCTCAGATTTATTTCTACATCCGGGAGGTTATTCGTAAATAAAAACCTAACAGGACTTTTGGTTTTTATTTCATCAATCCTCTCATCTGTTTTACCGGATAAGATAATTTTAACTCCCGATTCTTTAATAATAACCACATTCCTGTCAACAGGGTTACGAGGATTTATCGGAACAAAGCCCGAACCACTAAACAAAATGCCAAAAATTGAAGCATAGGTCTCAATGTCGTCATTGATAATCACACCTATTAGCTGTTCTTTATTTTTCTGCTCTAAAGCATATCGTATGTTTGAGATTTTCTGGGCAAGCTGCGAATAAGTATAATAGGTGTTGCTTATACAAAAAGCGTTTCTGTCAGGAAACTTCTCACAAGACTGTTTTATTTGCCCGAACATCTTATAAATTAAATATGTACAAACATATATAAATTTAGGAAACTTTTAAATCTCGAATGATTAATTTTATCCATACATAACAGTTGAAAACTGTTTGTTTTTTTCTGGATTGTATTGCCAAAACAGGAAATAGTATTAAAAACTTTCTGGATGATATTTCCGAAACCGGAAATAGGGCTGGGAACTTTCCGTATGGTATTTCCGAAACAGGAAATAGGACTCAGACTCTTCAGGATGGCATTTCCAAAACAGGAAATAAGACTCTGAAACTTCAGGATAGCATTTCCAAAATTGGAAATAGGGCTCGGAAACTTCCAGATGACATTTCCAAAACTGGAAAAATTAAATAAAAAAGGCAACCCTAAATGGATTGCCTTTTACAAAAATCTCAACCTTCCTCTATATTATTGGGTCTTGATGAATTTTTTCATAATCTTGGGGTTGTTGGCAGTTGAGATTTGTACATAATAAACACCTTCAGCTAAATTGTTAGTATTTAAAGGTAATATATGAGAGCCGGAGCTTTTAGTATAATTTATTGTATATACTACCTGCCCAAGTTGATTGCAAATTGCTAACTGAATCTCTGTTGACTTGATTAAAGAGATTTCAATATTTGCATTATCTAGTGTTGGATTAGGATATACTTCGCTAACTCCTTTAATAATTTCTGCTA
>Ga0210003_1003423_pt1 | contig 12903 bp, 7 predicted proteins | sample LantaG_FD_182804 | JGI IMG/M metagenome (GOLD analysis project Ga0210003, IMG submission 182804) | Deep subsurface microbial communities from Baltic Sea to uncover new lineages of life (NeLLi) - Landsort_02402 metaG (SPAdes) (version 2) | ecosystem: Environmental > Aquatic > Marine > Oceanic >... | reverse complement strand
TCAAGACTCGTACCTCTTTGCCTTGTCTTATAGATTCTTCACATAAAGCCAGTAAAGGAGCAACTCCTATCCCTCCACCTATTATCATAATCTTCTTACTTTCCGGATAGATATTAAAACCATTTCCCAGGGGACCCAGAATATCTAAATTATCTCCGACTTTCCTTTGGGCTAATAATTTTGTGCCTTCTCCTACTACCTGAAACAAAATATAAATTTCTCCTTTTTCTTTATCTGTCCTATGGATGCTTATGGGTCGGCGTAGCAAGGGGTAATTATCTATATTGCATTTAATATGGATAAACTGCCCGGGAAGAGCTTCTTGAGCAACAGAAGGAGCTGATAATTTAATTGAGAAAATATTTGGAGCTACTTCTTTTTTAGATAGAATCTTTATCTTGATATTATAAATAAAACTCACCTTCTTTTTTAATTCACCAATTAATCTAAAAACCATAATTCAAAACTGTTTTCGGACTTTTCTGTCATTGCGAGCGAACGAAGAGAGCGCGGCAATCCCAGATTAAGATTGCTTCCCCTGCTTTCGTATGTGGCAGGCTTGCTAAAACTCCTCGTAACAACAAAAGAGGTACCTAACGCAATACGAATTATATGTCTTTTGTCACTATTCCTACTTTGTCTTCCCCATCCACTTCCTTTAAATTAACTTTTACTATCTCTTTTTTAGAAGTGGGGATGTTTTTACCGACAAAATCTGCTCGAATAGGAAGCTCTCGATGTCCTCTATCAATCAATACAGCTAACTGAATCACTTGAGGTCTTCCTAAATCCACTATGGCATCCATGGCTGCCCTTATGGTCCTTCCGGTATAAAGGACGTCATCAACCAATACTATTTTTTTCTGCGAAACATCGAAAGGTATTTCAGTTTTAAGCACCAGTGGTTGGCGGGCAACTAAAGACAAATCATCCCGGTAAAGAGTTATATCTAACGTTCCTACCGGGATTTCTTTTTTTTCTATCTTAAAAATTTCCTGGGCTAATCTTTTAGCCAAAAAAACACCTCTGGTCCTTATTCCAATAAGGGCTAAATCTATTACCCCCTTATTTTTTTCTACTATCTCGTGAGCAATTCTTACCAGAGTCCTTTTGATTTCACTTTCTTTCATCACCACAGTCTTTTCCTGTAAATCCATTTCTTTAAACCTCCTCTTTTGCTACAAATTTATTTAAATGTTTAAATAAAAAACCCCTTTCAACCTATTCTGGCTGATAAGGGGGGGTAATAGCCGTTCCTTATCAGCCTCGCCGGACTGATGTTAAAGGAAAATGTCTTTATTTATATAATAAAAATATCCTCTTATTAATGACTAATAAGAGGATATAATTTTCTCTTTTTCCCCTTACTAGTCTCTCTGAACCAATTTAAAAGGGTAACTTTTATTTTCCTAATAATATATTAAAAGCTCTCAGTAGTCAAACAATTTTTACTTTTTTAGGCCGAAGAGAAAAGCTCATGAGAAAGAAGTAATAACTAATTATCCGGGGGAACTGATTCAACACGATTCTTCTCATCACCTGTTTGCCCCTTATGCTTCTTGTAAATGGTATCTGATTACCTCATAGATTAGTAAGAACCTGCGACAGAGAAAATATTAGGGATATTAAAGAAGCCAACTAATCCTGAATAAACTTGTCCAAAGATACAATTACAGGATAGTTCATTCTACTACTTAATACAAATAGCTGTAGATAATTTTGGTATCATTAAAATATCTTTTTCTAAATTTATCTTTTCCCTACAATAGAAAGCTCCATCTATTCTAATAGAGTAATCATCTCTATCTAGCTTTATAGCTTTGTTATTGTTAGAACCATTATACACTATTAAAATTTTATTATAATCTTCTTTAAAAGGACTATTTAATTCATATATTATAATATGTTCATCACTTTCTTTAATTTTTACTACTTTTTTAATATCTTGTTGGTCTGAAATAGAAAAAACTTTTTGTGACTTTCTAAATTCAATAAGAATTTTTACATAATCAAAAATTTGTCTATTATTCTTTTTATATGACCAATCTATGATATTAATATAATTACTAGCATTATACGAATTATGATTTCCGTATTTGCTTCTTAAAAATTCAGTTCCCGCTTGAATAAAAGGAATACCAAAAGATAAAATAATCATACTAAGAGCTAGTGCATTCATATTTTGTTTTTCTTCAAAACTTGCATGGCGAAAAGATTTCGAAAACTTATCCATTAGGATAAGATTATCATGACTTGAGACATAATTCACTGTTTCAGACGCACTAGAAGTAAATCCAATAATATTATTACTAAATGATATACTCCCAAAACAACCTTCATAAACATCATTTTTTTTAAAATGCCCTGATCCTATAAAACCAGGTTCTTCAGTATCATTGTTTCCTCTAATAGCATTTCTAAATTCATCATTAAAAAGTGCTATTTCTCCTCCGTTTTGTTTTCCTTTTATAAATCGTTTTTCATAAGAAAGACTAGATGGACCTCCAACCCACGGTTCACCATAGAGTAATATATCAGGTCTTATTTCTTTTAGTTCCTTTTCAATAACTTTCATAGTGTCAATATCATAAAGTGCCATCAGGTCAAATCTAAATCCATCTATCTTATATGTTTCTAACCAGAATTTCAAAGAGTTAACAATAAATTTCCTCACAAATAAATTTTCTGTATCTAATTCACATCCACAACCTGATCCATTGGTAAAATTATTTTCTTTATCAAATCTATAAAACAAATTAGGCATCAATCTATTAAAGTTTGACGTTTCGCTAAAATAAGTATGGTTATAAACAACATCCAAAACAATTCTTATACCTGCTCCATGTAGTGCCATTATCATCTCTTTAAATTCATAAATTCTAACGCTTCCATCTTCTGGATTAGTTGCATATGATCCTTCTAAACTATTATATAGATATGGATCGTATCCCCAATTATAATCATTCTGATTGTAATCATTTACTGTTATGAAATCATAAATAGGAAGCAAATGGACATGCGTAATACCTAACTCAATTAAATGATCTATACCAATTTTTTCTCCATCACATAAAAGTCCCTTTTCTGTAAAAGATAAGTATTTTCCTTTATATGAAAATTCAGCATTATCATCCATCGAAAAATCTTTTATATGTAATTCATATAAAATAGATTCTGTTGCTTTTAAAGGTTTTGGAATTATATGATTTAAAAACCCATTTGGATTTACTTTTGATGCATCTATTATCATTCCTTTACTACTATTAGCATTTGTAGACTGAACATATGGATCTATTACTTCATAGGTATCATCTAATAAATACGTATAATACTTTCCTTCAAGATTTCTATTAGATTTATAACTCCATATGCCATCAACATCCTTTATCATTTTTTTTGTTTTTCTTCTAACATTATTATGATAATCGTATATACATACTTTCACATCTTTTGAAGATGGAGACCATACTTTAAAAATAGTATGCTCTCCATCTAATTTAACTCCATAAGATTCATTTAATATTTTCTCATTTAATTCTAAAGTTTTCATCAACTCACGTCTTTTCTATTTAGGCATTCTGTCTATTGCCCATATTTCAGAAGCATATTCCAAGATAGTTTTATCACTAGAAAATACACCTGCATGAGCTATATTCGTAATGACCATTTTTAACCAACGTTTTCTATCAAGATAATACTTCCCAATTCTTTCTTGCGCTTTTACATATGAGTCAAAGTCTTTCAAAACAAAGTATTCATCATTATGTACTATAGAATCATAGATAACTTGAAATGATTCTGTACTTTCTCCTAAAAACCCATTTACGAGCTGATCTAACACTAATTTAATTCTAGAATCATTTTCGATAATATCATGAGTGTTATACTCATGACTTTCGTATAGTGCATAAATTTCTTCTTCGGTAAGACCAAACAAAACTATATTATCAGTTCCCACTTCCTCACAAATTTCAACATTTGCTCCATCAAGCGTTGCTATTGTTACTGCTCCATTCATCATAAATTTCATATTACCAGTACCTGAAGCTTCCTTTGTTGTTGTTGATATCTGTTCACTAACATCTGCCGCAGGTATACATTTTTCTGCTAACGAAACAATATAATTTTCTAAAAAAACAACTTTTATTTTATCTTTTATACGTTTATCATTATTAATGATATCAGCAACTGTATTTATCAATTTAATAGTTTGTTTCGCTATATGATAACTCGGCGCAGCCTTAGCAGCAAAAATAAAAGTTCTCGGGACGAAATCTTCATCAGGGTTCTTTAATAATCTATTATATAGATACATAATATGAAAAATATTTAATGTCTGCCTTTTATACTCATGCAATCTTTTAGCATGAATATCAAATATAGATTTTGTATTAATTTTTATACCATTGTGTTCTAATATATAAGTTGCCAAATCTTCTTTATTCTTTTGCTTTACTTCTTCTATTTCATCCTGAAATTTATCATAATCTATAAATTGCAATAAATCAATAAGACGCTGAGGATCTTTAATCCAATGATCACCAATATATTTAGTGATAACCTTTGATAATCTAGGATTACAATTAAGGAGCCATCTTCTATGTGTTATTCCATTTGTTTTATTGTTAAATTTTAACGGAAAAATACTATAAAAATCTTTTAGTTCTTTATTTTTCAATATTTCAGTATGAAGTTTAGCAACACCATTTATGCTATGACTCCCAACCATAGCGAGATAAGCCATTCTTATTTCACCATTCCCTATAATAGCCATTTCAGTAATTTTTTCTTGAGGCTTATTATATCTTTCATCGAGTTCTTTACAAAACCTTCTATTAATCTCTTCAATAATCGTATATATTCTTGGTAGCAGCCCTTTAAACATCTCTACCGACCAGCATTCTAGTGCTTCTGAAAGAATAGTGTGATTTGTATATGAACATGTTTTTACAGTGATTTCCCACGCTTCATCCCATTTGAGCTTTTCTATATCTATAAGTATTCTCATTAGCTCAGCAATAGCCATAGATGGATGGGTATCATTTATATGAATACTTATATAATCAAAAAAATTATTAATAGGTTTGTTTAGTTTTTTATAAGATCTAACTATTCCTTGAACACCTGCAGATACGAGAAAATACTCCTGTTTTAATCTTAATGTTTTACCTTCATCATATGAATCATTTGGATATAACACTTGTGAAATAGATTCTACATCATATTTTTTCTTAATAGCGTCCATATACTCACCGCGTGAAAAAGCGCTATAATCAGGTTCTCTATCAACCACTTCAGCGCTCCATAGCCTTAAAGTATTTACTACATTATTTTCATATCCTACAATAGGTGTATCATATGGCACGGCCAGCACTGGCGATGTGTTTTCTAAATAATATTTACCATCATTATCAATCTTTATATTTCCATAATAATGTACCTCAACTGCTTTATCTGCCTTTTTAATTTCCCATATATTACGATTATGCAACCATCTATCTGGAAATTCTACTTGATAACCATTAATAATCTTTTGCTCAAACAAACCATAATTATATCTGATTCCACAACCATGTCCAGGGATTGAAAGTGATGCCATGGAATCTAAAAAACACGCTGCAAGTCTTCCTAATCCCCCATTACCAAGGCCTTGATCTTTTTCAATACTCACTATGTCATCAAGCTCAAAGCCAAGTTCTTCCAAACCTTCTTCTACCACATCTTTAATCCCTAAACTTATTAAATTATTAAGCAAAAATTTTCCTGTTAAAAACTCTATCGAAAAATAAAAGACTTGCTTCACTTCTTTATTATTGTATTTATCATTAGCATTAATCCAATCAAAAGTTAAATACTCTCTGACAATACATGCTAAAGTATGATATTTATCCCATCTAGATGTTTCATCTATAGTTCTGGCACTCTTTAGTTTTAAATTCTTAATATAATCACTTTTAAACTGATCTTTCAAGAGAATCATTTTGCACCTCTAGCCTAACAATTTTTCATATAATTTTTTATATTTTTGCGCAGACTTTTTCCAAGATAAGTCTATCTTCATTGCTCTTTTAACCAAGTTCCGCCATTCCTCTTTATTTGTATAAATTTCCATTGCTCGTTTAATAGCAAATAACATTTCATGAGCATTATAACTGCCAAAACTAAAACCTGTACCTTCTTTTGTAAATTTATTATATGGTATAACAGTATCTTTCAAACCACCTGTTTCTCTTACAATAGGAATCGTACCATATCTTTGAGAAATCATTTGACTCAAACCACATGGTTCAAATTGTGATGGCATCAAAAACATATCTGCTCCTGCATAAATCTGATGAGCAATTTCTTCATCGAACTCTATTCTTACCGCTAAATTATCAAAATAATCATTATAGTATCTTAACATATTCTCAAATTTTTCATCACCAGTTCCAAGAACCACTAGTTGAATATCTAGTGATAAAAGTTCTTCAATAATATTCTCTAGTAAATCTAAACCCTTTTGCTCTGTTAATCTTGTTATCATTGCTATTAACGGCGTATTTTTACTTTTAGGAAGCCCTAATATTTTTTGAAGATAATTTTTATTAATATGTTTAACTGATGAATTACTAGAAGAATAATTCTTTATAATTCTTTCATCTGTTTTAGGGTTATAGATTTTATAATCAATGCCATTTATTATTCCGTGTAGTTTATAACTATTTTCATTTATTACATCATGAAGATTCTCGCCAAAAAAAGCATCTCTTATTTCATTTGAATAAGTTTTACTTACTGTTGTTATTGCATCGGCAAATATAATACCACTTTTCATAAAATTCACATTCCCATAAAACTCTACTGCCCCAGAATTAAACTCTGAATAATCTAAATTTAGTAATTCATTCATAACTTCTTTATTAAATACACCTTGATACTTCAAATTATGAATTGTATATACCGTTTTAATATTCTTAAACTTATCTATATGCAAATAATGTTTTTTCATTAAAAGTGGTACCATCGCAGTATGCCAATCGTTAAGATGTATTATATCAGGGACAAAATCAATCATTTTAAGCGCTTCTAATACAGCTCTACAAAAATATGAATATCTTTCTCCATCATCAAAATAACCATATAATTCTTCTCTTTTAAAGTAGTATTCATTATCTATAAAATAAAACTGTGAATCATCATAAATTGCTGTACTTATCCCAATAAATTGTTTGCGCCAACCTACCTCAATTTCACCACTTGCAAGGTAATTCTCTTTTATAGGTATTGTTTTATTATAAAAATTCTTTGGCGTCATAACTCTAATATCTATCCCTTCTTCTCTTAAAGCACTAGGTAAGGAATATGCAACATCAGCTAATCCTCCTGTTTTACTAAATGGGACTACTTCTGCCGAAACAAATAACACTTTCATAGGCTCCTCCATTTTAAATATTATTTCTAATAATGTAAGGATGATTTTCATCACCACTGAGTATTTTTTTTTCACCAATAACAACATTTTTTTCTAAAATCATATAATTTATGCTCGATGTTTTATTTACTACAACATTTCTCATCAATATACAATTCCTTACGATAGCACCTTTTTTAACATGTACATTTCTAGATAAAATTGAATTCTCAACAACTCCCTCAATGATACAACCTGAACTCACAAGAGAATTACATGTACAAGAGTCGTCTCCATAGAACGTAGGTGGAGAATCGTTTACCACTGTATAAACCAAACCATTATTTTCAAATAATTCATTTTGAATATCTCTATCCAAAAAATCCATATTAGTTCTATAATAGTTTTCTAATGAATTTATGCATGCTAAATATCCCTCAAAAGGATATCCATATATTTTAAGTTGACCAACTTGATTTAATATACTTTCTTTAAGATATTTTACATTCCCAAGATAAATTGCCTCTTCAATTATTTCTATTAAAATACTTTTTTTCATCAAATACATTTCCACTGAAATATTATAGTGTTTTCTCTTACATAAATTTTTGCCAATGCTCATAACTTTTAAGCCTTCAGAAAGATTAATAGTGTCACAATCAATAAATTTTTTCTTATTATTATTTATTTGCTTAAACATTATTGTTATATCCGCGCCTGATTCCTTATGTTTCTTTAACATTCCTTTATATTCTACATTACAAATCATATAACTTCTCGATAATAAAACATATTCTTGTGATGATCGCTTTATCTTATTAAGCATTAATTTAAACACTTCAATATCACCTTTTTTCTGAGCAACATCAATTGAAGATGCTTCAGGATTAAAAATATTTAAACCATCTTTTTTTCTGTCCAAATCCCAGCTTTTTCCAAAGCCAACATGGTTATATAAAGATCTAGCTTTACCCTCAGTACTAATCGCTATATTAAAAATGCCACTATTAACCATATTAGACAATATAAAATCAATAACACGGTAACGCCCGCCGATTGGAATAGTAGCAATTGTACGCATATATGTTAAATCTTTAAGCTTTTCAGATGATTCACACAAGCTAATAATTCCCATCATTTCACTCATGATTTACCCTCCTTATCAGTACCGTAGCATAAACTATATCAATTAAAAATCCTTGCACTTATTCTACTCTAATTCAATCTATTAATTCTACAACAAAGATACATATCTTATTTAAAGCAGGCTTTTGAGCCTCCAAATCTTACTTTCAAAATTTCTTATAAAATCACCAATGTCTATTCCTATTTGCTTTTTTTTACAAATCACTTTATATTATTTTTATTACTTCGAACAATGATTTCATCATCTCTTCCGAAAATCTTAGAATTACTTTTAACTACTGCTCCGCTCATTACTATAGCTTTATAAATAGAAACATTATCTTCAATAACCACATCTGGCATAATAACAGATTCAATTATTGATGATTTTTTACCAATCTTTACCTTAGTGGAAATAATTGCTTTTACTACATTTCCCTCTATTATACAACCATCATTAACAATTGAAGATTCTACATTTGCATTTTTTCCAATAAACTGCGGCGGACTTATAGCATTTACAGTATAAACTTTCCAATCAGGATTGTACAAATCAATTTTTTCTCCATCTCTTATTAAATCCATATTTGCTTCCCATAAACTTTCTACAGTTCCTACATCTCTCCAATAGCCATTAAACTCATATGCAAATATATTTACATTATCATTTAAAAGTTTTATAATAATGTTTTTACCAAAATCATTACTAGACTTTTTATTATTTTCATCTTTTATTAATGCTTCTCTTAATAAATCCCAATTAAAAATATATACTCCCATTGAAGCTGATGTACTCTTGGGTTTTACTGGTTTTTCGTCAAAATCAAATATTTTTCCATTTTCATCAGCACTTAATATTCCAAATCTAGATGCTTCATTTATATCTACATCTATAACTGCTATAGTCAACTCAGCATTCTTTTCTTTGTGAAATTTAAGCATTTTAGAATAATCCATATTATAAATATGGTCTCCTGACAATAATAAAACATACTCTGGCTTATATCTATCAATAAAAAAAATATTTTCATAAATTGCATTTGCAGTTCCTTTATACCATCTTCCTCCATATTTATTGCTATAAGGAGATAAAATTCTAACGCCACCATATCGTCTATCTAAATCCCATGGTGCTCCTATTCCAATATGTGTATTTAAAACATATGGTTCATATTGAGTAAGAATACCTACTGTATCTATCTCTGAATTAGCACAGTTGCTTAAAGTAAAATCTATAATTCTATATTTACCACCAAATGGTACTGCCGGTTTAGCGATTCTATAGGTTAGTTCTTTTAACCTTGAACCTTGCCCTCCTGCTAAAATCATAGCAATCATTTCTTTTTTAAATTGAATCATATTTACCTCCTTACTCTCTAAGTTGATATTTAAAATACATTGTAGCCAGTGGAGCTATATCAATTTTTATAGATTGTGGTCTTCCATGCTTATTGTTTTTTTCTGTAACTATATCACCATTATCACCATATCCAGATCCACCATATTCTAAAGCATCTGTATTCATTACTTCTATATATTTACCCATGACAGGTACACCAATCTCATAATTATCATAAACTGCATGAGTAAAGTTACATACCACAACAATGTGGTCTCCTTTATTACCATTTCTTACAAAAGATATTATGCTCTGTTCACTATTTGAAAAGTCAATCCACTCGAACCCTTTATAAGAATCATCATTTATATAAAAAGATGGTTCTGTTTTATATAACTTATTTATTCTTTTCACAAATGAACTTATTTTAAAATGTTTATCATATTCTTCCAAAAACCAATCAATCTCTCTCTCATAATTCCATTCAATAAATTGTCCTATTTCGCCACCCATAAATAAAAGTTTTTTGCCAGGATATGCATACATAAATCCATAAAACATTCTTAGATTGGCAAATTTTTGCCAATAATCACCTGGCATCTTGCTAATAAGAGATTTTTTCCCATGAACAACTTCATCGTGTGATAATGGTAAGATAAAATTTTCAGTAAAGGCATACATAATAGAAAATGTAATCGCATTATGCATATTTTTTCTACTATCATAATATGTTTCCATATATTCTAACATATCATTCATCCAGCCCATATTCCATTTAAAATTAAACCCTAATCCACCATTCTGTATTGGTTTTGTGACTAAAGGCCATGCACTTGACTCTTCCGCAATCATTAGTGCTTCAGGATACTTATCAAACACCGCTCTATTGAGTTGCTGTAAAAAGTCCACAGCAAAGTTGTTTTCTTCACTATCTGATGTTGTATAACCTCGATATAACATAAACGCCACAGCATCTACACGCAAACCATCTATATGAAATTTATCAAAAAAGAATAATGCGTTAGAGATAAGAAATGACTTCACTTGGTTTTTTGCATAATCAAAATTTGTTGTTCCCCATTCCTCATTATCAGAAAATTTTTTATCAACATGTTCATAAAGTTTTGTACCATCAAAGTTTTTTAAACCTTGTTCATCATTACAGAAATGACATGGTACCCAATCTATAATCACACTAATATCATTTCTATGGAATTCGTCTACTAGGTACATAAATTCTTTTGGAGTACCATATCTAGAAGTTATTGAATAATACCCTGTAACTTGATATCCCCATGACCCATCAAAAGGATGCTCTATAACAGGCATTATTTCTACATGTGTATATCCATACTCTTTAACATGCTTTACAAGTTTATCTGCTAATTCAATATAGGTAAGGCTTTCAGCATTTTCATTATATCTCCAAGACCCTAAGTGCACCTCATATATATTCATCGGCGACTTATAATGATTTGTTTTTTTTCTTTTTTCTATAAATTTTTTGTCACGCCATCTATAACCCTTTAAATCATAAATACGCGATGCAGTGTTTGGTTTTGTTTCAGAATAAAAAGCAAATGGATCTGCTTTTAAAACAACATTTCCATCATTTGATTCAATTGCATATTTATACAATTCGCCTCCAATCAAATTAGGGACAAATAGATGCCATATTCCAGTATCATTTACTGATAGCATTTTATAATTTTCTCCTTGCCAATGATTAAAATCACCAACAATCTTTACTGATTTTGCATTTGGAGCCCAAACATTAAATTCAACACCTGAAATCTTATTGCGTTTTTCAAAATGAGCACCAAGGAACTCATAACTCCCATAATTTTTTCCTATATTATATAAATAAATATCTAAATTATTTCTCTTTAGTAGTCTTTTAATCATTAAGCACCTCACAATATCGTTTTTAATATTAAAACACTCTTAAGTTAAAATAGATTCCCACACCTTTACAGGCGTAGTACTCACCTTAACAGATGGGGAGTTCCCGCTAAATTAAATTGAAACAAATTGTTGCAGTTAAATATCTTACAAACTAAGAAAAGACCTTATTGAAATTGAACTGCCCCTCCCCTGTCAAGTGACAGTGAAAATAATAAAAACTAATCTAAGCAGCCATAGCTCGATATTCCATTGGGCTGTGGTTGTTTAATTTTTTTGTAACCTTTTATGATTGTAAAAATAAATATATTCAATTATAGCTTTCTCAAGTTGGTCAAAGGTCTTGTAAGTAGGGTTTCCTGATGGAATCCCTTATATGTATTCTTGATAATTAGAACCCTTACCGCTATTGCTAAATTTTATAAATCTGATGAATTGTAATATTCGTGTATTAGACTTAAATTTATTATACCATAAAAGCGAAGGGAAGCCAGTATTCCCAAGAGCTTAAGAGCCGTTCGGGAAGCCCTAAGTGATAGCGTAAATATAATATTCTGAAAAATTTGATAAATTCGATAAGGGGATATAACTAAGTTTTGTTGAATAACTTATTATGGTTTTTATGAAATGTTTATAATAAAAAACAGGAAAGAAAGAAGTTTGTGAGCAAATTGTTGATTTTATTTATTAATATTTATAAAAATTTTTTAAATCTGCAATCACTTGTTTTAATAATATTTTTAAATTCACCTTTATTAAGATAATAAAGAATTTATCTTTTTAATCTTTCTGGTTGCCATCAAATCAACCTTTTCGCCTAATAAATTTGAAGTAATTATCTGACCGATCTCAACCGGAGCCTCTACTTTAATCCGGTGAGTAATCTCTCCAACTTTTTTTAAATATTTTTTAGGAATAGGAACGGAAGTCTTTACACTTACCAGAGAAAAATCTCCGTTTTCTACCAAAACAGAACCGGTGAATACCCTTAAGGGATTAGTAATTTCATTTTTTACATAGTCTTTTCCTTTGGGGCATTCGTCTCCTTGAATATTTTTAATATTTGTTCCTTCATATTCTACTTTTATTCGACAGCCATTAGGACAGATTATACATATAAATTCTCTCTCCATTATTAGACCAA
>Ga0210003_1003421_pt1 | contig 12904 bp, 6 predicted proteins | sample LantaG_FD_182804 | JGI IMG/M metagenome (GOLD analysis project Ga0210003, IMG submission 182804) | Deep subsurface microbial communities from Baltic Sea to uncover new lineages of life (NeLLi) - Landsort_02402 metaG (SPAdes) (version 2) | ecosystem: Environmental > Aquatic > Marine > Oceanic >... | reverse complement strand
CTCGAAAAAAAAAAAAAAGGCGGCCTCGCCCTCTCCTCGACCGCCGTCGCGATGCAGGTCCTCCAGGACCGCGGCGAGTCCGGATCGAGGCACGGCCGCGCGACGTTCGCCGTCCTGCTGCTCCAGGACCTCGCGGTCGTCGTGCTGCTGATGCTGATCCCTCTGCTGGCCCCGGGCGGCGACGGGAGCTCCGGCGGGGGCGCCGCGATCGCGAGGGCGCTGGGGCTGGCGGCCGTGAAAGCCGTCGCCTGCATCGTCACCATCATGGCCGGTGAGTTTCGTTTGCTCTCTCTTTTGGAAGCTTGGGAAGAGAGAATGAAGAGAGCAGAGGAAGAGCAGAAAAACAGGCAGCAAGACGAAAGAAGAAGAAAAAAACTCACGTTCTCTCCTCTTCCTCTCCTCCTCCTCCTCCAGGCGGCCGCGCCATCGTCCGCCCCTTCTACCGCAGGATAGCCGACACGGGAAACGCCGACGTCTTCGCCGCGACGACGCTTCTGGTCGTCCTCGGAACCTCGGTGCTGACGCAGCTCGCCGGGCTGTCGCTGGCCCTGGGCGCGTTCCTGGCGGGGCTGCTGCTCGCGGAGACCGAGTTTGCGCTGCAGGTCGAGTCCGACATCGCCCCCTACAAGGGCCTGCTGATGGGCCTCTTCTTCATGACGGTGGGCATGGAGATCTCGGTGGGGCTGTTCTTCGCCCGCATGCGCGTGATCGTCGGCGGGATCGCGCTGCTGCTCGCGGGCAAGGCCGCGGTCATGGCGGCCGTGGGCCCCATGTTCGGCCTTTCGAGGCTCGTCGCGGCGCGCGCGGGGCTTCTTCTCGCCTCGGGCGGCGAATTCGCGTTCGTCGCGTTCGGCGAGGCGCAGGCGGCAGGCATCCTTCCCGCGCCTGTGGTACAGGAGCTCTTCCTCGTCGTCGCGCTGACGATGGCATTGACCCCGCTGCTCGCCGAGCTCGGCTCCCGAGCCGGAAAGGCCTTTGGTTCGACCGACATGAAGGCCCTGGCGCCCAGTGAGGGCGAGGCCGGGGCCCTGCGCGGCCACGTCATCATCGCGGGCTTCGGCCGCGTCGGCCAGATCATCGCGCAGCTGCTCGCTGAGCGGCTGATTCCCTTCGTTGCCGTGGATGTGCGCGTCGACCGTGTGCAGTCGGGCAAGGACCTCGACCTCCCCGTCTATTTCGGCGACGCCGGATCGGCAGCGGTGCTGCACTCTCTAGGAGCCGAGCACGCTGCCTGCGCGGTCATCACGCTCGACACGCCCGGAGCCAACTACCGGAGCGTCTGGGCCCTCAACAAGCACTTCCCGCACGTCAAGACGTACGTGAGAGCGCACGACGTCGACCACGGGCTCAACCTCGAGAAGGCCGGCGCGACGGCCGTGGTCCCCGAGACCCTGGAGCCGTCCCTGCAGCTGGCGAGCGCGGTGCTGTCGGAGCTGTCGATGCCGCCCGAGGAGGTCCAGGCGGCCATCGCGGCGTTCAGGAAGAGCCACCTGGCGGAGCTGCAGGCGATGTCGAAGACGGCCGGCCAGGAGGCCGGAGGGAAGGAGCGGTTCTCGCTCGGCTACGGCTACACCGTCGACGACGACGACGAGGGCGCCGTCGGTGTTCCGTCGTCGTTTGCTGAAGGTGGAGGGAACGACAGCTCCGGAGGGATGCCCTCTCCCGTTCCCGCGTGAAGAGAGAGAAAGAAGGAGAGATGATTGAGGGAGGGAAAATGGGAGAGAGAGAAGAGAGAGAGAGAGAGAGAATGAGTGCTGCGCACGGAGAGAGATGAAAAGCGCGAGAGAGGATTTGAGTTTTTTTTTTTTTTCGGTTTCGAAGAGAGCCAGCAGCGGCAGCGTTGTTTGCCTGTCCCCTCTCTCTATTTCCCCTTTTTTTCTTCTTTCCCGAAATCTCCCCTTTCGTTTGTCAAAATGAAAACAAAAGAGTATAAGAAGCGCGCATTGCGCTTTTTCTGATTTCAGTTTCGAAAAGAAAAGCAGGAAGATGAGAAAGAGAGGGAGACAGAAAAAAACCTCCTCGTGGGCGGCATTTTCTTTTGTTTTATCTCTTCTCTCTCTTTCTCTCTCTCGCAATTACAATCGAAAGTCACGCATCTAGTAGTAGAGAATCGTTATGAAAAGTGGATATTGTTAAGTTGGCATTTTCGTGGTGGGGAAGTTGAAAAGTCGGAGAGACGCAGCGTCCGAAAGTGTGTGTGTGTGTGGGGTGGTGGTGGTGGTGGTTGGGAAACAAAAACAAATCAAGAAAAAAGAGCTCAACGCCCGGCAGTCGCGGCGAGCCCCGCCGAGCGCAGGATGTCAGCGGTGACAGACGAACCCGCTCCTCCGATGTTGCTTCCCTTCACGGTCAGGGACTCGGCGCCCGCAGGGATCTCTTCGACCTCTTCCTTCTTGGGGGCCGGAGGAGGGGGAGAAGGAGCCGGAGCTGCTTCTTTCTTCGCGGGAGGAGGAGGAGGAGGGGCTGCTTCTTCCTTCGCCGCCGCCTCCGCCTTGGCAGCAGCAGCGGCGACGGGAGCGGGGGCCGCCGATGCAGGGGACTCCACAGCCTTCGCGGGAGCAGGGGCAGCGGGAGCGGGAGCCGCCGATGCAGGGGCCTCCACAGCCTTCGCGGGAGCAGGGGCAGCGGGAGCGGGAGCCGCCGATGCAGGAGCCTCCACAGCCTTCGCGGGAGCAGGGGCAGCGGGAGCGGGAGCCGCCGGTGCAGGGGCCTCCACAGCCTTCGCGGCAGCAGGGGCAGCGGGAGCGGGAGCGGCGGCAGCCGGAGCACGCGCAGCGGCAGCGGGAGCGCTCGAGCTGGAAAGCCCGGCGCCGTTGATTTGCACGGCCGTCCCGTAGCGGCCTCTCGCGACGGGGGAGATGGCGCCGACGGCCTCGACGGGGCTCGTGCCGGGCTCGCCCGTCAAGCGCACGTCGAGCGAAGAGACGCCGTCGCCGAACTTCGATGCTTGCCACGACGCCCCGTAGGCGTTGGTCGCCTGGGTCCAGGAGGAGGAGGAGCCGGTCGGGCGCACCTCGACCTTGGAGACGACGCCCGAGCCGGCGACGCCCTGCGGCGCGACGCGGACGAATCCCCCCGAGCTCGTCCTTGCCTCCGTCACTTTCAGGACCAGGTTCGACCTGGGCTCGCAGGCCACGCGCTCGAGGGTGACGGCAACCTTCGGGATCGGCCCGAGGAAATCCTGGAAGGCCGAGGCGTGTACGTTGATCTGGTTCTTGTCGCAGGTCGGGCACGAGTCCACCACCATGACGGTCACGGGCAGCGCCCCGGCCTTGCACGGAGAGAACGGCAGCTGCCTCGAGGGGTCGCAGGTGACCTTGACGCAGACGCCGCAGCCGAGCTTCTGCGACAAGCCGTCCAACAAGACGGAGTTGGGGGGCAGCGCCGCCGCCTTCCAGGCGGGAAAGTCTCCGCGGCTCATGTTGCCGTAGCCGCAGGCGCCGTCGAGGATGCCCAGGGAGGCCGAGTCGCGGGACTGCTTGTCGGCGGCGCCGCCGAACTCGGTGGCGATGCCCGCGACGGGAGCGGCGGAGGCGGCCGAGAGAGCGAGGAGCGCGAGGAGCGCGAGGAGGGGGAGGAGGGAGAGACGAGCCATTTTGTCTGCTGCTGACTTGAGCTGTTTAATATTTCGTTGAAAGTGGAATGGAAGAAGAGAGAGACAGAGGGCGTGCGAGCGTGCGTGCGAGCGTGCGTGCGTGAGAGCGCGGCAGAAGAGAGAAGGAGAGGGAGGAGGGCGGAAAGAAAAAGGCGACGGCAAGTGTCTCCGTACTAGGAGTCCAAATGCTAGTCTCGAGAGAAGCTTTTTTATCGAGGCCAAGTCGAGTTGTTTTCGTTCTTTCCTGACGCTTTGGGTATCAACGCGATCTCTTCGAGGGCCTAAGAACGCAATTAAAGGCCAGAGAGCTGCCCAAGAGACTGCCTTTTCTCTAGACTTTCGCCGTCGTCATTCGAAAGGCGCTGCTTGACGGCGTCGTCGCCCGTCGACTTGAAAACAAACAAACTCAATAGCGCCCTCGCTCCTCTTAGACTCGTTATATTGATCAATTGCTTCCGTTCAAAGAGTAGAAGAGACGCGTGTCGAGAGATCCCAGAAAGAGAAACACGATCAGAAGAGAAGCTCTTACCTTGCGAATTGCGTTTTTGGGGGATCAGTTTCACTCGGAGAGAGAAGCAAAGTGAAGAAACGGCAACGTCGTTTTTTTTTTCCTTCTGGCCCTTGAGGGTTCATTTCTCCAGTTCTTCTCTTCTCGCTTCTCTCTTTGCGCCGCGTCCCCGCAGTCCCTTCTTCTTCAACTCAAAATGGTACGCGATCCCGTTCCAGATCTCGAGGCGCGCATCCCTCCTCGTCGCAGAGCCTCGAGCAGAGAAGCAACACAGAGAGTAGAGCAACGGTGCTCTTCGATGGTGCTTCCGTCGCCGGCCGATCGATTGCACTCGCTGCCGCCGCCGACGCAACCTTCGCTTCCCCCCTTTTCTCACAACCCCGGCTCAAAAACTTCTCTCGTTCATTTCCCTCAATCCCCAACCAGGACTACGTCGCCGAAGACGACGACGACTGGACGCAGCTAGCAGAGACCCTCGATGACCTGAAGATCGCAGCGGAGAACGCGGGAGGAGCAGAGAACGGAGGAGGGGGAGACGATTTTGACGACGACGGCGACGACTCCTCGTCTTCGTGCTCGTCGACCTCTTCTTCCCCCTCCTCCTCCTCCAGCTCCTCCTCCTCCCAGCCTCCGGCGCACGCCTGCGCCTATTGCGGCCTCTCAGTTCCTGAGTGCGTCCTGCTCTGCGAGTCCTCGGGGCGCTGGTTCTGCAACACGCCCCGAAGCGTCGGCGCCGCCTCGTGCGCCATCGCGCACCTGGCCACCTCGAGGCTGCGCGCCTGCCGCCTCCACGCTGCCTCGCCCTTGGGAGACGCGCCGCTCGAGTGTTATTCCTGTGGGGGGCGAAACCCGTTCGTGCTGGGTTACGTGCCGCTGCGGGGCGAGGACACCGTGCTGCTGCTGTGCCGCGACACGCCGGCGGCGGCGCCGGGCCTGCGGGGCCTCGACGTCGACCTCGGCGCGTGGGCTCCCGTGGTCCTGGACCGCGCTTTCGTCCCGTGGCTGGTGCGCCCTCCGACCGACGAGGAGCGGCACAGGGGCAAGAACAGGAGCAGAGGGAGGGTCTCGGTGGCGAGAGCCGCGGCGATGGAGGCGGATTGGAGGAAAGAGCGCGGCGGCGAAGGGGAGGCAAGAGAGGGCGACGGAAAGGTGGCTGCCGAGGAAGCCGCGGCGGGGGAACCCCCCAAGCCGCTGGAGCTGGAGCCGCTGCGCCCCTCGTACGAGGACGGCTACGCGTTTGAGGCGGCCCTGGCCCCGTGCGTCGACGCAGAGGCCGATGAAGACGAGGCCGCTCGCGCCGCCGCGGCGAGGGAGGGCGTGACTATCAGCTGGGAAGCAGCGGCCGGGACCGAAGGAGGAGCGGGAGCGAGCGGCGGCGGCGGCCGGTTTGGCGGCGAAAGAGAGAAGCGCACGCTCGCTCGTATCCCGCTGCCTCGCGACGACGAGGGCAGCGGTGGCGGCGCCGGAAGGCTGGCCGCCGGAGACGACCTTGTGCTCTACCACGCGACAGCTGGCGGGAGCGAAGGAGGCGGAGGCGGAGCAGAAGGAGGAGGAGGAGACGATGAAGGTGAGCGTTTTTTGTTGTTTCGTTCGAGGTCGAGGCCGGAAGAGAGAGCGAGAGGTTTGACGGGGGAAAAAACTCACGTATTTCTTTCCCCATTCTCTCTCTCACCGCTACTTTCCCATCACTAATCTTTCCCATCCAAAAGCAGGCACCATGGGCTGGCACGGCGTCGCCACCGTGCTCTCGATCGGCGAGGGAGGCGCGCTCTGCGAGGTCAGGAGCGTGCTGCCTCCCGCCTCGGCCTCGGCTCCTTCCTCCTCCGCTGCTGACACTGACGACGTTCCCGCTGCTGCGTCCTCGAAGAAATCGGAAATGCCAATGCGTCCTCCTCGCTTGCCCGCGCCCGAAAACGAGTCCGAAGAGGAGCGCAAGAGGCGCAAGAAGCGAGAAAAGAAAGAAAAGAGAATGTTCAAGGAAGAGAGAAAGGCCGCGGAAGCAGCCGAGGCCGCCGCCGCCGCCGCACGCCGCAGGCGGCAGCAGCGGAAGCAGAAGGAGCCCCCAAAGGTCCCAACGCACGTCTCCGAAGGGTGGCGCGTCCAGCCCGCCGCGAAAGGAGCCACCTACGACCGCATGCGCCGGGCGCTGGCCCTGTTCGCCCGCGACGAGCGGTCGATCTCCCCGTACCTCTACGCGAGGGTCCTGGGCGACGCCGCCGCCGCAGCGCTCGCGCCCTACGCCCCCGCCGAAGGGGTCAGGCTGCCGAAGTCCGCCGACGCGCCCGGCCTCCCCCCGCTCAACGAGTCGCAGGCGGCTGCCGTCTTGGGCGCCCTGAGCGCTCCCCTGGCCCTGATCCAGGGCCCTCCGGGCACGGGAAAGAGCGTGACGTGCGCCTCGCTGGCCTATCATCTGGCGACCGGCGGCAGGGGAGGAGCGGGAGGAGGAGGGGGCAGCGGCGGGAACTCGAACACCGCCGCCGCCTCTTCTTCTCCCTCTCCTCCGATCCTCGTCACGGCCCCCTCCAACGTCGCCGTCGATCACCTGGCGGAGAAGATCGCCGCGACGGGCCTGACGGTCGTGCGCGTCGTCGCGAGGGCGCGAGAGGGGGTGGCCTCGAGCGTGGAGCACCTGTCGCTGACGGCGGCCGTCGCGGCGGCGGCGCGGAGGGCCACGCACGCCGCCGCCGCCGCCGCCCAGAAAGGCGGCGGCGGCGGCGGCTCCAGGAAGCGCGAGCTGGGGTTCGACCAGAAGACGCTGGTAGAGCTGGGAAAGATGCTCAGGGAGCGCGCGTCGGGGCCCGCTGTGCCTTTGGCGCAGCAGCAGCAGCAGCACCGCCGCCGGCGGGGAGGAGCCGGAGGAGGCGACGACGATGACGGCGAGGGGCGCCTCGAGTCGCTGCTCCGCGCCGCGGAGCGCATCGTCCTCTCGACCGCGGACGTCGTCTGCGCCACGTGCGCCGGCGCGGGCGACCACAGGCTCTCTGGGCTGCGGTTCGCGCGGGTGATGATAGACGAGGCCACGCAGGCGACGCTGCCCGAAGCCTTAATTCCGGCGACGAAGGGGTGCAGGCAGCTGGTGCTGGTGGGAGACCACAGGCAGCTCGGTCCCGTATGCTCCTCGAGGGCTGCCGCGGCGGCGGGCTTTGGTTCGAGCCTGTTCGAGAGGATGCTGGAGCTTGGGTACAGGGCCGCTAGGCTGACGACGCAGTACAGGTGAAGAGAGAAGAGGAGAAGTTTCTTTTGGGGGGAGTTTTTTCTTCGGGTTTTTCGGAGCTTCATTGGGCTTTCTCGAGAGAGAGAGAGAGGGAGAGAAAAAAAACTCGAACATCTCAACTCCGACCCCCCTCGACCAACCACCACCGCGCGGAACAGGATGCACCCGGCCCTCTCCGCGTTCCCCTCCGACGCTTTCTACGGCGGCTCGCTGCAGAACGGCGTGGCGCGAGCGGAGCGCGAGGCGAGGGCGGCCGCGTGCGGCGTCCCCTGGCCGGCCGGCGCCGGCACGCCGCTCATGTTCTGGTCGGTGCCGGGCAGGGAGGAGACCTCGTCCTCGGGGACCAGCTTCCTCAACGTCAGCGAGGCGGACGCCGTCGAGACCGTCGTCACCTCCCTGCTCCGCGCCGGCGGGGCCAGGCCGGACGAGGTCGGCGTCATCACCCCCTACGAGGGCCAGCGCGCCCGCGTCCGGCACGCGCTCTCCTCGCGCGGCCCGCTGTCGCAGTCGATCTACGACGCCGTGGAGGTCGCCTCCGTCGACGGCTTCCAGGGGAGGGAGAAGGAGTTTATCGTCTTCTCTGCCGTGAGGACCGGGGGGCTCGCGACGGCGACGGGCGCCCTCCAGGGCGACGCGCCACGATCGCTCTCCGGTGCCGCGGCCGGGATCGGCTTCCTCGCCGACCCGCGGAGGCTCAACGTGGCCCTGACGCGGGCGCGGTCGGGCGTCGTGCTGATAGGCTCTCCCGAGCCGCTTTCGCGGCATGCGCTGTGGGCGGCGCTGCTGGCGCGCGTGGCGGCGGCGGGGGCGATCGTAGAGGGCCCGCTGGCGGCGCTGCGGCCGGCGAGCGCGCCGCTGGCGGCGACGAGGGGGGTCGACGCAGGTGAGTTTTTTTTTTACCGTGCTCTTCGTTTTTCTTCCTCTCCTTCTCCTTCTTCTCCCTCTTTCCCTTGTTCTCTTCTCTCTCTCTCACGCACACTCCACACGTTGGCACACACGTAACAAAAAAACCAATCAAAAACAGCCTGGTGGGCCCTCTCGGGCGCCGAGAGGAAGGCCGCCAGGGCCGCGCAGGCCGCCGCCGTCGAGGCTGCGGCGCGGCAGGCGGCGGCGCACGCGGCGCACACGGCGGCCGCGGCGGCGGCGCAGCAGTTTTACGGGGGCTCCTCATCGAATCAGATGATGCAGTATCCTCAGCAGACTCAGCAGCGGCAGCAGTATTACTACCCTGCAGACGCTTACGGCAGCGGGGCCTCGGTTTTTGCGATCGGCGGGGGCGGGATCGGAGGCGTCGGAGGAGAGGCTCCTTTTGGCGCCACCGGGACCTACTCGCACTTTTAAGAGAGAGAGAGAGAGAGAGGAACGCACAAAACTCGCTGCTTTTGTAAAGAGAATGAGTTTTCGCCTTGCATGCATCCTTTGAGAGAGAAAGAGAAAGAGAGACGGAGGAGAAGTGGAGAGAAAGGTAGAGAGGAACGGCGCGGGCTCCGTTCGAGAGCAGCAACGGTGCCTTGTAGCTTTTTTCGCGTTTTTTTTCCAAAACAACAATAATTACACATAGTCCCTCCACCTGTGCCCGCACTTGGTGCAGTTGAAGTACAGCGTCATCCCCTCCTCGCTCGGCGCCGAGAAGAACACGGCCTCGTTGTGCTGGCAGGCAGGGCAGCGCGCGTCTCGAGTGCAGGGCAGCGTCGGGTCGGCTCGCACGTCGCGCAGCACGACGGTGCGCTCTCGCGCCGAGTGGCGGATCTCCGATCGGTGGACACACCACTCAGTTGGGGGGGCGTCCTCCTGGTAGCCGCAGTTGCGGCAGACGAGGACCAGGACCTTGGTGGGTGCGTGGGTTTTTGGGTAGGAAAAAGGAAGTCGGAAGAGGGGAGGTTGAGGGGAAGGAAAAAACGACGAGCAGCGGCGGCGAGGAAATGCAATCTTTTCTCTTTCTCATCCTCTCTCTCGCTCCCCCTCTCCTTCTCCCGAGTTCACCTTGCGCTCCCTGTCCTCCTGAGGGTACAGGAGATCGTTGGACTCGGGGCAGAAGCGGAGTTTCGGGCCCGGGGCCGACGGCACCGGGGCTGCCGTCGCCATTTCGGGAGAGATCGGCTTCGGATCAAACAAGAAATCCGATGCCGCGCCTCTGGGTAACCTCTCTTTGTTCTTTCTTGACTCTCGCTGCGAGGCAGAGCTTGGCTGTGTGCGTGTCTCAGCGAGGGGAGAGGAAGGCGTGTAACTGAGAGGGCCAGAGAGAGGAGAACGAGGGGGAGAGATTCCGCTCTCAAACCTCTCTGGGGAAAAAGTGGACAGCGTTTTTTTGTCCTCGACCTCGACCTCGAAAGAAAAAAACCATTTCTCTCTTTCTACACGCCCCTCTCCCCGAGCGCCGCCGTCGCCAGCCTCGCCGCCGCGGCCAGGGCCCCCACGCGCGAGGCCGGGATAACGTTCGACGATGACGACGAAGAGCTCTGCCGTTGACCGCCTTTCAGGCACAACGACGAGGACAGCGTCGTCGTCGACGGATTCGCTTTCCTCCCAGCGCCTGCGCCAAGAACCATCTCGTCCCTGCTGCTCCGCAGGCTGCCGCCGCTGTTCCCTCTGCCGCAGCCGGCCCTGCTCGCAGCGGCGAGCGCCACGGGCAGGGCGTCGAGCGCCGCCAGCCCCTCCCTCGCCGCGGCCACGGCGGCCCTCGCGGCCTCCCGCCTCCGCGCGACGCCGGGCGCCTCGGCGACCAGCTCGGCAAAGAGCTCCTCCCTGTACAGCCTGGTTATCAGGTGCTGCTGGAGCCCGCGGGCCGCCGAGCGCACCAGGAAGTGCATCACCGCCTTGGGCACGGCGTCGGCCAGGCCGCGCGCGACGATCGAGAAGTAGCAGCGAACGAGCGTGCGCGTGACCTCGACCTGGACCTCCTCGGCCTCGGAGACGGCCGAGGTGGTCGAGCAGTCGGCGTTGGACGGAAAGGAGTCGGAGACGGTGAGCGTCGCCGGGGGAATGGGGAGGGAGGTGTTGCTGCTGCCGCTGCTGCAGCCGGTGGCGTAGCTCGACTGGTGCCGGAGGTTCCGGTAGGAGGACGAGGAGGAGGAAGCGGGGAGAGGGACGGGCGACGGCGACGGCGAGGCGGCCGCGGGCGCCGCGGCGCGAGAGGCGCCGCCGCCGCCGAGCCATCCCCCGACAAACCTCCACCCGCCGCCTCCGCCTCCGTTCCCGCTCCCACCGCCGCCGCCGCTCCCTCCCCTGGACGCGGCCACGGCTGCCGGAGAGGACGCCGCGGCGCTGGCGGCAGCCGAGGAGAGGTGCCACGCGTTTGTCTCGGAAGCGAAGATCGACTGGGCCTGGTGGGGAGGAGGGGGCGTCGCCGCCGCCGGCGGCGAGTCTGGGCCGTCGTTGGTTTGGTCGTTGGCCGCTCCTCCTCGACGCCGCCCCCCCTCGGGCGGCCCCGAGACCGACGGCGACTTGAGCGCCGAGGCGAGCCCCGCCGTCGTCAGGTGGTGGTGGTTGCGCAGCGCCGGCGCGCCCCCCGCGAAGTCGATGTCGTTGTTCCGGCGAGAAGTAGCAGCAGCGGGAGGAGGGTGAGGGTGCGCCTGCGCCGCCGCCGCCGCCGCGGCCGCCCCGGCGGCGCTCTCCTGCGCCATCTGTTGCCTCCTCTCCATCGCCATCGCCACCGCCCTGCTGCCCCCGACAAAGTCAGGGTGGTCCGTGTTGATAAACGCCAGCTCGCAGGCGACCAGGTCGCGGATCATCCTCTCGGCGGGGAGCGCGCCGTCGGCGACGAAGTCCTCGACGGCCGCGAGCAGCGCGCCGCGCAGCGCCGGAAACCGCGCGACGTCCGGGGGGGTGCACTCGTCCGCGAGCCGCAGCAGCTCCGCGACGGCGAGCTCCTTGCACTGGAGGGCCGGCGGGAGGAGGCGCGCGATCGCCCGCCTGGCCAGGAGCTCGAAGGGCGCGTCCGGGATCAGCAGCGTGCCGCGCACGCCGCCGGCGTTCTTGACGGCCGTGCGGACGTCCGAGTCCGAGAGCTCGGAGCAGGGGTCGAGGGCGTCGAGCGCGCGGACGAAGACTTCGCGGAAGACGTGGCGGAGCCTCGCCCCGCCGGCGAGCTGCGTCAGAGGGAGGGCGGGGGAGGAGCCGTCGAGGGCCCCGGCGAAGGCGGAGGAGTAGCTCTCGAGGAGCTGGAGCAGCAGGCCGCCGCGGGCGGCCGTCGCCGCGGGGGACGCGTCATCGCGGGATAGGGCCGCCGCCGCCGTCGCCGCCGCGGAGGAGGAGGTGCCCGCTGCCGAAGAGAGCAGGCTGCCGATGCCGCCGACGAGGTCCTCGATAGAACAGGAGCCGCCGCCGCCTCCCCCGCCCCCTCCCGCGACGCCGCCGCCCAGGGCCGCGAGCTCGGCCGAGCGCTCGGCGAGGGCCTCCTCGAGCGCGGCCCTGAGGTCGGGCAGCGCCCCGCGGACGGCGTCTGTGAGGACCCTGTTGAGCGTCGCGGCCAGGGCCGGGACGCCGCAGCGCGAGGAGAGCAGCGAAGAGGAGGCCTTGGGGCCCCTGGAAGAGGACGAGGAAGAGCCGCTGCCGTTGCCGTCGCCGTCGCAAGAGACGAGCTCGGCGCCCCTCTCCGAGGCGAAAAACGCCGCCTCGGCCGCCCTCCCGTCCGCCGCCGACGCCCCCGCCGCCCTCCCGCCCCTGCACACCACAGCGACGTACCCCAGCCTCAAGGGAAGCACCTCGCCGCGCAGCAGCGGCGCGACGGCGGCGACGGCCCCCGACCGGCCGCCGTCGGCGAGGTCGCACTTGGTCAGGACGCCGAGCGTGCGCTCGCCCCTCGGGTCGGCCTCGCGCGCCAGGTGCAGGGCGTCGCTCGTCACGGCGTCCGCCCCGGCCGGGGTGACCGCCAGGATGAGGCAGGTGGGCGCCGAGACGTAGCGCATGGCGAGCTCGCGGACGCGGCGCTCGACGTCCGGGGGCTGGTCGCCGACGGGGAGCTTGGCGAGTCCAGGCAGGTCGACGAGCGTCATGGTCCTGGGAAAAGAGTTTCGAGGGAGAGGGGAGGAGAGAGGCTTTTTGTGTGCGTGAGTTTTTTGCCGTCTTTTCTCGTTCTTCGCTGCTCCCTCTCGTTCTTCGCTGTTTCCACTTCCATGAACCGAAACACGCACAGCACGTTCGGCGAGCAGATCTTGAGCCTGATCGGCGAGTCAGAGATCGCCTGCCCGGGCCCCGCCCCTCGCTCGGTCTCGGCGACGATCTCGTCGCGGACCGCGGAGAAGTCGGAGAACTTCTTCCCGGGCAGGTGGAGGAACTCGGCCCACTCCGCGCCCGCCTCCCCGTCCCTCCTCGCCCTGGGGTCCTTGGCGGCGGCGCCGCGGGAGCAACGAGGGGGCCCGGCGCCGGTCTTCACCAGCTGCAGCAGCAGCGGCCTCCGCGTGCAGATCCCGGCGCCGCGCGGCAGAAAGTCCCTGCCGACCAGGGCCTCGAGCACCGAGGACTTGCCCGCGGACTGGGCGCCGACGACCGCGACCTGGGGGAGGTCGACGCGGAGGTCGAGGGAGGCCTGGGAGGGGTGGCGGCGAGCGGAGGGGTGGAGAGGGACGGAAGAAAGAGTGTGTGTGGG
>Ga0210003_1003419_pt1 | contig 12905 bp, 12 predicted proteins | sample LantaG_FD_182804 | JGI IMG/M metagenome (GOLD analysis project Ga0210003, IMG submission 182804) | Deep subsurface microbial communities from Baltic Sea to uncover new lineages of life (NeLLi) - Landsort_02402 metaG (SPAdes) (version 2) | ecosystem: Environmental > Aquatic > Marine > Oceanic >... | reverse complement strand
GCGGTGTAGACAAAAGACATGGTACTGCTACTTGGTGCGTAATAAGGAATTCCAACAAAAAAGATAGTACGAACTGTCCAAGCGGCCATAGAATTTACCAATTTCCGCGCTCCCATGCCCACAAGTTCCTTGTTGGTAACGGGGGCTGGACCTCCTTCGGTAGTAAGAGCAGCGTGTACTCTTCCTGGTATTGTATCAAGGTCTGTGGAATTTGCACCCTTAATGTTGTCGGCTGCAAGTTCTCTTATTTTGCCTGCTATAGTATTGATCATTGTAGCTTGTGCAGTTCTTTTGAGAAGGACGATATGGATCTGGCGCATGCCAAGTGCTAAAGCTGATACTGGGTAGAAGGATGCGAAATTTTTGATCCCAATATCTCCTAGGCGCTTAGTTGCGGCTAAGACGCCGCTTACTAGATGCGATGGTGCCGCTCCCATAGAAGGAGTGGCTTTGTATAAAGAAGCGCAAAGGGGGTTTAGAGCACGCTGGGGAAGTGTTTCTGTTAGGAATCGATCTGCTTTTCCAATTACTGTCATCATCGTTTGCCTCCACGAATTTTTTTCGGCTAAATAATGCTATACTTTTCGATTTGGATCAATATTAAATGCAGTCGAGTCGTTTTTTTAAGCTGGTGATGGCATGGGCTCCCAGGACAAGAATAAATCCCCAAAGGGCAAAGAAGCATGTCCAGAATGGAAGGTACCCTTCTTGGCCAAGGCATGCAGCGCGCATCCCTTCCATGACGTAGATCATCGGATCGATGAGAATGGCGTAGCCAATTGCGGGTGCAAGTTCAAAGCTATCTTTCCAAGTGAAAAAATAGCCCCCAAACATGAAGAGGGGATTGATGAAGCGTAAGAAGAGTCTAGATAGATTGATCACTTTTTTTAGGATGCCAGCTAGCCATAGACTAAATGTGCCAAAAAACAGACTGGCGGTAGGGAAGATGAGGGCCAGTTTAAAGAGATCGATTTTAGTTAGGTCAAAAGACTCCCAAAGAATCAGCTTGCCTACTAAAAACAGAGGAATACAAAGAAGGAAGCTGTTGAGCCCCCACTTAACGGCGAGCTGGCTAAAAATGACCCAAGAAGGGACAGGCATCGAGAGCTTAAAGGTGATCGTTCGATCTCCCTCGATGTCGAAGATGAGCTCCCCAACGTGGGAGATGATGTCAAAGAGGCCAAAGCTGGCAATGGCTCCCACAACGATGAAGGGACCGTAGCTTGCTGATACTCCGAGCTTGGGCATGAAGTAGCCAAATACTATGGCGTTAGTGAATAGGAGAAAGCAAGTGTCGAAGAATTTTCCAGGGTATACTCTACGGAACTGCCGTAGATCTTTGCGCATCAGCTGCCAAAAAAGAGTGCGGGTCATTTTTCTTCCTCCTGTTGATCCATCAGATGTAAAAATACATCTTCGAGGTTCTCTTTTTTGTAGTGCTGTCTGAGCTTTTCAGGGGTGTCGAGTACTTGGAGATGGCCTTTGTCGATGAAGCAAACTCGATCGGAGATTTTTTCAGCTTCTTCCAAGTAGTGTGTGGTCAGCAGGATGGTTACCCCTTCATCGCGCAGAGCTTCTATTACTTTCCAAAGGTTTTTGCGGATATGGGGATCGAGTCCGACGGTAGGCTCATCTAAGATGACAAATTTGGGATCGTGCATCAACGAGCGGGCGATTAGATACCGTTGCTTGTATCCTCCTGAGAGGTGTTTGGCAACAGATTTAGTGTAACTACCCAAGTCGAGAAGCCCAATGAGCTGGTCTTTTTTCTTTTCAGCTTCTGCGGGGGATTTTCCATAACAACGTCCGGCAAATACAAGAGTTTCTTCGATGGTCAGATCAGGATCGATGTTGGGTTTTTGCGGACAGAGACCCACAATTTTGCGATAACTGAGGATATCCTTGTAAATGGATTTCCCCTTCCAAAGGACATCTCCGCTCGTTGGTGGATGGAGTCCTGCCAATATTCCAGAAAGGGTGGTTTTTCCAGCGCCGTTGACGCCAAGCAGAGCAAACACCTCACCCTCGTAGATTTCAAACGAAATCCCTTGGACTGCTTTTTTTGTCGGCTTTTTTTTCTGGAAATAGGTCTTATGAACGTCTTTTAGTGTGAGTAGAGTCTTTTTCATAATATCCTTTGCGAAAGGACTCTAATCTTAAAGAAGCTGTGCTAATCTGTAAAGAGAGTATTCAGGCCTTCTGCGAGGGTAGGGTGGGCGAAGATGGCGTTTTGAAGAGCCTCTGCCGTAAGATTGCCCATCATGGCAATTTCTAGCATCGACATGAGCTCGCCCCCTTCCACACCAAGAACCGTGCAACCAAGGATCTGGTTTGTGTCTTTGCAGACAACAGCTTTTATCAGCCCTTCAGTCCTGCCAATTTCAATGGCTCTTGCTATATAGTTCATAGGGATTTTGTGGATTTTGTAGGGGATGTTTTTCGCTTTGGCCTCTTCTTCAGAAATTCCGATACGCCCTAGTTGTGGATCAGTAAAAACCACATAGGGAACCATCCGCTCCTTTAGAGATCGATTTTCTCCTTTCAAGAGATTGTCTTGTAAGATCCGATAATCATCATACGAAATGTGCGTAAAGGCCGGACCGCCCTTGATGTCTCCCATAGCATAAATATGAGGGCATGAAGTTTGGAGTTTCTCATCTACGGAGATAAATCCTTTGTCGTCGACTTTGACTCCTGCTTTGTCCAGATTGAGCTCATGAGTATTAGGGGAGCGTCCCGTCGCAACGAGAAGGTGCGTGCCTTGGATCTTTTTGCCACCTTCTAAGGTCACTTCGATCTCTTGGCTTACTTCTTGTACTTTGGCATTGAAGATGAATTCGATCCCTTCGTCTTGTAGTATTTCTTGCATGGCAGTAGAAATATCAGGATCCTCGCGGGTGACGATCCGATCGCTGCGCGCCAAGATCGTCACTTTGCTGCCAAAGCGCGAAAACATTTGTCCAAACTCTAGAGCGATATAGCTACTTCCAATGACAATGAGGTGTTTTGGAAGAGTGTCTACATCTAAAATCGATGTGGAGTCAAGATAGGGGATATTCTCGTATTCTTTGGGAATCATGGGACGAGCACCCGTGTTGATTACAATCAAGGGGGCTGACACCGTTTGATTTTTCAGAGCGATTGTGTGTGGATCAAGAAAACGGGCCGTATCGAAAATGAGGTCGAGATGTTCCATCTCTTCCATCTTCTTTTGGCTCGATGCTCGAAAGGAGGTGACGATTTCATTTTTCCGGTCGATGATCTTTTGGATATCAACCCCGTGAAAAGAGCCTTCCACTCCAAAGTCTGCGCACTTTTTTACTAGATAAGCTGCTTTTGCACTAGCCACCATGGTTTTTGTCGGGGTGCAACCTCTGTTGATGCAGGTGCCACCTACTTGATCTTTCTCAATGAGAAGAACTTTTTTGCCGCTACTTGCAAAGGCTCTTGCAAGCGGGTTGCCGCCTTGACCAGAGCCTAGAATAATGAGATCGTATTTGCCTTCCATATTCGCACCGTAGGTGATATAGCATCATTAGTCAAGATGTGCAGAAAATATGGCTTTTGAAAAAGCTAAACGATAAGCCAGGCGGTGCGGGAATAGCTTCGTAATTACGTGCAAATACAAAGGGCCAAAGTCCTGAATGTCGCTGCTCCACTGTTGGCTGACCAACAAGTGCCGAGCAATTGTTTGAGACGAGATCTACAGAACACAAGGTGTCACGGCCATATTCTTGGTGAACAAATGGTACCCAGCTTGGGGCTAAATAGTCTCGCAGCCATATCTTAGTCCCATTTGAGTCCAATTTGCTGAAGTTGTGAACCACCTCCCTGCAAACAGAATCAAGAGAGCGTTCGTTGTTAAAGTCTTCTAAGGCATTATTCACAGTGCTGGATTGCTGATTGAAATAATAAAGACCCACACCCACTACGAGAATACTAGCTGCAATCAGCCCCACCTTGAAGGAAGTGCTCCAGCGAGACGTTTCCAATGGTTTTTCTATTGAGAAATACCGCTCCTTTAAGGCTCGATAGTTCTCGCTCCAAGAAAGAAACCAGTCTGCAAATGAGACAAAAACACGCCATACTGCTTGTTTGATACGGGCAGAAATTCCGAGATTAGTTGCTTTCGGTCTCTGTGAGACTTCATGAGCAAAAAAGGCCATTAAGCTGGTAGATTCAACTTTCATAAGAAAGATTATACAATATTGGGCGAATAAAATGCTCTTTTTCCTTTCGATTTTTCCAGAATCAGGGTATAGTTTCTTTTTCTATGATTAAGTTGTTGTTTATTAGTCTTTTGCTTTTTGGAGGAAGTATGGCCGCAGTTGCAGATGTTATGAATTTGGATAAAATCTATAGTGCTGAATTCTCGTATTCTTTACCCAAAGGCGTTCTAGAAAACTTTTTGGATGGAAAAGCCTTCGATCGCGAAGTCTCTCATACTCCTGATGAATTTCGAAGACTTCATGGTGATATCGATTCCATCTATCGTGGGGTTTTAGAGCAAAATCCCATACAAAAAAAAGTAGCAGTCATAACTGCAGGAGCTCCAGGAGCAGGAAAGACGACTTTGCAGGAAAAGCTACTAGCAACAAGTAGAGAAAAATATGCCTATGTGTGTCCCGATGCTGTTTGTTTGAAGCAAATGGAATCGACCTATGGAGCAGAAATCATGGAAGGGGACGGTTCTGCACAAAGCAGAAGGGGTGCCTACAATAACTGGCGTCCTGGCTCGAACGCTGCGGCACACCTTATATTGGCAAACTTAATTCGCCAAGGGTATGGATTTTATTTTGGATCGACCTCTACGGGCGATAAGACGCATTTTTTCTTCGATCATCTTAAGAAGCAGGGCTACCAAATTAAGCTAGTACATGTCTCAGCATCTGATGATGTTCGCTTTGCTGCGAACTCTAAGCGTGATGACACTTTTGTCCAGACTTCAAAAGCAGATGAAGTAGAGAAAGGTAAACTTCTTCCTCAGAGGATCAATGACACGTATTTGGCTTATGCCGACACGATTGATTTCTATCATCGAGGTGCAGCAGATGGTGAGGCTGCCTTAGCGGCCACTTGGACTCGAGGTAAAGGTGTGGAGGTCCTCGATCGAGGGCAGTATGACAAGATCAAAGACATCCACAACGCAGGGATTAAAGGGTTAGACAATGAAGCAGAGCTCAAGTGGGAAGCTGCCGTTGAAGCCGGAGCGTAAATGTCCTGGCTGTGGGGTAATTTTTGAACGAGGCGAAGGGATAGAAAATCGCTATGGGGTCGCATCACCGGAATGCTGGCAAGCCTTTAATAATCTTCTTGCTCATGAGCGAACCCAATGGAATTATCCCGATGTTCATCGTTTAATCGTGGATGCCTATAGTGTGCAGCACCCTCAGAATTTCCCTTTGCAGAAAGAATTGGGCATTGCACCTCGGTTTATTGAGGCTTCGGTCCAATCAGTGGCCATTCATCTGATTGCTCTTTATTTCGCGCTTGGGCAAAAAAAAGAGCTCAAAGAAATTGCTAAGCTAATGGGTCAGGTACTTTCGAGCGGAATAGAGTTAATTCCTTTAATACCGCCGAGTAGTCTTGGCAAACTTACGATTGTTGATGCGCCTCTCACATATAGTTTGGAAGAGTATTCTGCTTTTGCCTGGAAGTGGGCAAAAGATGCTTATGATTCCTGGTCTGTTCATCACCCACAGATTGAAGCATGGGTGAAGAAGGCTCTGTCTTAAAATGCCAAATCCTCTAGAGGGAAAAGCATCGACTTCAGTGCAAACTCCATTCGCATGTCAGTAGGGGAAAGGCGCTTGTGTATTTCACCCCAGTTTGTTCCAGAATTTGGAAAAGCTGCTTTGGCCCCTTCGGTGGCGTAGCCCTTGCCCCAGTGGTCGAAGGCAAGTCTCCACCTCACCTCGTAGGCTGGGGTGAAGTGGGTCGGTAGCTGCTTTTTATCCCAATAGATGAGACCGATGAATCCGATAAAGTCAGCGACACCAGGCACGCCGACGGCCCAGAGCCCCCAGCCTCGCTCTGCGATCTTCTCTTGTGCTCTTTTGGCAAGCGCATCGCTCTCACTGCGGCTCAAAGGGGAAGGGAAATACTCCATCACACGCGGGTCTGCATTGAGAGCAGCAAAAGGCTCAAAATCCTCTTCTTGCCAAGGGCGCAAAACCAAATGCTCTGTTTGCATATCATCCTTCAAGCTTATTCAGGATAAACTGCGGCAAGGCAAATGCGCCTTTGTGCACAGCTGGCGTATAGTACTTGAATTCGCCGTCAAAAGCTTTAACTCTCTCTTCAATCTCTTCTTGAGAAACCATACGATGTTCCTTGTTGTCAGAAGCCCAACCAAAGGTCATGAATCCGCCCACATAAGTCGGAACAACGCCTGCGTAGAAAGAAACATCATCGAAGCTTGCACTTAGGAATTGATAGCTCCCAATGAGCTCATCTTCTTGCAAAAAAGGAACGCCATTCTGGGTGACCAGGATGCCCCCTTCGGCTAAACAACTATGGCAGTTTTGATAAAATTCTGTGGTAAACAAGGCCGCTCCTGGCCCAATGGGATCGGTCGTATCACAAATGATGATATCGTATTGTTCCTCAGTATTTTTCACATATTCCGCTCCATCTGAAATCACAATGTTGGCCCGGGGGTCATCAAAGGATCCTCGAGAGATAGAGGGAAGATACTTTTTCGACATCTCAATGACAGCTAGATCGATCTCGATTTGGGTGACCTTTTCAATGTCTTGGTGGCGGAGCACTTCGCGAAGCATTCCTCCATCACCACCGCCGATAATCAAAACTGAGCGGACATTTCCATGGGAAAAAATCGGGACGTGAGAAAGCATTTCGTGGTAGACATATTCATCCTTTTCCGTCACCTGAATGATCCCATCTAGGGCCAATACGCGGCCGTAAAGGGGGTTTTCAAAAATGATGATATGTTGTTCATCAGATTTAGCTTCGAAAAGGACTTTTTCGACCTGGAAGGTTTGTCCCCACTCGTCATAGAGGGTTTCTGTGTAGTTGTCTTCAGCGGAAATAAGGGCAATAGGAAGGGCTAATGTTAGCGCAAGTCTCTTAAACATGGTTCACTCCTGGTGTAGTTATTGGCAAAGACAGTAAATCAGAATCCACCATTCTTCTCAAGGGGCTCGCTATTTTTAGAGAATAAATATTTTGGTAGAGTTTGAGGTAGAGCTATGGATGCTCAAAGGTAAATATCCAGACGTATTCCCTTTGCATGCGTGGATGACCGGAAGTGGCACGCTGTTTATTCACATCGAGACTCAAGAATTGTGAAGCTCTAAAGATCTTGAGTCGCAATGTGTATATATACCCAAACCAATTCAAAACTTGGGATTGAGCTGCGCTGGCTTTTTCTCAAATTTTCCATCAGTTCATCGCGGCGTGTCTATGAATACGGCTACTCTTCATTGACGAAAAATTTGAGGAGTCTCCTTGCTCAATCCTAAGTTTTGAATTGGTTTGGGTATAATAATTAGAATTCAAACTGCAAGGAAAGAGTAACTCCTTGCGTATCGAGTGTACCTCTTCGTTGATTGAGAACATTTTCTCCAGTATTATTCGGAGGAAATGAGATGGCTTGCGCTCCATTTCTAACCACTCTCCATAATTGGTTCTGATGGAAGAAGAGGTGTTGTTCATAGCCAAGAGCTACTGTGAGCCCATATTGGCAATCACAAAACATCGAGGACCACTGCAGGCCAAGACCGAGGTCCAGCATAGCCCTAGAGGAACGGAAGGAATCTTTGGTTTCTAGGATTTTTGTCTTCGAGAAAGGGGCCTCTACCAGGCGATTGATCTCATCATGTCGAATCGAAAACTTTCCATAAACAATAGAGGCGGCCAAGTCACCGTATAGAGACCATCCACAACCAAAATTCCAGGTTGTATCCAATCCGGAGCGGATCCCTACTCCTTTAAAGTCGTTTTTAAGATCAACAAAATTGCTCATCGCATCGAATGGTGTGCCCTGAAGACCTCTCCAGCTGCCGCCTTTGTGTTGGAGGCCAAAATCTTGGTCGATGTGAGCAATGCGTAAACCTACAAAGGGGCGCCAAGCAAGATACTTGGAGGTCCAGAAATTTCGCCCTAATTCAAGATCGATCAGGTTCAGAGAGAGGTTCCAGTTGGTCTCGATATCGTATGTAAACAGGTTAAATCCAAACCCAGGAGCAAAAGTGGACCAAAGCGGCATGAGTATTTGGTTTTCATTTGGATTGGTTTCAACCTCATCATGAGCATTCCCTTTATACCTAGTCCATAGGATACCAAGATCCCAGCCATCACAGGTAGTATTGTATCCAAGTCCCGCTCTGAAGCCCCAATTCCATTCAAAGTTTGGAGTGAGATATTCAGCCTGGATCAAGTTATTCAATGGTTGAATATCTGGAGGGGCGACTCCATCAGGACCTTGCACTCTATTGCGGAGGGCGTATTCCATTCCATCTTGATGGGTATTCCAGTATAAACCGGCTATACTCATAACAAAATCTCCCCCACATGTACGAGGATTCACCGGTGCGTTGACTAAAACAGTTTCAGGGCCAAGGCAATAGCAATGCTTGCAGCTATCTGTGGAGCATGTAGCTGGCGCACTTGGCGCGCAATTTTCTTGCCCTCTGTTGGCATTAGCGACATTTGCCATGCCGAGGATTGATAAAGCGATAAGGGTTTTGTGCATGATGTTTCTCAGCTAAAGTTTTCTTATCTCCCGCTTATATGAAAAAAAACAGTACATACCAAGAAAAATATACGGAGTGAATTTGTTTCCACTAAAACCCCAAGTCTCAAATCTCACAGAAAGCAATTAATCAAGATCATTCTAGAGAAGGACTGATTAATTTGGTTGTTCCATTAGATTTGTATAGAAAAATTATCTATAATGACGATTGGCTAGAGCGTCAAATGGAGCAAAGGTAATTCCTAACTGACAAAACGTAAGCAAACCTCGGATGAATAAGGTAATGCATCTTGTAACAACGTAAATTTTTTGAGAGAAATTAAGATGAACTTTATCTCCCAAATGCTTTGGACCATCTTTCTCACAAATCACTTTATCCCACAAAATCGTGTTATTGTTTAGGATAACCCGTTGAAATATTGTCCCAGCGGCGTCACAGACATCATTGAAGCCAGCTCTAAAGCCATAAATAGGGAAATAGCCCTGGTAACGAATGTTGTTTCTCGCTTGGAATTCTTTTACTACTGAATCTGAACCTACAACGCCTCGAGCTGGAGTAAAATCACCAATGATAGCGGGTAGTTGGAGGCGATCAAAATTTCCTCCAAAAAGCGTTTGTGGATCTTGACGTATTTGAGTAGCCCAGGTCATAAGTTCTCCTTTTGTTAGGCTCTTACTATAGCAAATCGCCCAAAAAAAATAGAGATTAAATAATAGGGTTGATAGATGGATTGGTGACTTGGTTTTTGAAAACCAATCAGGCATGGGTTACTTTGGGTACGAAACTTTTCAATGGACTTGAATAAGCCCTGAAAATTTTAGCGGTGTCTTGGAAAAGTAAAGGTAAAAGGGTATGAAAAAATGACGACCTATGATCTAGAAGGATAGTTGAGCTGCTTTCTATGCTCAAGAGCATTCTTGTGAACCTAGTCCAACAGGAAGGAATTTCTCTGAGAGGGGATCCACAGTCAGATGAGTAAAAGGTTCTAAATCATCTTCCTGCCAAAGACGTAAAATCAATCGTTTTGTCCTAACTGTCACGCGCAATCTCATACTTCAATTGCACTAAGCCACTTGGATAAGATTGAGTAGAGATCAAACGACACTTATGCTCTCGATCCATAGTGCTAAAAAGAGGAATGCCTGTACCCAAAAGCATAGCAATAATAGAGATGGTGATGTCATCGACTAATCCAGCTTCTAAAAATCTGGATGCTGTGATACCTCCATCAACCCATATATGTTTGATGCCTTCAGAATGCAATTTGACTAGCAAATCGGTTGCTTGTCCGCAAAACAGCTCAGCTTCATTTCTGATTTCAGTTAGTGTGTTACTAAGGACGATCACTCTTTTGTCTTTGTATGCCCATTCATCGAAGCCGGAAACCACTTCGTAGGTATTCCTGCCCATGACTACTGCTTCGATACTGCTGATGAATTTCTTGTACCCATAGTCCTCATCGCCTGTATGACCGTATTGCAGCCAGTCAAGGTTGCCATCATTTCGCGCAATGTAACCGTCAATACTACTGGCGATATAGATTGAGACTTTTGGACGATCTTGCTTATTCATAATAAGAAATTTACCTACTTCAATATCTTGCGGATTACATTCATAGTCATCAGGGTCATTGAAAGGCATATGGATGTATCCATGATTGCAGTAAAATTTATAGGCTTCTTTCGAAGATTGAACCAATAAACTTTTATAACCTTGATGGGAGAGCCATCGTTCACAGAGGTTTAATAATTGGCTCTCATAACCAAGATTGCGATATCGCTTATCAATTACGATGATTCGTAATGCAGCTCTAAGTTTTTGCCAAAGTTGAATATGAGCATAACCAATGATTTCTGAGTTTTTGTAGAAAACAAAGTGGATGTGGTCTTTATGTGTGAATGTCCAAGTGTAGGGGTCTGCTTTCGACTTAAAAAAATAGTGTTGCCGTAGATTGCGCACTGCAGACCATTCTCGATCTGTTAAGGCTTGCACCATACGCCATCCATCATAACCATCTTTTTCGTCGATGCTTGCGACGAAAACATCTTTTCCATTGCAATACTGCATTATATCTTGAGAATTAGCTGCCAGCTCTCGCTTAAGTTTAGCATAAGCTTTAGCATCTTCAGGGTGCGAACGCATCCAATCGCGAAATTTCAAATATCTGTCGATTTCAGGATCACCTTCCTGATAGATGTGTACATTATGGTTTCTGGCTTTTTTGTTTTTTTGAAAATAGCGTCTAAAAGCAATCCCGTATTCTCCTTTGACTTCGTAGCCTAAGGATTCCATAGCTTCTGCCGCTTGATTCACTGCTTGGATGTTTCTTACTACAGGAAGCATGTCGATAATAGGTTTTGCAGCTAAGCCTGGCACAGAAGTCGAGCCGATATGATGAATCTTTATGCAGTTATCCCCAAGAGCTTGCTTGATTAGCCCTGCCTCCGATGCAAACATTTCCGACCATTGTGGGTTATAAGGAGTTACTTCTATAGTGTTGCTCATATGAACTGCAATCCATCAACCTTTTAAATTGAAAGGAGATTTATACCAGAAATTGCAATTTTTTTCACTCTATTTTAGCAGGATCGGTCTGAAGTCTAGATTTAGAGCAAATGCAACTCAGGGTCTATATCATCGAGACCAAGTTCTTCTTGGTTAATATCGAAAACTATAGCTTGCTGCTTCATAAGAGAAATTACCTCATAATAGGCCATAAGGCATCGTAAATGTTCACCCCCCCCGCACTAGAAATCCCTTGCATTAAACAATAAATTATTTACCATGAATAGGCATGAAACCTACCTATGAGCAATTAGAAGCAAAGCTCGAAAAAACCGAGGGGTTACTCAAGCTTGCTCTAGAACGGATCGCCAAGCTCGAAGAGCGACTCAACAAAAATTCAAAAAATAGCTCTAAACCTCCATCGACGGACCAGAAGCCGAACACATCAGACAAAAAGAGCAAGAATAGAATATCTCGGAAAGGGAGTTCCCGGACCCCCTATCCGCCGGAGAGAGTTGATCATCGAGTATGCTGCAAAAGAAAATGCTGTCCTCACTGCAGCTCCGGAAAACTCCAGGAGCTGTCAGAAGCCCCATTCTCCTGGCAGCAAGTAGAGCTGCCAAAGATACAAGCAATCGTAACGCAGTTCGATTGCTTAAGGTACAAATGCAAAGAGTGCAGCCGTCGGTCGATGGGAAGTCTACCAGAAAACATCCCATTTTCTGCATTTGGTCCCAAGTTGATGGCTTTTGTAGCCTGTCTGACAGGACGTTTCCATCTATCGAAACGAGAGGCAATGGCTCTAATCAAAGACCTGTACGATGTAGATCTATCTGAGGGCTCTGTAATCAACGTAGAAGAGAGTGTATCGAATGCTTTGCAGGAGATTTATGGAAAAATCCATCAGCATGTCATCGAGGGAGACCTATGCAGGTATTATGATGAAACCTCTTGGAGAAATAGCGGCAAAAGACATTACGCCTGGATAGGAACAACCAAAAGCGCAGCATACTACCGAATCGATCCTCATCGGAGCAAAGAGGCCCTGTTTAAAATGATCGGTAAATTTACAGATCGCCCAGCAGTAACGGACAGATACAGCGCGTACAACGCGCTGGATGGACCAAGACAGTACTGCTTGGCCCATCTCATCAGAGACTTCCACGCATACAGCGAAAGAGACGGAGAGGACGGGAAAATAGGGAAACACATCGCAGACGAGCTGCGAAAGATCTGTAAAACCCATACGAAATGGGGGGAAGAGAAAATCTCCAAGTCCCAATACAGTGGCTATCTCCGCCACTCCAAGCATCGGTTGAGCGAATACCTCATAGACGGCCTAGCCCTTGGAAGTGATGATCTATCAGGACTTTGTGAACGCCTTAGCGATGAGTTCGAACGCCTCTGGACCTTCCAGTCCATAGAAGGAATGGACCCGACGAACAACATGGCAGAAAGAGATTTGAGAAAGCTCGTACTCTGGAGAAAGAAAAGCTATGGGACCAGAAGTGAGCGAGGGCAGAAGTTCGTAGAAAGGATAACGTCAGTAGTGGAAACGCTCAAAAAAAACCAGAAACGACCTCTACAGTTTTTAGAGGATGCCATCATAGCTTTTTATCGAAAGCAGCCTCCACCCTCAATCGCTCCATCTCTAGGCATTTAAGCCTATAGGTGAACATTTAC
>Ga0210003_1003416_pt1 | contig 12912 bp, 10 predicted proteins | sample LantaG_FD_182804 | JGI IMG/M metagenome (GOLD analysis project Ga0210003, IMG submission 182804) | Deep subsurface microbial communities from Baltic Sea to uncover new lineages of life (NeLLi) - Landsort_02402 metaG (SPAdes) (version 2) | ecosystem: Environmental > Aquatic > Marine > Oceanic >... | reverse complement strand
AATTTGCTCGCTCGGCTCGCCGAACGTCTCGACCACCCAGTCCCTCGTGGTCTGGCCGCACTCGACCTGCTTGAGTGCATCGTTTTCAATGCCGGTGTACTGCTCATCCGTCTCGCAGACCACGCAGCCGACAACCAGAACTGAATACGGCCAGCAATGCCACAAAAAGACCCATTTCACTGCGTTTGTGTAATTTCATTTTGTGCTTCTCCTTAAAATATAGCTCGCATTTTATGTCTTAAATTCGGCCATGCAAATCTTTCCGCAGGGCAAAGCATATTTGTCTTTCCTATACTATAGGCGTCAAAACCATGAAAAGGTTACAGGAATTTTAAAATATTTTTGGCCATGTCTGAAAATCCATCGTATACGAGATACGTTTTACGTCCCACGAGATGTGGATAAGAGCGTTAACATCAGTTTTGCAGCGAGGCGTGTCACAAGGTACTGGAGCGTGACCGCTGTTGCTCCGCCGGACAGGACTATAGTGACAAATACCGGCAAGGTCATCGTAAATAACAGAACCGGCGTTTCGACTTCCGAGCTGACAAGTCCGCCGGCGACGGCCCAGAACGTTATCAAAAAGCACATCAGTGCCATGACTGCCGCACTGAAGAAGGCCGTCTTTTTGAAATATTGTTTGCTGGTTTGTTCATCGGCTTGTGCGAGTTGCATCCTTCTTGCTGCGTAAAGCCCGGCAGCAATTCCAAGAGTGAAGCTTACCAACGGTATGCCCATACACATGCCGAGGCCTATGATCGAATAAAACAAATAAACAGATGCGAGGCCCTTGCCGCTCATTTGGTAAGCGCCCTTGACCCATTTTTTCAAAAGGAGAACGTCAATCGCTATTGCCGGCACGAACGACCACAATGTCCAGGGTCCAAGAGCTTTTATCCCGAAAAGGGCTGAGGCGATAACCATCGTTATCAGCATAAAAAACAATACCGGCACAAAGCCGAAGAATGCGGCAAGTATGACGAATTCGACGCCTCTCAATATGTTGAACGCAAGGCCGCTTCGCATTTCGTAAAGACTCCTGTTTGTTCAGAATGACAAGAGCTATGATTTCCGTTGCAACGAGGATCAATAATCAATGATCACTATATCTTCCGGGATGGCGACGACGTCACGGTGTTTCGGGCCGAGGAGCTTTTTGATTTCGGTGCTGTGCTTGCCGGCCAGAGTATTTAGCTGGGCGCTTCCGATACTGGTGACGGCTTTGGCGTTCTCATTTAGCATCACAACTGCGCCGGCCTCGAACCCGCCGCTGACGGAAACCACGCCGCTCGGCAGAAGGCTCTTGTGCGCCCGGACCGCTCGCATCGCGCCTTCGTCGATCAGGATTGTACCGGCTGGGCTGCTGTTGAGAATCCATCTCGAACGGTTGGAAAGCTTGCGTTTCGGCATGAAGATAGTGCCGATTTCCTCGCCGGCGATGATCCGGCCGATGACGTTTTTCAATCGCCCGTCCGCCAGGACGATTCGGCAGCCTGCGTTGGAAGCGATTTTCGCAGCCTCGATTTTCGTTTTCATGCCGCCGGTACTGTGCAGGCTGCCCTTGCCGCCCGCGTTGCGAACAATCTCGTCGGTGATTTCGAAAACAGTAGTAATCGGCTTTGCGTCGGCGGAGACTTGCGGATTCTTATCGTAAAGCGCGTCGATGTCACTGAGCATGATTAAAAGGTCGGCGTCGATCTTGCTGGCGACCAGCGCGCTGAGCTTGTCGTTATCGCCAAAGGCCGAGCCGATCTCGTCCGTGCTGACGCTGTCGTTCTCGTTGAGAATAGGAACGACCGACAGCTTCAGCAGAGTCTCAATCGAATGGCGAAGGTTCAGGTACGTTTTCCTGTTGTCGAGAACCTCGGCGGTCAGCAGTACCTGTGCGACAGTAACTCCGTAACGCAGAAACGATTTACGGTACTCGGCCATCAGCAGCGGCTGGCCTATAGCCGCGCACGCCTGTCGCATTTTTATGTCCTTTGCTCTCTCGGCGTCGAGTTGGCCGAGTCCCATCCCGATGGCACCGGAGGTGACAATGACCACCTGCCGGCCGGCCTTGAGCAGAGAATTAACCTGCCCGGCGATTCGACTAAAGTACGCAGCGTCAACGCCGCCGTTCTTCGTTAGAATATTAGTGCCGATCTTTACAACTATTCGTTTTGCTTTATCAAAATTTCGCATTATTTAGTAGTTAGTATTTAGTAGTTGGTATTTAGTTTTTTTATAAGACTCATTGTCATCTTACTGATTTCTTCAATTTCATTCAATAGAGTATCAGCTTTGGCCTTTTCAATATACTTCAAACGCGATGCAATAATAATTTGTGTCGTCAGTTCTGCACAGCTACCGAGAGAGATATACAAAAAGTTTCTGTATTCTCTATTATGAAGCCTGGCAAATCCTTCGGAAATGTTAGAAGGTATCGATACTGCTGATCGCCTCAACTGGGACTGTAATCCATACATTTCTTCCTTTGGAAAGTTCCTGCTGGAAGTGTAGACTTCTTCAACCAGTTGGATACTCTTTTGCCATATTTTCAAATCCTTCAAACTCTTTATTTTTCCAGTCACTTGCTTCACCATTATCTATATGCTACCCACTCACCAAATACTAAATACTAACGACGATTCACTATTCACTAATCGTTTTCATTTCTCCAATAATCGGCGTGGTACGCGTCGCCGTCTTTGTTCCAGACCTTGGTTATAATATCGGTATCGCCGTCGCCGTCCACATCAGCAAGTACGGCGTCGTGCCAACCTGGGTTATCCACATGGATCACGACCGGTACGAAGGATGGGATTTTTGTGCCTGAATTCTCCCAGATCACGCCGCGTTCCTTGAGCCCGCGCGGTTTCATGGCCAGCTTGCCCTGCGCTTCCATGTAGGTATCGGGGTCTTCCTGCTCGCCGGCGAAGATATCCAAATCGCCGTCACGGTCGAAATCGGTGACTCCCAGCGAATGGAACGATCCTGTGCCGGACACGTCCCCATCGGCTGTCGGCGGATCGGAAAGCTGATGCCGCATCCATTCAGCGCCCTTGCCGGCGTTCTCGACCCAGTACACGTGCGAGTGCCCCGTGTCGCAATCGCTGTAGACGATGTCGTTTGAGCCGTCACGGTTAATGTCGGCAACCCAGCATCGCATGCTCGTGCCGTACGAGGCGTTCTCGACCGGCTTGTGCGGCCATGCATGCTTTTGCCAGGTTCCCTCTCCCTTGCCGGGATTTGCGAACCAGTAGCCTGGTATTACGACGTCGTTATCGCCGTCGCCGTCCAGATCGCCGATACCGTTTGGTGCCGTGCCGCCGTGATTTTCGTCGGCCCCGCCGATCACGGTCTCTTTCATGCCGCGTGCAGGGTCGTACCAGCAGACGGTTTTGCCGTTGTAAACAAGCACATCGAGATGACCGTCGCCGTTAACGTCGCCGGAGAGAATGTCGTGGCCCTTGCCGGCGTACTTGTGGGCCTGCCATGGTGCACCGGGTTCGGCCGCGAGATTGCCGGGATTCTTGAACCACACGAGCGAGTAAACGATATCCATCAGGCCGTCCAGGTCGCAATCGACCGCCACTGCTCCGAGCTGCGTATCGAATACATCGCCCGTCGCTATCGTACGCCGGACCCAGGTTGAATCGTTCACTCTCTGAAACCAGTAAGCGGCTTTGGCTTCCCGGCGGGACAGACTGATGTCCAGATCGCCATCGCCGTCGAAGTCCGCCAGGGGAATCCCGCCCATCCCCCAGGCCAGGCCCGGCAGCGGATCGGCAATCGTAAAATGCGTCCACTTGGCAGCATCGATCTTCGCCCCGGCAGAGCCAGCGATACAAAGTATTATCGCCATAACCAAAGCGATTCGCACGCCGGAGGCCATCTTCCTAATCTCAATATAACGCCGCATCATCTAACCTTTCTGTTTGATTTCTGTAGTTTAAACTCATCAGAGAACATATTAAGCCATTCCCTGAGTTTCTGCAATACCCGACGGTTTTATGCATTTGCCCGCAACATTAAATTATTTAACACAAGCAGAATTATTTGACAAGCCATCTACGGTTTTATGCAATTTCTGACAGAGGAATTCATCATAGGATAGAAGAAAATGGAATAGCTAAGATTGGTGTGCTGTGCACACCCTACCGTTTGATCTCTAATTCTCTATTTTTCTGTGGGAAAATTTTTTTGCGTTTGGGCCGGAATAGTCGGCTACGGTTTGGCCGTTGCCGAGGAGTTTGTATTTGTAAATAACCAGGCCTTCGAGGCCTACGGGTCCTCGGGCGTGTATTTTGTTTGTGCTGATTCCGACTTCGGCGCCGAGGCCGTAGCGGAAGCCGTCGGCGAAACGTGTGCTGCAATTCCATAAAACATTCGCCGAATCTACCAGTGACATGAACCGCTCGGCCTTGCTTTTGTCGGCGGTGACGATTGCGTCGGTGTGTTTTGAGCCGTAGCGGTTGATGTGCTCGATGGCGGCGTCCAGGCCATCGACGATTTTTATAGAGAGGATGTAATCGAGATACTCGGTTGAGAAGTCCTTGTCGGTCGCTGGTTTGACGTCGATGATCGAGGCCGTTCGCTCGCAGCCGCGAAGCTCGCAGCCGTTTTGCTCCAGGGCGGCTTTTGCTTTGGGCAGGAATTCTTCGGCAATCGCACTGTCGACAAGTAGCGTCTCGGCGGCGTTGCAGACCGCGACGTATTGACACTTGGAATCGACGGCGATGTTCACGGCCATATCGAGATCGGCGTCGGCGTCTATGTAAACGTGGCAGATGCCGTCTGCGTGGCCGAGGACGGGAATGTTCGTGTTGTCCATAATGTAGCGGACGAATTCGTTCGAGCCGCGTGGGATGACGAGGTCGATGGATTCATCGAGCCCCAGCATCTGGGCGACATCCTGTCGCGTCTCTAAAAGCTGAATCCAGCCTTTGGGCAGGCCGGCTTTTTCGCTTGCATCGGCGATTGTCTCGGCCAGGATGCGATTGGTTTTGGCCGCTTCGCTGCCGCCTTTGAGCAGGACGGCGTTGCCGCTTTTCAGGCAGAGCGTCGATATCTGCACGAGGGCGTCCGGGCGGGATTCGAAAACTACACCGATAACGCCGATGGGACAACTTACCTTGTAAAGCTCCAGTCCGGCGTCAAGCTCGATAGCGGTTAAAGTCCTGCCCGCGGGATCGTCGAGTTTGATAAGGCTATCGATGCCGGCGACGGTCTGGGCGATTTTGCCTTCGTCGAACTTCAGCCGCTTGAGCAGCGGGGGGGCCAGATTATTCTTTCCCGCCTGGGCCAGGTCCTGCTGATTGGCGGCGATGATTTCGGCCCTGCGCTGCTTGAGGGCCTTCGCGATTTCCGCCAGGGCGTTATTTTTTATGTCGGTTTTGACAGCCGCCAGCCGGATTGAGGCTGATTTGGCTGCCGCCGCGATTTCGCTAATATTCATTTTTAAATTCCTGTTGACTAATTTTTGTTAACCGATTACTATGAGATTGTAAATTATGGATGGCTTATAATCAATAAAGAATAACAAGCGGGCGTAGCATAACGGTAATGCACTGGCTTTCCAAGCCAGCTACGAGGGTTCGACACCCTTCGCCCGCTTTTGCCGCTTATGTGTCTGGCAAGAGTTAGGCCGCAATCCGATCCCACTTTGGTTTTGTATCTTTGGGCATTACCAATAATATTTATTACTGTTTTGTTTTGAGCGGATTTTGGGATTCCCTGTAAAATCGTTTCTGGAGGTCTAATATAGCATTGTCTTTTTTCAGGATTTTAATCAAGTCGGCAAGCTGATCGACCTGGGAATTTATCAATAATTCGCCGAGTTCGGGCTTGGCATAGCTGCCGTCTCCGGCGTAGTGGTTTGGGTACTGGGCATACCAGAATATACCCGTGAAATTTGTCGGGATGTGTTTTAAGCGTGCCTGGTTTTCGCCGGACTGATCTTTTGCGCGGTCTTTGTGCACGAGATCGGGTCTTGAAACCTGCATCGTCGAGGTCTCGGTTTCTCCCGCATGTCCGCCATTTTTGGACTCTTTGAGCTTTTTTACTTTTGCCGCGACCTCCGAACTTGTTTCGGGCTCGAACAAAACAACGCAGTAGTCCCGCGGTTTTTCAAGCTGAGTCAGGCCGAAAAAGGGCAAAAAGCTATTGTTTCCGCCATGCCCGTTCACGATGATAATTTTCTTGATTCCGTTACGGGAAATTTCCTTACATGTCTCCTGCAGGATATCCCAGATGAGCCTGGGGCTGTATGCGATTGCTCCGGGCTGGTGTTTTGCTTCCAATATCTGGCTGAAATAGTATTCCGGAAAGACGAGTGCGTATTCTTTTTTCGCCGCACGCAGGGCAACTTCCCGCACGTCGATTAAATCCGTTCCCAGCGGCAAATGAGGTCCGTGCTTTTCGAAGACGCCTATCGGGATAAGGCAGACGCCGCCGGACTTTTCCACGGCTTTTATAAAATCCGGCGCAGTAAGCTCTCCCCATTTAACCGAAAGATCGGATGAGGAAGCAGACTTTTCTCCGGCATAAATACCCGTAGCAGCGAAAAGGAATAAAGTCGAAAGTAAAATCACGATAAGAGCAGGCTGTCTTCGTTTCATAATTTTGTTCTCCTTTGTTTTTGAATAGTATTGGTAGTGAATTATGTTGGCCCGAGGAGTGAGTCAATTTTATAACGAAAGCTCGGAGACTTTCCAGTTTTCATCGACCCACAGACCAATAATCTCAAGATCACTGTACCTGCTTTTAATACATCGAATTGCATCAATCGTATGGGCAGTCTGCTGTTCTTTTGTCGCCGGGTTGCCGGCACAACCGTAATGACCCGCTACGGCAATACCCACAGAACCATGATGGTCAACCGATATCTTCAGGCGTTTGAATATAGACTCCACGAGGTTGATATTGGTCTGCTGTGCTAATATAAGGTTTGGGCCCGGCTCGGTAATCGTATCAACATAATCCACATGGAAGTATTCCTGCAAATATTTAATTACAGGTAGCTGAACCCGCCCATCCATACAATTTATCGCAGTACAAAAACTCATAATGCTCCTTTATAACAGCTTTTCAACGATTCTCATTGCTTTGGCGCCGATCGTTTATTCTCCTGCAGAAGTTTTACACGCTTGTAATTTGACATAGAGACATCATAAGTATTCTTCCCGTGCGTGCAAAACAAATTTTGCGCATCCTGCTGCTTATGTCTTGTCTTTAGCCCTTTTGCCTATAGCCATCCATGGAATCTATCAATATCTCACGTATTAACCGGGAAATCGGGGTTGATTAATGTGCTTTCTCCGGCTTTATCGCCGGGATTGCTTTGAGCAGATGCCGCTTTCCTTACGATTTCGGCTCTGATTGAGTACTCCGTCTTAAATATGAGAATTTATTGACAAACATATTATTAGGAAATATTCCTTGACGTGAAGATAGTAAATATGGTATAAATAGGGGCACTGAAATTCGTAGCGGCTATAAGTCTGTTCTGAGCAAATATGAATAGGCTGGTACCTGTGGATCGCAGCTTTCCGAAACGAGGAGACAACTTGGGTTATAATGTCCTCCAAAAGATCGAAAACACCAGAAAATGGGTTATATCCCCGGAGTTGTATGCTTCGAATTTACAATTTTAATCTTTAAGTTGACATTGAGTTTTCGAAGAAAGGAGGTAGTCTCAATTCGTAAAAAGCCTTGGGGCGGGAGATTACTTATGTAAGAAATACAGATATTAATATCGGACGCTTTGGTATGTGGCCAGAGCAAAACTACCCTAATCCTATTAAAAAGGAGGGCTATTATGTGTAGACGATTTTATTATTTCGTATCATTCATTTTGATGCTCACCATTGTTCTGACGAGTGCCACGGACGCCGCCGATGTGAACCTTGTCGGCTGGTGGAAGTTCGACGGTGACGGCGTTGACGCATCCGGCAACGGCCTCGACGGGACGCTCGAAGGGGATGCTCATTTTGTGGAGGGCTTCTCCGGTCAGGCCATTGCCCTGGATGGCGACGGCGATTTTTTCACTGTTAATAACTATAAGGGTCTTATGAGTACAAGTGATGTAACTGTCACTGCATGGATTCAGACCACGAGTGATGGGACGATGGTCTACTGGGGCAGGAATTCAAGTGGCCGGAGAGTGGATTTCCGCATCAGCGGCGGCAGGCTGCGCGTCGAGCATGGTGGTGGAAACCTGCAGGGCGACACCACCATGAATGACGGCGAATGGCACCATGTTGCCGTGGTTATTCCTGCCGGCGCGACAGTCTCCTATCCGGATATCAAGCTGTATCTGGATGGTCAGGACGACAGCCAGCACACGACTGATCCGGACCCTCCATTCCAACTGGAGGACCACGCAAGTAATGAGGACCTTACTTTTGGCAGGCGCGTTCCCCAGAATGACAGACTTTTTCCGGGGCAAATTGATGAGGTTCGGATCTACGACATAATCTTGGCCGGAGGTGAGATCCAGGATGTTATGAAACTGGGATACCTCGCCAGTGCTCACAGTCCGACTATGCCCGACGGCGAGAAATTCGAGGATACATGGGCAACCCTCGAATGGACGGCAGGACCGCTTACTGTTTCACACAACGTATACTTTGGAACAAGCTTCGAAGATGTCAATGCGGGCGCTGAAGGTGCCTTTGTTGGCAATATCACTGAGGACACTCAGCCGGTCGGTTTTCCCGGATACCCGGCTCCGGACGGCCTGATTCCCGGTACGACCTACTACTGGCGGATTGATGAAGTTAACGATGCCCATCCCGACAGCCCGTGGCGCGGGAGCGTATGGAGTTTCTGGATTCCCGATGTAACTGCCTATGACCCGGTTCCAGCCGACGGCGAGCCTGCCGAATACGCCGATACGGATTTAAACTGGGCTGCCGGTTTGAATATGATAATGCAGGGAGTTTACTTCGGGACCGATGCCGACGAGGTGGCCAACGCGGCCGGTGCTGCTGCCCAGATGGATACAACGTTCGATCCGGGCCCGCTTGTCGCCGCGACTGCATACTACTGGCGAGTGGATACATTCAACGGCTCCGAATGGATGAAAGGTTCGGTCTGGACTTTCACGACCATGCCCGAGATTCCGGTTTCTGCCGATCCGAACCTTGTTGCCTGGTGGAAGCTCGACGAGGGTGCAGGGACCAATGCCCTTGACTCGTCGGGACACGGCAACCACGGCAAACTCTTCGGCCCGGAATGGACTACTCCCGGTTGGGTTTATGATGGCGACAGTGCTTTGACTTTTCCGGGTTACAGCTATGTTGCGATTAACAATCTTAGCTACAACGATGCCAACGGTACGGAAGTATCCGTTGCCGCCTGGGTACGCACGAGCGATCCCAACAACCAGTACATTATTGCGTTCGACCGTAACGAGTACTTCCGCCTGGAGATCGCCGGAAACGGTGCCGGCAACGGCCAAGTCGGATGGGAATTGATGACCGCGGGCGACTATCAAATTGATTACGGCAGCGATACCCGTGTCGACGACGGATTCTGGCACCATCTCTGCGGCGTGTTCGACAATGGTACGGCGACTCTTTATATCGACGGTCTGCCCGAGCCTTCGGCTACCGGTGGTCAGACCTTCGGTCTGGGTAATACCCGTTACGGTTTCTTAGGCGCAAATACCGAGGCGACAGAGTTTAATGGAGCCAGGGGTATCGGGACCGGAGTCACCGGTGACCTCTCCGATGTACGTATCTATAACAAAGCCCTGACTCAGGATGAAATTCTTCAACTCATGAGAGGCGATCCTCTTAAAGCGTGGGATTTGCGGCCTCCGAGCAGGCTGGTTCACATCGACAATGCTCCGTCAACGCTCACATGGAGAGCGGGAGACAATGCTGCCCGGCATGATGTCTATTTCGGAACCGACGAAGCGGCGGTCAGCAGCGCCGATGCATCCGACACCACCGGCATATACCGCGGTCGCCAGGCAGGCACCTCGTATGTGCCGACGGATGAATTCCTCTGGGGCCAGAAATATTACTGGCGCATCGACGAATTCAATATAGATGACAGCATTGCAAAAGGCGGTATCAGGGCGATTCAGGTAGCCGACTTTACTGTTGTGGATGATTTCGAGGCATATGATGCCGGCGACAACCAGATATGGTACTCATGGAGTGACGGGCTTGGCTTTGGTATTCCTGGTGTTCCGCCGTACTCTGCCGGCAACGGCTCCGGCTCGGCTGTCGGTAACGATACTACCGGCTCCTATACCGAGGAAACCATCGTTCACGAAGGTCAACATTCAATGCCGGTGGCCTACGATAACAACAAGGCGGGTTATGCCATGTATTCCGAGGTGGAGCTGACGTTGACAGCAGCGCGTGACTGGACAAAGAATGACGTTGCGGAATTGTCGCTGTGGTTCTATGGCCTTACGGTTAATGCCGCCGAACCGATGTATTTGGTTGTGACCGGCGGCAACGGCGTATCTGCGATAGTCAATCATGATAATCCCGATGCGGCAACGATAGAGTTATGGACCGAGTGGGTTATCCCGCTGCAGACGCTTGCCGATCAGGGCGTTAACCTGGCCGATATTAACAAAATCGCGATTGGTCTGGGTACCAGAGGCAATGCTTCGACCCCCGGCGGTGCGGGCACAATGTACTTCGACGACATCATGCTGTATCGAACCAGGGCGATTGCTGAATAGTAAACGCCGGTCCCTGCTTTTCGGGGACAAGTCAACGCTTGTGAAAACAGGTAAGGCGGTAGCGTTAAGTTTTACGTAAATCAGGGGCCTGTGCCGATCGATTCGGTATGGGCCCTTCTTAATTTTAAAAAAGGTTGCCGATAAGATATTTGACGCGGGAACAAACCTTCAATATAATTGCAGGAAGATGACAGATTTTTTATATTATTGGATTGAAGCGATAGGAATCGCCTGTGTTTACTAATGGAACAAATATGTTAACGAATGCTACCGTAGCCGATCTTTTGCGGCCATGTGAGAAAAGGCTTGCCTGTTTTTATGATGTTGCTTTGATTCTTGGCGGCTCATTGCTGATCGGCCTGTGCGCTCATGCCAAAGTATGGCTGCCTTTTAGCCCCGTTCCCGTGACAGGCCAGACTTTTGCCGTACTGATGATCGGATCGCTGCTTGGGGCCCGCCGGGGTTGTCTGGCCGTGCTTGCATATATTATCGAAGGTGCCGCCGGACTGCCCGTCTTTGCGGTCGGAATTGGTTCCGCTGCGCTTTTGGGGCCGACCGGAGGATATTTGTTCGGTTTTATTCCCGCCGCTTACATCACAGGACGATTAGCGGAAAAGGGATGGGACCGGCGGATTGGAACGATGGTTTTAGCGATGATTTTCGGGAATCTGGCCATTTACTCGTTCGGGCTGATCTGGCTCTGCTGCCTGACGGGATTCAACACAATGGTCTTGACATTGGGCTTGTATCCGTTTATAATTGGAGATTTAGTAAAAATAATTTTAGCTGCAATACTTTTGCCGGCTGGCTGGAAAATGCTCGGATACGGCAGGCTCAACGGCAAAAGTCAGTAAGCAGCAAAAATTTTTGGGGAATAGTGTAATGGTAGCACGACTGACTCTGGATCAGTTAGTCGAGGTCCGAATCCTCGTTCCCCAGTTTTTGCAAGCCTTGAAAAGGCGGCAACTTACACAAGCATACTGGCCCGGTTAAGGACAGTTCACTCTTGTCTGTCATAGGCCCTTTCAGCACACGGTTCGCCGCAATACCGGCACGTTCATGATGAGGGAAGTGATCAAGTAGCATACTGCAAAGGTGAATAAAGGGATAGCAATGACACTCAGTAGAAAAATCCCGTCCGATGCATGATTGCCGAGTCGTTCACGTATATATTCAAGAATGACAGGGTGTATGACATAGATTCCTAAGGTTGTAGAAGCAATCCACTCTACCGCAGTCTTTGGGATTCCTTTCAGGGGTTTAGCCTTAAGGCCATGCAAATGAGCTGCCCAAAAGATGGCAATCGACATAATAGCTATCGGGGGGCTGAAGAAGTTAAAAACGAAGCGTGTGTTTACACCTCCCTGTTGTTCGTAGAATACACCTGAGATAGCAGTGAGATAGAGCGCGCAGGCTATCACAGCCGCGACGAGGTATCTTGAGGTTATCTTTCTCGGATCAATGCGGCGTAGCTCATAACCGCACAAATAATAGGCAATATAGGGAACGAACATTGTGAATATAGTTCTTTGATTTTTCCAAATTAGAGTATCGGTCTGAAAATAGATATTCGCAAGGACGATGATCGTAACAATGACGAACAGTCGTTCTTTTTGGGACGAGTGTCTCACAAATGTGCGAAGAGGCGGGGTAATCAGGTATAGTCCGGGGATCATATAGAGATACCATAGATGGTAGTACAGGTCTCCAGTTACAATCAGTCCGATTATTGACCTTACGCTATGTTCTTCCTGATCAACCAGTTTTCTGACGGCAATGTAGACAACAGACCACACCACCAGCGGTATGCCCAACCTGTACGCACGCCGTTTATAGAACTTTATAGGTGACTCTTCCCGGGAATCATCCAGCAGGAGTGCGCCGCTCACCATCACGAATATGGGAATAGAGCACATACACATGGAGAAAATCCAGCAACCCACCCACCAGTTGAACGTGTATGGCTCAGTGTCTCTTGTCATCCAGATCGTAACGTGGCCGGTAATGACCGCATAGATGGCTAAGATTCTCAGTTTGTTGATATACTGGTGCCCAACGCCAACCATCGATTTCCTCTGACTTTGTGCCTGTGAATCACTCACGTAATACCCTGGCAGCCGGTCAGTCTACTCCTATAACTGGTTAGGCTATCGTAAAACGACTTAGCAAGAGTCGCGTCTTGAAATCCTAACTCAGATTTCGATTTATCCGACAGAAACTAT
>Ga0210003_1003414_pt1 | contig 12914 bp, 10 predicted proteins | sample LantaG_FD_182804 | JGI IMG/M metagenome (GOLD analysis project Ga0210003, IMG submission 182804) | Deep subsurface microbial communities from Baltic Sea to uncover new lineages of life (NeLLi) - Landsort_02402 metaG (SPAdes) (version 2) | ecosystem: Environmental > Aquatic > Marine > Oceanic >... | reverse complement strand
TGCTTTTCTTTTGGGGGGGGGGGGGCGAGGCGAGAGGGCGGCGGTTGACAGAAGGTTTTTTTTGAGAAAAGGAAAAAAGAAATGAACAGTGGAAGAAAAACGTGTTTTCATCATTTTCTCTTTTTCTCTCTCGCACACCTCGTCCTTCTTCCCTTCCATCCTTCCCTTCTTCCCTCCTTAATTCGGCATGCCTCTGCCGAACAACGAATGCGCCGCGGAACACGCTCGCCGCGTCGGCATCTTCCCCCCGCTCCAGCAGTCGCAGCAGCAGTCGAACCAGCAGCCTGCTGCGGCGGCGCCGGCAGCGCAGCAACCGCCCTTCGCCCGCCTGCTCTCTCAGCAGCACCGCCAGCAGCACCCGCGCGCTCCGCTGCGGCCCCCTCCCCCTCCTCCTCCCACCTCGGAGCTTGGCCGCCTGATCGACAGGAAGAGCAAGAAGGCCAGCGCGACCGGTACGGTAAAAAGAGACGGAGCAAAGAAATTATTACTTAGAGAGAGCAGGGCTGACAGTGGAGGCAAAAAAGGGTTGAGCATAAGAAAGCTGCAGAGATCTCTTGTTTTGAGTGTTTCTTTTTTTCTTTCGCCCCGCACGCTAGACCCCCCTCCTCTCCTCTCTCTCTCCTACAGTCGCCTTCTAAGTCGTTCGAATGCACCAAAAACAAAAAACAAAAACGAAACGAACGACAGAGGCCTCACTCTCCAACATCCGCGCCGAGAGGGCCGCGCTCGCCTCCCAGCTCTCGGCGCTCTCGGCGGCGCCGCTGCCGCAGGCCAGGGCCCGCCTCGCCGCGGCCCGCGCGCGCTTTGAGAGCGCCGCCGCAGCCCAGAAGTGCCTCGAGCTCGAGCTCGAGACCAAGACGCGGTCGCAGACGGCCGAGCTGCGCGCGGTCGCCGCGGGGCTGGCCGCGCGTCGAGCCGAGGCCGGGGCGGCGCTGCGCGGGGCGGCCGAGGGGCACGCGGCGGCGATGGCGGCCGCTTTCGAGGCGGTCGAGGAGGCGACCGGGAGGGCCGGCGGGGCCTTTCTGGCCGACGGGTGAGCGAGCGGGAGGGAGCGAGGGGGAAGAGGAGGGGGCGGAGATGGGACGAGAGAGAGAGCTGGCTCGCCGAGACCGTTCGGTCGAAGAAGGGGGCGAGCACGGAAGAATGAACGAGCGAATAATACAAAAAAGCGCCCCCGCAGCAGCCGCGAGAGCAAAACGAGAGCAAAAACGCGCGCGTGTGATTTCTGATCAGTGTTACAGAAGAGAGAAAGAGAAAAAGGGAAAGAGAAAAAGTCGCTCGTTCCCCACTCACTCCCCGTCCGTCGCCGTCGCCCCCCTCCTGCCAGCGGCGCGCTCCCTCGCCCTGAAGCAGCCGTAGTGCATCACCGCGCCCCGGCCCCCGCCCCCGCCCCCGCCCCCGCCTCCGGGAAGCAGCGCGAAGGCCGTGCCCGCCGCGAAGCCCTTCCCGCACGCGGCGCACCCGCGCTCGCCCGTCAGCCTCACGCCCCGCCTCCTCGCCGCGGCGGCGGCGGCGCGCGCGCCGAGCGCGGCGGCCCTCGAGAGCCCCCTTTCGATCGAGGCGCGCGCGCGGGCCTCCCTGGCCCCCGAGAGGGCGGCCGCGACGAGCGGGCGGGCCCGGAGCAGGGAGGCGTCCTCCGGGAGGAGGTCGATGGCGGCGGCTGGGTCGAGCACAGGGCGGCAGAAGCGGCGGGAAGAGGAAGAAGAAGAAAGGAAAGAAGAAGAAGAAGAGGAGGAATCGAGCGCCGAAGACGATGGCGGCGCCGCCGTTGCGAGCAGGCGAGCCGCCGCTGCCCATCCCTTCCTGCTGCCTCCTTTCCCCTCCTCTCCTTCTCCGTTCTCGTCACGCTGCAGGAAGAGCCTGATGAGCTCGAGGTAAGGTTCGACGGTGGCGGGAGCGGGGTCAGAGGCGGAAGCGACGCCGGCGCCGCCGCCGCCGCTGCTGTTCTCTCCTCGCCCGCCCAAGGCAGCAGGAGCTCGCGCCGCGCCGCCCCCTCCTCGCCGCTGCCTCTCCTCGCAGACCCTCGCCGCGATCGCCTCGGCCAGCTCGTCGTCCCGTAGCTCCGCCGCGGCGACGCGGAGCGCCTCGCCGACCCTGCCGAGCCTCGACAGCAGCCTCGCCCTGGCCGCCAGCAGAGCCCCCGCCGGCAGCAGCGCAAGGAGGCGGCCGGGGTCAACGTGCGGCGACGAGTCGATCAGCGAGAGGAGGCGGGCGTAGGGGATCTCCGCGCCGCGGGCGGGGCCGACCGGGGGCGGAGGGAGAGGGAGGGAAGAGCTGTTTTCTTCTTCTTTCCCCTTTGTCGCCGCCGCCGCCGCCGCCGCCGCCGGGAGCGCTGCCTCTTCTTCGAGCGCCGCGCGGAGGCACAGCCCCGCGAGCTCCCCCTCCCACCTCGCCGCCGGGGCGATGCCGCGCTCAACCGCCGCGGTCAGGTAGGTCGCGGCGAGGCCGGGAGAGGCCGCGGCGGCTTCAGGCCCGGGAGCCGCCTCCTTCGCGGAAGAAGAGGAGGAGCAGGAGGCGGCGCCGCGCGACCGCAGCACCGCGAGCGCCGCCTCGGGCGGCGGCGGCGGCTCGAGCCCGAGCAGCAGGTCGAGGCCCGCGTCGGCGTCGGCGGCCACGATCCACCTGCCGTGCTCGTGGACGAGATCCGGGCGGGAGCCCCCGAGCGAGCGGGAGGAAGGGGGAGGAGGCCGAGCGGCGGCGGCGGCGGCGGCGGAGGAGGAGGAGGAACGGGGGGGGCTCGGGGGAGCCTCAGACGGGGCGGGCCGCAAGAGGTAGCGGGCGGCGGCCCACGCGCCGGTCACCGCCCCCGCGAGGTCCGCCGCCGCGCCCGCCGGCCTCGCGCCCTCCAGGCTCTCCGGGTCCGTCGAGATCCTGCGAAGGAGATCCAACGCGGCCTCGTGCCTCCCTGCCCCGCGAAGGAGCGCGACGAGCTCCGCGTACCTCCCCTTTGCCGACAGCTTTGGAGCGACGTCGGAGAGCCTGCAGCGCGGCGGCGCAGAGGAGCCAGCGGAAGAGGAGGAGGAAGACGCCGAAGAGGAGACGAAGCGCAGGGCCGCGCCCGAGTCGTCGGGGGCCGCGATCATGGCGAGGAGGACGGCGGTGTCGACGAGCGTGGCGAGGGAGTCGAGGGCCGCCGGGGACAGGGTCGAGGGAGAAGAGGCCGACGGCGTCGTCGCCGTCTCGTCCCTTGCAACTTCTTCGTCGCTTTTTCCCCCTCCGCCGACCGCAGCCATCAGCCTCCCGCGGAACGAGAGCAAATACGGAAGAAGGGCCGCCACCGCCTTCTCGTAGGCCTCGCCCGTCGGCTCCGCGGGAAGCTTCAGCGCCGGCCAGGAAGACGAAGACGTTGGTTTCCGGCGGAGTCCGGCTTCTCCTTCTTCTCCCCCCTCGGCTTCCTCCTCCTCCTCCCCCTCCTCCTCCTCCGCTCCCACCTCCTCTTCGTCTCCTCCGCCGCCATCCTCGCAGCAGCAGCAGCTCGCCTCGGCGGCCTCGAGCAGGTCCGCCGGGGCCAGAGAGGGGAACAGCCGCAGCAGCGCCAGAGGGGCCGCCGCGTCTCGCGGGCCAAAGGCCGGCGGCGGCGACGCCGGGCGGCGCGAGGAGGGAGACGACGAGGCCGCGGCGGCCGAGGCGGCGGCGGCGGCAGCGGCAGCAGCAGATCCCCCGCTCCTCCCCACCATCCCCAGCAGCGCCAGCGCCCCCTCAAAGTCCCCCGCCGCGAACACCGAGCCAGCCAGCGCCCTCCTGGCGCTGTCGAGCGCCGGGCCCCGCCGGGGGTCCGACTCCGGCGCCAGCGCCGCGAGCGCGACGGCGTCGGCGTGCCTGCCCGCCGCGCACGCGGCCGCGGCGACGGCGACGAGCGCGCGCGGGCGCAGGCGCGCGACGCGGCCCCCGCCCGCGAAGAAGACGTCGCCGCCGGGGGAGGAGGAGGCCCCGGCCACCGCCATGCACGCGAGCGGCAGCGTCTGGCAGAGCAGGTCGGGCGACAGCGCCGGGTCGAGCGGCCGCGCCTCGACGCCGCCCGGGAGCGCGGCGAGCAGCCAGGGCGGCGCGCCGGCGAGCGCCGCGGGCGCGCCGGCGCCGCGCCAGAGCGCGGGGGCCCTGCCGCCCCTTGCCGGCCTGCCGTCGGCGGCCACGAGGGCGGCGCCGCGCCTCCCGAGACTCACGGCGGCCGCGGCGGGAGCGGAGGGGCTGGAGAAGGGGCACGCGAGCGGGAGGAAGGAGGAGGAGGAGGAGGCGCCGCCGCCGTCCCTGCCGGAGGGGGGCGGGGGGAAAATCTCCTCGCTCGCCGGAAGCGGCGAAGAGGACGAAGCGGGAGGAGGAGCCTCCGCGGAGGAGGAGCCCCCCGAGGAGAGCCGGAGGGCCCACCACGAGCCGCTGCTCCCGGAGACCAGGACGCAGGGCCCGGCCCACGCCACCGCGAGGGGCTGCACGGGCGCGGAGAGCTCCCTCAAGAGGACAAACTCCTTGCCGTCGTGGCGGAAGACCGAGACCTTTTTGCTCCCGGCCCCTCCCCCCCCTGCACCCCCGACCGCCCGCCTCGCCCCGCCGCCGCCGCCCCCCCCGGCGACGACGGCGAGGAGCCTGGGCCCGGGCTGCCACGCGAAGCGGGAGCTGCCCGCGGTGCGGCCCGCCTGCGCGGTCATCGCGAGCCCCGGCAGCCTGAAGGCGGTGACGCCCTCCTCGGTCAGGGCCAGCAAGAGCTGGCTCCCGCTTCTGCTCCCTCCTCCTCCGCCGCCGCCGCCGCCGCCGCCGCTGCTGCTGCTGCTGCTGCTCCCTCCCGAGGAGACCACCTCGAGCTGCGCTATCCTCTTCGACGCCAGGTGCGAGTGCGCCGCGGCGAGCCTCCAGGGGTAGGCCGCGTCGGCGAGCGCCGAGGCCGAGGAGGTCGAGGCCGAGCCCACGGCGGTCGTCGTCGGCACCGACCTCCTGGCCGATGGGGTCGAGATCGATGGCGCTGCCGATGCCTTGCCTTTCCCGCCTCCTCTTCTATCCCTGCGCAGCACCAGCAGGCACCCGCCGTCGAGGGCGACCAGCGCCGCGTCCGGCCCCCAGCCCGTCACAGCTGTGACGTCCCTGCGCGCGTCGCTGAGGACGGTCTCGAGCGAGAAGGCGTCGATCGACGCGTCCGAGCCCGACTCATCGTCGTCGTCAGAAGAGAGGGCGTTCCTCCCGTCGCTCGTCTTCTTCCTCTCGCTGTCGCCGTGCCTCTCTGCCGGGGGAGCAGAGGGAGGGGTATCGGAGGGAGGCGTCATCTGAGGGGTGGCAGCTCTGCCGTTGCCGCTGTCGCCGGCAGGAGCGGCAGCAGCGGAAGCCTCAGCTGCGGCTCCCGAAGGCATGGGAACGGGGAGAATGAATTCCAGCAACGCCCTCGCGTCTCACTTTTTTTTCTGACTCCATCATCTTTCTCGACCCTCGTCTCTGTTCTTCGCGTGTGTGCCAGCCTCCTCCTCCTCCTCCTCCTCCTCCTCCCCCTCCTCCTCCGAACGAGATGAGAGCCTCCTCGTTTCCCGCCCGGGCGGCACTGGCATCGACGAGCAGGGCTGCCGCGGCAGCAGCACCTCGCCCCCTCCTCTGTCTTCGCGTCGTTCGATCGCCATCATCAACCTCTTCGTCGCGCCTCGGGCACTCCCACCTCCAGGCTTCCTCGGCGGCCTCGTTCGTGGCCCGCGCCAACGACGAGGAGGATGAAGACACCGACCTCATCGCCTCGGAGGAGAACTCGAAGAGCCTGTCGTCCGCCGCTGCCTGCGCGAGGGCCGCTGCTGATGCGACGGCGACGAGGAGGGCGCCATCGTCGTCGTCGGCCTCTGAAGCTGCCGAAGGGCGAAAGCTCTCGCCTTTGGCCTCGCTCGCCCACGCCGTGGGTGTACTCCACCGCTTCTCCCGCCCGCACACGATGATCGGCACGACGATCTCTATTCTCTCTGTGTCTGCTATGGCTCTGGTGCGTGCGGAAGCGCGCGGCAAACGATCCGAAGAAAATGGGAGGGAAAACATGCGACTGGCGATGGAGTCGCGCTTGAATTTCAAAAAAAAAAAAACTCACCTCGACAAAGCTCATCACCTCGAAATGGAAAAATATTCCACCCCTCTCTCTCATCAGACCCCGGCCGACCTCTCCGCGCGCGTCCTCGCCTCCCTCGCGACGGCCCTCCTCTCTGCCCTGCTGATGAACATCTGCATCGTGGGGGTCAACCAGGTCTACGACGTCGAGATCGACGCGGTCGCGAAGCCGCACCTGCCGATCCCGGCGGGCGACCTCAGCGTGGAGGGCGCGGCCAAGATCTGCGCCGCGACGGGCGCTCTCTCCTTGGCGATCGGCGTCCTTTCGGGTTCCGCGCCCCTGCTGCTCACTCTGGCGGGCTCTCTCGCCCTCGGCTTCGCCTACTCGGCGGACCTGCCGCTGCTGCGGTGGAAGAGGTACCCGGCGGTGGCGGCGGCGTGCATCATCGCCGTGCGCACCGTCGCAGTCCAGGGAGGGTTCTTCTCGCACGCGAGGCTCTCGGCCGGCCTGCCCCTGATGGCTGCGGCGGCGGCGACGGCGGGCGGCGGCAGCAGCGCCGCGGCCTCCTCCTCCAACGCCATCTCCGGCCTCCTCTCCTCGCTGCCGCTGCCGCTGCCGCTGGCCTTCGCGGTGGGGATGATGCTCGCCTTCTCCGTCGGCATCGCCGTCCTCAAGGACACGCCCGACACCGACGGCGACGAGCAGGCCGGCGTGAGGACGCTGGCCGTGCAGCTGGGCCCCAGGGCGATGCTTTCGTTCGGCACCGGGCTGCTGCTCGCGGCCTACGCCGCGGCGTGCGTCCTCTCCCTCGCCACGCAGGCTCCGGGGCTGCGCAGGGGCGTCCTCGTGGCCGGCCACGCCGCCGCGGGCGCGCTGCTGGCCGGCGCCGCCTCTCGCGTCGACTCGACCTCGAGGAAGAGCATCACAAAGTTCTACATGTTTATCTGGAAGTTGTTCTACGCCGAGTACGCGCTGATCCCGCTGATGCGATAGGAGAGGGGCTCAGCAGCAGCAGCAGCAGCAGCAGCGGAGGCTGTAGCAGCCTCGTCGTTGTCGTTCTTCTCCCTCTCCTTTTTGCGTTCCGTTTTTGGTTTTGAGTATCTCGTTTTCCGTTTTTTCATCCGAAGCAATATTTCCCGACCGACGTCCTCTTCCTTCCCTCGTTTCGGAAAATTAGCTTTTATGCCAGCAACAGCGAACAAATGACCCCCCGTTTTCGCCCTCGCTCAAAATTGTTACGTCGAAAAGAGAAATTTGAAACAAGAGCAAAAAAAAAGATCCGTGCTGCTGCTGCTGCTTATGCCGCAGATGATGACAACACGGTCGAATAAGAAGAAAGAAAGAAAAAAAAGTCTTCTCAAAATTTCAAAATCTCTAAACCCCGCGGAAGATGTCCACCACCGTCGCAGCGGCGAAAACCAAAAACAAGCTCCCGCCGACGTACTGCACAGTCCTCTCCGAGACCACCTTGGACAGCGCGGCCCCTCCGGCCACGGCCAGCGCAGTCGCGACCCCGTGGCCCCCGACGGCGCCGAGGACGACGCCTGCCGGGTTGGACGCGGCGGCCAGCGCGATCGTCGCCAGGAAGGACTTGTCTCCCCACTCCGCCGCGAAGACCAGCAGGAAGGTCGACAGCAGCAGGCCCGCCGCCGCCCCGGACCCGAGCTTGTCGACCTCCTCGGCGGCCTCCTCCTTCTCCTCGGCGGCGGACTCCTCGGCCCCGCCCGCCGCCGCGAGCGTCCTGACGCCAAAGACCACGAGCAGGGCCGCCGCGAGCAGATCGTCGAAGGGAATGCCCCCCCCACCGGGGATCAGATCGTCCAGGGAGTGCAGCACGCGGCCCAGCGCCACGGAGATCACCGTCATGACGGCCAGGGCGCCAACGGTGCCGGCGAAGACGAGGCCCTTGGGCCTGCGGGCGGCGAGCAGCAGCGCGATGAAGAAGGTCTTGTCTCCCAGCTCGGAGAAGAGGATGAGGAGGAAGCCGGAGACCGCTCCCTCGGTGAAGGGGTTGTCTCCGATGATGCCTGGTTTTGGTCGAGTTCGGTATCGTGGTGGTGGAGGTGGTGGTTGGGGGAGGAGGAGGAGAGTGTGAGCGAGAGGGGAAGGGAGGTTGCTGAGCGACGAGGGCGCGAGAGAGATCAAACACGTTGGACGATTTGGAGCCTCGCTGTCTAATTGGTCTGTTTCGAGCTCTTTCCTCTAGTCTGCAAGTCGCACCTGGGATCTTGAACATCGAGCTCGCGAGCTCGAAGACGGCGTTGGAGGAAGAAGAAGAAGAATAAGAAACGAATTCGGCAGCAGTCGTCAACGACGTCGTCGCCATCATCGACGCTGCGGCCGATGATGATTCGACGACCATCGCTGCCGCGTCCTGGAGAGCATTCGTCCGCAGCGTGCTCCCAAGAGATGAGTCTGATCGTCCTCCATGCTGAGGCGATCGAGAAAGACAGAAATCGCGGGGTCCCGGCGAGCTCACGCGCCGGCTAGATCGTGCGTCAGTGAAGAGCGACGACGACAAAGAAGAACAGCAGGAAGAGGTCGAGGCCACCGCTGTCCTCGGTTGGCAGCTTGCTGTTAGCCGCATCGTAAGACTGCTGCTGGAGAAGCGAACCCTCAGCGATCGAAACCGGGTGCTGTCCAAAGCGACCTGCTCTTTAGAGAGAGGAAAGGCCGCGGAAGGAAAGATGTGGGCGAGGGGAGTTTTTTTCAAAAAAATGTTTTTCTTCGCTCTGTGTCTTGGAGAGTCTCGCCCGCTCTCGCACAGCTCTCCCACGAAGGAAAAAAAAGAATCAGCCGCCGTCAATCGCATTCGCCCCTCGCTCTGCGTTCGATCTCTCTCCTCCCCTCCGTTTCTCTCTTTCGAAACTCGAAATCATGAACGCCGTCGCCATGCGCTCTGCGCGCACGGTGCGTAGTCGTTATGAATAGTTGGCTTAGACCAAGAGAGGAGAAGGGCTAGTGGAGGAGAATTCCGCGACGGCCGCCGCCTCGTCTTTTTCCCTTTCCCCCCCTCTTTGCACCCCGTCTCTTCCGCGCTCCCCTCTCAGCTCACGCTTCTTCCACCTCCCCTCACGGATCGATTACTATCCACACAATCGAAAAACAGGCCACCGTCTCCCGCGCGTCGTCGTCGTCTGCTTCCAAGGCCGCCGCCATCGTGCCCCGCGCCGCGCCGCTCGCCGCCTCGGCCCCCAACCAGCGCCGCAGCGACGTCAGGCGCAGGAGCGCGCTCGTCAGCGCCCAGGTGAGAATTTGTCGAATGTTTTATACCAGCGGCTAGATCGCGTCGAGATCTGCTGTCGTGTGCAAGAAAAAGACGCAGTCGGGGCCCTTAGAAGGCGAATGCGCGTCGCTGGAAAAGAGGAGAGATGCAAAAGAAAAAAAACCGCCAAACGACGACTCGTCGTTCTCTACCACCACCACCCTCTTCCAAAAAGACTCACCCTCTCTTCCCTTTCCCCTCCTTCCCTTTCACTCCCTCCCAGGCCGAGGCCGAGGCCTCCGCCGCAACCCCCTCCGAGGCAGAGCCCGAGGCAGAGGCCGCCGCCGCCCCCGCCTCCTCCGCCGACGACGCCTCTGCTGCCGCCGCGGCCGCCGGCGCCACGTCGGCGCGCTTCGGCCTCAACTTCCTCTGGCTCGACAAGAACGTCGGCGTCGCCGTCGACGCGCTCTACGCCCGTGCCTCCGCCTCCGAGGGCGGCAGCTCCTCGACCGCCCGCGCCCCGCTCACCGAGTACTTTATGTGGCCGCGTAAGGACGCCTGGGAGGAGCTCAAGGCGGCCCTCGAGGCCAAGCCGTGGGTGCCCGAGCGCGACCGCGTGCTGCTGCTCAACCGGACGACCGAGGTGATCAACTTCTGGCAGGACGAGGGCGCGAAGCACTCGGTGGAGGAGGCGCGCGAGAAGTTCCCGGACTGCGTGTTCTCTTCGTCGTGATCGGACAAGCTGGAAATGCTGAGGGAAAGAGGGAGCGGGGGAGAGGGAGAGAGGGGGAAAGGAAGAGAAAGGGAAAAAAGTGTTTTTTTTTGAAAGAGTTACAAAATTTTGGGTGTTTTTTTGCTGTTGAGAGGAAACGTTCTTTTGTTTTCTTCCCTTACCCCTCCCCTCGAAAAAAAGTGTAAAACTTGGAGTGGGTGCCTTTTCTCCTTTTACGATACAACGAGCGGGGCAGAAGCGTGAGCAGGAGCAGGAGCGGGAGCAGCCCCGCCGCCGGCAGCAGGAGCCCCCCGCGGCGCCGCCGAAGCCAGCCCCGCCGACAGCGCCCTCGCGGGCCTCGACCTCCCCCTCACGGCCGCGGCGCCCTCGGCGGACCGCCACGCGCCCTCCCACCGCCCGAGCTCGGCCGCGGTCAGCGGGCCCCTGACGCCGCCGACGAAGCCGAAGGCGGGGTCGCCGTTGACCGGGGAGTCGATGTTCGAGCCCGGGGGCAGCAAGGGGACGGAAGAGACGACCTGCCAGGGCGAGTCGAGGCCGTACTGCTGGAAAAGGACGTCGACCGTGGCGGCAGAAGAGGAAGAGGCGGCAGCGGCGTTCCCGTTTCCTCCGCCGCCGCCGCCGCTCGCTGCTCCTCCGTCGCGTGTCGCCGCCGTCGCCGTCTCTCTCGCCGCCGACGCCGCCGCCACCCCCGAGCCCTCCGGGGAGAAGACGGAGACGACGCACCCGAGCCAGAACCCGTACGGGTGCGACTCCGTGGCCTTCCACTGGACCTCGACGGCGTCCCCGGGGGAGAGGGAGAGGGGTGAAGGCGGCGGCGGCGGCGGAGCAGGAGGGGGCGACGCCCCGCCGCCGTTGACGTTGCCGCCGTCCTCATGCGAGCGCGGCGGCGGCGGCGGCGGCGCTCCCGCCGCCGCCGCCGCCCTCACCCTCCCCGCGCCGACGCCCGTTTCCACCGCCAGCGAGCGACCCATCGGGAGGTACCTCGCCGTGTACGTCGGCGAGATGCCGCGCAGGGGCAGGCCCGGGGCAGGCGACCTTTTGCTCTTCTTCCTCCTCTTGCGTCGCCCCGGCGCCGTCGCCGCTGGAGAGGGCGGGCCGCGGCTGCTAGAGGCGACCGCTGCCGCCGCTACCGCCGTCGCCGCCACCGCCTTCTCCTCTTCGGGCCTCATCCTGCGGCGCCTCGTCAGGCGAGGGCTGCGCGGGCACTCGCCAAAGGAGGAGGAAGACGAGGGGGAAGGAGCCGCCGCCGCCGTCGCCGCTGCTGCTGCGGCCAGGGCCGCCGCCGCCGCCCGCGCGCGGGTGAGGACGCCCGCCGCGGCCGCCACCTCTTTTCCCTCCTCTTTTTCTCCTCCTCCTTCTTCATCCTCGTCGCCGGCCGAGGGCCTCCACCTCTCCAGCGACAGCTTCGCGTCGTAGCACGACAGGAGGAAGTCCTCCGCCTCATTGTCGAGCTCGCGGTTGAAGACCTGGGCCGCGAACTCGCTGCCCGCGGCCAGAGCCGCGAGGAGGAGCTTGGGGTGGCGGAGCTCGCCGGCCGTGCCCTTCCTTTCTTCGAGGGCCCAGTCGGGAGGGGAGGCCTCGAGCAGGGCTCTGACGCCCGGGAGGGCTCTCTCGAGGGCGGAGGACCAGGCCGTGCGGTCGTCCGCGGCGTCGCGGAGGGCGCGGCAGGAGCAGGCGGCTGTTTTGAAGTGGGAGGAGTGGAGGAGGGGGGTGGGGAGAGAGAGAGAGAGGTCGAGGTATGAGATTTGAAAAAACGACGACGACGACGCTCGGCGAAAAAAAGCAGAGGAGCATATCAAGAAGATGGATGAGGTCAACGCTCATTACCTGCAGCCAGAGCTCGACCGTCCTCGATTCGCTGCACGATCTCCATCAGCATCTCGGGGGGCATGTCGAGGAGCTCTGTGACCAGAGGGGCTCTGCGCGCGAGCGGGGCGGGAGGCCAAGGCCCCGTCTCCGCAATGTCGGTTTCAGCGGCAAAACCGGCCAAGCGCGTCGTCGCGTCGACCATCGACGCGCTGCTCTCCCTCTCGGAAGGAGGCGTGGCCTCACTGGTACTCCTCCTCTTTTCGGTCGAGGGGCACTCCATGTCGGAGTGCGAGCGAGGGGTGCGAAGAGAAGCGGCCTGGATGAAGAGCGCGGAGAGCAAGAGGGGGGCGCGTCTGATGCGAGGGTTTTTTTCTTCCCGTTTTGGTTTCCCGGCTTTCTGACCGACGCTTTCTTCTCACACTCTTCTCTTCTTTTTTCGTTTGTTTCTTCCTCTTTATCTCGAAAGGGGAGGAGGCTCTTATGGCGGCGACGTCTCCGGCGGCCTCGACGCCCGTGTTCCTCCAAATCGCGCTGTCAGGAGCCTCTGTCAGCGTAGCCAACACATGCACTATTCCGCTTGGTAAGAGTGTGTGAGCGAGCGAGAGCGAGAGAGAAAAAGTTGAACACATTTTCGATCGCACGCGTTGTCGATCGCTGACGATGCCGACCTCGACTCTCAACCCCGGGGCCTGCTTCCTTTGCTCACCCTCTTTCGCTCCTCCTCCTCTCTTCCTTTTCGACTTCCCCGCAGACGTGCTCAAGGTCCGAATGCAGCTCCAAAACGCCAAGAGCGACGGCATGAGAGTCGGCATGGTTAGGACGGCCGCCTCGCTCCTCTCCTCCGAAGGCCCACGCGCCTTCTACACCGGCCTCGGCCCCGCGCTCGCCCGCGGCGTCTTCTACGGCGGCACGCGCCTCGGGCTGTACTCGCCGCTGCGCGACGCGATCTCGGCCGCGCTCGACGGCGGCGGCGAAGGGAACCGCGGCGGGGAGGCTTCGACGTCCTACGGGAGGAGTCATGCGTCGCCTTCTCCGCCGTCGTTCGGGGCGGGGCTCGCGGCGGGGTGCCTCTCGGGATGCGCCGCCGCGGCGCTCACCAAGTGCGTCTTAGTTTTTTTTTGTTTCCTGAAGGTTTTTCGAGCTGTGCTCTCCCCTCCCCCCCC
>Ga0210003_1003413_pt1 | contig 12915 bp, 24 predicted proteins | sample LantaG_FD_182804 | JGI IMG/M metagenome (GOLD analysis project Ga0210003, IMG submission 182804) | Deep subsurface microbial communities from Baltic Sea to uncover new lineages of life (NeLLi) - Landsort_02402 metaG (SPAdes) (version 2) | ecosystem: Environmental > Aquatic > Marine > Oceanic >... | reverse complement strand
TAACAAATCGCCCTACCTGTACGAATTTGACGGACGTCGTGACGTAAGTTGTATGCAGGTTTCGTGCCAACAAACTTGGCATGGTTATTGCTTGCAGTCATGGATAAAATAATTTATTTAATTATAAAATAATGCTTGACATTATTATAAATATTAGTTAAGTTATTAGTAGGTCAACCGATATTATAATGAAAGGGGGTGTATCATGTTTGATATTTTGCACGTAGCAATTAACGGTAAGCGTTGGGAGTTGCGAACTAAAGATGGTGAACGTTGGCGGCTTCATACAAATTATGCCAGGGAGAGTTTACTGATACGTGAAGCGCACCGCTTAAACTACTGGCGCAAAAAGGGGGTGATGTATGGTGAAGAAGAAAAGAAAAAGCAAGGATAAGAAACATTTTTTATATTTGACTTGTATTGAATGTGGAAATAAATTTAAAAGTGAACGGTATAAAAAGTATTGCACATGGAAATGTCAGCGCATTGCAAGCAACCGTTTTGCTAAAATCCGTTACTCTGAAATGCGTGACATAGTGCTAAAAGCAAAGGGGGTGATCGAGTGAGTAAGATAAAAGATTTATTAGGCATAGGTGAACTGGTTGATCAAAGAATGGCGTCCATGAAAGATGATTTATATAAGAGTATCAAAGAGGTTGCAGAAATGAAGTATCGGATATTAGAGCTTGAAACAAAACTTTCTAACCTGGAAGCTACAGTTAAGCTAATGGTTGTAAAGCCTTAACCAGTCAGTCCTTATGGAGGGTAACAAAATGGTTTTTAGATATTGGCTCGAAGATGGTCACACGACGGCTATTAAAAATGTTGACCGTGTTATGTTTGATTCATTGAGTAGGCTTCAAGTCCGTTATATGGAGAACAACATTTTAGAATTTAAAAGTTTGGTACATTGTGTTGATTATATTCAGTTCACGGTCACAACGGAGTAAACCTTAAACGGAGGTAAGAAAATGAAATGGTTATTAATAGCAGCGTTTTGTTTATGCCTGGCCGGTGTCATGGTTGCCGAAAGAGAAGCGTTATCAAATGATGATTGTTATCCTTGTTGGGATGCTTTCATTTATTGTGATGATCAATCTTGCTGCAAAGATGTTAAGAAAAAGGATTGTCGCAAGTGTGATGATATTGAGTCAGCTTATAATGAATGTATGAGAAGGTTTGAACCAAGGCCGCAAAACAAAGGGTTAGATTATTTACGTTATCGTTTTAATAAAGTAGTTGAGGATGAACTTAATAAGTATTGAAAGGAGGTGATCAAATGGTGTTAGAGTTATTAAGTGGTGAAACACGTTTAAGAACACTTTACAATGTTATCAAAGTAACTCAGGATGAGCGTGGTACAATAATTGTGGTCAACAAAGTGGAGGGTGTACTGATAACAAACACTTTTGAATTTGGCAAGCATTACAACCGTTTTAAGATCATGGTTGACTAACCAAAAACCAAAAACAAAATGGAGGTAGACTTATGGGATGGAAAGACACCGGCGACGCCGAACGATTTAATTTTGAAAGTAAGGGTGACGAATTAATCGGTCAATTGATCGACAAGAAGCAAACGAAAGAGTACGATTCAAGAGTTTATACACTGGTTGACGATAACGACGACACGTGGTATTTCTTCGGCTGTCACGCCCTGGACGCCAGGCTGCCGGCGCTTATCGGTCGCCGTGTGCGGATAGTTTACCAGGGAAAGAGAGCGCACGCAAAAGGTAAAACAATCCGGCAGTTTGAAATTTCGGTCTGGTCGGAGTTTGACGATAGCGAACCGGATGATAAAAAAGAGAAGGGTACAAGTAAAAAAGGAAAGAAGGGATCGGAAAAGATAAAGAGTCGAGCAAAGGCAAAAGACGACGTGCCGTTTTAACGCCCTCCTCAATTAAACGGTGCGTCAAAAAGCCGGCGGTCATGTGTCAAATCTATGTCATTGACAAGGCCGCCGGTTTAATATATTAAATAAAAGGAGGTGATCTTATGCCAACAAATCAAAAATATTCAACCAGGGTGCATTCTAAGCGTCAATTAACCAGGGCAAGCGATAACCTTCGGGCAGCTTCCCTGGTTTTGTGTGAAATGGCGTCACGGTATGAAGAAGCGCTGCCGGTTGTCGCTGCCGGTTGCAGAGAGCTTGTCGAAATGATCTCCATGTGTGAAAACATGGTAAGAGATATTAGAGAGAATATATAATGCCTATATCGTCAATGCGTGGCCTTGCCAGGCAGTTCATTCCTGAAATGCTTCGAGCCGGAATGAGCGCCACGGCTGGCCTTAATCTGTTACGTTCAGAAGGTATGGGGTATCGTCGCACGGATTTTCTATCTGATTTCCGTGATTTCGCCGGCGTCGCCATGAAACGTGATCCACTTAGGGCAATACCTAAAAAGTATAGGCCCACCGAAGCAACCATACAGCGTGTGGATTTTCAACAGACTAAGAAGTTTTATTACAATTACAAGGTTGAAGGGTATAATATTATCACACAACAAGACACCGAATCCTGGATCACGGTTGCAAGTGATGATATTTTAACGATGGATGAAGCCGAAGCCGAAGCCGAAAGACTGGCCGACGTTTATAAACTCGATATTGAAATTGCCAGGATGATCATTGATGGTGTCACCGTATCAAAGTAATAAAAGGAAACGGTCGGCCCACGTGATCAAACGTGCTGTTGGTAATCGTTTACCACAACGTTTTATATTCTTTGATACGGAAACGGAAGAGGTTAACAATCAAGGCACGCAACGCTTAAAATTAGTGGTTGCGTGTTCTTGGTTTGTTAATAAGAAAACCGGTATTGAGAAAGTGACCTGGTTTCATTCTAAAAACAGCAAGCGGTTTTATGCCTGGCTAACCGGCCAGTTAAAAGCTCACATATCAACAAGGATCATGTCGGCTAACATCTGGTTTGATTTTAGAAATGCACGCCTGTATAATCACATGAAAAAAGATCACTGGCAATGTGTCGGTGATTTTTGCAAAGGCCACACATTAATCTTTAAATTCAAACTTAAGAATTACCGGATCGAGTTTGTTAATATTCAAAATTACTTTAACGTGCCGGTTAAAATTATCGGTCAATCAATCGGCCTTCCTAAACTCGATGTTGATTTCAAGGCAGCAAACGATAAAGAGTTACTGTCTTACTGCAAGCGTGATGTGGAAATAATTTTCAAGGCGTTTCGTGATCTTTATTTATTCATAAGAGATAATAAATTCGGCAGCATTCCCTATACAGCGCCAGGCGTGGCTTTCAATTGTTACACTCATTCATTTATGCCGAAACAAATTAACGTCCATATCAATGAACCTGTTTTGGAGTTAGAACGTAAAGCCTATTATGGCGGTCGTTGTGAGTGTTTTTTAATCGGACGGCCCAGGTTAGAAATGTATTATAAAGTTGATATTAATTCTATGTACCCCTACATAATGAAAATAAATGACTATCCGGTCAAGCTCATTCAAGTGGGTTATGATGTTTGTTTACAGGCAATCCTTAAGGTTTCACCTCTTTATTGTTTCATTGCCAAATGTGAAATTGAAACGGATGATCCGGTTTATGCTTACCGTAACAACGGCAAACTGATTTTTCCCACCGGTCGTTTTATAACGTATCTTACAACGCCCTCACTTCTTTTCGGTATCAAAAATGGTCATGTCAAAAAGGTTTCAATGCTGGCCTGTTATAAAAAAGCAAACATCTTTAATAAGTTTGTCGATTATTTTTATAATAAACGCCTGGCATTTCGGACGTCGAACAATCCGGCTTTTGCTTATCTATGCAAAATATTACTTAACTCATTATATGGAAAGTTCGGGCAGCGAGCGTCAAGGGTTGTTTATACCGGACGGAATGAAAAAGCAAAAGATATGCGCCTGTTGGTTATAGACGCTAAAACCCATGAAATAGCCACCCACCAGGTTTTTTTCGGTCGTGAAACAATCACGGCCCAGGGTGAAGACGAAGCGGCAAACTCCATGCCAGCCATTGCGGCCCATGTTACAGATCACGCAAGACTTTATTTATGGTTGTTGATTAAAAAGGCCGGTCTTAAAAATTGTTTTTACTGTGACACGGATAGTATTATATTAAACAAGTCGGGATTAAAAAATCTGACCTCTCAAATAAAACCCGAACAGCTTGGCATGTTAAAAATTGAAGCACAAGCAAGGCGTGTTAACATACTAGGCGCTAAAAATTATGTTTTCGGTAGTGATGTTAAAATCAAAGGCATTCCCAGGAATGCAAAACGAAACAAAGACGGTTCTTATACTTACATTCACTTTCCAGGGATCATTTCAGAACTGCGGCAAGGGATCACGGAAGATTATCGGATTGAAACTCAAACGAAAAGACTGTCAGGAATTTATGATAAAGGGATTGTTGGTAAATCCGGCCAGGTTACACCGTTTCATTTATACTGACAAGGCCAGCATTTTATAAACCGCTTATAAAAATAAAAAGGGTAACAAAAAAGATGATCCAACAAATTATACCGGCCCACAATAAATTTTTACGTTTTATGATCTTAACCTTTCATGGCAATTTCGGTTTTTGAATCGGTTCTTTTCGTGATGGGGGTTTAGGCTCTTTTGTAATTATCTTTTTAATGGCTTGAATATTCTTTTTTAACTTGCTAATATCTGCGCCCATAATTTATTCTCCTTGACTTGTTTTTTCAATCAATGCCAAATACCAACCGATATATTTTTCAGTATACCCCAAATGCTTCATTTCTTCAACATAAATTGCCTGTTTGATAATCCCATTTTGGAATAACTTATCAAGTTCTGATTTTGTCGGCCGTTTTAACTTAGCTAGTTTTTCACTATCCCATAATTTAAGAAGTGACTCCTGTTCTGCGCCCACAAGATCAAGTTTTCCTAATTCGGTTATGGCCTGGTTAGCTGTATAAGCGCCGGCCAGGTAATATTTTCTTATCCGTGCTTCTTCTCTGTCTTTGATCTCTTTTAATGTTGTGTACTCTTTCATTGAGATTAAAATATTTACTTCATCCTGGCTATACCCCAGGTCAAGCAGCATGTCATTACATTCATGTTGACCGATTATCGCTTTACTGTATGATGATAAAATTTCAGCTTTCGTTAAATCTCTGTCCGGCTCACTTTGTTCAACTTCTGTAAACTTGGTTAGCCATTCTGCTTTTTCTTCATCATACCCCAGGTCGAGATAAGTTCGTTTAACCTGATCACGGTCGATAATCCCCATTCTGAATACACGCCTTACATCGACTCTTGTAAGTGGGTTATAAGAGATTGCTTGCAGCTTGTCACGCCACCACGGCATAATATCAACAGCCATAAAGAGTTTGTCAAGGTCGCCTGGCTCGATAACGTCACGGTGTAACATTTCAAATCCTTGCATAATAGACGGTAACTCCCAATGTGACGCCCAAAACCGCTTGGCCCACTCTTCACTTAATCCCTGTTTGGCGCTATACTCCAAAAACTCCCCTGGTAATTCCTGCATAAGTCCGTACTCTTCAATATAGTCAGGATAAAACGCTTCACGAACGGCCATTCTTACCAGATCGGGATAACCAGGGATCGGGTAAAACAGGGTTTTAAAATATGCAATTTCCTGGTCGGTAAATCCATATTTTTTATAACCGGCATTTAACGTGGCTTCGTCGATTTCACCACGTAAAAATAACATTTTATAATCATCCGGTGACGGTATCGCTTTCGACGCCTTAAACAACGTGTCGATGTTAGGATCACTGTAGCCGTGCTGTCTTAACATCTCTCTGACTTCCGGCTCTCTTGCCGGATCACGGTATAGGCCGATGATCAAACTGGCTACATCCGGCAAGGTCGGTTGATATTGTTTTCTCCACTGGTGGGCCGCTTGTTCAGAAGCAACGGCGGCATGGCCGCCAACATACGATAGAAAATAATTAAGTGTAATAAAATATCCAAGTAACAAACTGCCTAGGTCATCATCTTTTATTACTTCATGGATCGTTGCTTTTACTTCGTCGGGTAAATTAAGCCGTTCGATTGACTTTGCCAGGGAATCAGTTAAATACGCCACGCTTTGATCACCGAATTTTTCGGCAAGGATTGAACCGGCAGCACTAAAAAGGGGGTTCGTAACATCGGGGTTTGTTTCCCACCATGTAACCCACATTTCAGTAAAAAATCCTTTTATCCGCTCGAATATTGAACCGGTTAAACCTTCTGATGGTGTCTCTTCATCTGCCATTTTAATGCCCCTTTATTTTTGTGCCGATTGTAAAAACAATACAGCCGATGGTTATAACGACAAGCCAAATATCGCCGCCTTGCATAATTTCAAGCGTGATCCCTGAACCTAACATGATAACACCCATTAACTGGATCAACTCCCCTAAAAAGTCTTTTCTCATGTGAGGCCCCTTTCAATAATCTGTGTGACTAGTATTTGCCATAAGTCAAATGTAATATCTTCTTGCCCTTCCGGTACGTCGAGCAAAAAAGCTATAAGAGCTTCCGGTGTTTCAAATGCTTCGGCTATTCCTGTTAAGGTGTCTTGCATGTCAAGTGTTAGAAAATCAATGATCGGCTGTACGTCGGTTGATATTTTTGAATTGATTACACCGATACCGGTGATCGCATAATCAACAACTTCAGTCAAATCGGTTGCAATAATACTTTCCGTATAAGTCAACCGTTCTTTTAAACCGGCGTCGATTTCCTCAATACTAAACCCGATACCCTCCCCTGGTAAACCTTCCGGCCCGATTGGCCCTGCTGGCCCGATTGGCCCAGGTGGCCCCATTGGCCCAGACGGCCCTGCTGGCCCAGGCGCACCGCCGCCGGTAGTTAGATATTGCTGCAAGCTAATAGCAAGCGCTTTTACCCACCAGGAGGGCAATTCGGTTATAACGGTTTCTGCGGCCTTGGCCGTGGCGGCTACTTCGACAAATACCGGATCGGCTTTAAGGTCATAAGCACCGCCCACGTCACCAAGGCGCTTTCTTAATCTCGCTAACCATTCATCTGAAATGTCATAAACATGATGAACAACAAAATTGATTGCTTGTGCCAAGTCATTAGTCACGGATTGAATAGCGTCAAAAATAATTTCTCCACGTTTGTTTGATAAGTTTATAACCCATGCTTGCGACGCCAGTACAAGATTTTGAATGGGCAAAACCGCTTCGTCGACTGGCCTTTCAATTTCACCCGATACATGTTCTGTCTCAATTCCGATTTCCTGCTCAATTTTATTAAGCCTGTTTAAAATATTGTCAATGGTTGTTGTATATAATTTATAATTTTCGTTTAATATTTTATCAATATCGGTTTTTGCAACGCCGCCTAATTTTTCACCTTGATCTTCCCATTGTTTAACAATCTTTTGAAGATCGCCCATAAACCCGATGGTTGAATAAGAAATTGATTCCGATTGTTCAAGATAATCTATTTCTAATAATTTATAAACGGCATTAATTTGACTTTCCAGTCTTTGATTACCGGACGTTTTCAACTTTTGAATGGTATCAATAATATTTATTCCGTCAAGCTCTGTCACGTCACCAATTACATTGCTTACCTGGTTAGCCCAATTAATCAAAGGTGTATATAAACCGTTCAGTAATGCTTCGTTTTGTGCTTGCTGCATGGCCATGTCCCATGACCACTCCCAATTTGCATCGCCTAAATATGAATCATAGTAATCAAGATATTTTTTGGCTTGGTAATATATTGATTTGATTGAATCGGTTGACTCGTTTGACATTAATATCATGGATAGATTAAATTCGTCGGTTAAAAAATCAACCGGCCCTGGCGGCGGCGGCGGTGGTGGCGGCGCTGGCGGCGCTTCGGGTGGGGTCGAATGGCAAGCATTACCCCACCAAAAATAATTGTTTAGTTCACATGGCCCCTTAGTTTTGATTTCATGATATGGAATCGTACCATTAATCCAGGATAAAAATTTAAGGCAATTTAAAAGGTCTGTTTTGCTTTCACCGGTAAACCAGGGCACAAGTGAGTTTATAAATATGGTAGCATTGTTAATAGCTACCTGGTTGATACCGGTTGTTTTTCCTTTTAATGAAATGATCCAGGTAATGAGTGTATGAATGGTAAGTTTTGTAACAGGCCCAACGGCCGGCGTAATATTTTGCAATACGAGAATAACCCCGCTCCAGGTGTAAACATACATAATTAAATACTCCTATCGAGTTCAAGTGAATCCATTATTAGACTAATGGTTGAACTGATAAAATAAACCGTGTCATAAATCGGCGATAACGTTTTATCAACCCATTCGTCAAGTGACATTTGTTCATGTATCATAAAATCAGGATCACTTTTTGCCATACTCTTCAATCATCCTTTCCCTTATGGATGACATTTTATCGAACCGTTCTTTCAGATCGGTAACGTCAAGGCCAACATATTCGGCACGTCTTATTTCTTCTCTTAACCAATCGGTGTCCGCTTGCAGATCGTTCAACCGTTTCAACTGCTCTGGTGTTAACGTGATTTTTTCCCTTGTCATAATAACTTATCCTCCTTTATGCAATAGTTTGATAAAAACATGATAGATATACCCAGGCCCCAAAAGATGTTTTATACTCAATTTTAAGTGAGGTATCAAACCCAACTGCCCCCCAATCAAGCTTGACATTATGCTTGACAGCCCCGCCATAATCAACATTTGCACTGTTATATAGATTATCAGTAGCAAAGTCCTGCTCTATAGATACGGTGCCATCAACGGTAATTTTAACCGTAAACTTATCGGAATATAGCCCCGAAGTGTGAAAATTAATGACCGATAAAATACCTTTACCGGTATAATCAAGTAACGTATAATAAGTATTGACTACGGTCAGGCGGCTATCGGTTATAATCTTCGGTTGTCCGGCGTCTAACCCACCGCCACCGCCACTATCGACGATCACGTGCGGCACTTCTGCGCCTAATGTGACCGGAAAATCAGCACTACCTGGTTTCGGTTCAACTTGAATTGAAGTTAACGGCGCTTGTTCGACAACCGGTATATTTTCAGCCGGATTGGTCGGCCGTATTCCTACCCACCTTGTTTGATCGGGTTCTTTTGCCATGATTTTATATCCTTTAAAATATTAATCAATGATAACGTGGATCACTTCACCGTTAAATGTAACAGGAAAATCGGCGCTACCTGGTTTCGGTTCAACTTGAATTGACGTTCTTGGCGCTTGTTCGACAACCGGTATATTTTCAGCCGGATCAGTCGGCCGTATTCCTACCCACCTTGTTTGATCGGGTTCTTTTGCCATGACTAGCCTTTAAATTCAGCGTATTCACACCATATAGCTGAAACTTGACAAGGGTTAATGGTAAAATTCCAAACTTCAACCAATAAATGTTTATGAACATAAATTTTCCAGTCTGTGTGATACCATAATGAATACTTATTATCAATTTCATTATATGTTGACACACCCATTATACCCCTTATTTTACCGGCATATAATTGTAAATCAGTAAATACGGTACTTGGCGCAAGTTCAAAAATTTGCCTACCATCAACTTCTATTCTAAGATACGCACCCTTGTTATTCACTAACATAAAGGTTATACCGAATATACCAACTAAATCAATATCAATTAAACTTCGCCTTTGGGTAGCTAAAATATTCCAGCCGCCACTTGACACATAATTATATTCATAATGAGAATAAGCGTCGTCTGATAACACGGTATGATCCGGTGATCCATGCGCCATTTTTTATGCCTCCTTTATGTGGGCCTTTTTAATTTCGTAAGTCTCATCACTTCCCCAACAACCCTGTGTAAAATCTCTTTCGCCGGTACAAGTTGAATCCTTACCGTTATGGTATGGTCATAAATTTCATCGGTATTCCATCCGTAAAATTCCAGTTCAAGAGGTGGCTCTTTTAGTTCATATTCGTCGGTCGAAACAATCGTCGAACCGTTACCGGTTAACTGGTCGCCTGGATTTTTTGGAAAAACCTGGTGTAAGGCCTGGTTTATATGAACGAATACCAGGCCACAACAACCGGACGGAAAAACTAACTCAAATTTAGTGATTGTGCCTTTCTCCAATTTCAATACTGACTTTTGGCGTGTCGCTTCGCTTAACCCTTTAATTAATTTTATATCCCAGGCATAAAACATTTTTAACCCCTAAGTTGCAATTAAATATTCATCATCTCTCATTCGTAAAATCTGAAAAATAACTTCCACCATATCACCGGCAGCGTTTGGAGTCAATGCAATTCCACATTCTTCACCGTCAATTAAATATACGTCGGTAGCCCACCTTTGAACGGCTAATGTGGCAATGGCTGCGGTATAATTCAACCGGCACAAATGGCCTTTGGTTGTTATTACTTTATAAACATGAGTGAAATTTGCCTGGGTTGGATTATAAACGCTTATACTGTGAACAATTATCACTTCATTGCGTGTGGCTTTGATCGGTAAAAAAATATTTTCACCTGCGGCCATTGTATAATTATAACACTCTGTCCTTATCTGTGCGGACTTACATTTGATCGGCATGTTGTTTTCTCCTTTTTCTTGTAAAGAGTTATAATAAAAAAGCAGTCTTAACCAGGGATCACTAAACGTCGCACGTAAAGCGATATAATTAAAACTGCTTCCCACCAACTATAAATATGTGCGACGTTTATTAATACGGTCGTTTTTGCTGCAAAACGATACCGGCCCTTTGATTGGCAACGGCCAGTTGTTGAACCATTAACCGGACGCTCATATAAGAGCTAGGATCGAACCACTCTTCAGGATCACGCAAATTACCGAACCGGTAAGGTTCACAAAATCCAAACTCTGAACCATGCACCGTGCCAACAACTGCATTTAGATTGCCGATTGCCGCACCGGCCCCATTAGCCCAGTTAACAATCCCCGAAGCCATGCCGTAAGGAAGGGCAATCTGCGCATTGTTGTTTGATAAACAGGTTGTACCGTGACACCAACCAAAATAATGATAGGATGTTAACGGCAGCGCTGCGGCGTCACCCATTGACTGACTCTGCATGTGCATCGATGGGTATATACCGAAATTTTCCTGGGCCAAATCCTGCGCTCTCATATCCAACGGCACAAACTTGTCAATGTCACACGAGAGTTTATAATGGGATAACACCTGGTAAAGTGAAAAGCCTGGATAGTAAAGCCTTGCCATGAAGAAGCGCCAGGGATGATCTCTCGGCATGTCGATTGTTTCAGTTGCGCCGATTGTGGTTAGCCATTCATAAACCTGCTTGGTCATTAAAAAGCCTTCCGGCTCTCTTACTGAATTTTCGCATACCATCGCAATGACACTTATGAATTGTCTGCTTACTACATAGTCGCCAGCCGCCACCGGAAAATTATAGGTAATTTTCAGTTGTGGATTAACGAACTTTTTCGGATCAAGCATAAACTGTTGATCGCTTGTATCTCTTGAAAACCACAAACAGCATTGAACGTCAGAAACATCAAGGCTGCAATCCCACTGGTTAGCCCAGGGCATTTCATGACCACTATAAACGTGCTGTGCCAGCGCTTCAAATAGATCGGTTGAATATAAAACATCTGAACCGTCAACAACCTCAATCTTGCTGACACAATCCGGTAGTCTGTTACCATTACAACCGGCTGCATAATCGGTCAATGCTTCAAATCTTAGTTTGATATACATGATCGGATCGCTAAGATCAAGATTCCAAATCCTGGTCGCTGTAACGCCCAATTGTTCACGGTCGCTTAAATACACTTCTCGAAGTTTCATAAATTTTCACCCCCTTTATCAAAAGATTTTTGTTACTTTTTAAAACTGAATTTCGCCATACCTCTGACAAAAGTTGACATGCGGTTGATCGAATCCTCAAGCGTCAAATCCGGCATTTTTGACACATTACCCTTAATGGTGTCAATATGTGGAAGTAACTGCGAGTAGAATTTTTCAACCTTCGGCGCTGCGGCGTCTATGCCGGCAGCTACCCTGGGTAATCCTTTTGTGGTCACTTTATCTTTCCACTCTTCCAGTGAAACAGATCGTAACCCTGCGGCCCACTTACCGGAATCAATCGCTGCATTGATCCTGGCTTTCATTTTGTCCTGCTTGGCTGCGGCTGCGGCAGTCGGTGACGCTGTGACTCTTTCGATACCTGCTCTCATGTCCTCAATTGATCCTTTCAACCGTCGGGCATGTTTCTCCTGTACTTCTTTCGCTGTTAATCTAGCCATGTTAATTTCACCTCCTTAAATGTTAAGTTAGATTGTTTAATTTGCTGACCTATGCTTTTTTGTTCTTGCTACCCTGTAAATCTGCAATCTCCTTTATGAGATCGCTCTCCAATGGGTTTAAACACTCCAACGTGCATTCCAGGTAATCCCATAGGTTAATGTCCTCTCCTGCGGCCTTCTTGGCCCTTATACACTTACCAACTGAACTTATCAGCTTAAGGCCAAGTTTGATTAATGGATACACATTAATAAACGTCATAATATCACCCCCTTTTCCTTTAATGAATTGTATAACCATGATTTACCCCCATTGTTATGATAAATCATACACTGGTGACAAAAATTGTCAACTTAAATCTTTAAACTTGGCACAAATATTGCTTATCAATTACAAAAAATACAATAAATTCAATGGTTTAGAGCAAAAAATAAATTATAGATAAATCTACCCCTCCCCTACTTCCATTGTTATAAAATACTATACACATTGCAAAATGCAATTATTATGCCAATTTTTTAATAACTCCAGATGGAAATTTTTCCGGTTGCGTCTAGCAAATTTCGTGCCAACTTTTTTATGATCTGACTTTGGCCGCTAAGCAATTTTCATGCCATTATTTAAAAATTACGTCACGACGTCACGCAAACGAGCGCAGGTAGGGCGATTTGTTATCAT
>Ga0210003_1003411_pt1 | contig 12916 bp, 11 predicted proteins | sample LantaG_FD_182804 | JGI IMG/M metagenome (GOLD analysis project Ga0210003, IMG submission 182804) | Deep subsurface microbial communities from Baltic Sea to uncover new lineages of life (NeLLi) - Landsort_02402 metaG (SPAdes) (version 2) | ecosystem: Environmental > Aquatic > Marine > Oceanic >... | reverse complement strand
CCCCCCCCCGACCTCGGAAACAAAAAATCTTTATTAAAAAAAAAAAGCTCATCAAGCCCGACGTCTGGTTCTACGAGGCGGCCCTCCCGGAGAACCTGCCCAAAACGGCGTTCTTCGGCGGGCCCACGGGAGAGGTCAACCTCGGAGGCGTGCTCGCCTGGCAGGTAAGGGGGAAAAGGAAAAAGAGAGATTTTTTTTGAAGGGTTTGTTTTGCTCCCCTCCCCCCCCTCCCTCCTCTTTGAAACGTTTTTTTTCGCTCATCATTTTCCATTCTCTCGACCAAAAAAAAAAAAAAACAGTTCTGCCTCATGCACTTTGTCGAGGTCCGCCGCTGGGTCGACATCCGCAAGCACGGCTCGGCCAACGACGACCCCATCTTCAAGGGGAACCGCGTCCCCAACCCGGAGCCCGGCTACCCCGGGGGCGTCTTCGACCCGCTCGGGTTCTCCAAGGGCAACTTCAAGGAGCTCCAGACCAAGGAGATCAAGAACGGCCGCCTGGCGATGATCGCCTTCATGGGCTTCATCATCCAGGCGCAGGCCACGGGCGAGGGCCCGCTCGCCAACCTGGGCTCGCACCTCTCGAGCCCGTTCGAGCAGAACTGGACGCACAACATCGGGACCTGCCACGTCCCGAGGGAGGTCACGGTGCAGGGCCTTCGGCTGCCGCTGAACTGCCTCTGGCCCGGACAGCAGGTGGCTTAGAGAGGGGGAGAGAGAGAGGAGCGGTCTTTTTTCCCTTTTTGTCCAGAGAGCGGTTGAGAAAAAAGCCCAAACAGCAGAGAGAGAAGATTTCGGTGGGGATGTGCCTTTTTTGAGTAAAGAAAAAAAAGTTTTTTTTCTCAGTTTCAAAATAAAAACCAACGTTTTTCCTTTTTGCAGTTTTTTTCTCTCTTTCTCTCTCTCTCTCCCTCTTTTTCATTCATTTTCTCTCGCGGCATCCAGCGCGTCCAAGACGGCGGCGAGGTTGCCGGCGGCGTCCTCATCCGAGGAGCAGCAGTCGTCTTCTCGCTCTCCTTGCTCCTCCTGCTTCGCGGCTGCTTCTGCTTCGGCCGGAAGAGCCTCTTCGTCGTCGTCGCCGTCGTCGTCCGTGCCTCTGTTCTTCTCCTTCTTCTTCTCCAGCAGGAGCTTCTCCACGCCTTCCCCGGGAAACAGCCTCTCGAGCACGCAGCGAGCAGATGCGAGGGGCCCGTCGTCGGCGCTCAGCCTCCCGTCGGGCGGCGCCGTCGCCGCCGCGTTTCGAGGCAGAAGCGAAGAGAGCGAGCGCGAGCCCTCTCCTCCTCCTCCTCCTCCTCCTCGTCCCCCTCCCGTCTCGGGGCCGGTCTCCGTCACGAAAAAGGCCGCCAGGAGAGCGCTGGGCCTGTGGTCGAGGGCGCGCGGAAGAGGAGCGGGGAGGAAACGGGAGCAAAGACCCTCGGGGGGTCGGGCGATCGCGGAGAGCGCACCGAAAAGCGCCGCCTCCGCCGCCTCGGCCTCCTCCGCCGCCCTCGTCTTCTCTTCGACCCCTCCTCCTCCTCCTCCTCCTCCTCCTCCTCCTTCGTCGCTTCTCGCCAGCGGCGTCGACAGGTGCAGCAGCCGCCTCCCCTCGGGGCTCGAAGCGGTCGCCGCGCTCAGCAGCAGGCCCCTGACGGCGTCCCGGGGGCGGCTGCCGCCGCCGCCCGCCGCGCTCCCCGACCCGCCGAGGCAGCGCGGGGGGAACACGAGCGCCGCCGTCGCCGCCGAGAGCAGGGACGAGCAGGGGCGCGACGAGAGCGCCGGCGGGCCGTCGAGGACGGCGACGCAGCGCGCGACGCGCGGGAGGAGGACGAGGGGCGCGGCGGGAGGAGGATCGGAGGGGGAGGCAGAGGGCAGCAGCGCTCGGAGGAGCCTCCACTCCCCGGCGAGGGCGCCGCACTCGAGCCTCTGCCCCGAGGAGAGCTCGACGGCGGTCACCCGAGGGGCGGCGGCGGAGCCCTCCTCATCTTCCCCTCCCGCCTCGAGGAACGCGGCGGCCGCTTTCCGGCGGAGGGCTGCGGCGCCGCCGGCGACGGCCGCCGAGCGCACAAAGGCCTGCGGCAGCTCGCCGGAGCCGTGCACGGGCGCCAGCAGCGCCGAGGACCCCGCGCCGTACCTCCCCAGAGAGAGCAGGTGGCGGCGGAGGGAGAGGGCCGCAGCATAAGCGGGGAGCGGGGCCGAGGCCCAGGGAGGCGCCGGCGTCGCTGCCGCTGTCACAGCCGCCGTCGCTGCTGCTTCTGTCGCCGCGGCCTCTGCCGCGCCCGTCTCTTTCGTCGTCATCAGTTCTTCCTCCTTCTCCCAGGGACTCTGGTCGGCATCCGCCCCGGCCAGGCCGTATAGCACTGCGTCCGCGACGCCCCTGGGAAGGTTTGCGGAGGCGACGAAGGCGGCGAAGGGAGCAGAGGAGGGGGAAGGAGAAGAAACTTCATCAGACAACGGCCCCGGCGCCGACTCCGGCGACGGCGGCGAAAACGGCACCGAAAGCGCTCCCGCCAGCGGGCCCCCTTTCCCCAGGACGGCGTCCGCCGCCTGCTGCAGGAACCGCATCACCGAGCGCTTGGCGGCCAGGGGCAGGGATCGGTCCCTGAAGACGTCCGCGCGCGAGGCCGGGAGCGGGAGGAGGCGGCCGCGGGCGAAGGCGTTGGAGGAAGGAGGAGCGGCCGAGGGAGCGGCGGCTGCGGTCTTGTTCTTCTTCTTCCCTTCTTCTCTCTCCGTCTCTCCCTCCTCCTCCTCCTCCTGCTCCTCCTCCTTCTCCTGCTCCTCCTCCTCCTCCTCCTCCCGCACCCACACCAGATGCGCCCCGACGAGCTTGAACTCTGCGTAGCTTCCTGCCCCGGCCGCCAGAAGCGCGTCGACGGTTTGGCCGTCGCAGTGGAGCAGCTTTGGAGAAATGTCAACCGCGTACCTTCTCGCCCTCCGCTTGTCTTTGAGTTCCTCGGCTTCGAACCTGGGGTCGAGGTAGATCGAAGACGATGATGAAGCAGAAAGAGAAGAAAGCGATAAGAGAGGCAATCGGCGCTCCCCCCGGGCGGCGCTGCTGCTGCTGCTGCTGCTAGGGGGCGACACCGGGGTCGGGGTCGAGACAGCAGCAGCGGCAGCGCTCCCAGCGTCGCCGTCGTCGTCGCCTCGATCCCGAATCCATTCCGCAAACTCGTCGAGCGCCAGCGTTCCCCATTCCCCGCCAAACCTCTCCGAGCCGTCGAGCTGGAGCACACTCTTTCCTGCGCGGGCGGCGGCACTGTTTTAAGAGAGAGAGTGGGCGTTAGAGCAGAAAAAGAAAAGGAAAAGGTGAGTCGATCGATGGGGCGATCTGTTCTTTTTCTTCTTTTCGATCTTTCACTCGTTCTTCCTCACCTAGCCACCAGCGACTCCGGCAGGCCCGTGCCCAGCACGATCAGGTCGAACGAGCTTGGCTCTATCGGGATGTCGCCGCTGCTGTGCCGATTCGTTGCCATCGCAAAGTCAGGAGATACAAAGAAAAAGAAGAAGAAGACAAAAACGAAAACAAAACAAAAAAACTGATGCTTCTTCGCTCTCCTTTCAGAAATCCTCTCTCTTTTCCCCTCCGACCTCCCCACCGCATCCGCCTCTTCCACCGCTCCTACTCGCAAACCACGTCGCTAAACATCGCCACTTGCCTCCTCGTGCAGCTCCTGACCGCCCTGAGCTGCACATCGAAGACCTCACACTGCTTCGCGCTGAAAAAGGTCTGGGGCCCGATCGGCGGGCCCAGCGCGGGGGGCACGATCAGCCTCCTCCTGCCCCCCGGCCTCATGCCCAGCAGCCCCAGCTCGAACCCCGGGATCAGCCCCCCGCCGGCCCCGACGCCGATGCGCGCCGAGGCGGGGCGCCCCTTGGCGAAGGAGGAGTCGATGCGGGCCCCCCCCTCGTTGAACGCCGTGTAGTCAAAGACGACCTCCTGGCCATCTTTCGGGGACTCGCCGTGACCCAAGACGTAGTCCTTGAAGATGAGGCCCTCCGGCGTGATCTGGTAGCCCTTGATGAGAGGGATGGAGGCATCGCTGCGAGGAGGAGGAGGAGGAGGGGGAGGAACAGGGGGAGGAGATGGGGATTCTGCGGAAGCGGCTTGCTCTGCTCCGGGGTCGGCGGGAGACGAGGTCGAGGTTTCGTCTGCCGCCGCCGCCGCCGCTGCCGCCGCCGCTTCTCCTCCTCCTTCTCCTCCTCCTTCTCCTTCTCCTTCTCCCTCTGGAACCTTCAACTGCTCCTCCTCCTCGTCCTCGATGGGCACCACCACCTTGATGTCGAAACCGACCCTCACGAACCCGGGGAAGTCCACGGGCGCGCCGTTGGCTGCGTGGACCTTACGGTTGGTGTCGAGCACGACCGCCTCGCTGAGCGAGAGGCGGTCGCGGCCGTCGCCGCGCACCTTGAGCAGCGTGACCGTGCCCCCTTCGAGGTTCTGGTCCACGGCCGAGGGGTCGACGATCGCGGAGGCGTCTTTGGGGGGGAGGAGACCGGACGCGGCCGACGCGAGGGAGAGGGCGAGGGCGGCTCGGCGGGAGACGGCGGCGGCGGAGGTCGGGGTCGCGGCGGGCTCGTCGGCGGCTTGGCGACGGGCATGCTTTGCTGCAATTGCCGTCGTCGTTCTACCGTGCCTCCTCCCGTTCGATGCTGCTGCCGCTGCGCGAGGAGGGTCGGGCGCGACGCGGCCGTGCGCTGCGCTGGCGGCGAGATTCATTGCCGCGCGTGATAGAGAGCCAAAAAAGGCTAGTGTTTTTTTCTTTCGAGTGGATTGGTCGCCAAAAAAACAGGAGGAAGTGGTTCTGCTTTTCTTCCATTGTTTCTTCCGTTCGAGCGTGACCAGGCGTTTCTTCTCCTCGATCGAAAAAAAAAAAACGAAATCGTGGAGTCTTCTTCCTCGATAGAATCCTCGCATCGGGCGACGACCGATTTGCTTGATTCTTATTCCTAGGGACCCTTCTTGATCCATTACAAGCGCTGACTTTTTTTTTCGAAGAGGAAAAGGCTCCTTTGAGTTCGAATCTTCCTCGACAAAAAGACGAGTCCCCCGATCTCTCTGTCTCTCGCCGCTCCGATGTCGTCGTCCACCTCTTCTTCCTCGACCTCCACCACCACCTCCGACGAGGATGACCTCATTGACGTCGCCGACCCGCCCCCGCGCCCCACGGCGGCCTCTCTCGCCCGCGCCGCCTCCTTCTGGCAGAGGGCTTCTGCGATCTACCTGAGCTACAAGGCGACGCAGCTCTCTGCGGCGGCGGCGAAAGCCGCGGGAGGAATGAGCGAGGCCGACGCCAAGAAAAAGATCTGGCTGCCGCAGCACGAGCGCGCCGGCGCGGCCATGTTCGACCTCGCGTCGTCGCTCTCGGGTTTCTATCTGAAGGTCGGGCAGTTTCTCAGCGTCAGGGAGGACTTTGTGGCGCTGCCCGTCTGCAAGGCCCTGAGACCGCTGCAGGAGAGCGTCAGGCCGATGGGCGCCGCCGAGGTCAGGGCGACGCTCGAGGACGCCTTCTGCTCCGGACCCGGGGCCCACTTCGCCTCGCTGGAGGACGTCTTCGAGTCGATCGACCTGGAGAGGCCTCTGGGGTCGGCGAGCGTCGCGCAGGTGCACGCCGCGGTGCTCAGGCCGGAGCTCTACCGGTTCGCCGAGGACGACGCCGGCGACGACGAGGAAGAGGGGAAGAAGAAGAAGAGGAAGAAAGTAAAAAAAGTTCTCGCTTCCGACGACCGGCGCGTCGCCGTCAAGGTCCAGCGCCGCGGCGTCCTCGGCTGCTTCCTCGAGGACTTGGCGCAGATACGGCTCGCCGCGGCCTTCCTGTCGCAGCGGGAGATCAACTTCGACCTCGTCTCGGCCGTCGACGAGCTCTCGTCGCAGATCCGCGGCGAGTTCGACTTCGCGAGGGAGGCCCGCGTGATGAACAGGATCGGAAAGGGGCTGAGGAGTGCCGGTTCCCCGATCGCGGTCCCCAGGTCCGTGCCGGGGCTCGTGGCGAGGACCGCGCTGGTGATGGAGCTGCTCCCCGGTGTGCCGCTGACGAGGCTGGCCGGGGACGACGTCGAGATCCCTTTCGACGTCAAGGTGGTTTCTTCTGCTGACGACAAAGCAGCAGCAGCAGCAGCAGCAGCAGGAGAAGCCGGCGAGGCGAGGAAGACAGCGGAGAGCGGCGGCGGCGGCGGCGGCGGCGGCGGCAGCGGCGGCAGCAGCAAGCTCCCCACCCCGCCCGAGGGGATCCGGAGGCTCCTCGCGGCGAGGGTCCTGGACGCGGTGACGGACGCGTACGGCATCATGCTCTTCGAGCTGGGGCTGCTGCAGGTACGCGCGCATGGGACTGCGGCCTCCTTGTGGAGGGGTCGTACTCCAAAACGCGCCTCGCGTCTCGGCGACGAGAGAGAGAGAGAGAGAGATGGAGACGCTTTCTTTTGTTTGTTTCTTCTTTCCCTCCGAAAACCTCACACCCTTTTTTCCCGACGTCGACGGAGGGGGGGGGGAACTCTCTCAAAAAAAAAAAAAAAAGTGCGACCCCCACCCGGGCAACATCATGGTCGACACAGAGTCCTCCCTCCTCCCCCGCGTCGGCCTCATCGACTACGGCCAGTCGAAGCGCGTGACGCGCTCGGAGCAGGAGCGCCTCGCCCGCCTGTTCGCCGCGATGGCCGAGGCCGGCGACGCTCCGCTCTCCGGCGTCTGCGCCGCCCTGGACGACGCCCAGTCCGAAGAGGTCGCCGCCGCCTTCAGGGCCCTCGGCATCGTCACCGAGGTCACGCCGCTGGGCCTGGCCTCGGGCCTGACCGAGCGGGACCTGATCCTCAACACGGCGTACCGGATGTGGGACTCGAGGGGCCGCGTGCAGCCCTTTGCCGCCAACTCGACGCTGCGGCAGCTCGCGACGCGGGAGCTGCCGCCCGAGCTCTTCTTCGTGCTGCGGTCCGTGCAGCTGCTGCGGGGGCTGGCCGCCGCCGCCGGCGTGGAAATGAGCGTGGCGAGGAGGTGGGAGCCGCTGGCCAGGAAGGTGCTGGAGGCGAAGGCGCGCAGGGAGCGCGGCGACGGCGGCGGCGGCGGCGTGCGGGCGCGGGGCGGCGGAAATCACGGGCGGCCCTCGGCCTGGGCGGGCGGCGTCGTCCCCGGCGGCGTCGCGGCGGATGACGAGGCCTGGGCGCGGTCCCTGCTCAAAGGTGGGGGCCGAAGGGGCGAGCGGCTCGCCTCGGCGCTGCTCTTTCCGCGGCGGGGGAGGGGGCTCGCCTCGGGGCTGTGGGCTGCGGCGCTGCTCTCCTCGGCCGCGGGCGTCACCGCCGCCGCCGCCGTCGCTCTCTCCGCTGCCGCTGCCGCCTCTGCCGCCGCCGTCGCCGCCTCCCTCGCCCCGGCGCTCGCCCTCTGGGTCGCGTCCCTGGCCCTGCAGGCCTCGTGGCCCGTGCTGCTGCTGGTGGCGAGGAGGCCGGGCGCGGCGCTGGCGCACGGGGCGGCGGCGCTGGCGGCGCTCGCGGCGGCCGCGGCCGCGGCCGCCTCGGCGGCCGGCGTCGCCGCCGCCGCGGGGCCCCCTCCCCCCCCGTCTTCTCTCGCCTCCGCTGCTTCTTCTCTTTCTCGAGCCGCGCCCCTCTTCTTGATGGTCCCGGCGATGCTCGGGATGCTCGCGGGCCTGTTTGTCAACCTGGAGCTGCTGGTGGCGGCGCGGAGGAGGAGGAGAAGCGGGGAGGGGAAGGGGCGGGAGGGGGGCGCCGGGCCCGGTGCTCCGCGGGCGGCGGCAGCGGACTCTGCTTCCTCCGCCGGCGCCGCCGCTTCCCGTCCCTACTCCCCTTTCGCAGTCCTTGCCTTTGGAGCAGCCGCTCCGGCGAGCTCCTCCTCTGTGGGAGGAGGAGCCTCCTCCTCCCTCGGCCGGAGGAGGCCAAAGCTGCTGCTGCTGCAGCGACGACCACAGGCGCCAGTGCTTCTTCTCCCTCGGCCACGGCGGCCAGCGGCGGCGGCGGCGGCGGCGGCGCGGCCTCCTCCTCTCCCTCGCCCGGCGGCGGCGGCGACGGCGAAGGCAAGGGCGACGACGCTCGCTGCAGCAGCAGCAGCCCGCCCCGCGTTCTTTTTTTGAAGGAAAACACGCGGCAATCGTACATTTTGTTAACTTTTACATCGAGCTTTTCGTGTTTCGTCGATCCTTCAGAGGAAGCGCTCTTTCAGAGGAATCGCTCCCCTTTCCTCGCCGCCGCCGACGAGACCGCCCGCGCGGCGCTCTCGCGGACAAGGGCCGCCAGCGACCTCTCGGTCGCCGCGCCAAAGGCGTCGAGAGGGGCCGCTGCCGGAGCCTTCTCTGCTGCTGCTGCCGATGCTTCTTTGGCCTTGGACGCGCGGTAGGCCTCGATGACGGCGAGGCGCTGTTCGGGAGAGACGCCGCTCGAGGAGGAAGGAGAGGGGCGAGGGCGGCGGACCTCTGCCGCCGCCGCCGCCGCCCGCTCCTCCTCGCTCCCCCTCCCCCTCTTTCCTCCTCCCCCCCGCTGCTGCTCCCTCCCGCCGCTGCTCCTCCTCGCCTCCTCGCGGGCCACGGCAGTGGCCATCTGAGACCGGAACACGCGCGCGAGCCTCGCGGGGTCCGCGGCGGTCTCGACTCTCTGCCCGGGGAGAGGGGCAGGAGCTGCTGCTGCTGCTGCGCTCTTGGTGCTGCCGCCGTCGTCGCCGCCGCCTCCTTTCTCCTTGCTCTCGATCCAGTGCCTCCGCTTGAGCGTGACATTGATGGGCGCCGTGGCCTGCTCTTCGAGCGCTGCTGGCCTCGGGCGGGAGCGCGCAGAAGAGAACGAAGGAGAGGGATAGACAGAGCGGCCGCCGTCCTCGCCGCCGTCGCTGTCGTTGCCCTTCGGTGCTCCCCCTCCGCTTCCCCCTTTCCCCCTCTTCTTGTCCTTCTTCTTCTGCTTCAGGAGCTTGGAGCGCGCCTTGCGCCTCTCCTTGCGAGAAGAAGGGTCCTTCTCTTCCTCGAACGCCGAGGGCTTGGGCGGAGGGCGAGGAGGGCGAGGGGCGCTAGGAGTAGGTGGAGGCGGCGAAAAAGGAGGAGGAGCGCCGGCGGCGGCGGCGGCGGCGGCAAAGGCGTCGGCGAGCGAAGATTGAGGCGGCGTTGCCGTTGACGGCGATGCTTCTCGCTCCGGCTGCTGCTGCTGCTGCTGCTCCTGCTTCTCTTTTACGATAAATCCGCCGGTTCTTCCTTTCGCCTTGTCCTCCCTGATCGACTGCTCCTTCTTTTCCATTGCGCTCTGTTTGGTTTGGAAGGGGGGTTGTTGAGAGAGACGGAGGCTGAGATGAGAAAAAACAACTAGCCGTCGACGCTCGAACATTTTTTCTGAGAAAAAAACAAATCGTCCTCACTTTGAAAGCCAGCATGTTCCGGAGCGCCCGCGGGAGCTTGTCGGTCTCCGCCTTTGGCGGGGGCGGGAGCACGTTGGAGAGACCGGAGCGTTCCTGTTTTGGGGGACAAGAAGAAGAAGCAGACGAAGGAGAAGGGGACTGAGCATTCGTTTTTTTGGTTTGTCAAACTAGTAAATGCTCTCCTTTTTCTTTGTACTCGCTATCCCACTTACCTGCCGCGCCTTCAGCACGTTGGCGACACGCCGGCGCTGAGATAAGCCACGCCCCATCGTACGAAACGAGGACAGAGATTGAGAAAAGGGGGAGAACGAGAGATTGAGGAAAGGGGGAGAACAAGAGAGCTGAAAGTGTTTTCTTCGCACAAGATTTCTTTCGTTTTTTTTGTTTTTTTTGCATTTCACCTCTCTCCACTCTCCCTCTCCCCTCCCTCCTCCTTCTTCCCACCCGAACAACCTCTCCTCCTCCTACTCCACCTCCGCCACGATCTTCCTCCTCCGCTCGGGCTTCACCACCACCGTCCCAGGCGCCGAGTGCCTCACCCTGCTCCTGTTCTTCCTCGCCTCCGAGTCGATCTGCACGCGCCTCGCCTTGGCCGCCTTGGCGATCGCGGGCGGGAGCCTGCGGTGCCTCTCTATCCTGCGCACCTCCGGCAGGTGCCTGTAGCGGTCTACCAGGGCGCTGCTGTATGCCGACGCGTGCAGCTCCCGAGAGAGGCGGACGCCCATCTTCTCCGAGGCGCGGGCCTTCCAGAGCCGCACGTTGGCATCGTCCGACCCGGAGACGACGTACGCACCGTCTCCGCTGAAGCAGACGGCGGAGACGCGCTGCATGCGCTTGAGCGTGTAGACCTCCCGCGAGTGGCCCTGTTGGCGGTGTTTTTCGGAAAGAGAAGAGAGAAATAGAGGGGGGGCGGAAGCGAGCGGGAGAGACACCAAAGTGAGTTTTTTCCCCCCTTCTCTTTCGGGACCTCCCGACCTCTCGACCCCTCGAAACGAAACACAAAACACACACAGGGAAAAAAACTCACCGCCCTCGCCCCAAAGATGCGCACGGAGCGGTCGTAGCCCCCCGCCACAAACTCCCTCCCCGTCGGAGACCAGTCGACGGAGGTCACCGCAGAGACAAAGTCCTGGTGGACGCACGTCGCGCCCTTTGAAAACATCCGCGCGTCGAAGGAGTACAGGTTGGTGTCCTCGGAGGCCGCGACGAGGTTAAACGGCTCGATGGGGTTCCACGCCGCGGCCGTCGCGCGGGTCTGCATGACGAGCTTGCGCACGGGCGTGCGCGCGCGGACGTCGAAGAGCACCAGGGCGCGGTCGGCCCCGCCCGCGGCGACGAGCAGCGACGGCTCCGCCGGGTTGAAGCGCACCGCGCGCACGCCGTCGGCGCCCCACTCGAGCCGCTGCACGGGCGCCGAGCGCGAGCGGGCCGCGTCCCAGAGGGCGACGCCGGCGCCACCGCCGCTGGCGAAGACGCCGCGGTGGCGAGGGTGGTGGTCGACCGACGACAGCCCGCCGCCGCCGCCGTCGAACTCGGCGACGGCCGCCGCGTCGACGACCGAGCCGGAGGCGGCGTCGCCGCCCCCCCGCACCGCGCTCGAGAACTCCGACGTTGAGACCACCGGCCCGGGGGCGGGCGGGGCGAAGGGGAGGCGGAACATGCGGACTGCGCCGTCGACGGAGCACGAGACCAGCGCGTCGCCGCCGCTCGACACGCTCACGCCCGTGATTGCGGCGGCGTGGCCCACGAGCCGCCGGAGCTTGCGCCTCCCCGCCAGGTCCCACACGGAGAGAGTCCCGTCGGCGCAGCCCGAGACCAGCGCGTTGAGCCTCGCCGGGGACCGCGCGAGCGCGGTGACGCCGTCGTCGTGCGGGAAGGCGGCGACAAACGGCTTTGCGAAGACCCGGTCGAGCTTGACCGCGTTGAGCGCGCGCTTGGCCTCGGTGGCGCGCTCAAGGGGCCGGAGGGCCGGGTCGAGGTTGCGGTGGACCTTGCGGAGGTCGCCGGAGCGCTCGCGGGTGGCCTCCTCGGCCGAGCGGACGATGGTCTTGACCTTCATCCTTTTTTTTCTTTTTTCTTTTTGGAAAGAGGAGAGAGGTCAAGCGACGGACGACGGCGACGAAGAAGCAGCGAGCGAAAAAGAAGCCCGAACGTGTGCCCTCTTTTCTCTGCCTCTTTGGCGTTCTCTGAGGCAATGAATGCGCTCGGAACAGAGGTACGACGATCCTGGTCGCTCCCAGTGAGAGGAAAGAGGGATCCAGGCGAGCAGAAGAGAAAGCGCAAGGCGCCGAGGGAAAAGGGCAATGAGTCAGGGCCGGCGGCGGCCGTCGTTTGTCAATGCTCTTCTCGACGTGGAGAATGCTCTTTCTCTTCCAGCTTGTCCCTTCTGACGCGGGCGCTTTGCTGAGAGCAATAGGTTTCTCTCGCGCGCAGCAGAGCGAGAGAAGAAGAAGAAAGAAAAAAGAGGCGAGAAAGCGTCGCTCTCTTTTCTTTCGTTCGAATGTGAAGTGCGACGAGAGGGAGCGCCTAGCCGCCAAACATCGCTTCGACCTCCTTCTCTCCGCCGCAAAATTCACTCCCGGGGTTTTTTACCGAGCAACGTGTCGTTATTTTCCATTCATTTTACACTGCGCGCACAATCTCCAGCGCCAATTAGCAGGTGGCGAGAGAGAGATGAGAGCGAAGAAGGAGAAGAGCAACGCCCCCCCCCAAAAAAAACTCTCTACTTCCTCCTCCCTCCTCCGCCGCGGACTACCGTCTGGAACCCGTCCTCGTCGATGTGCGGCGCGGCCTTGGCGAAGCGCGGAGCCTGAGCCATCGCAGCAGCAGCAGCAGCAGCTCCCTGCTCTCCCTCGGACATTTCGTCGTCGTCGTCGCCCGAGGAGGAAGACTCGCCGTCGCCGTCGCCGCCCCGCCGTGCCGCCCTGGCCGCCGTCGTCGTCGCCACGACGCTGCCGTCCCTGTCGACGAGCTCCCTGAGCGAGTTTCCCAGAGGCATCAGCTCGGGAAGGGCCATCAGAGACTCGAGGGCATGTGTGCGCCCGGAGAGGAGCTCGGAGTGGAGGTGGACGAGGGCGCGGGCGACCTGAAGACGACGTTTTTTTTGGTAGTGGGAAAAGGTTTCTTCTTCGTTTCAGCGACGGCAACGGCGGCGACGGGCGGTGGAACGAAAAGCATCCACGCTTTCAGCCTCTCTGCAATCGCTCGATCGCGCTTCTTCCTATACTCAGGGCACCGTCGGTTCATTTTATCTGTAGGCGCGTAAGCAGAGAAGCAGAACACAAAGGCACAGGCAAGCACCTCTCGGTTCAGTCATACTCCGCATCTAGCCGCCGTCGGGAAAACGTTTTTTCAATCTCACCTCCCTCGGGGACCCGTCCTCGAGCTGCGCCCCAAAGTCGTCGAGCATGGCCGCGGCAAGCTCGACCTCGAGATCGTCGGCGTAGTGGTCTGCAGAGAGGCGGTGAGTGAATAGCGAAGGACAGAGAGGGGTGAGCGTGACATCGTGTTCGAATGGTGTCGGCGTCGGCGCCGGCGCCGGCGTCGGCGACGAGACAAACCTCCAGTGCACCCGCCTCGCCTCCCCCCCCCCCCCCCCCCCCCCCCC
>Ga0210003_1003407_pt1 | contig 12932 bp, 9 predicted proteins | sample LantaG_FD_182804 | JGI IMG/M metagenome (GOLD analysis project Ga0210003, IMG submission 182804) | Deep subsurface microbial communities from Baltic Sea to uncover new lineages of life (NeLLi) - Landsort_02402 metaG (SPAdes) (version 2) | ecosystem: Environmental > Aquatic > Marine > Oceanic >... | reverse complement strand
TTGAGCTTCCACTCGGGTGAGGTTTGGTTCTGACCTCGAGTGACTCGCTGCTCGATGCCCCACTCCGGCATGGTGGTGGCCCGCTGCCGTGGCTTGACCGTCTTGGTTACCGGGTAGACGGGGGTGTAGGCCGGCAGGGAAAGATCATTCATGCTTACGACAGCAGACCGCCAGGTAGCTTCTGCCTTACTAGCTCCTCCTGCACAGCCTGGCTTACGGCCCGGCCGAGTTGCTCACTTTTGTTTGAGTCGCCCTGGACCTTGGAGCCGGAGGCATCGACGTTGACCGTCACGTTGTTGACGGAGGAGCTGTCGGTGTTGGCGCCGCTGATATTGCTGGTCACACCCAGGCGACCATCGGGCCCGCGCTTGAGGGGCATCACAGCTTCTGGGCCCGCCTCCCCCATAACCCCGGTTTGCATCGCACCACCGGAAGCGAACTTGAATAAGGTGGGGGAGCTGACGACGGTGTTACTGAAGGCGCTGCCTTTCGCAAAAGGCGTGATTTTATTTGCAGCGAACGTGCCACCGGTCGCGTATTCATCGAACATCCCGCCTTTTGCGTAAGCTGTGACCTTGCCGCCCATGGGTTTGGAGAAGGCGGCGCCTTTGGCGTAGCCGGGGACGGGTTGCATGCTGGGCCCGAACACACCGCCGTTTGCGAAGCCCCCAGGGCTAAAGATGTTTTGCACCATTCTTAGGATGTTGCGCAAAACAAGCTGCTGGATGATCATGCGGGCTGTATCCCTAAGCATGTTGGCGGCGAACTCGCGGAAGTTCGTTGTCCCTGTGGTTACTAAGTCGAAGATGGAATCCTCGAGGCCCTTGATGCCTTTGACCGTAAGTTCCCGGGTGGCGTCCCGCATGGTGCCGATGGATTCCAGGTAGCTCTGGACGCCTTCCTGCATGCCCAGGCCGATGCGATCGTCTTGGCGTGTTTTTAAGAGGTTGTTTTGCTTTTCTACTTCTATTGTTAGCAGTTCGTTAAGTCTTAGGTTTTTTGCTACATCCTCGAGTGCTCCCTTCCTAAGCGTCTCTGCTTCAGCTATAGCTGTTTCACCTGCTTCAGGAGTAATTTCCTTACTTTTTACCTGTGCTTCAATGTTCGTTATTTGCTGTGTGTATTTTCTGCCTATTTCTTCAATTGCAGTAAAACTCAGTTGCTCTACAGCCGCAAGACTACTGCTTAAACCTTCAGAAAATCCTTCATCTAAATACTTACGTTGACTGCCTAGGGCACTAAGTTGCTTGTTTAGATTTCCTGTAAGCTGTACAGCGCTTTCATTTATATCTTTATACGATAGTTTTATTTTTTCATATTCTTCAGCAGCGGCAGCAGCAAAAGCTTCTTCCTTTGTTTGTGTCCTTTGTTGTGTAGTAGCAGCAGCAGCGGGAGCAACGCTAGCTGGTACGTAGTCTTGTACAGCAAGGGGTACTGCACCCGGCATGTCTACTTTTTGGGAAACAGGGCGGTCGTACCCCTGGGCCAGTAGGCCTTCCATAAATGTGGCGGAGACAATTTTGCCAAAGTCCGTGGCAATCTTGCTGACGTCGAAGGAGGCACCAGGCAGAGATGCTCCTTCAATAAGTTTTTGGATGCCTGGAATAATGGTGGGCTGCTCAAGGATGCGGTCCAGGCGATCCATGATGTGTTGCTGATCCTCTGGCCTAGCGGCCGGCATAGGAGCTAAGCGAAGTTTTGGAAGGGCTTTTTCAGCATACGCATACCCCTTACGTGCTTCAATTTGCAGGATCTCTTGAATTAAGCTGCCAAATCTTCGTGTTACTGGGGCAAGGTCATTTACAGCGTTATTAAATGCGTTTACATCGCCGCCATACATTACAGAACGGTCATAAGCGGGGCTTAAAACTTCCCGTACCCCCTTACCTATAATTTGAGATTGTTGTGGCGTCGCGTAGTCGCTGAAATCCGTCATGGACCCAAGCCGCTGTCCTTGCTTGACGGCTAAACCACCTGCTTTGCGTACGGATTCATGTATGTTTGCATATATGTCTTCTACCGCCTTTGCGAGAGAAGCCGCTGACATGGTTGCTGGCTTACTGCGTTTTACTTCCCGCAGTTGATTCTGTATTTCTTTCCACTTAGATTCTATTGGGTCAAAATTATCGATTGCAGTTTGTGCTTGCTGTACGCGTGTTAAGACCTGCTTATTACGTGCTGGATCCGGTTTAGTAACCCGCTTTACTTCCTCCTTAGACGGACCAAAGATATTGTCGCTGAATGTCTGCCAGGTTTTCCATAGTTCCAAGAAAGGACGTGCTGCTTGTTGCTGCATCCTCTGTATTGGAAGTGGCTTTAGTCCTGCAACGTCTTCATACGATGGGCCTATCTTGCTGACATCGAAGGAGAGGGGGACCTCACCAGGCAGCGAGGATTGTGGGCCGTTCTGGTTCGGCCTGCGATTCGGGCCAGCGCTACTTGAAGGTCCAGCAGCAGGCGCAGCTTTTGGCAATGCGTTTAGTTGTTTGTTTAAAGTTTTTAGCTGTGCATCAATGCTATCAATAAGTCGTACATTATCTCTGATGTACTGTATATTTTCAGGCGTATACCTGGGGTTCTCTAAAGCTTTGTTTATTACGTCTTTGCTTGTACTAATTTGATCTGCAGGTAAACCAGAATTTGGAATAGTAACAGATTTTCCGGTTAGCGTTAATGCCTCTAAATTGAGTTGACCTCTTTCATTTGTAAGCGCCTGTATTTTAGCGGCTAAGGCGAGTTGCTTAGCCGCAGCAGTTCCACCTTGCTCAATACTCTTACCCGACGTAGCCCCGCCCTTCTCAACAATCTTCGCCACCTCCTTAGCGTACTGCTTCTGTATATCCCCCATCTTCTTAGTATGGGCATCATTAGCGTCCCTAATCCCCTTAGCAATGTTTTCCTGGAACTCGGCTATCTTCCTGTCTTGGTCTTCCTGCTCATCAGAGAAGCGGCGTTCAATTGCAATCCTCGCTTCGCGTGATTCACGGTAGATGTCAGCAATTTCCTGCTCTGCCCTTACCAAATTGGGATCGTCACCACTTAGTGCGCGGATGCGGCGTTCGGAGTCTTCGGCGGCGTAGGCGCGGTTGCGGGCCATGTCCTGCAGCTCGCGTTCCAGCGAACGGCGGGTGTCGGCCAGGTCTTGCTCGATCTGCTTGGCCTGTTCGGCGGCCTGCACCCTGATGTCGGCCAGCTTCTCTTCGCGCTGCTCACGCGCCTCCAACATCGCGTCTTCGCGCTTATTGAACGCATCCCGCAACTTCTCACGCCTCTTCTCCGCCTCTTCACCGCCGCCAGGAGCCTGGGCAAAACGCTCCTCTATTGATTTTCTTCTAGCTGCATCTAACTGGGCCTGTGTTTTGAACGACTTAAGATCAAGGTCTAGTACTTCTTCTGACTTTCGAATCTTGTCTTTAAGCAGTTCAATTTCTTCTCTTATATTTTCTTGTCTAAGCCCTTGCCCTATATTAACAATACCTCCAAGTGCTGTTTCTGAAAAAGCTGTATTAACTTCTGATTGTGTAGCTTCTAGCTCTTTTAGTTTGTTTCGTAAAGTTGTTACAAAGTCTTGTTGTGCTTGTTGATCCTTTAAAACCTTTTCTCTAGATGCTCCTGTGTACCGACGCTCTGCGCTTAAAACAAGCTTAGGCCCTATACCTTGCCCTGCTGTAGGTACTGGGTTTTCTGCTTCTCTAAGTCTTTTTAGTTCATCTCTTGTTGCTAAGAGCTGTGCATACCCTTTAACAACAACATCAACAGTTATTGTAAATACAGCAAAAGGAATAAAGCTTTTGAGTACTCCCCCTAGTCCGGTCATTGCCGTCTTAAACCCGTTTACTTTGGGTACGGCGTCTTTTGCGTAATCACCTGTAATTCTAAAGCCGGTTCCGACACCGGTAAGTGCTCCTATAAGATTTGTCCCAGCCGTAGTAGCAGCGGCAGCTTGGAAGGCTTTTAAAGCAAGAGTTGCAGCTCCTAGTTTCAACGCAAAGCCGCTAAGCGTTGAAGCAATGTCATTGTTAATAAGGAATTGAAAAGAGCCCGCAATGCTGCCAACAGCTGCCACAACAGCTGGTGTAGTGCTAGATATGAAATCGGCGAAGGATTCTTGAAGCTCGGCGCCGAGGGGCAGGACAGCGCGGCCTACCTCGAGGCGCATTGCCTGGAACGCAACGGTAAGGCGGGCTCCTGCTTCTTCAGAAGAGCCGGAGATCTTGAGAGCCGTTCCACCGAAGCGCTCGCCCGCTAAGGCGAGGAACTTCATGAGGTCTATCAGCCCTACCTCCCCTTGCTGCAGGGCTTTTTGGAGCTCTGGGCCGGTCTTGCCTGCTGCTTGGGCGAAGAGGGTGAACGTGCCGGGGAGGCGTTCCGCGATCTGGTTCAGTTCTTCCGCGCTGACCTTGCCCTTCGAGAACACCTGGGTAAGTGCGAGCAGGGCGCCGTCCACCTGCTCAGCATTGCCACCGGTCGCTTTGATCGCCTCACTTATGGAGCGGAATGCAAAGGTGGCGTCACCCATCGTTCCACCGGCCCCGAGTACGGCTGCACTGAGGCGGGTCAGGCCGCGGGTTGCTTCCTCTTGCGGGACGTTGAGTTCACGGGTGGCCGCAGCTGCTGCCCGAATAGCCGTGTCGTAGGCCGACTGGCTGCCGGCCACACCCCGAAGGGCGATCTGCATCTTGCCAATGCTGGCTGCGTACTCGCCGGTGGCAGCAATCTGCTGGCGGAACATCCCAACTTGCGCACCAGCGGCAGCACCTGCAAAGGCACCACCGACCCCGCCAACGGCCAAACCGCCCAAACCACCAAGCAGGCCTTCTGGCCCCCCAAAGATCCCCCCACTTATGGCTGCGCCCACGCCTTGGGCTGCCTGCATCCCGGTAAGTGGGGCGCGTTGGCGGCGTTGACGGGTTGTTAGTTCTCGCTGTATTAGCTTTTCTTGCTGCTCAATCTTCTTGTTTATAAGTGCGTACTGATCATCAATAGGCGATAGCTTGTTTTTGAAGTCTTGCAGTGCCCCACCTAGGGCCTGGATGGACTCCACGCTGCGCCGGCTAAGGGGGCCGAACTCCTTCAGGCCGTTGTTCAGCTTGGCGAACGACTCGCTCGAGCCCCCGGTAGGGGGTAAGGGGGGCGGCGGTGGGGGAGCTGGGGGGAAAGGGGGTATGGGTGGGCCGCCACTACCGCCGCCACCGCCAAAGAAAGGGAGGTTGGCGGTTAGGCCGCTACGGAAGGTGCTGGCACGCTGGGTAAGCCCTGTGCCTATGCCTGTGAAGATCTGCGCAGTGGAAGTTTTAAGGGTGTCGGCACTGGTCTGCAGCTTGGTGAATTGCGTGCGTAATTGCGTACCAGATGCTTGAAGAGTGGTGGTAAGTTTTGCGCTTTGCCCAGACAACAACGAACTTATGTTGCTGATTGTGGTGCTGGGTAAGTTGGTGAGTTTGGTGGCGGCTGCGGTTAGGCCTGCGGTGTTGAGGCGGACGTTGCTGAGCGCCAGGGCACCTTTGCTGGCGGCCACTTGAGCGCCACTGCCAATAATGTTACGAATTGTTTGGAATGTACTTGTCTCACTAAACCAGAAGTTATCCGCAGCCTTCCTATACTTACTTATTGCTTCCGTAAGTGAGGCAGCGGCAGCTTTCTGCCCAGTCGGCCCAGTCAAACCCCTTAGGGGGCCGTCGATGGGGAAGTTGGGAGCCGGGGCGCCGCCCATGCGGTAGCCCATGCCTGGCAGGGTGGCCTGTAAGGGGGTGGGTTGGGTGGGGGCCGAGAAGACAGGGAGGGGGGATTGGGCGGCGCGGGTCGCTCCGGGGAAGATGCCTGGGCGCTGGAGGGAGGGGATGTTGACCGTTATGGTCTGGGGGCGGTTGAGGGGGCCAGCCAGGGCGCCGGTGCGGGATACGGCCTTGGTCACCGCAGAGACGATCATCGACTCGAGGCCGGCGCCTGGGATGCCGGCGGTGCCACGCAGGCCGCGGCGATCCTGAAGGGATAGGGCGCTTGGGTAAGCCTGAGGGCCGCCGGGTACTGAGCCTCCTAAGGGGATGACACGGGAGCGGTTCTCGAACATCCGCCGCTCGGCGGCTACGGACATTGCCTCGGAGCCCAGCACGCCTTCGCCCATAAGGCGGGTGAGGGGGAGGTAGGTGGAGGTTCTGGTGGTGGAACGGGCGAGTTGGGATTGGGCGCGGTCGGCTAAGGGGGAGCCGGGGCCCAGTGATAGGGGTAGGGGGGCTTTGCCGACCTGTGCGGTGAGGTCGAGGATGGCGGCCTTTATCTGGGCCTTGAAGCCGTTGATGCCCTTGAGGATGCCTTGGCCAATGCCCTGGCCAATAGGGATGCCGATCTTCTCCTCTGACTCACCAGAGGGGCTCTTGATGCGGAAGGCTGCCTTGAAGGTCTTCAGCCACTTATCGACAAAGTCGCGGGCACCGGTAGCAATGGCGGCGGAACCCTTAGCTCCTTCGGCAATGCCCTCGGCGAGGGAGTCTCCAATGTCGGTGCCGCGCTTCTTGAGATCGACCGGGCGACCGCCGGCATTGAAGGACTCAACGATGTCGTTGAACACCTGAGTGGGGTTGCGCCCCATGAATTGCTGCTGGCGCTCCGCCTCAGACCCACCCAGGTTCGCAATGCGGCCGTAAAGCGGTGACAGTTCGCTTTGGGCGTAGAAGCCCATTGCCTGCTTGGTTTCAGCAATTCGTTGCGCTCTTATGTCGAGCTGCAATTTTTGATCAAAGTTTTCTAGCTCCTGCTTATGTACCCTATTTATACGCTGTATATCCTTAGCAGCTAGTTCGTCTTTTATTTGATCTAGCTTTTGGGCTGCACTTACATCAGCCTCAGCCATAGTGCGCTTGGCCGATTGCAGCGCATCTACTGCTTGCATACTGCTTGTATCAGCAGCCGCAGTCAGCCTGTCAAATTCTGCTCTTTGCTCAACACTGGCATCTCGCCGCTGCTTTTGCCGGTCCATCTCGCTGACAAACGGCCTTTCCCCGCCGACAGTGACGCGAGGGTTTCCTTCAGCTGCACTGGCGCGAGAGGCATTAGAAACAGAGCGATAGGCCCTCGCCAGCTTGTCCAAGTGCTGTTGAAGACGGTCTGCTTCACGTGCCTGTTGTGCATAGAGTCGGGTGCCCTCTGTTGTGCTTTGGTCAAGCTCGACCATCTCGCTGCGCAATGCAGCGATCGCCTCTCGAAGGTTCTTTTGACTGGAAATTGTTGTGCCGGTGTCGAGATCGGCTACGAGGCGGGCTGCAAAGCCTTGAGTTGCCGCGGTGACCTCGCGCTGTACTGCTGCCAAACGCAGCTGTACTTCAATGTAGTTTTCTGTATGCCTATAAGTGTTTATTAGGCGTTCGCTTAGTTCACCTAACTCCTGGTTTAGGCCTGCTGTTGTGTTAGGGATTTGGCCGCCCAAACCAAAGCGGTCAGCCATCCCTTCTGGGGATAGGGAGCCTCTTGTAAGGGTGCCGCTGTTAAAGGTTCTTCCAGCGGCCCGTACCCTCTCACGTCCTGCGCGAGCACTTTCTTGAAACTGCAGAATACCTTGTTGCGTAAGCGCAATGTTTAAAGATCGCTGCAGTCTAATACGTTCTCTTACGTTTTCTGCTTCCTTGCGCTGCTCTTTAGTGAGTAAGTCAATAGCTGCTATTTCTGCGCGACGTAAGCTTATGCCCTGTGTAATTGCAGCTAGTGATACTTGCGCACCAGCGGCTGTGGCGGCAGTACCTTGGGTAACGGCTCTGTTAAAATCCCTGTTTACTTGCGCTAGATTCCCTAGACGGGCTTCTACCCGCTGGATGTCTTCGCTGAATTGCTCGAAGGCCTGGGAGGATTCGCGGGTTTGGGCGCGTAGGGCTACAAGGGCGTCTCGTTGCCGAGTTAGAGCGGCTGCGTTTTGCGTGGTGGCTGCTGCGGTCGACAGCAAAGCCTGCCGCTGCGCCATAAGACTGTCGGTCGCGCCACGGCTGACCTCATTCAGCTTGCGCAAATCTGCGGACAGTGCCTGATAAGTGTCGCCGCACTGGTCGGCTTGTGCGCGTAAGGCTTTAAAAACCGAAATTAGCCCTGCATTTACAGCCTCAGTATTACCCGCCTCCTTAGCAATCTGATTAAGGCTGGCCCGCACCCCGGCTATGTCTTTAGCTGTAAGGTCGGTGACCTTACCTAAATCCCTAAACGAACTCTTAATCTTATCGAGGCCTTCAAAGCCTTCAATAAGTAGGCGTACCTTTACATCGGTAGTTTGCTGCTTAGCCATATCACCCCTTGGCCGCCTGCTTAGCAAACTCGCTCAGAGCGGCGGCTTCCATCGTCTGCAAGCCCTCCAACATCTCAACGCGGTCGTCCACCGAGTATAGATCCATCAAACCGCCTTGCATGAGCAGGATCTCATACTTGAGGCCCTGGTAGCCGGCGACAGTGGTGTTCCATTGGGTGTGCATGCGCTGGAACATCGTGACAACGCTCCAGTTCTCTTCCCACACCTCGAAGTGAGCGCTTTCAGGTGATAAGGGGGCAGGGGGAAGGACTAGGCCGAAGGCTTTGGCATCCTCTTGGGACTTGTCCTCCACCTCCTTACCGCCCTGCGCCCAGTACCTGGCAGCGCCCTCTAGTTTCCCGCCTTAGCTCCGTCGAAGGTCTCGGTGTAGGCCTTCAACACGCCGCGGATCCAATAAGGGTCGTCGCTGAACTCCCTAATGGCCTCCAAAGAGAAAGGCACAGCCTTTTGCTCTTCATCGGTAATACCGTCCCAGCCGAGCACTACCGCCTTGAGCAGGATAAGGTCCCCCTTCTCACTTAGCGCTGCAAAGTCCTTACGGCCCAGGCGCTTGAAGGTGATGTCGAAGGTGCTGCTATCGAACACGCCACCATCGGCGGGCTCTTCAACAGTCACAGGCCAGGTGAAGGTTTTGACCTTTTTGCGGACGAAAGCCATAAGGTTTATGTGTGTCCTTAGAAGTGTAGGGCACAGACAAAAAAGCCGCTAGGCCGGTGAAGGCGTAGCGGCTAAGTGGGGTGGCCCGCTTAGAGAGGGCGTGGGGGTTAGGTGTAGACGAGGGAGAACTCGTCGTTACCTGCGGTGGACGGGATAGCGGTGTAGGGCATGGTGATCATGTGGATCCCATCCAGGTCGCTGTAGCTCACGTCGCCGATGTCAGCACGGGTGCTGACGAAGTCGACGATGTTGCCTGCGGTTTGGCCGTGCTGGAACAGCAGGCTGCCGTAGCTGCCGTCAGTAAGTGCAGCAGTGAAGTAATCCTTAGTTGCCATAAGGACAGCTTCAATGGTCACGCTACCGGAAGAAGAACGGTCAGTGATAAGCACTTGCTTAGGACAGCCGACAAGTTCGCGGTAGATGATGTTGTTGCCAATGTCGAAGCTAAGCGTTTGCAGACAGCCGGAGTAACCCAGCAGGGAGAAGCCGGTGGTGTTGTCGCTCTTGAACAGACCGGGAGCTCCCTGGTTGGCGTAGGTGACGCTGGGCAGAGCTTCATCGATCGGCGGGTTGTAGATGCCGGTGAAGGTGAAATCGAGCGTTGGGATTTGGCCAACGGTCGCGTTAAGCACGAAGGTCCCGCGGGAGCCGGTGACTTTGTGCAGCACGCCATCAATGTTGTAGTAGATGGTGCAGCTGCCGAAGCTGGTGCTAACGGGGGCGTAGGTGACGCTGGTAACGGCTACGACGGTCTCGGCGAGGCCGCAGGCCAGGAGGGCCTTGGAGTAGCCGGGTGCGGTGCCCGCAGTACCGGAGCCTGCAAGCTCGACGGAGAACGTGCATTCCACGCGAGTGTTGGCTAGCAGCTGCTCTGAAGCGCCGAGGTACGGGCGGACAAGGTCGCGGCTTACGAGATCACTCTGCTGGGGAGTGATGTTCAAATCCCTCACCAGAACGGCGTCTACGCCGGTTGGTGTTGGATCCGTTCCGTAGGTCGACTCCGACTCCAGGAGAATCAGACGCTTGCGAGTAAGAAGGGCCATTGGGGGGTGCCTCTAAGGGGACAGGGGGCAGCGTCCGCTGAATGAGAGTGCGGATGCCAGTTTCTGGGTCAAGGATGTAGGAACCACCCTGCCCTTGGAACTCATCAACCACAATAAGAGGGGTGGGTTGCAACGCCTCAACGGGAGGCGCTTCTTCCGGTAAGTGCTCGTCCATACGTTGGTGGGTCAGTGCTAGGGGAAGCCTAACTGAAACCTGTGCTGAGGTTATCTACGTTGGTGCGATAGCGCACTAAGTAGCCGCAGAAGATCACGCCGACTGGGGTATCGCCCTCTTGAAGGGTGAACTCGGTTGTGCCTGGCTGAATGTCGATGCACAAGCCGCCCAGGGTTAGGTCGGACATGAGGCGAAGGTGGAGCGATTCGATGATGGCATCGGCCGCCTGGTCAGGCACGTTGTCGCGCATGATCACCACCACGCGAATGGCTAAGGACCAGTCGAGGGTGGGTAAGCAGGTGTTTTGGGCGGGGGTGTCGCTTACGGGCTCGATGATTAGGGCGGGGGACTCGGCGCGTGCCAGCGGCTCTACGCGGCTGCGGTAGATGCGGGTGCCGACGCCAGCGGTGCCAGTAAGTTTGGTGCGGATAGCGCTAAGGATGCGTTCCCGTGTAGTGGCCACTAACGCACCTCAACTGCAACAAGCCGACCACGACCAAACGCAATATCTTCATCCCCACTCTGATTAGCAATAAGTAGGGCTACTTCGTCATTAGCTGCCATGCTTATCATCCAATTAGTCACCAACTTAGCTTCTTGGCTGCTTGAGCCGGTGAATGCACGGCATTCTGTTTGGTCGATAGCGGTGCCGTTCTTGGCCAGCTTGATGCCTAAGGTTTTGTTGTTGCCTGTGTCAGTACGAGCATCGATGCTGCCGTAGAACTGCATAAGCTTGGTGGCACCGCTGGTGTTCTTTACGGCAAACGCATCTGTGGTGCCTAAGGTCATGCCACTGGCAGTGGTGCTATCAAAAGTACCAGTAAGCCCAGTAGACACATACACACTCTGCGTACTTATAACGATGGTGCCGGCATCCATCTTGCTTACCTGGCCGCGTACCAGCTCGGCTTCGCTCGAGGTGACGTAGTAAGAGAGGGAGGCCCAGCGCGTGGTGCCGTTGCCTACTTTGAAGCGCAGGGTGTCGGTTTCGGCGGCAATTTCGCCTAGCCGGAGGATTGGGTTTGCGGTTGTCCAGGATGTGGACGTGCCGCGGCGGATGCGGATGGGGGCAACACTGCTCATGGCTTTCCGCCGTCTAGTTCGTTACCCGTAATGTAGGTGGAATCGGGCGCACCACCGTCGACGTCTGGGTTGAGCTGCGCGATGCCTAGGTCGTCTACTTCGGCTTCTGGGCCGTCAGCGTCTAAGGGGGTGAGGGAGGTGGTGTGGGGGGTCTCTAGGGAGCGCTGCAGGCTGATCTGGACGAACACGCCGTCAGTGAGCAGCATCGTGGTGCGGACTGTGTAGGCGGCCCCGTTGACGTTGAGCTGGGAGCCGTACAGCAGGTCGCCAAACTTGGACGCTTGGCAGGTGAGGGTGTAGTCGGTGCTGAGTACTTGATTGTCGACGATGATCTCACTGGGCATGTCGAGAATGCCGAGACCGGAAACGGCGCCAGCAGTTACGCTGACGCCGAAATCGGACAGGTACAGATCGGAGTCGTCAGTAAGCATTGGGCGGGCGCGAAAGCGCGACTTACTGGTACTTCTTGACGCCGAGGCCGGTGACGGAGATGATCGAGCTGGCGGTGCCGGTCTCTTCGTAGATGTTGACGCGCAGGTAGCGCTTCACATCGTCCTTGGAGATGGCCACACTGCCCACGTAGGCGGCGTTGCCGATGTCGGTGAAGGCACCGCCGGTGATGGCGGTGAAGTCGCCAGCGGTGGTGGTGTCGCTGTGCTCCATGCGCACCTTGAAGGCGGCAGAAGAGCCAGCGGCGGTGGCCTGCATCACGAACACGACGTCGCCGTCGTAGCCGAGAAGGTCAATGGAGCTGCCGGCACCAGTGGCGGTGACGGTTGCGGGGGCGTATGCAGCGAAGTGCTGCAGCGCCTCAAAACTGCGTTGGCTGAGTGCCATGGCTTAGTCCTCTGGGTTGGGGGATGAAGTCCGGCGGCGTGCCACCGGTTTGACTGGGGGTTTGACGGCCGTGGGGAGAGGACACACCGGCTCAGGTGGGGGCTGAGGGGGGTCGCAGGCCACAGCGCGTTGTAGGCCGATAAGCAGCTGGCCATCACTCACGCTGAGGTCGAGCACCTCCCCGGAAGACCGGGGGGTGCCCTGAACCATCACGTCAGTGGTTAGCTGATACCAGGCCATCAGGCGTTACCGGAACCGAACACGAAGGCGCCGGGGTTGCGCACACCGAAGTCGACGTCTTGGAAGGCGACGATGCGGGTGGTTCCCTTGGTGCTGTTGGTGTAAGGATCCACCGTGATGTCGACGCCAGACCAGAAGCCGAAGATGGCCTGCGAAAAATCGCCGAATAGTACGTTTGAGCCCACCAGCTGGTTACTTACGCGAGCGCCGTAACCGTTGACTTCGTTGTTGTCCCAGATGAACATCTCGCTGTTGGTGTTGCGCAGCGTCTGCTTCAGAGCGCCACGAACGTGAGCGTTACCCACATAGAACATCGAGTCGACGTCCAGGTTGGCCACCGCAATGGTGGTCTCCATGTTCACGTAGTCGGAGAAGCCTCCGAAGTAGTACGTGGTGCCGCCGATGACCTTGTTGGTAGCGGCGTCGCTGGTCAGGGTCTCGGTGCCGATGCCGGTGATGTTCTTGATGCCGAGGAGGGCAGAAGAGCCGCCGAGGCCGTAGATGCCGGAGGAGTCGATCGCCAGAGCGATGGATTCAGCCAGGTCAGCGCGGACCAGGGCTTCCACGTCCAGGGAGGACTGCTGCATCAGGCGCCGGGTGATGTCGACGT
>Ga0210003_1003406_pt1 | contig 12932 bp, 11 predicted proteins | sample LantaG_FD_182804 | JGI IMG/M metagenome (GOLD analysis project Ga0210003, IMG submission 182804) | Deep subsurface microbial communities from Baltic Sea to uncover new lineages of life (NeLLi) - Landsort_02402 metaG (SPAdes) (version 2) | ecosystem: Environmental > Aquatic > Marine > Oceanic >... | reverse complement strand
GCGGCAGGTTATCCCAGTCTGCAGGCAGTTTACGATGCTTATATCCCTGGGGTGTTAGATCCGGTAACCTATAAAGGACAACTTTATGGACTGCCATTAGAATTAACTAATTGGTGTATCTTTATTTAGCCACATAAAACACCAGACTCCTGTCTGGTGATGTAGTGGCTATCCAAACGAGATGGCATTTGGTATAATGAAGCATGAGATTTAGAAAAAGTGCCCATGCTATCTACAAAACGGAATACCACCTCGTCTGGATACCGAGATATCGGAGAAAAATCTTTACAAAAGGAGTAAGGGAATATACAGAGAAAATACTTTCGCATATCCAAGAACTTTATCCCGATATCGAGGTAGTAAAGCTTAATGTACAGGAGGATCATGTTCACATGGTAGTCGTGATACCTCCCAGAATTGCAGTTGCCGATGCAATTCAGTATATCAAAATACAGTCGGCAAAAAAGCTCAAGGCGAAATTTCCTTTTATGCAAAAAGCCTATGCAAGGAAAGGCGGCATCTGGTCTAGAGGATATTGTGTATCGTGTATAGGTTTGAACGAAAAGGAAATTCTCGCCTACGTTGAGCACCAAGAAAAAGAAGACAAAGGGCAACTGCAATTAACATTACCATAGGTTTAAGAAACCCCCAGCTCCTGCTGTGGGGAGTTCACTTATAATAAATGAGTTATGTATTTATCGTTTTTGAATTAAATTCGGTAGGTTTTACCGCATAAAAATGAGGGCTAATTATGTATAAGGAATTCAAAATCAAACCACCTTTCTTTGAGATAGGTACGAAAGCTTATCTATATGGTGAGGGTGTATTAGCTCTTGCTAAGGCTGCTGACATTATTAGCAAAAAATATAATGTTTCAATTATTTTTGATCCCCAATATGTGGATATACCAAAAATAGTAGAAGAGACTGAAAATCTCTACGTATTTGCTCAGCATATGGATTCCTTACCTATCGGCAGGGGTTATGGTTCAGTTCTCCCTGAAGCCATTAAAGCAGCAGGCGCTGTTGGTGTTTTACTTAATCATGCTGAAAAACGTATCAGCCTTGCAGAACTTAACAAAACAATCAAGCGGGCAGATGAAGTTGGTCTTGCTACTATCGTATGTGCTGACACTATTGAAGAGGCGGCAGCAATAGCCTATCTTACTCCAAACATCATCGTTGCCGAGGAACCTGAACTTATTGGTACAGGTAAAACAAGTAATGCGAATTATGTTAAAAAGACAATAGAAGTTGTTCACTCCATTAACCCTGATATTTATGTGCTTCAGGGCGCGGGAATCAGTTCTGGCAAAGATGTTTATAAGGTTATTAAGGCTGGCGCTGTTGCAACAGGCTCAAGTAGCGGTATCTCCAAAGCTGTAGATCCAGTTGCGATGGTTGAGGAAATGATACATGCCATGCGCAAAGCATGGGATGAATTACACAAATAATTTTATAGGAGGAAAAAGAAATGGCGGTATATCATAAAACTATTGATCTTCAGTCAAAAGGTCTCAATCCTACTTATCATGATGTAACAAAAAAAGTTAAAGAAATCGTTGCTCGTTCAGGCATCAAAAACGGAATTTGCGTTGTTTATTCACAACACACCACATGTAGTGTTATGTTACAAGAATGCTCACATGACCTTAACTTATGGGGCTCTGAATACCTCCAGCAAGATTTAAACAATATTATGGAAAAAATTGTTCCTACTTGCAGAACAGAAGGTCAATATATGCATCCAGGTCCAAAACACCTCGAATTTGCTGAAAAAACTGTTGGTGAAGAAGGCAAATGCAGTCTTAATACAGACGCTCACCTCCGTTCAGTTTTCTTTGGTCGTTCAGAAAGCATTGTAATGGTTGACGGTAATTTACAACTCGGCGAATTCGGTTATATCTACTTCGTCGACTGGGATCAAGTCCGTGCTCGTAAAAGAGTTTGCCAGGTTCAAATTATCGGTGAATAATTTGAAGTATGCAAAGTTATACTATAAGTTCAGACTTCGGGACACGGTACTAGGATTTAATCCAAAATGAAACTCAAAGCGTATAGAATAAAAAATTAATAATACTATTTAGCTAATTTCCAGTGACAAGTATTGACTGTTAATTGTAATATCTTCAAGAGGTGGTAACAGTAATATTCACAGAGGGAGTCCAGAGGGGGAGTGGATAACTGTGAGTGAATAGTGTTAATAACTTTTGTTCTTTGACATTAGCTGGAACCTCTAGTAAACTATCAGTGATAATAAAAGGAGGTTTTGACTAAGAGCAAAAAAGAATTTTTTTATTAAATAAGGTTAAAAATATTTCAGGAAGCAGATAAGAAATAAAACCCCATTACGCTTCTTTGTGAGAAACACTATATAAGCAGGAAATGTTTCTATAAGTGGCGGAAGAGAAGGGAAAAGAAGGAGATGAAGGTTTAATATTAAAGATAAGGTAAGCCCCAAAGATGCTAAAATAGAGTGCCGGAAAAGACCGAAGAACAAATTTAAACCTAATAAAAGACTATCCTGCTTATGGCCTGGAGCGAATAGAGACAAAATTTTTAAGAATCCGGCATCTTTGTGGAACACATCAGCATCTTATGTCCTTAAGAAGAGAGGGTTAAATAAAGCCAAGAGTCAGTTAGAATGGGTAAGGGAATTGTCTAGTGTGAGGGGTTCACTCCAAATTGCCTAAATTTAAACCTCACCGAAAGAATCAATTTATGTTATTGAACCACATACATCACCAGACTCTTGTCTGGTGATGTAGTGGCTATCAAGACGAGATAGAATTTGGTATAATGAAGCATGAGATTTCGGAAAATTGCCCATGCTATCTACAAAACGGAATACCATCTCGTCTGGATACCGAGATATCGGAGAAAAATCTTTGCAAAAGGAGTAAAGGAATATACGGAGAAAATGCTCTCGCATAAATTGGAGTATCAGATAATTCTAATTGTTTTTTTAAACCTGTAAATATATGATAATCTCCTTTATTATGTAGAAGTTTTAAAGGTATTTTACCTTAGTTTGCAGGTTTTTTAAACTTGATATATCTCATAGTTTTTACCTTTTTTGGTGAATTATTCACCAGGAACTAATTAAGAAATATTCTGATAAATCATAAAGATTAAGGCATGGGTTGAATAAAATGGAAGATGTTCATAAAAAACTACTCGATGATTTTTACCTTAATGCAAAAACTACATTTGATAAAATCAGTGAAAAGAATCTGAAAGGTACTGTATCCCTAATTATTAACTCAAAAAAGATATATCTTCTTGGTATAGGTCATTCAGGAATGTTCGGAAAAATCCTTTCTATGAAACTAAATCACCTGGGAATTAAGGCTTATACGGTATTTGATGAGATAAACCCTCCTTTCGATAAGAACGATCTATTCATAGCCATTTCCCAATCTGGCGAAACAAAAACGATTATATCTCTAGTTAAAAAAGCAAAAAAGCTTGGTGGAAAGGTTTTAAGCTTAACTTCTAATGCCAATTCGACTCTTGTAAATCTTTCGGATAAAGTATTGATAATAGAAAAATTGGCAAATAATATAGAATTTTCTGCACTTTCCGCTATTGGGGATAAGAAGAATCAAAATCTTATTGGAGCCTTATTTGGTTTTAACATATATGTATTATCCTATACATTAATAATAATGCTTGCCAAAGAGCTGAAAGAAACTCCTGAATCTATTAATAAAAGGCATGCAAATTTGCAATGAAAGATTCTTATTTGATGTTGTGTCCAACCTCTGTTCTTATGATCATCACCATGTAAAGGCTTCAATATACCTTGCCGCTTAATATATATTTCATGCCCCCTATTACACCTCAACTTCTCTCTATATCTCTCCCTGCTGTCAATCGCTATCTTCCTCTACTTAGCTTTAGTGTATTTATCATGATAAATACAGTCTCCACACCCTACCCACAATATTTATTTCCTTTCTATCTGTTTTTATAGAGAGAATATTAGTATGTAAGGTTTGGAATTTAAAAGAATATTTACTGGGAAATTTAAAATACCATTAATATGTGAAAGCGATTTTGTATAATATGTATTGATCTGGTATGGCTGGTTTGCCCTGAGTTATCCAATGCCCAGGATGCTAGTTCTCTCTCCTTCTTTTGCACAGCTTCACGTTTGCACTACCCCGCTTTGGGCCATAAAGGAACAGAAGATATACTGGCAGCCTCAGCCTTTGACACCGCTTGAGGAAAGAATTCCCTGGATGTAGTATTTTTGTCCAAAGGTAAAGATGAGGATGATCGGAATCAGGTAGATGACAATGCCGGAAAGTAATACAGGAAGTAACAGGATGCCGTTTCGAATAACATACCCGTTTGCCATTGCCACGGCAAGGGTTGTCTTCTCGCCACTTAGTAAAATAGCCGGTGTCATGAAGTCCCCATAGACATATAGAAATGAATGCAAAAATACCGTCACCACAATAGGTTTTGACAGAGGCATGAATATTCTGAATAAAATACCGAAACGGGAACAACCATCCAAGAGAGCCGCTTCTTCCAACTCCTTCGGGAAATAGGAAAAAAATTGTTTAAAAAGGTAAATGTACAGCGGATTCCCGCCGATTCCCCAAAGAAGCCATATATAATAGGTATTAATGAGATGCAGCCGCGCGAAAAAGATATATTCCGGAAGCAATACTGAAACGGGCGGTATCATGATGAGAATGATCACAATATTGAAAAAGAATTTTTTTCCTGGGGCATGAAATCGCGCGAACGCATATCCATATATGGCTGCTGTTATGATACCGGGTAGGGTATAGATCAGGCTCAACTTGATAGTATTCAGCAGGTAATGAAGATAATCAATTTTTGTTACCGCAAGAATATAGTTCTGAAATTGAGGTTCTTGGGGCAGGAATTTTGGAGGGAACGTAATCATCTCCGCTTGCGTCTTAAGGGAACTCAAAATCAGCCAGAAAATCGGAACAATAAAAATAGTAACGATAATAATAATAAGTACATACTGGAAAGTCTTATTGTTATTTCTCTTGAGCTTATAGCGTTTGTATGAGGTCATAGTATTTTTATTCGTATTCATAGTATACAAACCTCTTGGTTGCCCGTAGTAATATTAAAGAAAGTACAAACATCACCAAAATCATATACCAGGTAGCTGCCATTGCAATACCGAAACTCTGATTAGTAAATGCCTGTTGAAAAACAAAGATGAGGGTAAAGAAATTCTGGTACGGCGGTTGCTGATTGAGAAACGCGGTAAACGCCGCTCCGGGAGAAGACGTCAAGAGTATTGGTTGTACGATCACACTGAAAGACAGCATAATTCCCACGATTACCTGATACACAATAAGAGGCGACAGAAGGGGAATAGTGATTCTTCTGAAGATTAAAAATTGGCTTGCTCCATCGATTTCAGCTGCATCAATAAGATCACGAGGTATGTTTTGTAATCCCGCGAGGAAAATAACCATACTCATCCCCATCTGCCAGACGAACATGGATATCAGCGATACCATGGGAGTGTCGACCAACAGGTTCAAAGACAGTTTACTGTTGATCATCCCCAGTACCAGGTTTATTAATCCCGATTCCCTGTTCAGGAGGGTCTTCCAGATAAACACGCTAGCGATGACCGGGACCGCATAGGGAAGGAACAGCACGCCTCTAAAAAAAACCTGCCCCTTCATCTTCTTGTTAAGAAGATTCGCGAGCAGCAAGCTTACTATCAACGTGGCAACTATGTTAAAAAAAGTGAATTTAACCGTTTGAACAAGAGAGCCTATAAATCGATAATCCCGGAGCAGTGTCAGGTAGTTCTTAAAAGCGATGAAACGGGGAACTGTGAGTCCATCGTAGCTTGTTAAAGAAAGGTAAAAACTATATAGCATCGGAATTACATTCAGAAAGACGAACATTGCTATCCACAATCCTACGAACATATAGAACAATCGTGTTTCGCGTTTGATCTTTATCATACCTCATCAGACCTCTCAAGAGTGATATGGTTTCCCTCTTTTAACTGAATTTAAGGTAGAGGAGTATTTTACTCTCCTCTACCTTACCTACTGTGTTTATTTCATCTCTTTTTCTATCATGGAATCGATCTGATTCGCTAAGTTTTTCAAAGCGGTATCGAAGTCTACCTCACCCTTGAGAGCAAGCTCCATTTGCTGGTTATAAACAGAAATGAGTGTACTGTCCCGCAGATATGGAGTAAACTGAAGTATGATTTGATTGGGTAGCTCTTTCTGCACTTGCTCCAGCCTGTATTTATCAAAAGCAGTTTCCTGAGGCACGTATTTCATCATTGATTTTCTGGCAGGAAGGCCCCAACCGCTCTTGGCACGTGCTATCGCTTCGTCGTTCAGCATGTAGTATTCATAGAACTTCCACGCTGCCTCAAAATTCTTGGTGTTTTTATAGATTACGTATCCAGTTCCACCACCGGTCGCGTTTACCCTCTTGCTTCCGTACATTGGGGCAGGTGCGAATCCGAAGTGATTGGGCGGTATCTTTTCACCTTCGTTGATGATTGGACCGAACCAGTATCCGTCCCACTGAAGTGCAACTCTGCCGGCCTGAAACAACGGTCCATCCCAATCAGGAGCCGGATCGAGGGGGTTGTGCATCGCATGGTGGACTTTCGCTTCATCGAACCACCATTTAAACAGCGCGCGCACATCCGGATCATCAATATTAAGCTTTGTCCCGTTGTCTTTGAAAAGGAATTTGCCTTTCGACGCTAGCAAATACATGAAATAACCGTTGAACTCATCATCGGTGTAGCCGAAACCATACCGCTCGGCCTTTCCATCTTTGTAAAGCGTGATTTTATTGATCATATCGGTAAACTCACTGAATGTAAGCGGATTATCATCGCTGGGTGTAGGCACACCTGCCTCTTCCAAGGCGTCCTTATTGTAGAAATACATATAGTCGAGTGACCAGTCTTTTACGATACCGTAATATGGCCCTTCCCCTTGGGTTGTGCCGTCAAACCGGAACATGCCGTTGACTAGAAAAAGATCACTCATATCAATAGATTTCTCCAAGCTCGCTGTTATATCCATCAACAGGCCTTTGCGTATCCAGTATGGACTACCTATGCCATTGATACGGAAAATATCGGGCGCATTTCCACCGGCAATCATTGCCATGAGCTTAGTCGGGTCATTCTCAACGACATTGACCTTGATACCCTCATTTTGCTGTTCGAAAACCTGAATAACTTCATCCGGCATCTCTGCCGCGTCCCGCATGAGGGTTATGGTAACTTTTTTTTCCGCCGCTTCTCCTGGAAAGAGCAACGCTGCTGGTAACAGAACCACTAACATCGCAACAAGCATAATTTGGTAAATTTTCTTCATTGGAATACATCCTCCTTAAATAGTTTTAATTTTTTATTAAGTAATCTTTTAAGTACAAAGCTATTATTGGTAAATTTTCTTCATTGGAATCTCCTCCTTTGCTATTACAGAATAAGAGAAAAGCCATATTCTTTTTAAGTCAAGTATTGATTATAATGAACAATATTTACATTTATTATAAGCTTCTACGGTCATTATATTGCTATTTTTTATTAATAATGCGATATTACTAGTTGATAATGAAAGTCTTCCCCCTACCTTTCTATATATTATATTTTTTATCCGCCTCTTCCGGGCTCATTCCATGCTTTACGATATCTATTAATATATCAAGATATTCCTTCGGCCTCTCCGCACATATCACATTCCTTCCAAATACCACCCCAGAGGCGCCCTTCTGCACCGCATGGTGAGCAACCCTAAACGAATCTATCGATTTGTCTGTTTTCGCACCCCCAAGAGCAAGTACAGGAATCATTGATGTCTTCACAATCTCTTCAAACTGTTCTTCAATATACACCGTCTTTATTAAATCCGCACCAAATTCTGCAACTGCACGGGTTCCCAATAATAACTTCTCAGGGTCCTCATTAAATCTATCCACGCTCCTTATGGGAATATATTCCCCCACCAGTGGGATACCAAGCTCATTCGCCTCCTCCACGTATTCCCCAAACTGCATCACATTCCGCGTATTCGCCTCATCATTTCCACTAAAAAGTAATGAAACTATCACCATATCTGCACCAAGTGCAACCGCCTGCTTTATAGAAATAAATCGTTCATTATATCCTTTTGTATACTCATAGGCCTTAATATAATGTGTTGCGTAATTAACTCTTACTATGCAAAGTGGTGACTCTTTTTGAGCGAAAAAATCTTTACATAGCTTCGCCATACCCGGCATAACTAAAAATCCATCCGCTTTTTTAAATGCATAGATCTGTTTTGGAAGTTCATCAATACCCTTAAAGGGCCCCATGTATGCCCCATGATCTGCTGCAACAACCACGGCCTTACCTCTGCTAAACATTTTCCCTAATCTAATTTCTTTTCCACTCATTTTTTTCTCCTTGTACATTTTAAGATATCATGTTTTTTATTCTTATTTATTACATCCGGATTCTAATCTGCTAACGTAAATAGTCCTTCCAATCTTCTATAAAGTTCATGGTATATACGATAATTCTTTTGATAAACCACATTATTATCTTGATTCGGAATAAATTCCATACCCTTTTTAACCATATTTTGTACCGCTTCTTCTATGTTTTTAAAGTCGCCTGCTTTCGTTGCTGCCAGTATAGCAGCACCAAGTGTAGAGGTTTCTTCCTGTTTCATTTTCACAATTTTATAACCAGTTACATCTGCTTTAATCTGAAGCCAGAGATCTGATCGGGCACCACCACCCATTGCACGGATTTCTTCAATCTGAATACCATATTTTTCCACATACGAGAGTATCTTTTTCAACATATAACCCACAGATTCTAAAATAGCCCTCACAAAATGAGCCTTTCCATGCTTTAGTGTAATTCCAAAGAATACGCCTTTCGCATAGGAATTATTTTCTGGAAAGGACGCACCAGCTAAAAAGGGAAGAAATATCAGTCCTTCACTGCCAGGTGCTATACTTGACGCTAATTCATCGAGTAAATTATATTCATGCTCTAAACTCCCCTCTTTTTTAACTAACTCACTTGTAAACTCATCGGCAAACCATTTATAGATTATTCCAGCAGTTTGCGCATAGGGAAGAATGAGGTATTTATCACCTACTACATGTGGCTGGTACGGCAATTTCAGTTTATTGTTGTACTTTACCTTGTCTGCTGTCACTGCTACCGCCATTGCAGAGCCAGTTGTTTCTGTTATTATACCAGGATTAATATTTCCTGCCCCTACAGCACTTGTCGTTTGATCCATGGAACCTTTAACAATTATTACATTATTCTTTAATCCCAGCTCAGAAGATATATCCTTTTTTATTTTTCCAACAATGCTCCCTTCTTCTATAATTTCTGGGAGTTTTTCACCTATATTTAAATAATCTACTGTTTTATTCCAGTATTTTCGTTTATGTATATCAATGAGTCCACTTGATGCAAGTAAGGAAGACGATGAAACATATCTTCCTGTTAATTTATACACGATATAATCTTCAACGAGGAAAACCTTTTTTATCTTTTTAAATGTTTCTTCTTCATTATTTTTTATCCACAGTATTTTAAATACACTCCATGTAGGTTCCATCTTTAACAATCCAGTAACCCTGTAGAACTCCTCTTCATCTATAAATTTCTTTATCTCAATAATCTCATCTCTTGCACGATTATCAATCCACACTATAGCAGGTCGGACCGGTGTATCAGTTTCATCAAGAAGAATTATTGTCTCCCCCTGACTGCAACCTGAGATTGCCTTTATACAATCAGGAAGTACACCACTTTTATCCAAAATCTCTTTAAATCCATTAATTACTGTATGCCAGTATACTTCTGGATTAACTTCATACCAATCAATCTGCGGTGAATGGAGTTGATAATCTTTGATTACCTTATAAATTAGCTCACCCTTACTATCATATAAGACAGTTTTAACAGAGGTGGTACCCACATCAAAAGTTAAATACATCTTTTCGCACACCCGAATTATAAATTTTTTTCACCTGATGTTATTACGATCTCTACATAGCAAACAGCTATATATACTCACATTTTACTTATTTTTGGTAGAGCACATTTCTTGTAATTATTCTAAACCACAGTATGTTCAATATTTAAGACCCGGGAAACTTTTCCAATAATATTACTTAGTTTTCCGTAGGCTGCAGTATGATGGTGAGAAGGTGCAGAGAGTAGCCATTTTTTTGCGAACTCTTTTATGTCCTTTTCACTCCACTGAAAAAACGTCTGTGGAGCTGATATTTCTCTTGGTCTCATTTTAATGAATTGACCTTCTGAAGAGATAAACCGAAACTTACCTTTTCCTATGTTCCCTATCGAAAATAATGTTACACCACCCGGCTTATAAGAATAATTAAACGATGCACCAAAACCCTTCACACCTTCATAATAAATAGTGGGAACTATATCAACACCATAGGTAGAGTCTGCCATCGCTGGATTACCATGTCCATCATGTGAATTAAACATAAGGTTATTTTTATAGTCCAGAATATAGTGCTCTAAGAATGTCGAGTGCCCTGCAACTTCTTCCAGAATAAGCATTGCAATTGCGCGAAGCACATCTGCCTCACATGTAAAAGGAACATGGTTTTCAACCATCCGCGAAGTACCAAAGAAAGGAATAATACCTATTCTTTCGTCTGATAGCCACACCTGATCAAATTCCGCAACTGCATCAAGTCTATTATTATGTACAACCTTTTCCAGAGCACACGCAAGTTTTGCAGATCTCATCATCATTGCTTCATCAACCTCTATTTTTCTTCCTTTTGCAATTTCTTCATCTATTATCTTTTTTGCCTCTCCATCATGAATCTCTAGAAACTCTTCGATAATCTCATCATGACCTATCGGCCATACAGTACATCCAAAGGTTTCTAAAACAGCATAATTATCCTGCATTAAATCAGTCATACCTTCATAAGGATGCCCAATGATACCAATCTTTGAATTTTTAAGTCTACTTATTGCTTTTGCTGCAGTAATGTACTCGCTTAGCTCATCGAGTGCGTTTTGATCATTAATATTTCCCGTTACAATAAAAAAATCTTTTTTCGATCTAATCAAAGAACTTGTAATCTCAGACAATCCAGCCATGCCAGAATTAAGCATTATCAAATCAAAATCCGCTTCTTCACTAAATTCATCAATTAACTGAGTATTCCATATAACTATAGGAATATCAAATTCCAGTAATGCTCTCATTGGTACTAAGCCCTTTTGGTAAGCAAGCTCAATAAAAATTATCATGTCGACCCGTTCTTTTTTTAAAATATTAGCAGATTTAACTGCTTGATCTTCATATTCAAAAAAACCTGGATTTATTATCTTTCCCAACTTTGATAATTTCTCTTCATATAATTTACTAACTTTTCTTGCTTCACTCCTCATATGACCAGTTTTATTGTACTTATCTTCTAAAAGTGCAGTTACTAATAAACCAATCTTAAAATCTTTTTTAACTATTGGCATATTGCCTCCTCCTAAGTCCCTTTAAATACTTGTTTCTGCCACTATTATTTTTACTCCTCTTGCTTCATATTCATTTTTTGCTTGTTCATCTATATCTTTATCTGTGATACAAATATCTATATCTTCAAGGTGTGCATAAGACACAAAAGAGGACCTGTTAAACTTTGTTGAATCAGCAACCAAGATTATCTGTTTACTTCTATTTATCATTTCTTCATCTATTCTAGAAGTATATTCATCTGTTGTCATTAAACCTTCTTCAAGTGTAAGGCCATCTGCACCAATAAAGGCTTTATGGGCTCGAAACATTTTTATATTTTTTTCAACCAATGGCCCATAAGTATCCTTTCTATATAACCTAATGTGACCTCCTAAAAGTATCATCTTACACAAATCACCTAAAGTTTCAGCAACCGCTATTGAGTTTGTAATTACTATTAAGTCTTTTAGCTGCTCAGATTTTATACGCAGGGCTGTTGCCTCTGCAACTCTTAAAACGGTAGTCCCTGAATCTAAAAATATAACTTCGTTAGATTTTATTAATTTTGCAGCAGCTTTTCCAATTGCTATCTTTTGCTCTACATTAATACTCGATTTCTTATTAAATTGATAAATACTTTGTCTTGGGTAGAATAGCCTCGCACCGCCGTGCGTTCTTATAATCTTTCCCTCTTCTTCTAATTTAACTAGAGTTCTTCTAATGGTAGCCTCAGAAACATTAAGATTTTTTACCAGTTCATTAAATTTTAAGGAGTCGCTTATCGATAACATCCTCATTATTGCATTTTTACGAAGATTTACTTTCCCCTTTAATTCCCATTTTCTTCCCATCTAATTGCCCCCTATATTAATTATAACTATATCATATTTTATGATTATATCAATCATTTACATTTCCTGTCTGTGGAGTGAACCCCTCAGGCTAGACACTTTAAGTCTTAACACACCATGCATTCCCGAGAGCTATTCTTTGCCAATAACTTCTCGTATTCCTCTGGAGGCCAATAGCCTAAAGATGAATGCAACCTCTTCCTATTATACACCTCGTCAATAAAATATAAGATCTTCTTTGTTGTATTAGAAAAGATTCACAAACATATATCCTTCTACTTTAGAATATTTACATATTTTGGGGAGGTATACTACTGGATACCCCTATCGGATGGTGGATTAGATTACCGCTACTCTTTCCCGGTGAGAATCGGCGTAACTAAGCTTTCTGAGATCGGTTTCCGATTTGAGATTCTAAAAAATTAAAAAAATTATAATATTTTAGGATAGTGTAAAATTTTAGTAGGGGTTTTAACGAAAAAGGTTTGCCAAGAGATAAATAAAAAAGGTAGACTTACCTCAAGAAGAAAGAAGAAAAAGAATAAGTATTCTTTTTCAAAAGGAGGTAAATC
>Ga0210003_1003403_pt1 | contig 12935 bp, 11 predicted proteins | sample LantaG_FD_182804 | JGI IMG/M metagenome (GOLD analysis project Ga0210003, IMG submission 182804) | Deep subsurface microbial communities from Baltic Sea to uncover new lineages of life (NeLLi) - Landsort_02402 metaG (SPAdes) (version 2) | ecosystem: Environmental > Aquatic > Marine > Oceanic >... | reverse complement strand
TTGAATATTAGTGAAATAACAAATTTTTCATGCTCCTTTTTTTAACTTATTTTACTATTTATCAACCATTTATATCATCTGCGAAACATCAGTTAATAATATTCAATTCAGAACACCAACTATAAAGTACCAGGCGTTATCAAGTCAAGGTTATACAAAACCAGAACATTATAGTCCAGATTACAGCAACAAACATATCCCTGATGTAAGACAGTTATTATTGTGGGATCCGGAAATCATACTGCTCAATAAAGAAAAGCGACAAATTGAATGTTACACTTCTGATCTCCAGGGAGATTACCGGATAAGTATTCAGGGTATTACTTCAAATGGTCTTCCTGTTAATTGTTCTGCGATTATTACAGTAAAATCCAAATCAAAGTGACATTATGAAAATCAAAATAGTACTTGCAGTTGCAATTCTACATATGATTACCTTTCAAATTCTATCCGGCCAAAGAAATACTACCGGAGAAAACTGTGATTTAACTGACTCTGAGCCATATCTGACAGGCGAACTTTTTGCACCCGCTCTCCCTGTTGATGCAACAACCTGGTTTAATTCAGAATGGCTTTCAGGAGATATTTATCTTTCAAATGGAGAAGTCGTCAGAAATAAGCTCATAAAATACAACGGATTACTTGACGAACTTTTTTGGCAGGAACCTGAATCCAAAAATATAATTAAACTGGATAAAGAAGCAATCCTGCAATTTCATTTTCTGAATTTTAAAGGTGATACATCGGTTTATTACAGAAAAATCAAAGTCAAACAAAATATTATTGCTGATTCGAGTGAAGTCTTCGGAGAGGTAGTATATAATGGAAGGTTATCGCTTTATATTTTCCATTCTTTTTTTATTGAACGGAGAGAACTTATTTATATGAATGGAATTCCTTACCAGAAAGATATTTATGCAGAAGAGCCCATTTACTATTTCAAGTTTACTAATAACAAAACCTTTGTTACCAGGAATTTAAACAAGCATAGTCTTTATGCATTTTCTCCAGGTAACAAGGATAAAATTAAAGGATTCCTAAAGGCGAATAAAACCGGGAAATTCATAAATAAGTCTTACCTCATCAGGTTGACTCAATTTTTAAGTACAATAGTCAATCAGTAAGTAATGATTAATTTAATAGATCAAAAAGGAGAGGATTCAGGTTAAAACATTTATCTATATGTACGTAAAAATAAAATACCTCTCATAATAAATTGATTTACAAGAGGTATTGAATTAGCCGAGAGGAGCTGGCGGGGGTACCTTCGGTGATTCCTGAGCTCTCCACCTCCACAACCTGGCTCCTCGCTAAATTTGCCTGCAAGACAAATTTGTAACGCTCGGCCCTAAATAAAAAGCAAACACCATGCTGCCTGGCAATATTCTATACTGGTTTCTTACGCAATGACAAAATAATCAGATCCACTTCCAGGCAGGAATAAGCCTGATCCCATCCAGGTTATCTTCCTGGTCATGTGTAATGATGAATCCCTCTCCGGCTCCTGTTTCTGCAAGTGCACTCTTAATTCCGTTTATTTCCCTTGCCATGTTTTCATTATTCAGTTCCCAGCATGATTGAACAGCAAGAGTGATCTTTTCATTCTGTTTTACAAGGAAATCACATTCTATTTTAGGTTTTCGATAGTAATAGATTTCCTTAGACTGGCGTCGGAGCTTGTTAAAAACAAAGTTTTCCAGTCTTCTCCCGGAGTCTTTGCTGAATGAAATGCTGTTTGCCTTTGCTAAACCCGGATCGATACAATAACTTTTTTTCGGATTAACCAGTTGTTTCTTTATTGAAGTTGAATAAAGAGGTATAAAATCTGTCAAATAACTTTCTATGAAATAATCACAATAATCAATCACTGTCCGTACTGACTTGATCTCAAGTATTTTTGAGATGCTGTTATAACTGAACTCCTTACCTGTATTACTTAATAAATGTACAGCTAACCGTATCAACTGATTTTCATTGCTAATGTTCCTTCGAACGGCAATATCCCTGGTTATGATATCTCTTAATAATGTGCGGAGATAATTATCATCCTTTTCTTCCAGGTATTCAGGAAATCCTCCGGATTCAAAATAAATATCGAAACTCTTAAGATTTCTTTTCAGATTAAAAAAAGACAGAAACTCCTTGTAACTAAACGGGAAGAGTTCAATCTGGTTATATCTTCCGGTCAGTTTTGTTCCTAATTCTCTGCTTAACATACTTGCATTTGAACCGGTGATATATAAATGAAATCTCTTTTCATTTGCCATACGTGCAAATAATTCCCATTTATCGATATTCTGAACCTCATCAAACAGAAGCCGGGTTTTCCCTGTCTCAATAGCAATTTTTTCAAGTTGAAAAAAATCATCCAATGTAAAATCTATCAGTCTTGGATCTTCAAAATTTATATAAAGTGCATTATCATTCAATAATTTTTGTTGAATTAAGGTGCTTTTACCGCAACGCCTGACTCCTGAAATTATTACAATTCTTTTGGGATCATGAGGTATCTCAATATCTCTTTCTATCCATTTTCTCCCTGAAATACTCTCAAGTTGATCTTGTATAATCTCTGACAATATAAGTTTACTTATCATAACTTGAATATTACTTGTTAAACTTCAAATATAATAGCTTGTATTGACAATACAAAATAGTTTGTATTATAAGTACAAATATTATTAATCTATTTTGGAGAATTTTTTCATAATATTCGATTCTTAAACAGGCAGGGGTGTTCTTCCGTCCTCCCCTTCGCCCTCCTGAAATGTGTGGTACTACTTAACATTCTCTCTGACTCTCAATCTCAATCTCATTCTCGCTCTGTTTTGTGTCTGCCATCATCAATAAATAGCTATCTTTGCGACTTTCATAAATGGTGGATATAGCTGAAAGGCTGACATACCGGAGGATTTTTCTTTTCTGGGGGCCGCTGGCACTTACCTGGCTGATGATGGCCTTTGAGCAGCCATTCCTCATTGCTTTTATCGCCCGCTTGAATGATGCAAAATTCAACCTTGCCGCCTTTGGTATAGCAGGATCGTTTGCCATGATCATTGAAGCGCCGATAATAATGCTGATGAGTGCCTCCACAGCCCTTGTCACGGGGCGCAATTCCTATAAGAAGCTGAAATACTTTACAGATATCCTTAATGCAAGTATCACAGGTATCCAGCTTATTATCCTGCTACCGCCGGTATTCAACTACATTGTCATAGATCTCATGGAAGTGCCTGAAGATATTGCAAGACTTGCCCACATTGCACTTATTATTTTTCTTCCCTGGGCTGCATCGATTGGCTACAGGAGGTTTTATCAGGGTATCCTTATCAGGAATAACCTCACAAGACGAGTAACTTACGGGACTATGGTCCGGCTTTCAGTCATTGTGATTATAGGATTGCTGCTTTATATAGCTGGAGCGAAAGGGGCATACGTTGGAGCGGGGGCAATGTCACTGGCCGTTCTTTGTGAAGCAATTGCAACCAGGATCATGGTTTCCAGGCCTTTGAAGGCTCTGCTTCAGAAAGAAGATACTGAGAACGGCAATCTTCGCTTAAGATCAATTGCAAGGTTTTATTTTCCACTTGCGCTGACTTCAATACTATCACTTGGTGTGCATCCGTTTGTTACATTCTTTCTCGGCAGGAGCTATATGGCCGTGGAGTCGCTGGCTGTCCTCCCTGTCGTGAATTCGCTGGTATTTATTTTCAGGAGTATGGGATTATCATACCAGGAGGTGAATATTGCACTGATAGGAAAGGAAAAACAGAATTATACGGTATTGAGAAATTTTGCTATATCCCTTGGAATAATGGTAACGGTTCTGATATCAGTGCTGGCTTTTACTCCCCTGGCTGATTTATGGTTTATAAATGTCTCCGGCCTGAGTAAGGAACTTGCTGATCTGTCATATCTTCCCCTTAAGATAATGATACTTCTGCCGGCGCTTACGGTCCTTCTGAACTTTCAGAGATCCTCTCAGATAATAAACGCTACCACTGGACCGATCTCACGTGCAACAGCATTAGAGCTTATCGGGATAATTATAGTATTGCTCGTGTGTGTGGTATTCCTGAACCTTGTCGGTGTGGTTGCTGCCTCTATCGCTTTTATAATCGGTCGGGTTATGTCAAATATTTACCTGATACCAAAACAGGTGGCTGTTGTGAAGGGATGGGATTTGAAATAGTAATTCAATAGTAATTCAATAGTAATTCAATAGTAATTCGATAGTAATTCATTGTAATTCATTGTAATTGATAGTAATTTATTGTAATTGATAGTAATTTATTGTAATTGATGGCAATTCATAGTATTTGTGCGAGGCTATTTATATGATTTTTATGTAAATTAGCAGAAACCAAGTGCTAAAAGGGAATGAAATTAGAAGAATTACAGGTCTACTCTCTTTCCATGGAGATGGCCGAAAAAATTTGGATTATTGTAAAGGAATGGGATTATTTTGCCAAAGACACAATCGGCAAGCAACTTGTCAGAGCTGTTGATTCAATTGCGGCAAATCTTAGTGAAGGTTATGGACGGTATCACTTCAGGGAAAAAATACATTTCTCTTACTACTCCAGAGGGTCATTATATGAAACTAAGACGTGGCTTACAAAAGCACATAACAGGAATTTGTTAACTGGTGACAGTTATGATTTATTCATCGGGCAGATTAATCTTATTGGTATCAAACTCAACAACTATATCAAAACCACATCCAGGTCCTCTCGATAACGATGAAATATGGTATTTAAATAGTAATTCATTGTAATTCATTGTAATTCATTGTAACATAGTTTTTTTAGATTAATTACTATAAATTACGTTGCGAAGCAACAAATTACAGTGCGAAGCACCAAATTCCGGCCGCAGGCCAAATTACTATGAATTACAGCCGTAGATGATCCAGCAATTTTGAGTTTGTCATATTTTTATTGTACTTTTATTTTAGAAGTCAGGCTATATTAACTGTGCAGAAACGAAATGAGTAATACCAGGCCAAGGTTCTCCAGTCCAGCTGCCTTCTTTTGGCTGTTCCGTCCTAACCGCACGATAATGGTGGCAATGATCACTGGTGCCTCCGCTTTTACTGCCGGTGCAGGGTGCGCCCGATCACTATGGATGACTCTGGCCGGATGGTGCCTGGCTGTGGGTGGCTTTTCACTCGACTTATACGCCGACCGCGATCTTGATATTGAGGGAACACGGTCAAAGATTCGTCGTAATCCACTCGCTGATGGCTCTCTCTCCCCACTTACAGGGCTCATCTTTTCTCTGACCTTCATCGCTACCAGCCTGGTCATCACGTTCCTTGTCGCCCCATGGGCTTTGTTGCCCTGGAGTGGCGTACTGGTTGTTGTTATGGGATTGGCTTTGCATATCTTCGAAACTCCGCTGGCCAGGGCACTGACTCTGGGAGTGTTACAGGCGCTTTATCTGCTTATCGGTGCAACAGCCGGTCACCTGAGTCCCGGACTGGGATTAATGGCCGGCACATTCTTTTTCGCCATGTTCGGCGGGCGGGGGATGACTGATATCCGGGACTTCCCACAGGATAGCCTAACACGTGTTCAGACGCTGCCCAAACGGTATGGAGTGAAGCGTACAGCACAGTTCACCGGCGTGTGTCTGGTCATTTCCTATGCTCTGAGCCTGGGGGCATACCTCACTGGTGAATTCAGTGCGATTTATTTGTACCTGGATCTTGTTTTCATTGCTGTAGGGCTGGTCTGTGCCTGGCTCTTTGTTAGACGTCCGACTCCCGAACTGGCTTATACACTGACACTGATCTTCATGATGGGTATGGGGTTTCTCATCACTCTGGCGATGGTGCTCGGAAGCATGTGAGGAGATTAATTAAGAAATATTACAATCACGGCATTTTTTGTGGACTGCGTCCACCGTGTTTCTGCACCGTAGCTTTCTGTGACCTCTGAAGCTTTAGCGAAAGAGGTAGCGTAGGTGCAAGCCCGGCGAAGGTTTAGCGAGATATATGCTCAAATAAAAGAAAAACCCGCCTTCTCCGCCAACTGGCGGATACGTAGGGCGAAGGTGGAGCTGGCGGGGGTGTTCGTCCCTTTGTTCCGGTCCTGCAAGTAAGAGTTGCTATTAATAGAATAGTCTTTTATGTAGAAATGCTCTTCCAGAGCCAGATTTTAAGTACTTTTCAAATTCAAAAGCTTTGTATTTATTTGAAAATGAAATATATGTTAGCAATTTTACCGGGGTTTTATCTTTTGTGTAAGATACTTTGTGACTGTTGTGTTCTTTAACACGACGATTTACATCAGTTGTACACCCTACGTATGAAGTTTTATCAGAACATTTAAGAATGTATACAAACCACATAAGCTACTATAAAGGTACAATAGTGGACATTGTCCGCCGAAGCCCGGCGAAGCGAAACATATTAGTCACGAAGATAAGAAATACTAGTTGAATTACCAATTAAATGAGAAACCCGCCTACTCCGCCAGTTGGCGGATTCGGCGGGCGAATCTCACCTTCGCAACTTTCAGTGGACTGCGTCCACCGAAGCTCGCTTCGGCGGGCGAAGGTGGAGCTGGCGGGAGTTGAACCTAGCTGAGTAACGTCCTTAAAACCAGATATATATGCGAATCAAAATATTACTGGTATCCTAATAAGTGTCTTTTTTCTATGTCTAATCGACAATCCGGAAACAGATATACCTGGATCTTTAAGGAAATTTTGCTTGTTTCTATCTGATAAAAATGAATCTCCTTTGTTAATTAACCGAATTGACTTTTTGATTTGCATAGGCACAACCTGCACATCAATTACTTTTGAGATACGAATGATTTAGGATCAACGACAGGAAGTATTGCATTTTGAAGAAAGGTTCCTCTGAACTGTGAAAACATAACCCCTCTGATTGTGGATATGCTTATAGAATTAATAGTAGTAAGAAATTCTTCAGGTAGCTTGGGAGCGTTATTCTTCGGATCAATATATTCTTTAAGCTCTGGTATTTCAAATATGCAGCTTACCATAATTGATCCAAATTTAATATCCCTCTGATCATTATTTATATTTATGGTAACCACAACGGCAATGAAATTGCTATCAGCAGTGATTTTGTGTTCAAGCTTGATATCGAAATTGAAAACCATCTGGGCAGGTATCTGCTTCTTGGGATGGTTAAAACAAAAATCAAGTAATTCAATTCCCTTTAGCTGGAAGCTGATTGGTTTATTGACTGATTTCTTTTGAGTGCCTGGCATTTGTTATTTTAGTTTTGGGAATTAATAGTACTTTTTGCTTTATAAGAAGACTTGGGAAGGTTCTTGCTCATTAATGATAACCATTTCTGCTGATGATATTGTGAAGAGATGTTGGTTACAGAATAAATATAAGTTCTGTATATGACATCCGGTTTACATTCAAGTTTGAATAAATGGATATCGAGTATCCGTTCGATATCGAATAATGTATCGGTAGTGAAATTATGAGTCCCGCTCAGCCACTTTGATATTTCGGAAGGTTTCTTCCCGATAGCCTTTGCGAAATCCTGTTTTTTCCATCCTTTCATCTTTATGGCCTCATCGATGCGTACAGCCAGAAGCATTCTTTTTTCTGTTCTTGATAATTCTTCGGGAGTTATTTCCCTTAATAAATCATCTATTACCTTGCTATTATATGATTTTTTGTTACTCATCGTCCTGGTCATTAAATGTCAGATTACCTTCAAATTCCATATTATCTTCTGAGAACCATATTTCGTTATTTTTTATTCTCTCGGTAATTTCTGCAGATAGTTTGCGTAGAAAGAAGTTCTCATCTTGCAATTTATTGTTCTGCTGAAGTTTCCTAACCTTCTTTGGACCTCCGCCTCCGATTATTAAAAGAAGTGATCCATATCTGATACAATACAACCGGAGTTCCTTTCCTAGTGCATCGTATAATGCGCATACTCCGTCACCGGGGATTCCTTCGTCTGTTTTAAAATACTGTTCTCTTGCTCCGACTGTTTTACCGATAGTAATTAAACGTGAAGTTATTTCTTTTATTTCACTTTTAAATGCATTTCTATTCTCATTTATAAATATTTCATAAGAAGTCTGATTCAGCTCCTCAAACCAAATAGAATATATAGAGGCTTTATTTCCACTAAGATGTCTAAGTTTTACTACCTCATATTTCATTATTCCTTAGGATTGGTAAAAATAGTAAAATTAACTTATAAATGAAATATTATGTTTCTTTACTGCACTTTTACTCCTATGTCGTCCTGAACAATTATTCCCCACACCTTCGCTATCCGATCTTTGATCTTAAGCTAATAAAAACAGTAAGTTGTTTATTTGTATCTACAAGTTTTTGTTTCCTTTCAGGGTATATGATAAGTTTATATGAATTATTATAATGTTTTAATTTTAGGGCGGAAGTATTTATCAAATTTTTCAAGATTTACTTTAAACCATTCGTGTTGATCCTTCCAAAGACTTTTATTCCATACATCTGTATCTTTCTGGAATTGTATTATAGACTGTTTTGCCTCGGGTAATTCATTCCAGATTAATTCACTTCCAAATGCAGACTTTGAATCTAATTCATATTTATTCCTTAATGCGTTGAATTTTCTCTTTGCATCGTCTCCACCAATATTAATATCAATTCTAATAAAATTACTTTTTACACTACAAATAGCTGATATCCAATAATTACTTTTACCCAGGGAAAAGTTTGCCCAATGCTGAGGATTTGGTTTAGGAAATTTTAAATGTGTACCTGAATCTTCAAAATACTTTTTCATTGCTTCCCAATATTCAAGCTGTAACTGTTTTGCATTAGTTATTTTAACTGAGCTAGTTGATGATTTTACACTTCTAAACCAATCATTTGGTTTTGATACAATATTAAAACTTGGAGCAGGTAAGCTGTCTCCAATTTTATATGCCTCTATCTCTATTCCAAAGAAATTGATTGATTCATCAGTTATATTGTTAATCCAATCAAGTGCTGCCCTGTGTTCCTCAGCAAATATTTTGGCAATCCAAATAATAGTTACAGCCTCTAATCCGGCAGCATATGTCATGAGCTGTCCAAGATGTGTATGGTCGGTTCGTTCTAATTGATTTTCAATAAGAACAAAATGATCATTTACAACATCTTTGCATAATATATCGGCTCTAAATACTCCTACACGCTGTTCCTGTTCTTGTACTTCGAGCTCCATGCCTATAGCTTCTCCGAGCCCGGCTATATTCTCTTCCTTGGATAACCAGGGCGTAAAATCAGTAGCTTCTCCATTCCAGAGTTCACGAAGATCAACTTTTTCGAGTTTACCAAATTGCTTATTCATAAAGTGTAGGTTTAAGTCATTTTATGCACTAGACCTCAACAACCCAAATGTATTTTTCAGATCAGCTACCACAAGATCAAGCCTGTTATTAAATATTTTATTTATTTCTTCCTTAGGTCCAATGAGCCTTTCATAAATAGGATTTCCAAATATTTCATTGATGTCAATATCCTTTTTTGAAGAAATATTAGAAGCAAAAACGCTCTTAATTTTCTTAAGTATTTTTATCTGATCATCAGAAAAATTATATGTATGGATATATGAAACGTAATTCTTTTCAATCCGTTCTTTTGGAGTAGGTATCTTCTTCTTACCTAAAGCATGAAGCATAAAATCCCAGGCTGAACCTTGCGGAAAGTCATACATTTTCTGCAAATGTCCCTCATCGAGGAATACATTAGGTTTACTCAACCATTCAACAAATTCCTGGACCTCAACTTCAGTCGGTTCATATTCCTTAGTCATCGCCTTCTCTTTCAGATCAGTCATTACGGGATTCTGAGATCTCTTTAGTTCTTCTTCAAAAATCCTTTTTGCCTCCTCAACCGGAATATTGTCTATTATTTTAATGGAATCACCATGTATATCAACCCTTTGAATCAAATGAGCAGGATCAGGATTATCAATTAGAAAATAATCACCCCTGAGAGGTGGTTTTTCGATAACCGTTCTTCCTTTGCCTCCACTGATTATTTTTTTGTTCTCTTTCAGGGTACCATATCCGTTATCCTCCATTCTCCGGCATAACCCGACAAAATCAAGAATTGTAAAACTGTTTTTGCCTGTTTTCGGATCGAGCCTGGTACCCCTGCCAAGCATTTGAACATATTTGCCTACCGATTTTGTCAAAGCTGCGAATGAAATATAACGGACACATGGTATATCAACCCCTGTTGTCATTATGTCGACTGAAACAGCAACGTAAGGTTCCCTGTAGGGTTTATCAAACCAGGCCTTTAAAACTTCATTCAATTCACTGTTTTCGGAGATAATCGCTTCAGCATAATAAGGTTTATCAGAAAAATCTTTTTCAAAAACCTGATTAACAGCCTTTGCGAGCTCTAAACAGTGAGCCTGGCTTACTCCGAATAAAATTATCTTCTCTCCCCATTGTGTGTTCTTTTTTAATTCTTCCGCTATTCGCAGACAGTTTTCTTCTGATATGAATTTCCGGTTTAATTGTTCCAGCTTTAGCTTTTTCTTAAAGTCAAGCTTAATTGTATATTTCTCCTGTGGTTCAAGTACATGATCGAATTCAATTCCATTCTCTTCAGCTTCCTTTATAAGATGAGAAAGTAATTCAATAGGCTTGTATGGAGCAAGAAATCCTTCATCTATACCTTGTCTGAGATCAAATTTATAATCAGGTTCCCCTGATTCGCAGCCAAACATCTTATAAGTATCCAAGATTGCAAGATCTTCCTCTGGTATATCAATTCCAGTCTTTGGGACTGCAATTCTTGGCGTGGCTGTTAGACCTATCCTTGGACATAGAAAATGATCAAATATCAACCTACGGTTTACATTTATGCTCCGGTGACATTCATCAACAATCATTAGATCATAAAATGTGGATGGGAGATCTGTATAAATAAGCTCGAGAGTATCTATTACAACAACATGGATGCTGACATGCTTTCTACTCCTGAAACTTGAAGAAGTAATCCAGCTTGAAGGATACTCTTTACTTATGAGTGCAAATCCTTTCTCAATAGCTTGTCTTGCAAGCATCCTCCTGTCGACAACAAATAGGATGCGCTTTGTAAAACCATAACTAAGCAAGGCTTTCACTAATGCTACTGCTGTCCTGGTTTTCCCTAACCCGGTTGCCATATGAACAAGCATTTTTTGTTTTCCTGCTTTATAGTTATCTACAAGAATCCTGATACAATCTAATTGGTAATATCTCTCTTTCCCAACTGTTGGATCAAAACCTCCTGCTATTGTAGTATCGATTTTTATTTCAAGATTTGATGAAATCTTTCGTTGCTGTTCAATTTTCAGCTTCATTTCTTCAATACTCATGAAAGAAGTAACCTGTTTGAATTCTCCAGCATCCAAACCTTTCCAGTCATTATCATAGAATAAGATTCTCTCTGAACTACAGGCATATAAAAATCTTGGCTTAAGTACAGCTGAGTATAATATCCGCAGCTTTTGCAGCGCTTTACGCTCATTTTCCAGTTTGTTTTCGATTACTGCTATAATTTCTCCATTCAGATCCTGAAGTACTATATCCGGTTTTATTGATTTGAAACCAGGAAATTGAACCTGTTGTTCAGGATGAAGGGTATACTCCTGCTGATATAGTAAAGTATCTTCCGGTTTCCATCCAACTGATTCGAGTAGTTTAATAATTCTCAAATCAGTAGATGTTGCTTCATTAATTTTTCTGGCCATGGACCTTGATTTATCTAAGTTTCAATTATCCCATACCCCACATATCTGTTAGTATTTCTATAATAGTTTGCTCTGAATTAGCTCTCATTTTCTTAATACCCTCTAAAACTTTCATTTGTGTATCAAGATCCCTGACAATGTTCTTCTGTACCTCCTTATTAGGAAGGAATACTTGAAAAGTATATAAATGGTCTAAATTTACACCAGATTGACCAGCAGTTCTCTGAGAGCTATCAATAACAAATTCTTGAATCACTGGATTTTGTAGGTAATAGAACCAATAATCCTTTAGTACTAATTCCTCATTTGGTATGGCTTTCATTAATGCAACATTATATGCTCCTGACATTCCTTTCAAAATTTGGAACAATGGAGGTCCATACCTGGCAATCATAATATCATCCTCTTTAAAGAATTTAGTGACAGAATTCTGTGGTACATATGTAATAAAATCATCTGATTTGAAATCTCGAATCTGAACCAACCTAACATACCCTTCTTTTCCCTCATGAATGAAATCTTCTTTTGGCGGTTGAGATCCCCCAGTAAATTTACATACATCGGACATTAAATAGGCTTTTCTTCCTTCTTTTGCATTAAAGAGCTCAGAAGGAATAACATAGTTACTTAGAATTTTTTCTGCACCTTCTATGATTGCCTTTTGATTCTCAATCTGGCAAACAATTTTCCCTTGTTCCTCAAGAGAGGGAAGAGGAATTTCCTGAGATTTAAGGAAATCGGCTCCCTGTTCATTCTTAATTCCATTATTTTTAACTTCGTTTATACGATCCTGAAATTGTTTGCTCCTCAAAGCAATAACCAGATACTCCGGAAGAATCTGAGTCCTGTCAATTTCATATACCTGGTAATGAGTGGAGCTAACCAATTTTCTTTCTGCAATTGCAACGGCTCCCTGGTGAATATTTATTTTTGAAGTAACTAAATCTCCTTTCTCAGCCTGATACAGGTCCATTCCGGTTTCATTCACATCTCTTAAATGAATTTTACCATCGGCAAAAGCAATTTTTCCAATGATATCAATGGCTCCATCGTAATCATCTTTCTTAATTTTTACATACTTAGGGTTTGCTGATAAAGTGTTTATGCGCACATATAATGTTAACAATCAATGATGTATGTTAATAATTTTAGTTTGAATAGATAGTAAAAATGCAAATTAAAACATAAATTCCGTTAAAAATATTTG
>Ga0210003_1003402_pt1 | contig 12942 bp, 9 predicted proteins | sample LantaG_FD_182804 | JGI IMG/M metagenome (GOLD analysis project Ga0210003, IMG submission 182804) | Deep subsurface microbial communities from Baltic Sea to uncover new lineages of life (NeLLi) - Landsort_02402 metaG (SPAdes) (version 2) | ecosystem: Environmental > Aquatic > Marine > Oceanic >... | reverse complement strand
TGAATGGAGAGAGTCAAGAGGTGAGAGAGAGGGAGAGAGGGAGGGAGGGAGGGAGAGAGAGAGAGAGAGAGAGAGAGAGAGAGAGAGAGAGAGAGACCGAGCGAATCTGAGGAAAAATTCTGAGGGAAAATACTCGAAAAAAAACCCTTAAAAACCTTTCAAAAAAATAGGAGCCTGACGTCTGCCACGAGCTCCTCGGCCACGTTCCCATGCTCTCGGACCCGTTGTTCGCGGAGATGGTCCGCGCGATCGGCGTTGCGTCGCTGGGGGCCGACGAGGCGAGGCTCTGGCACCTCACCAAGGTCTACTGGTTTGTCGTCGAGTTTGGCGTCGTGAGCACTCCTCCTCTCTGCTCTTCTTCTCCCGCCTCTCCTGCTGTCCCAAGGGCCTTTGGCGCTGGGATCCTCTCGTCCTTCGGCGAGATGGAGCACCTGCTGTCCGGGAAGGGCTACTCCGTCGCGCCCTTCGACCCCTTCGCGCCGCAGCCGAAGATGAGCTACAAGGACGGGGTCCAGAAGCGATACATGTCGCTGGAATCCTTCGAGGCCGGGCGGGAGCTGCTCCTGGAGTACTGCGCCGCGACGACGCCCGTGGGCGTGAGGAGGAGGTTTGGCCTGCTGTAGCACCTCCTCTCGGAATACGGGGGGGTCGGGCGCGTCTACCTCGCCGCGGAGGACGCTGCGGTCCGGAGGGAAAAGAAGGCGAAGAGCAGGAGGTCGAGAAATTGAGAGGGAGAGACGGACGAAAAAAAACTTTGCACACTAAAATCCTTGTCTGTTTGTAAAAAAAAAAAAAAAACGCATTCTTCCCCCACCTCGTGTGCTACTCATCTCACAAGTCTGTGAGCTCGCTGAAGATAAGATTGGCTGAGCTGCAGGAAGCGATGCGCGGAGTCCTGGCGGTGTCGCCGGCGGGGCGATTGCGCTCGCCCTTGTCCAATCGTTGGCGGCCGTCGAAATCATCGTCGTCGCCGCCGGCCTCTCTTCTTCTTCACCCCCGACCACGGGAGAGCAGCAGCCGCGTCACGACCCGTTCCCCTCCTCGACCCCCGAGGACCTCAATGTTCTGGTACGAGGACGAAGAGGAGTTCGACGCGATCGCCGGGTCGCTGCGGCGGAAGACGGTTTACATCTTCGGAGGAGGAGAAGGAGGAGGAGGAGGAGGAGGAGGCGGGGAGGCGCCAGCGCCAGCGCCAGCGGCGACGGCGGCGGCGGCGGCCAAAGCCGAAGCCGCGGCGGCCGAGCTCGCCGGCGTCCCCTTTGACGCCTGCTTCTACGGGCACGCGGGCGGCGCCGGCAGCGACGGAGGAGCGAGCGGCTGCGGCCCCGCCCTGGCGGCGCTCTGGCCCCCGGGCCGCTCGGGGCCGCCCTTCTTCCTGCGGCCGCGGAGGAGGCCCGCGCTCGACGCGCTGGGCCGGGCCGAGGGGGCAGGGCGCGCCGCCGCCGGGGCCGCCGCCGCCGCAGACTCGGCCTGGGCCGAGATCGCGTCCCAGAACTGGAGGCTGGAGCTGGCGTACGGCCTCGGGGCGGGAGGAGGGGGCTCGGCAGCGGGGAGCAGCCGCGGCGGCGGGGCTCTCCTGGACCCGGAGAGGCCAGAGACCGTCCTGGTCGTCGTCGCGCCCCCCTCGGCGGCGCGGGCGCTCGCCGGCGCGGCGCTCGGGGGCGGCGTCCCGCCCGCGGACCGGCTCTATTCCGTCGTCACCCTGCGGGAGTGGGAGGGGGGAGGAGACGGCGCGGAGGACGCGGCCGCTCCGGGCTGGAGGGACCTCTTGGAGAGTTGAAGGGTCGATAGATTTTCCCCTCGCTCTCCCCTCTCCGTGAGTAACTTAAAACTTTTATTATTTTCTCTCCTTCCTCTTTAGTTGTTTGTGATGTTACACCCGAAGCCAAAAGACGTTGAGAAGAGGAAAGTGAGCGGATTCGGAAAGCAAAGCGCACAGCGGATGCGCGTGCGCTCGCTCTCTGATTTTCGATTCCCCTCCCTCGCGGATCTAAAGCTCCAAACCTTTTTTTTCATCGCTTGTTGATCGTTTTTTTTTTGCGAAAAAGAAAAAAAAACGGACAAGAAAACCTCTCTCTTTGCTCTGTCACTCTTTTCAAGCACAAAGGCGTCCTCTCCTTCTCCCTCCCGTCACATCCACTTCACATGGGCAGCTGCAACCCCAGCGCAGCGGCACGCCTCCTAAACTCACGCCTCTCTGCCTCGCTGCTGCCGTCGCTCGCGCCTCCCCCTCTCCGCAGGGGGGAGGGGGTCCTCCTCGCCGCGCCCCACGCGACTGGCGGCGGCGCGAAAAAGGCGTCGTCGCCGGCGGCAAAAGCAGCAGCGGACGCAGCTGCCGCGGAGGGAGACGGAGACACTCCTCCTCCTCTGGAAGCGGCGAGGCGGAGACCGCCGTTCTGGCGGGAGGGGGCGAAGCGCGAAGGGCCGCCGCGCGAGGAGGAGTGAAGGGCCGACCTCGAGCTTCCGGCGACGACGCTCAGCGGCGGAGGCAGCGCGGCCGGGGCCGCGAGGGAGGCGGGAGCCGCATCCGGAGCAGCAGCGACGGAAGCAGGAGGCGGCGCCGGGAGCGACAGAGGGGCCGAAGAAGATGCGAGCGACTCGCGCACGCGCAGCTTCTGCTCCTCGACCCTCCTGATCGTCTCGCTCAGCCTCTTGCTGACCCCCTCAAAGCGCGCTGCCGGGTTGGCGTTCTCTTTCTGCTGCTCTCCCCGCTGCTCTCGCTGCTGCTGAGACGGCAGCCTCGACAGGGAAGAGAGGATCGCACCGGGGGAGGGGGCATCCGTGGGCGAGGGCGGGGGGGCGCGGCCCCTGACGAGCTCGCGCGCGAGGGAGGCCGTCGTCGAGGGCGACCTCCGCTGCCCGCGGTGGCGAGGAGCGACGGGAGCGGCGGCGGCGGCGGGAGCAGGGGGAGCGACGGGAGGCGCCTGCTGCAGCTGCTGCTCCTGGACTACGTACACGCGCTGCGCGCCGTAAAACTGCAGGGCCTGCGGCGCGCCCGAGCTCGCCGCGGGGAGCGGGCAAGCGGCGCGGCCGCTCCTCGCGGCGTTGGTGGCCGCCGCCTCGGCGGCCGCGACGAGCTCGGCGTGCGCGGCCCGCAGCCCCGCGCGGAGGCCCCCGTTGGACTCCGAGGCGCAGCGCAGAGCCTGCGAGGCCCGCACGGCCTCGGCGAGGTCCGAGGGCGAGGGGGCAACCGGCATCGGAGAGGCAGAAGCGCCGGCGGGCGAGGTCCAGGGCAGCGAGCGGAGGATGGAGGGCGAGCCGTGCGTCGCCCGCGTCGAGTAGAGCGCCTCATGCGCCGCCTCGAGCGCGTCGGCGACGACGCCCGCGGCGCCGTTGCCGTCGCCATCGGCGTTGGCGTCGGCGTCGGCAAAAGAGGGGTGGAGCTGCAGCTGCTTCATCTGCGTCGGGGGCGTCGCCGGCGTCGGCGGGCGGCGCAGCAGCTGCTGAGAAATCTCGGCTTCGGCCCTCGCCGCCAAGAGCGCCTCGGCCGCGGCGGCCTCCGCCTCGGCCTTGGCCTGCTGCGCCCTCGCCAGGGCGGCCCGCGCGGCCGCCAGCTCCCCTCTGAGCCGCTCCCTCTCCCCTGCGGCAGCTCTGGCGGCCTCCATGGCTGCCATGGCAGCAACGGCCGCGTCGTCCCTCGCCTCTCTGGCCTCCCGGGCCTCGAGCTCCAGCGCCTCCTCGCGCTCGCGCCCGCCGTCGGCGGCCTCCATCGACCGCAGCTCGGCCTCACGGAGCCTCTCCTCGGCCGCGTCCAGCGCCAGCTCCAGCGCCGCGCGCTCCTCCTCGTGGGCCGCGGCCACGCCCGACGCCGACCCGGCCAGCTCGAGCAGCCTGCAGGCGGCCGCGGCGGCCCGCGCCTCTCCCAGAGCCGCCGCCGAGCGCGCGACGTCGGCGTCGGCCTCGGCCTCGAGCCTGCGGTCGGCCGCGGCGTCCAGGGCCCGCTCCGCCGCGCTCAGCTCGTCGCGGAGGCGGCAGTTGTCGGCCTCGAGCAGGGCGGCGTGGCGGGACATCAGGGACGACGCGGCGGCCGAGGAGGGGGAGGACGAGGGAGCGCCGGGGGCGTTCCGGGCCTGGCCCCACAGGCGCTCGAGGCCGGCCCTGGCGGGCGTCGCGAGCTCCGCGCCGCGGAGGCCGACGGCGCCCATCCACCTGCCGAGCGACGAGGGGGGGGTCGCGTCTGCCGCCTCCCGCTGCTGCTGCTGGCATTCGGGGGAGGAAGGCTCCATCTCCTCCTCCTCGACGGCAGCACCGGAGAGGAGGAGCTGGCTCCTCACGGCCTCGGAGAAGAAGAAGGAGGAGCGAGACGCCGCTGCCGTCGTCTTCTTCGCCGGCAGTGATGCCCTCTGCGCCCCGGCGGCAGCGCTGCCGCTTCCGTCCTCTTCGTCGTCGTCCGAGGCCGGCGTCGGAGGAGGGACGAGCAGCTGCGGCGGAGAGGGGGCCCCGCGGATGCCGTGGCTGGCCAGGGAGGCGGCCGCTGCCCTGAGGGCCGGCGAGGCGGCGCCGGCTGCGACGGCCCCGTCCTCGGGCGTCGAGGGAGGGGCCGCGAGCCCGTCTTCCGGCCCTCCGAGCGCAGAAGCAGCAGCAGCAGCCGCTGCGAAGCTCGTACGAGCAGGAGGAGCAGCAGCAGCTGCTGCTGCGACGGGTACGGCCCCGGCGGCGAGGTGAGCCACGACGGCGGCGAAGGGGTTGACGCCCGAAGTCTCCTCGGCGGCGACGGCGACGCGGCGCGCGCCGCGCGCCAGCGGAGGGGACGTAAACCTCGACGGCTTGGCTGCCGCGGCAGCTGGCGCCGCCGCAGGTGCAGCGCCACCGGCCCCAACGACGGGCGACGCCAGCGCGACGGCGCGCCTGCCGCCGCCTCCCCCGGCTCCGAAAAAGGGCCTGCCCCCGGCCAAGACCATCCCTCCTCCGCCGGCGACAGACCCCGCCGACGGTGGCGAGAACCCGCCCTCTCGTTCCTCATCGTTGCTCTCTCCGAGGGCTCCGCCGTCCGTGGAGGAGCCCGCAGCAGCATGCCTCAGCTTCTGCTTCATCGCCGTGGCCGGGGAGTTGCTCCCGGCGGAGGACTGAAGAGCGGCGGCAGCAGTCGTCGCGAGGGCGTCGCCGCCTTCGCCGTCGGCACTCGCAGCGAGCTGGGCCCACTGCGGGGAGGACGACCTCGACCTCGGCCTCGTCGCCATCGTCGTCACCGTCCCCGCTGCTGCTGCCCCCTTCCTGCGGTAGAGGTTTGCGTTGAACAGCAGTCCCGGGGTCTGCTGAGAGGAGGAAGCCGAGGAGGCAGCAGCGAGGCGGCAGCTCCCGCCGCCGCCTCCGCTGCTGCTGCTCGCGTTCCGGGCCCCGGCCGCCGAAGCCCTTGCCGCGGCCGCGAGCTGCCCCGCGGCCCTCAGAGTGATGCCGCTCCCGGGAGCAGCAGGGACAGGGACAGGGGCCGCAGAAGCAGCTGCTGCTTTGGGAGGCAGAGGGATCCTCGAGCCCTGAGCCCTCGCCATCGCGGCCGCGGGGGTGCTCGAGGCGTCGAAGAGCTCGAGCAGAGACGCCGGCGCGGGAGAGGGACCGCCGGCGACGGGAGCGGCGGACCTCGGCGATGAGGGCCCCGAAGCAAACACCTCGCACTCCTCCTCCAGGGCGAGCCGCGGCAGCGACAGCATGCCCCCGGCCCCGGTCCTGTCGAGGGCGGCGACGAACGGCGTGCGGGCGGCTGCAAAGCCTTTCGGGGTCGTCGAGTGGCGGAGCGAGTCGAGGGCTGCCGCCGCGGAAGAAGCACACCGACGAGAGGAAGCGTCGCTGTTCTGCGCCGCGGCGGGCCGGAGGGCGGCCTCCCTCCCGAGCCTCTCCCCAAACGGCGTCGTCGCGGGCCTCGGAGCCGCCGTCGGAGACCCCACGGGCACGCGGCGAGCGCCGCCGGAAGAGGAGGAGGACGAGGTCGCGAACGGCGTCGTCGCGTGCCTCTCGGCGGCCGCGACGGCCAGCGCCGCCCTCGACAGCAGCGGGCCGAGGCCGTCGGGCGTCCTCGCCGCCGCGGCCTCGCCCGTCCTGACCACGGCCTCCGGGTGCTCGGAGAGAGCGGCCCGCGGGTCGGAGAGCAGGGAGGAGGACGCCGACGACGCGGAGGGGCGCTCGGGCTCGTCCTCGCCCCGCAGCGCCGCCGCCGTCTCCCCCGGGCGCAGCGGCCCGCGCCGCTCCCGCATCGCGCCGCTCGCCGCCGCCAGCATCAGAGCGTGGCTCGCGGCAAGCGCCCTGGGCTTGGGTCCCTGGAGGGGGACCTCTTCGGGCACCTTCTCGAGCCCCATGGCGAGGGGGGAGCGCGGGAGGGCCGGGCGAGGGGCCAGGCGCACCGGGGCCGAGGAGGGGGCGCCGTCGAAGAACGACCTCGTCCTCGGCGCCGCCGCTGCCGCTCGCGGGGGCAGGCGAACCTGCTGCCGCGGGCTCGGAGCAGCGGTCGCGAGAGAACGAGCCCTCCTTCGTGCGGCGGCCCCGGGAGAAGGGGCAGCCGGGGCAGCGGGAGCAGCAGCAGTGGAAGTCGAAGCAGCTGCTGCCGCCGCAGCAGCAGCTGCCGCCTTTTTCCTCAGCGGCGTCCCCCCCGGCCGCAGCCTCGAGGGAGCCGCCGCCGCCGCCGTGGCTGCGCCTCCTCCTGCTCCTCCCGCCGCCGCCATTGTGGCACCCGCCCTCGTCTTGGCGAAGAATGACTTGGTCTTGGGCGAAGGGAAGACGGGCGTCGGGGCTCGCTCGAACGTCATCGTCGAGGGCTGTTTTTGATTTTGATGATGAGAGCGAGAGTTGAGAGGGTTGAAGAAGAGCGAGCGGGAGCGGCGCCTTTCGGTTTGGCGGCGGTTTGCTTGCTTTTTGCTTGGCTCTTTTCTCAATCGCCTCACTTCTCTCTCTCTTTCCTTCCCGTATCTCTCTTCCTCCCTAGACCTCTCACCTTGAGGGTCCTGCGCGCGTCTGCCCCGGGTGAAGAGAGCACGTTGGCCGCCGAGCCGGAGCGGTCGAGCTGCCCCAGGGGCACGCGCTGCATCGTCCGCTGCTGTTGCTCGCGGTTGTCGCCGCGCTGCAGCAGAGCAGCCGGGTGGAGCGTCTCCATAGTTGTCTCGCTGCCCCCCCTTTTTTTTTGAAGTTAAAAACACGAAAAGCAGGCAGGGCGTTGCTCTCTGTGTGTGTACATTGTGGGAGTAAAAGAGAATGCGAGGAAAGAGAGAGAGAGAGAGTTTGGCGCGAGGTTCGGTGAGCATTGGGAGAGGAGAAACCAACTCGAGCAGCAGGAGCCCGCATGTGTGCATCCTTCTGTGCTTGTTTTCGCCTTCAAGCAAGCACGCTTCTTGTTTTTTCTCCGCGCGGTGCTCCGAGAGTGACACGTTTCTCTCAAACGAAACAAAAGGCAGCGCTGGAGATGCCCCGCGGAGCCCGCTAGGAGGCAAGGCGAGGAAGGGCGACTTGCTTCCAAACAGTCGCGGCGGGAAACGCCAAGCGACGCAGAGCGAGCGACCGTTCGGCGAAAACGGTGTTTCTCCTCAATTCGCAACCGCTCCTTACCGCTGAGAGCTCCCTTTTTCTCTCGCACCCGCACACGCACGGAGGCAAGCTCTTCTCTTGGCCTCCTTTGAAGAGGAGGAAGATGAAGAGGAGGAAGAAGGAAGCTGCTGCTGCTGCTGCTGCTGCTGAGCGAGCGAGAAAAGTCTTTATCGATTTGCTTTTGGAAAAAGAAGGGAAGAAAGTGAAGCGAAAAAAGCGAGAGAGTTTTTTTTTTGTTCCCTCCCCCCTGTTTTTTTTTCCTTCAGACTTGCACCAAGAAAAAGGGGGTCACGCCCAGTCCCGCGGCCGCCTCAGCACCTCCATCAGCCTCTCTTCTTCCTCGCTCTCCGCCGCGGCCCTGTGCGCCCACGCCACCAGGGGAGGCGCCGAGACCATCACCGCGTCGACGTCGCCGCCGCCGTCGAGGCCGAAGCGCACCCCGCGGTCGTAGAGGAGGTTGAACTCGACGTAGCGGCCGCGCCGCAGAAGCTGCCACGCCCGCTCCCGCTCCGAGACGGGAAGGGCCCTGCGGCGCTCGACGGCGGGCAGCCACGAGGGGAGCCAGCCCCGGGCGACGCGCTCGGCGAAGGCGCGGCCGTCGACCTCGAGCAGGGGCGACTTCTTCTCGTCGCCCTCCTCTTCTGCTCCTCCGTTTCCTCCCCGGCTCCCGCTGCCGCCGGTGCTGCTGCTCAGGGCCCCGTCGAAAAAGATGCCGCCGGTGCCTCGGTACTCTTTCCGGGCCGGGATGTAGAAGTATTCGTCGCAGGAAGCTTTGAGAGCGCGGTAGAGAGGGGAAGAAGAAGAAGAAGAAGAGGAAGAGGAAGAGGAAGAAGACGACGACGAAGAAGAGGACGAAGAGGACGAAGACGACACCGAAGAAGAAGAGCTCCTTCTTCTAACAGCAGCAGCTTCCTCCTCTGCCTCGTCGCAGACGCGCTTCCAGTGCCCGTGGAACGCCCTCACGTCCTCCTCGTGGAGCACAAACGGCGTCAAATCCGCGCCGCCACCAAAAGAAGCCATAGACGGAGACGATGAAGAAGAGGAGGCATCGGAGCTCCCTCCCCCCCCCGTCGAAAACACGCGGACGTCGCCGCGCAGCGTAGGCACGTGCGGCGACCTCGAGTGGAGCACCACGGACAGCGCCGCGGCCGCGTACGGGGCCCCCTCGACGGCGCCCGGGACTCCGCGCGAGGCCAGGGCCGCCGCCCTCGCCGCGGAGAGCGCGCCGGACACGTGCGTCACGGACGCGGCGCCCTTCTCCACCAGGCCCCCGCCCTCGAGCACGGCCGTCAGCCCGCGCCCGGGCGCCGAGACGCCCTCTGCGCCGCGGCGCCGCGTCCACGGTTCGCGCAGGAATCTGGCGCCCGAGCCGTCGAGCTGCTCGACGGCGCGGAGGAGCTCTTCCTGGATGTCGAAGAGGGCGTCGGCGAACGAGTCGACCTGGGCGGAGGAGGAGGCGAAGGGAGGGGGAGGGGAAGGGGAGGGGAGGGTCGGGGAGGAGGCGTCGGCGGCGTCGGCGGCGGCGGCGGCGGCGGCGGCGTTGAAAATGTTGGATCTCGCCGTCCTGATTCTTCGCCTGCTGGGGTTTGCTTGCGCCGGCGTCGCGCTGGTTGTTTTTGTGATACTGCGGGGAGATCTCGGAGACGAAACGAGAGGCGACGACGCGCATGGGAGCGTGGAGGACGCGAGCGACATCGGAGCACAGCGGCGTCGACTAGGGTGATGAAAAAGAGTGAGGCGAAAACACATTGGCTGTCACATTTCGACGGCCTTCTTTCTCTCTTCATTTCCTCGTGCTCTCGTTCTTTCTCGTTCTCTCTTCTCGAAGAACATGCGGCGCATCTCCGGAGCCGTGGCCCTCGCGCGAGCCGCCGCGGCCCTGGCGCTCAAAGAAGAGACAATAACGGCGGCAAGGGCGTCGGCAACGTCGACGACGAGCTGTTCGTCCGGAGGAGCATGCTCGATCGCCGCCGCTCGCTCTCGCTGCTTTTCCTCTTCTTCTTCCGCAGCAGCCTGGAGGCTCCAACAGAGCCCGCCTTGGACGCAGCAGCAACAGGAGAGGACTCTGCCCTCGTGCTCCAGAGCGGTGTCGTCCAATTCGACTGCGAGAGAGGGAGCGGAGGAAGAAAAAGGCGCCGACGATTCCTCCTCCTCCCCATCAGCGTCGACCTCGACCCCCGCCGCCGCCGCCGCCACGTCCGTGCCCCCCCCGGTCTCCTACGTCGCCCCGCTCTCCACGGCCGTCCACAGGCTCAAGCGCCTGTCGCTCTTCTCCTGCCTGCTGACCACCGCCGCCGCTCCGACGCTGGCGGCGACGGAGTCGATGCCCCCCGCGGCGCGGGCGACGGCCGCCGTGGGAATCGCCGGCTTCGGGCTCTTCACCACGGGGCTCCTGCACTGGTTCGTCGGGCCCTACGTCCACGAGCTGACATGGCGAGATGACGGCGCCGGCGCCTCGATCGAGCTGACGACGCTCGATGTGTTGGGGACCAAGAGGAAGCGCTCGCTGCCGCTCTCGCGCGTCGCCGCGCCGCCCGCGGGGTCGATCCACCCCCAAGCGACCTTCTCGGACTCGGCGACGGGCAAGCTCTACTACGTCGACGTCGACAACTTTGTGAGCGTGGCGAGCGAGGCGGCGGGGGGAGGGAGGAGGCAGAGGGAGAGGGCCGCGGCGCTGCTCGCGAAGCTGGTGGTGGTGGAGGAGGAGGAAATGGAGGCAACGGAGGCCGAGGAGAAGGGAGCGAAGGGGCAGCAGTGAGGCGTGGAGAGAGAGGGAGAGAGGGAGGTCTCCCTCTCTCCCTCCCTCTCTCCCTCCCTCTCTCCCTCTTTTCTTTCCTTCGTCAGCGGATGGGGAAACAACAACTCTGTAAGAAAAACATCGCGACTAGAAAAACCGACGGAACGGGGAAGGAGGCGGCGTCGTTGTCACAAGGGCGGGAGGTCGAGAGAAGAGAACGAGGGGAGATTCTCAGGAGCAGTTTTTTTTTCTTTTCCTCCTCGGCTCTCTCTGTCGCGCTCAGTCCTCAAAACTTCTTCGCCGGCACTCGAGGATTCGACGAGCACCCTTTGCTCGCGCCTGCTTTTTCCTCCTCGCTGAGGTCTTTTTTTGCTCTTTTCTCGTTCAAGAGGGCGAGAGCAGGTCCGTCTTGGCTCGCTCGCCACCTCGAGCGCGCTGCTTCAGGTAGGTGAAAGGGGCTGCAGCGAAGACGCTTCTCGCGCTGATTGCTTTTTTCTTCCCTTCTTCCCGTGGGACCGACGACGCGCTCTGCGAGAAGCTTCTCCCTCCGTCGCATCCGGGCCTGTTCCGAGAGACCCCTTGGCAACCGTCCGTCGGCTCTCGCGACGACCTTCCGGGTGTCGTCTCGACACCAGTGGTCGGTGAGAGAGGTGCCGAACGTCGCTCGTTCGGGGGCGGATGGGGGGGTACCTTGGTCTCGTTTGGTCCCTGTTTTGTCGGCGTCGAATACAAAAAACAAAAAAAGACAACGGTCGCTCTGGATCGTCAACGTCCAATCGGCCCGTCTTTGGCACCTTTTCGACCTCGCCGGACGTTCCCGATGCCTTCTGATGCAAGTGCAGAGGCCGTCTCCGGGAGGAGCGAGAGACAAAAGGCTCGCGGAGGCGCGGAACGAGCTGGGCCGGAAGCAACGCGGCGTCGATAGGAATCGACAAAAGGCGTTGACGCTGCTCTCTCGACCTCTTCTCTCTCTCGACCTCGATACTCGACCTCTCTCACTCTCTCTCTCTCTCTCTCTCTCTCTCTCTCTCTCTCTCTCTCTCTCTCTCTCTCTCTCTCTCTCTCTCTCTCTCTCTCTCCGGCCTTTCTTTCTCACCGACGACGACGCCTTTCCTCAAATCGACGAAAACTGAAACTCGACAATAACAGGAGGTCCCGCCCTCGATCTGAAGAGAGAGTCTGAGGAACAGAGGGCGCCTTGTTTCTCTCGTTTTCCCGTTCTCCCCGCTTCTTCCGCTCGCATCAGCAGCAGCAGGTCGGCGTCTCCTTCTTCTTCTTCCGTTGGGACCGGCGCTCTCGAGCGCCTCAGGAGCACGAAACCGACGCGAGATGTCCCCCCGAGATTTCGAAAACCTCGAGAGGCTCAAGCTCATCATCCCGGCCTTTGAGCTCTTCACGATCGTCGGCACGTTCGTCGGGCCCCTGGTCGCGCCGACGCTCTGGCTCCGCTTCGTGAGCCTCTTCATCGCCGTCTTCGTGTTCGCGTCCGCGTGCCAGGTGCGGCGCATGGCCGCGTTCGTGCTGAGGCTGCGGCGCACGCTGCGAAGGTACGAGGGGAGCGAGGGCGTGGCGAGCATGGAGGGACACGGCGGGGCAGAAGACGAGGCGCCGCTGTTTGGCTCGAGGGCCCCCTCCTCTTCTGCTCCTGCCCCGGCGGAAGGCAAGGTCTCCGCTCCCGCGTCTTCTTATTCTGCCAAGATCGTCGAGAACGACGACGACGTCGGGTCCAGCGACGCCACGCCCCTGCGGCTGGGAGTCGGCGGCGGAGTGAGCAGCAGCAGCAGCAGCGATCCCGCCGGCGCGCGCTCGGCAACCCCGACCTCGACCTCGGACCCGAGCTCCGACTCAGTCGCCGTCGACGTCGGCGGCTTCGTCCACGCCTTCGTCATCCCCAACTACCAGGAACCCCTGCACGTGCTGCGGTCGACCCTGGGGAGGCTCGCGGCGCACCCGGGGGCGCCGACGCGATACCTGGTGACGCTGGCGATGGAGGCGGGCGAGGGCGGCGCCGCGGCCAAGGCGGCCGAGCTCGTCGCCGAGTTTGGGGGCGGCACCGCCGGCTCCTCGGCCTCCTCCTCCTCGTCGTCGTTTCTCGACCTCTCCTGGACGCTCCACCCCAGGGGCGTCCCGGGCGAGTCCCCGGGAAAGGCGTCGAACGCCAACCACGGAGCGCGCGCCGCCGTCGAGCGCGCCGCAGGCCTGGGGTTCCCGGCGGCGCGCGTCATGGTCACCTGCATGGACGCCGACGCGCACGTCCCGCCGCTCTACGTCGCGCTCGTCGACGCGGCCGCGGCGGCCGCGGACGACCCGCACGCTCGCGTGTACGCCGCGCCCATCGTCTTCGAACGCAACGCGGCGGCGGTGCCCGCGCTGACGCGAGTGCACGACGCGATGTGGAGCGCGATGGCGGCGCAGAATCTGGGGAGCTCGCTGGGCCTGGGGTTCCCGATATCCAACTACACGATGTCGGCGAGCCTGCTCCGAAGCGTGGGCTTTTGGGATCTGCACGACGACGCGATCGGCGAGGACCTGCACATGTTTCTGAAGGCGTTCTTCAAGAGCGGAGGTGAGGGAGTTTTTTTCTTTTTCCTTTTGAGAGAGAGAGGGAGAGAAAAAAACGTTTTTCAAGACCCCCCCGACTCTTTCCTCACAGCTTCTCCTCTTCTCTCGACCCCCCCCCCCCCCCATCCCCTCCC
>Ga0210003_1003401_pt1 | contig 12943 bp, 11 predicted proteins | sample LantaG_FD_182804 | JGI IMG/M metagenome (GOLD analysis project Ga0210003, IMG submission 182804) | Deep subsurface microbial communities from Baltic Sea to uncover new lineages of life (NeLLi) - Landsort_02402 metaG (SPAdes) (version 2) | ecosystem: Environmental > Aquatic > Marine > Oceanic >... | reverse complement strand
TCACCCAGCAATTCTTGTAGCTCAGCATTACACCCTTTGGCCTGGCTGTAGTGCCACTGGTATACATAAGACACGCAAGTGAGTTCTCGTCTTCTATGGTGGTTAAGTCGATTGGTTCTGGAGAAAATTCAGCGAGCAGTTCTTCATAATCTATTCCTGCAAGCTTTGATGTCTTTTTGCCCCCCGAAGTAACTATTATGCACTTCATATCCTTCATTTCTTTCATTATCGGACTAACCAAGTGAGTGTATTCCCAATCTACGAGCAAAGCTTGAGATTCAGAGTGGTTTACAATATAGGCTATCTCCTCAGTGGCCAATCTCGTGTTCATGGAAATGATGGGACATCCTAAGCCCATGATGGCATAATGAGCTTCGATATGCTCATGTATGCTGGGCAACAGGACAGCTACATGGTCACCTTTCTTGACACCAAGATCAAGCAAGCCGTGGGAAAGCCTATAGACCCTTTCCAACATTTGGCGGTATGTAAAGCGTTTATCTTGGTCAATAAACCCAACTTTGTCTGGGTGAGATTGCATGATGCCCTCTGTTACAAATTTTGGGACTATCATACCCATAGGTGCAGCACAAGATACTTTCATTTTTGTTTAGCTCCTCTCTCTCATTTTTCTCAAATTTTCAATTCAACTGACTTCTCTGCTAGGATTTTAGCAAATAATTTCGTGAATAAACATAAAGTCTCTTCTTATCTAACTTCTCTCACTTTGCCTTCCTCGTCTACTTGCTAACTCTGCCCTCTCGCCATTCTCTCTGTTATTTCTTCATACTCAGGAGCTGTTCTCTCATCTCCACTCATTCGTTTATTCCACTCGACCAATGCCTTAGAATCATTGCACATCACCCCTTCAACTAGCCGATGGTCAGAAAGTATGTCGTTATAAGCATCCCTATATGTTTTACGGGTAGTGAAGGTGGAAAATATTCGACTAAGCTCTGTACCCCCACAGTAAGGGCAAGAAAGTTCGAATGAAGAAAATCCCCTCTGGTATAAGCTAACCTTTCGCTGGCAAGAATTACACCAGTACTCATAAATTGGCATTTCTATTTATCATGCTAGCGTCCTACAATAAAGACACTAGTAACAAGCTCACCTGGCAAACCCCCCATGTTGTGAGTAAGTCCAAACTTAGGATTTTTTATTTGCCTTGGCCCAGCTTTCCCTTGAAGCTGTTTATACATCTCATACATCATCCTTAGTCCTGAAGCCCCGATGGGGTGTCCAAAGCATTTCAAACCACCGTCAGGTTGATCAGGAATCTGCCCATCTAAATTGAAAAATCCAGCATCAACATCTTCTTTAGCCCTCCCGCGGGGTGATATCTGCAGATCTTCATACTCAGTCAGCTCGCTAATAGAAAAGCAATCGTGAGTCTCCATCATGCTTAACTCGCGTCGTGGCTCAGTTATTCCTGCCTCCTGATAAGCTTTTGCCCCAGCACGGCAAGTTGACTCAATATGAGCATAATCGTAATCAGTGTACATTATCTCCTCTCCGGAGCTTGCACTGATTTGCATAGCCTTGATATAAACAGGGTCAGGCCTAAAACTTTTTGCCATATCAGCTCGTGTTACTATAGCTGCCGCCGCCCCATCGCTCACTCCACAGCAATCGTATAACCCCAGAGGCCAGGCAATTATAGGAGCTTTCATTATAGTTTCCACGGGTACCTCTCTACGCAAGTGGGCTTTAGGATTCAACGTGCCATTGTGATGACTTTTTGAGGAAATCTGAGCTAGCACTCTCTTGCCTTCTTCCGGACTTAAGTCATGCTGAGCAAAGTATTTAGTAGCCAATATAGCAAACATACCTGGTGCAGTCATATTGGGGAAAGTAAGCCTGGCCTTTGTACCCATAAGAAGACTGAAATCAGGAAGGCCGCCATAACCTATGTCTTTAAGCTTCTCTACGCCAAGAGCTAAGCAAATATCATAAGCCCCAGAGGCAACCGCATAGGCAGCACCTCTCAAAGCTTCTGAGCCAGTAGCGCAGAAGTTTTCCACTCTAGTCACTGGAATGAAAGGCAATTTCAGTGTAACCGATAGGGGAAAGGCACCTTTCCCCACGCTAACCTCCTCAAAACAAGAACCAAACCAAGCTGCATCAATATCCTTCTTCTCTATCCCAGCGTCTTCAATAGCTTCCTTATATGCCTCAATTATCAAATCCTCAGCGCTTTTGTCCCATAACTCACCAAATTTAGTACAACCCATTCCAATAATTGCTACTTTATCTTTTATTCCCTCTGACATGTTTTAACCTCCTTTATTCCCCCAATCTCGGGGTAGCTTTCCAAAAGTAACCACTAATACCACGTGCTTTATCGAGATATTTTCTACGAAAGGTCATTTCCACTGGCGTGCCTACCTTAAGCGAATCAAGGGTACAATCAGCGAGATCAAACCAATATCTTCCTCCCCCATCAAAGTCTATTATGCCGTATATAGCTGGTGGGCTAGGACTGAAGGCCAGGTTATCGCCAGTATAGCTAAAGAGTCTGCCTTTTTTGTCAGAAAAGCGATAGTACTCCATTTCATCAATAGCCCCACAATCGGGCTTCACACACACCCTCTGGTAAGGAAATTGTGGGGTGCCACAGCGATTACATTTACATCCACACAGAGCCAAAACTGACTTGCGCTCTCTCCACAAGGTTGATAATTGGGTAAAGGCTATCTCTTCGCCGCGAATCCCTTTCTCCAGGGGAATCATGCTGCGGAAGGAAAGATACCTCTCATAGCTATTTAGCTCTTGCTTGGAAGCAAGATATCGCTTAATCCCTCTTCTATCTCTAGCTTTGTCTATATTATCAGTCACTCGGAAAAGCAAGGCATCACTCCCACTTCCAAAGCTCGCCACAAGAATTCTATCTCCCGGCTTGGCTTCCTCCAGAGCTGCCACCAGCATCATCAAAGGATAGGCTACCCCAGTATCACCTACCGGAGCGAGCATATTATCTTGAATCCGTTCAGGCTCAACTCCTAGTTTTTTCCCTATCGCCGCATGCACTCTGGCATAAGGACAAACATAAACCACTTTAGAAATGTCACCAATGTTCAACCCGCATTTCCGCAACAATCCTGAGATAACTTCGGGGACAATCCTACTGTAACCTTCGTCTCGGATGAATCTGTCCTCCCAAGTACGGTCAAACTCATCGCCCGCAGCCCTCCAGTGGCCTATGAAATCGTAGGAGACAGAATACGAAGCCTCCAGACTGGCAACTACATCGCTGGTACCTATGAGGAGGGAAGCAGCGCCATCACCATAAACTTGCTCCTGCGCACCGCCTGCTTTTCCCAAGCGACAATCAGAGGCACAAACTAGCAAGTTTTCTGCCGACCCTGCCTTGACTGTATCACAAGCAGAGACTAAGGCAGAAGTCCCTGCCTTAGTGGAATTGCTGAAGTCAGCAGCTCGGATATCAGAGCGCAGGTCAAGAGCAGTGGCTATTATTCCCGCATCCTCCCTCTCTATATATGGAGAGGTACTGCTGGCAAAATACAAACCATCTATCTTATCCCGTTCAAAGTTATGCAAACAATCCACAGCCGCAGCTACTGCCATAGTGACACTATCCTCATCATAGTTGGCCACCGCCTTCTCACCAGGCAAACCAGCCGGATTAAACCATCCCATAGCCGAGGAGATGACCTTGCGATCCATTCGAAACCAGGGAATATAAGCACCATAAGAAGTAACTCCTACCATTTTAGCCTCCCTTAATAAAATCATAAATTTCTGCGAATAGACTACACCTTCTTCTTGTACTTCCTTCCCCGGCTAGCCCATTATAAGCTGTAATCCACCATCTACAGATAAAACTACTCCCGTTATATATTTTGCCTCATCTGAAGCAAGGAACAAGGCCGCATAACCAATATCCCAACCTTCCCCCATCTTCCCCATAGGGCACTGAGCAGATCGTTTCTTGATCAGCTCATCAAGGCCCCCTTTATAGGCACTTACAACAGTTGTGATTATCGGAGTATTCATGTATCCTGGCATTATCGCGTTTACCCGAATTCCCTTTGAAGCATATTCCATCGCTACCTCTCGAGTGAGGGCTTCCACTCCACCTTTAGATGCAGCATAGGCAGCACATGGGTATGGATACTGTCGGGATGCAAGAGAGGAGATATTTATTATTGCTCCACCTCCTTGCTTTTCCATATACGGAATTGCATATTTACACATCAGGTACATGCTTTTTAGGTTAACATTGATTACTTTATCCCAATGTTCTTCACTAGTTTCGACCACTCCTGCAGGCTTTACAATTCCCACGTTGTTATGGAGAATATCAATTCTACCAAAAGTCTCAATACATTTTTCAACTGCATTTTTGCAATCACTAGACTTAGAAACATCAGCCTCAAATGTAATGCACTTTCCGCCTTCTTCATCAATTGAGCGTTTGGTCTCTTCAGCTGCCTCTAGGTTGTAATCAACTGCCATAACTTTGGCTCCCTCTCTAGCGTAAACAATAGCCGCAGCTCTTCCATTACCAATACCTCGAGCAACAGACCCAGCTCCCGTAACAATAGCTACTTTTCCTTTAACACGATCTCCCATAATCTATACCTCCCTTTTTCTCTCTACGAGTTCTGTTTCCACGTTAAACATACTTTCAGCATCTAAGAAAGCTACTATGGAACCTGCCGCACCAAGGCGAGGTTCCTTATCCCTTACTCTCAATTTCTTGCTAAGCTCACCCAAACTCTCACGAAGGTCTGTAACTCTATAGCAAATGTGATTTATGCCTTCCCCATGCTCGTTAAGAAAATCCTGTGACGTACCGGGACCAGTTGGCTCTATAAGCTCAATCAATGCTTCTCCAATTGCCAGGAAGGCAATTTTCACATTATACTCAGCAATTTCTTCAGTACTCCTTACCTCTAGCCCCAGCCCCTCAGAATATACTTCTATAGCCTTACTCAAATCTTTTACTACTATTCCTATGTGGTCTATCTTTTCTATCATGTTATGTCTTTACCTCCTTGACCATGTAATAAGTCTTAACGTCCTCACTTAGTTTCATAATATCTCTCCCGCCAATTCGGTATTTCCTTATCCCTATCCCACCCATGATCTTTTCTTTGTCTCTCTCTTTCTTTAAGTTTCGCCTTCTGTATTCGCTCTGTAGGTGTCATGGGGAACTCTTCTACAACCTCGATATACCTTGGCACCTTATTGTAAGCTAGCTTGGAAGCGCAATGCCTGATGAGATCCTCCATTTCCACCTTAACACCCTTTTTAAGTATAATTTGAGCCTTTACCTCCTCTCCTCTCAAAGGGTCTGGAGCTGGGAACACCGCAGATACTTCAACTGCCTGATGGCTGTTTATGGCTGCTTCTACCTCAGCAGTAGCAATGTTCTCACCTGCCCTCCTCACCATAAACTTCCTTCTGTCAACATAATAATAATACCCATCCTCATCCTTTCTCACCAAATCACCAGTATGAAACCAGCCATCCTCATCTATGGCCTCCTTGGTCGCCGCAGGCGCCTCCCAATATCCCTTAATAGTAAACTCCTCACCTTTCTCAATTAGCTCGCCAACTTCTCCCGTCTTCACTTCCTTGCCCTCATCATCTACCACCTTAACGGCAAACCCCAGGTCGGGAAATATAGGCACACCAAAAGAGCCTCTTTTTCTCTTGCTCCTATCAGGATCGAAATTCCCAAAAAGTATCAGTGCTTCACTCAAGGCATAAGTCTCTAATGCCTCAAGCTTAAATCTCTTCCCCCATCCTTCTGGTGGAGTGGGAGCTCCCCAGGCGAACCTAGCTCCATGATCGGGAACGTCCTTAGGCTTAAAGGCGGCATCCAATATTTCGCGTATTCCTCCTATAGTGTTTATGAAGGTTACATCATTATCTTTTATCTCCTTAAATATCTTCTTCGGACTAAATCTATCCGATAGGACATAAGAAGACCCCAAACACCTCATCCCCATCATGGAATATACTTGGTTATTGGCGTGGAACAGAGGTAAGCAATTATAATTTCTATCCTCTCTAGTGATTGGCAGAGCCGAGGCGCTCTTGGCAGCAAGTAAGAAATGTTTGTTGGATACAGGAGCTCCTTTAGGCAACCCGGTCGTACCTGAAGTGAAGAAAATACAGCAAGTGTCACTATATTCAACTTCAACTTTGGGATTAGAAGCATCTGCTTTCGCTACCAATTCATCAAGAGAAATCACCTTGGCTAACATAGCCGGGGCCTGTGATGTATCCCCGAGAACAAGCACGTTCTTCAAAACAGGAAGCTTTTCTGAAACCTTGGCCAATTCCCCTAAGAAGCCTTTATCCGAATCCACTATGACAGTTGATATTTCAGTGGTGTTTATGGTATGTGTTATCTCCGGCTCACGGAAATTTGTGTTTATAGGAACCTCTATCAGGCCAGCTTTGCAACAGGCAAATATGGAAAAGACGTATTCTGGCTTGTTCCTCATATAAAGTGCTACTCGATCCCCTTTGCTCAAACCCAAGCTTATCAGGGAGTTAGCAATCTTATTAGCTTCAGTGTTCGATTCTTCATAGCTATAATGCTTGCCTGTAACTGCATCGATTAGATATATCTCGTCACCAAACTTAGCTGTATCCTCGACGACCTCTTTTATCGTCCATGCTTCTCTTGTCTCAACGGGCAACTTTTGCTTAACCTCTTTATACTCATACCACATAGCATTAACCTCCTTCATTAATATATAACCAGAGCAGGTACAAAAAGCAATAGTAATGTTGACATTGCTATTGCTAGCATATACAAAGGCGATTCTCGAAGAGTACCTGCGATTTCAGCTTTAGCTCCAGTTGCAGCACTATACAACTGTATCGCTGTTGGTGGTGTAAGTGCTCCCAGCATTACCATGAACTGAAACAAGACACCAAAGTAAACAAGGTCCATAGTGGGGTACAAAGCAAATGAAGGTACCAGAGGCGGCAGACATACCAGCCATAGTATAAAGCCATCAAGAAACATCCCCAATATCCCAAATATGCCAAAGATGACCAGCTTGAACGCATTTAATCCCAATCCCATACTACCAGCAAGAGCTCCTAGCTTTTGAGGAATGAACATGTAAGCTAGTGCGCGGCCGAAAGTAACCGACCCAACAATAATACAAAAGACAGGTGCCGCCGATTGGACTGTATCACTAAAAGCTGTCTGGATTTCTTTACGGCCAAACTTATGGAAATAGAATCTAGCCAGCAAAGTTGCAACAACACAGCTTACACCGGCTACTTCCGTGGGAGTAGCTACTCCGCGCCAGAGAGTGTACAGGATGACTACAGGTATGGCAACCAGAGGCAAAGCAGCTACCAAGGTTTTGCGCTTCTCCCGCCATGAGTAAACCCGGTCAAGCTTAATCTCTCCCCTTCTGACTTTGGACCTCACTAAGATGTAACAGGCTACACAAAGAAAAGCCGTACATATTACTCCGGGGACAATACCAGCAATAAATAGGTCGCCTACACTGACACTGAGTACATCGCCAAGGATAACAAAAGCTATACTAGGGGGAATAATCATACCCAGTCCTCCCGCACAACCACATATTGCGGCAGCACTTTCTCGACTATAGCCATTCTTTACTAGTTCAGGAACAGCAATGCTGCCTATGGCTAGAGCAGTAGCGACACCAGAACCACACATGGTGCCAAACATAGCGCAAGCCACAATGGTAGCCATGCCCAAGCCCCCAGGTAGCCGGCCTATAAAAGCCCGAGCTACCTCAAATAAAGACGTAGTTGCACCAGAGACTGCCATTATATTTCCCAGAAGAATGAAAAGAGGAATAGCTATTAAGGTGAAACCTTGTATAGAATTCGTCCCCAAGCTAGCCAACGACAGAGGCCCCTGGCCAGCAACCCAAAATAAGATAGGCATAGAGCTTGCCAGAAAGGCAACATAAAAGGGGATTCCTAACGCTAGCAAAATGAATAGCAAAACTATACAGCTAGCAATAATCAAATTCATCTTGTAGTAACCCTAACGTTTCCTTTCCCCTACAGCACCACGTGCTGTCAGATATAGCTGTAGTAGCTGTTCCAGGCTGTACAGTACATTCAATATCATCGCCGCTGCCAGAATGTAAGCTGTAACCGAATACGGTGTCTTTAAATGTGAGCTATAAGTAATACCCGCACAATCAAGGAACATGCCCCATCTCACACAACAAACAGCCAATACTCCACATACTACAACTACTACGGAATTGTTTACTATATCCGCAACCTGACGCATCTTCCCCTTTAGACGCACGTAGAAAAGTTCAAGCGTAATCTGCCTCCTATTCTTGGTGACTCTACCACAGCCTGATAGGCTTCCCAGCAGGCAAACAGGAACAATTACCTCTTCAAACCAAGAGTAAGAAATATAAAAAACATACCTCACGATGACTACCCATGTCACTAGGAATACGGCGGCACCAAGAAGAAGCCATGAATAAGCCACCATTCTATCCAGCCACTCTAACGCTTGAATTACCTTCAACAGGTATCTATAATGCCGCCGCATATCTGAATACACTTACTCTCTCATTTCCTAAAAGCCGGCAATTTCCTTAAAGGCATTATATAGCTCGGGATCTAGTTCCTGATACTTCGGATGTAGAGTCTGAACTAGTGCTTCTCGGATTTCTGCCAGCCGTGAAGATGAAAGCTCGTAAACAACTGCATTCTCCTCAATCACTTTCAAACCGTCCGCAATGGCTTGAGCATTTCTCTTATCGGCCCATGTATCCAATTCAGGCATTATCTTCTCTGTTATTATCTGCTGTATATCTGGTGGTAACTTCTGCCATGACTCAAGGTTAATGAAGTTGGAATAACAGGTCGCCATGAATACGAGGTTGATGGGAAAACAATCAGCTCCATCTTCCCACAAGCGGTCAGCCTCATATGATACCTGACCAGTAAGCAAACCATCTACTACTCCCGTCTTCAGTGCCATCGGCACCTCAGAATAGGCCAGCGGAACCGCATGCGCACCTGTAGACTCACTCATGAGTAAGTAAATATCCATATTGGGGGACCGCAACTTTAATTTGCTCCACTCTTCTTTGGTCATAGCTTCGGTGTTTAATACTATGACTGTAGGGCCATTGAGCACTATGTCGAGCCATTTCACTCCTTGGGCCTCAACTAGTTTCTGGATTTTTGGCCCCGAAGGCTCTTGAGTCCACCACTGCCTTTGGTGGTTAATCCTCGTTTGCATGTCCGCCCCAGGGTAGGGTACGGCGGAAATGGCAACCTCAGGGACACCTAGGGTCTCAAGCACAATTGAACTAACGAAAGTGAGGTCTGCTTCACCTGCCTCTACCGCCACAGCCATATCTGTATAAGTAGGATAAATATCCCCCGGATAATATAGCTTCAGTTTCAAGCGCCCTCCGGTATAGGATTCACAAAGTTCCGCTAATTTAAGAACAACATCGGTATTGTAATCTCCTGGATGGTAAGCTAGTGCAATCTGGTAGTTCAATTCAATCGCTTCTGGCGCTGCTGGTTTAGCACAGCCAACAAGAGCCAAACTCACAATGAGTATTACGGGCAACACTAACATGATTATTTTGTGTTTCATTTAATTCTCCTTTCTTCAAATTTTTATCCACTACAACCACCTTTTTCATTTCTTCATGGGTATCACCTCCTTTTCTCATCCATTCTTTTTTCTCGGTGCTTATTCCGCAGCATTATTGGTAAATTCAGCGTTTACCGGCTCATCGTATAATCCCTTGTCTCCCCTGCAAACTGTTTATAGTCTCTCACTTGACCTATCCCTCACATGACTTTCTAAGACATCAACCTCCATAACAACTGGAGTCCGCCTTTCAATCTTATAATTGATTGAATGACCATCTTAGTTCTTTCTTTATATTTCTGTGACTTGCATCGACTTTCAACCTTAGTAAGTTACTCATAGGGGTAGTTAGGTGATGCCATACTTTTCCTATATGCTGCCATTTCCTCTTCTGATATTAAGCCTCTGTCCTTGTAATATTTCCTGGCATCCTCCAATATTCTCTCTATAGCTTCTTCTTGACTGGAAGTTAAAGGAGTTGGCTTGTGTGTTGCTAGTATCTCTTCCACTCTCTCCTTAGCGTAATCAAGGCAATTCTTCCTCCCTACCTTCGTCCATTCGGGGTAAGTTAATCTATCGGCTGCTTTTGGCACAAATTGCTCTAGCTTCCACCATTTTCTAGTATGCTCCTTGTTTAGAAAATAACCTGGAATGGGACCAACTTCCTCTATTAAGTCTATTGCTAATGTTTCATCGTTTACTTCAACACCCTCTAAGAAACGCCCTATCATCCCAGCTACATCATCATCCAGTATTGCTTGTACTGGGTGGAATGTAAGTTCACCATTTATACAACCGTGGAGAGCCACTTTGTTACCTCCAGATATAGCAAAAACCAAAGCACTAATTGCCTTCTCATAGCCACATTGGAAATCTGGCTCCTTCGAACTGCTAATAGTGGCCAAGGTAGCTGTAGGGAGCCCATATCTCCGCCATATCTGGTTAAAAATGACGGTGTGTAAGGAAACTGCTATATCACCAAAAGCGGGTGACCCCGTTCTCATGTTCTGTGGAAAGTTAAAATTACTAGCGATTATTCGCATTCCTGGCTTTACAATTTGTAGTAATACAATCGGAGCTATTATTTCAGCATTGTTAGTTATTTGCGCCCCAGCGATAGTAGCTGGTGTAGTGCCTCCGTATATACCACCATCCCCCACTTTGGTGGGAAATCCAGCTTCAGCATTCCTAAGCGCTGCCTCAATCGCATCTCTATAATATGTCAGTGGAGGCGCAGGCACTATTGATTGATATGTCTCGGTCCCAACTGCTTGCGCCATTTGTGTAGTGAATATCTCACTATCATTGAAAAAACCTTCACGCTGGAATCTGGTTGAATTCCTCACTTTACCAGCGAAGGATTCCAGCATCACCATAGCTGGGGGAACACCCTCAAATCCAAAATAAGGGGTATAAGATAAGAGCCAGTCAACGGTGCTTAGCGCATCCAGGATTCTTACACCATCATAATTCTCTTTTCTTGTTGGTACCCGAGGTTCCCATGTATCCAAATCGACAGTCTTCCCTCCAGGAAATGGAGCAAAGTAGGTAGTATTACCACCAACCATTAAGTCATCCTTGGGATCTCTTGCTTTTAAAGGAAAAGTGCTAGGACATTTACGTAAGGATTCCTCAACCAAGCCAGGTGGGAAGTGCACTCTGTTACTTCCACGATCCACTTTACAGCCGTTTTTCTCGAGGATTTTTAATGCTCCCTCGTGCTCAATTCTCACACCCACCTTCCAAAGAACCTCTAATGTCCCCCTATGAAGAGCTTCGAGCCCTTGCTCAGTCACTATCTCCAAAGGTTTGAAACTACGTGTAAATCCTTTTCTCGCCATGTTTCTTCCCTCCTCTTTTATTTCCTAATTAATCTCCTAGCTAGTTTCGCCGCTCCAGGTGCTGTAGGGTCATACCCATCTGCTCCAATGCTATCAGCAAATTCTTGAGTTATAGCCCCTCCACCTACCATTATCTTCACCCCATCTCTCAGACCCTTTTTTTTGAGAGCCTCAATAACTTTCCTCTGCTCTGGAGCAGTCATGGTCATGAGAGAAGTCATAGCCAGAATATCTGGCTTATACTCCTCAACTGCTTCTACAAACTGCTCAGCAGTAACATTAATACCCACATCATATACTCGAAAGCCCTCAGCAATGAGTAGTGTGGCTACCATAGCTTTTCCTATGGTATGGATATCACCATAAACTGTTCCCACAACAACGGTGCCCAGGCTTTCTCTTTTGGCACCCACCCTCTTTAGCTCCCCTTCCACTATAGGCATAGCAGCTGACATAGCATCTGCACCACCAATTAAATCGGGGAGCCAAAGCTCTCCTTTGCCAAAGCCATCGCCGATTTGCCTTACAGCCGTCGTCATTGCACCTAGGATCTCTGTGGGATTTATTTTTTCTTGGACCGCCTTTCTAGCTAAACTTGCTGCTTCTGTGCAGTCATACCTCATGATAGCTTTTTTCAAATTTTCGATAACTTCAATGCTCATATCTTTCTCCTCTCTTCAGTATTTCTAGTTTAAAGCTTGCTGGACGTGAGACATTCAAACTTATTCTCCCTAATTTATACACTCTCCTCCCTCCTAACTTTTTTCTGTTTATTCAATGCTTCCTCCGCAGCCTTATCGACAAATTCAGTGACGTCCTTACAACCTAAGAATAGGCCCGCTCCCAGCTTGAACGGGCCTATATATTAAAGGAGGTTGTAAATGAAAAAGGCTATTAATCCACTTGATTTGACTAACTGCTTCCTAATTTTCTTTCTGTTTATCGAGAACCTCCTCAATGGCATGCCGTATCACTAGATTCCGTATTCTGGGTTTACCCCTGAACATTGTATCGCAATACTTATCCAATCTTCGCAGTAATTCCTCGGGCAGGGTAAAAGGCTAATTCTGCTGTATTTACCTTTTTTTGTCAATAAATGTATTGACATAATGTCAGCAATAATGTGCATTTTGTGCATTATAATGAGAGTTAGCGACCGGCGAGTGTTGATTGTTAGTGGAGTGAACCCCTAAAACTGGACAGTTCAGGTTAGGAAGGTTTGGCAGGGTCGAAATACTCTATAACGGAGGATAGAAAGGATCTTGCCATGAAGAACCAGGGAGGTTTCACTACAGTCGGGGTAAATTCAACAACGAACCCATCAAGGAAGCGGCTCTTAAAGACAGGGTAGAGAAACTGGAGCGGCTGGTAGGCAGGCTAACGCTGGAAAATGAGTTTCTAAAAAGGGGGTTGCAGAACAGTCTCAGCCAGTCTCAAAGAAACGGCAGGTCATCACAGGGTGGAGATGCTTCCTCAGCAGTATACG
>Ga0210003_1003400_pt1 | contig 12944 bp, 9 predicted proteins | sample LantaG_FD_182804 | JGI IMG/M metagenome (GOLD analysis project Ga0210003, IMG submission 182804) | Deep subsurface microbial communities from Baltic Sea to uncover new lineages of life (NeLLi) - Landsort_02402 metaG (SPAdes) (version 2) | ecosystem: Environmental > Aquatic > Marine > Oceanic >... | reverse complement strand
AGAATCGCTCATACTATTTAAATTAGCAATGAATTTTTTCGAAAATTCTTTATTATTTGATTTGTCAAGAATAGTATAAACATCTTTTATTATTTTAATTACTTGTTCTTTGTTTTTTGATTTTGAAATAAGACCAGCTACTGCTTTAGAAATCAAACCACAATATAATTCATACATTTGTCCCATATTCATTCTACTTAGAACTCCCAAAGGATTAAAAATAATATCAATACTTTCACCCCAAGGTGTTCTTGGCATTAATTCTTCTTTTTCTATTAATGAAATAATGCCTTTATTACCATGTCTATTACATAGTTTATCCCCAAGACCAACAGAAAGTTCTTGTTCAACTTTAAATATAATTAGAACTCCTTTTATTGTTTCTCCTCGTCTTGTGAATTTCTCTTTACTTGGTTTTCCATATTTCTTATCAGTTCTTATAATCAAATCTTTTAATATAGGAAAATTTGAAGGATCAACATTACAGAAAACATCAATATCAACTACTTTACCACCAGGACTCTTTTTGATAAATTGCCCATCATGAGTTTCGGTTGTATCATCATCATCTTCTTCATAACCAAATATTTCATCAATATCGCCCATTGTTTTTCTAATTAATGGATCACCTTTTTTAGTATTGCTACCAAGGTTAACTATATATAAAACTGTATCTTTTGAATCGACTAATACTTCTTCTTCAATTCCATGTAATGATGTTAATAAATTATTTTTAACTAATTTATCACTAATAACAACTCCATCTTCAAAATTATAACCTTTATAAGGAAGATATGCAGCAAGTAAATTTCTACCAAGAGAAATTGTTCCTTGTGATATTGAACTTCCTTCTGCTATAATTTCTCCCTCTTTGACAGATTGATTTTGTGTAACAGTAGGAATAAATGTACTTAATGTATTTTTTCCTGAACCTGATTTTAAATGAACAGGAAGCATACTTACTCTTTGAGTTCCCTTTTCTTTACATTGTAATGTTATATAATCGCTTGTTATACTTTTAATTTTACCTGCGCAAGGTGCTCGTTTTATAAAGCTATCTGAAAGAACATTTGTTAAAATTGATTCATATCCAGATTGAACCATAGGTGGTTCAGGATCTTTTAATGGAAGCATCTGTTTTACTTGATTGACTGCCATTAATACTCTATTCCCATCATTGTTTGTAATAAAAGGAGTGAGAACAGAACTTGTTGATAATATTCCTGATTTTTCTTTATTGTTAATTGGTTTCTCTCCAAACAATCCTCTTGCTGTTGTAAGGTATGCATCGACTGTTAATTGTTGAGTGATACCAACATTGCCACCCTCGGCTGTATCTAATGGATCAATATTGCCAAAGTATGAAGGATGAACATTTCTAGCATCTAATTGTACAGCACTTTTATCTGCAATACCACCAACAGTTTTTCCAACAGGAGATATTTTTGTAATTGTTGCCATTTCTTCTGCTGGGTTTGCATATTCCATATCTTGTACAATTTCTAATCTATTAAATTGGCTAATAATTTTACCTTCCGGTAATTGAAATGTTGCATCAGTATTTCCAGCCATAACCTGTTCTTTGTATTCAGTATATTGTGCTAAAATCAATTTTTGTGCTAGATGAACAAGTATTTCTGAATTTCTAATTCGTTGATTTGAAATATCATTTCTATCCTGAACAAAACCATCGACTGCTTTTTGTGCCATATATTGCATAATAAATGGAAGATCGCTGGGCAATTGTTTATTCATTAAAATTTGTTTAGCTATTGGATCAACAATATTTTCAACATTTAATCCAATATGATAAGGAGCATTAATACGCCCAGTTATTTTAATAATTAATTCCGTAAAGTATTCTTTTGTGCCAAACTCTTTCGTTGTTTCATAATTCATTACTTTAGCTTGAAGGAATGATTCAGCTAATTCTTTTTTAAGCTCAGTATCTAATCCTTCAAAGACTATATATGAAGAAGGAATTTTTGAAAATACTTCATCTTTTTCAGGTTTAGAATCAACAATTTTATGTTTTATACCATATTGTTTTAATGTCTTTTCAAAACCAAAAGCAAATGATAGAAGTATTATTAAAGGCATACGAAATGATCCCATATATATTTCTAGAAATGATGCTCGTCTCATCTTTTTACTATAGATATGAAAGACAGAATATGAACTTTCAAATTTAGATTGATATGGTTTCGGAAAACTAATAGGATTTAATACAATTTGATTAATTAAACATTTTTTTCTTCCATTAACTCTAAACACACCAGTATTTGGATCGATTTTAGGAATCGCTATTTTTACATTTTGTTTTTTACCAAAACTATCAGTTAATGTTACAAGAATATGAGCAATGTCTGATTTATCAATTTCACCCGCTCGTGGAGGTGCATCAACAATTTTTATATTATCAAATTTAAGAGGTATTTCCTTTCCTTCAAGAATTTTAAATGCATTGACCATATCATTTTTCAAATTCGTTTCAAAGTCAATTCGTCTTTTTGAAAATATGTGCTCCGGAGATTTACCATCAATTAATTTTGGAACATTAAAACTTTGAACAAATAATGATGTACTTAAATCTTTTGTTGGAGATTTATCTAAAAATTGATCAGAATATTGTTTGGATACAGCAGAAACCGCCAGTTTTAAATTCTTTTTTGGAACAGCTTTGGCAAGACGTTTAGCTTTTTCTGTATCACCACTTGCTTGATTTAAAACAGATGCAACAGTTATTCTATTAATATCATTTTTATTAGCTTCACCATTTGTTACTCTATCTAAAGATTCCTTATCTTTGCTTAAAAATGATTTTATTGCATTGCCAATTTTAGCAGTTGTGCCGGTTGGTAAATCTGGCGATACTTTATTCATGACCTGATTAGTAGCTTGTTTAACCTGTTCATCTTCCTCATCTTCTGAGTCAACAATTTTTACACGTTTTACAAACTGCAGTACTCTTGGAAATTGATAATCCTTACCTTTGATTAATAATCTATGATTAGCATCTTCAACTCCAATTGTAGTTAAAAGCATATCATCAAAATAAATTTCGCCTGCTTTTAATTGTCTCAATAAAGGAAACACTTTTCTATCAGTAAATGATCTTATATCTTTTGTATAATCAACTCCATACATCAAAATCTTTTTATAGTTATTTGGAAATGAATTAAATGTTTTATACAATATACTTTGAACCAGAAAACCAGCTCTTTGTCTATATGTATTGGGATGATATGCTTCTTCAATTGCATCTAAATATAAACTTAAATCAAAGAATATATTTTTATCTTTTGGGAATGCCATATTAACAGCAAATGGTAATAATCCTATTGATTTATATAGTTCTCTTGTTTGTGGTGTAAGTCGTGTAACTGGCACCCTAGTTTTTGGTACCACAACATGTCTCACATCTACTTTTTTAATTCCAAGTTTAGAATAATCTCTAATCAAACTTGAATTTTCAGAAAAATATACAATTAAATAAGGAGTCTTAACTTGTTGTTTAAAACGAATTCCTTTTACAAGTCTTGTATATTGAGGTATAAGATCAAATTGGATCATATTTTATTTTCCCTTTTTCTTTTTAGCTTGCATTTGTGTTATCATTGATGATGATGCTTGTATTCTATCTTTGTATTTTTCGTATCGATCTTGCCATTTTTCATATTCTTTATTAAACTGTTTTAAAGCTTTTTCTCTTTTTTTAGGATCTTTTATATCTTTTAATTTTCCTTTTCTTGAGTTCATCACACTAAGAACATGTTTAGATGCGTTCATATTACAAATTGAATTACATTTAATTGCATTTTGTACTGTCATGCCATCACATCTTTGGGAACATTTATCAGTCATTTGTCTATAAATACCATATAAACCAAGAGTAAAAACTGTTGCCACGGCTGCTCCAACTTTAGCCCCAGCACCTACTAAAGATCTATGTTTAGAATACCATTTTTCTCCCGGCGGTCTATAATGTTGTGCTTCACATATCATATGAAGTTCATCTAGTGTTATGATTTCATCTCTTTCCTTAACTATTTGTAATTGTTCCTCAATTATATCTTGAAACGACATTATCTTTTCCTCCGTGGTTTTATCAACTCGCCTGTAACTACTCTTTCTAATATTGATGGTTCAGAATCATGAGACGTAGTTAAACCTGTATCAATAGCTTTACCAACATTTTCAAACGCTAATCCTTGTATGAAACTAGTATTAAAAACATCTGTCTTTATATTTGCCATAACAGGATCCCATGGTCTTCCCAATCTAGCAGGTTTAGAATGATCCTTTTTATCTCTTAAAACTTGTGATGCCATTATTTCTAAATGAACTAAATCTAAATCAGATATTTTTCCACCATATATCTTAAATATTTTTTTGATAAGATGTGCTGGGTCTTTATACATCTCTCGACCGCCCAAAAGACGTTTTACATAATTAACCTGTTCCTTAATCTCAACAGTTGTAAATGGGATATTTAAAATTACATCTTCCTTCAAATAATTTAAAATAATTCTTTCATTTTCTGTTATCATATTCGGAGTTTGAATTTCAACAGGATAATCTAACATTATATTAAAGACTATATCGCTAAATTCAATTTTACATATAAGACTCTTAACCCATATAATTGCATCTTGTTCTTTCACTTGTATTGAATCTGACATATGATAATCACTCAGTTCAATTGTTACTCTACATGGTTTCGCTGCAATCAATTTAGTATCTGATTGCTGTAAATATTGAGTTATTTTTGCCATTTATTTTTTCCTATTCATTAAACATGGTGACTTTTTTATTATACTTAAAAACCTTTTATCATCTTGCCATATTAAATCTTTAGCAGGAACATCTGCATAATATTGATATGCGCCTGCGGTATTATATTTTAAATGTTTGTTATATACTTTAGCTAACATATAAGTAACTTCCTTTGGCATTCCTGCCCCTCCAAACCCTGCTCGTTTGCCAGTATATACATTACCAAACCAAATGGTAGGTTTTCTATCTAAACTAAGATCTCCTTCTGCTTTAGTTCTTTTCTTATGCATTCTTAATAATAGACCACCTTTTTTTATTGAAGATACATAAGCTGGTCTTGTTCCGTGAAGCAGATATACATAACCTTTTGTTTCTCTTAATTGTACGCATTCTTTGTTTTCTATTTCTATCATCAATGCTTTTAAACCAATATCTTTAAGAATATCTATTACCCTTTTTATTGCTGATTCTTCAAGATAGTTTAAATATTTATCTACAATCATGTTATCTCTCCAAGTTAGCTAATGGATCATTGTCTATTATTTCTTGTAACACATCATGTTGTGCTAATGTTGCAGCACCACCTGTATGGAATGTTTGCATAATAAGCTGAGTTCCACGCTCACCAATTGAAGAACCAGCTAATACACCAACATAAGGAGTTTTTATTTTTTTAATTAAATCACCATAACAAGTATGACATATTTTAGGAGACTCACAATATATAGGAGTTCTTAATTGAATAGACTGGCCTACTTTAAAATCTTTAGCATCGAATTTTTCTAATTTTCCATTGACAATTATATATCTTCCCGTTAATCGAGTCATCATATCTTTATCAAGTCGTATATCAATTGTTCTTTTTGTTTTACAATCTTTAAGGACAGGATCAACTTCTACTGAGTTTAAAAGATAAACTAATTGTCTTGTAAAGTAACCCGTATCAGCAGTATTTAATGCTCTATCTGCCATACCTTTTCTAGAACCAGAAGAAGCTTCAAAAAATTCTTCTGTTGATAACCCATCTGTAAAAGAACCAGATATTGGGTCAAGAACATTTCCTTTTGGATCTGCAATAACACCTTTTGCAATCATTATTTGTTTTGGTTGATCCCATCCCTTTGAAGATCCTGAATCAACTAAATCATATAATGTTGTTCCCTCCAAAGTTTTCTTCATTATTGCTTCACCTTCATCTAGAAGTTTAAATGCTTCATCTGGAGTAGCTGTCTTTAATCTTTCTTTAATACGACCAATACTATCAGGCATTTCAAACATATCAAGACTTAAACTTGGAGCCATAATGGTTGCAAATTTAAATGATATTTTTTCAATTTTTGAAAATATTTTAATTGTAATTTCATCACCATATTTTTCTAATATTTCTGGTATTAAATTGTTTATAATCTTTTTATTAACAACATCATTTATAAATCTAAAATCTTTTGGAAAAGCATTATTAAATATAGCTTTTCCCATTGTAGTTGTGTTTCCTCTAAATTTAACAGCTATATATGGATCGGTAGCTTTTTCCAAATCCTCTGCTGTTATAGAGATTGGAGAATTATTCAAAGGAACATTCTTGGTCATCATATACAAACCAACTATCATTTCTTTTGATATACTAATATTGACACTTTTTGTATTTTTACTACCTGACATTCGCATCATTTTTTCTCTAACTTCAGCTTGTGCTTCATCTGTTATCGGGTGATATAATGCCATTTGATCTCCATCAAAATCAGCGTTAAATCCTCCTACTTGAAGTGTACAAATTTCAATAGTATTACGATTACTCAATGTTGGATAAAAAGCTCTAAGTGATCCATCGTGTAATGCTGGATCTCGTTTAGCAATAACAACTCTTCCTTTCATAACCATTTCAGTTGCATCAAATATTAACTGATATAATTTTTTAGGAATTTCATCATTAGCTTTTATTGCTATAAAAATTCGTTGTAAAGAATCAACCGTTAATTCTGATTCTATATAACTTTGAACTTCTTTTTCTAATTCTTCTTTGAATGGATATTTTTTAGAAAAAAGAAGATAATGTAGTAGAAATGGTTGAAATAACATAACCGCCATTCTCAAAGGAACACCTATTTGATTTACATCTAATTGTGGACCAGGTGTAATAACAGCACGACCTGAATAGTCAATACGCTTTCCTAACATATTACCCCTAATCAATCCTTGCTTTTTTGAGATTTTAGTCTTAACAAAAGTATCATGATTATTAACTGATATTTGAAGTCCCCAATTCAATAGATCAAAAAATTGACCACTTGATCCCGCGCTTTTTATTTGAAATGATTTTCTTAGTATATTAATATAAACCGTATTTAATTCATCTAAAGTTTGTTGACCTGCTTCATCTTCAAAATATGGTCTTACATCAGGTGGTAAAACTGGAATTTTATCTATAAAAAGAGTTCCTGCTTTATAACTTTGTTCAAGCCCCTTTATAAACTCTTCTCTTTGTGTACTACCACCTCTCCATTTTATTTTTGGAAATTCTTTAATAAATGCTGCAATACCTGCTACTCCGTCTTCATCTTCAACAATACTTCCATCTCCTGCTATACTAAAGCTTTTTTCTGTTGAAAACCATAATTCAAGTTTTCTTTCAAGTCTTATAATATGGCGAAATAAAGTTGGATGTATAATTTGTGTTGAAAGATTAATATAAGAAAACTGTTTAGATCTATCCAATGAACCTTCCGCACCAAAAATTTCCTCGCTGAATAATCCATTATCATTAAACTCACCACTTCGAGTTTTGATCTCTGTAGTTGTGACAGGAGCAAGTCCTTTCGCAAATTGATTTACATCTAAAATTTTTATAACAGACATTTAGAATCCTTTACTTATAAATATATTTTATTAATTTTTACAACTTTTATTTGCTAATTTTCCAGTTGAACAATCTCCGTTATGTCCGTACTTATAGTGACATTTTTCACAACAACTCCAAGCAAAATCAGGGTCAAGACTAAAAAATGGTTCTAGTTTTTGTGGTTTTTCATGATGAACATGTTCTGCTTTTTCTCCACAATATTGACATTCATAATTATCTCTTTTTAAAACAAATTGCCTAAATTGTTTATATTCTTCTTGCGTATATGGGATTTCATTATTTTGATGTGGATCAGTTCTTAATCTATATAAAGGACACTCATATTTACATTCATTAGAACAATAAAAATTTGATTCACCGAAACCATTTGGCGAATATATTACTAAAATTCTATGAAGTAATTGTAAAGTAGATAAAATAAACCAACCGTTCTTTTCTTTAGAATTTTCACAATTATGATTTTTGCAATGCCCCAATATATTTTTATTTTTATCTTCTTTTAGTTCTTCTATTTTAATTAATAAAGGATATTTTTTTCTATAATAAGTTAATGTCGTTCTTCTTCCTTTATTTTTTAAAGCTATTTTCTTTTTTGTTTCTTTAGTATGTTTTATACCTTTTCTTGGAGGTTTTTGTAAATGTCGAGCTTTTCTTATTTTATTTTTTGTTTCATTTGAATATATTCCGGTCTTTCCTTTGTTCCATGGAATTTTACCTATATGTGATTCGCTCATTTTTTTTCTAGTTTCTTGACTAGGATTCTTACTTATTATGCTAATATGTTCTCTTTTTTTGGGGCATTTGTTTGCATTATCAAAGCAACACCATTTACCATTTTTAAATTGATGAGTTGCTTCTTTCCCACAACCATAATCACATAATTTCATTAGAATCCTTTATAAACATCGAGATGTTTTTTTATTCTATTCATCATTCTTGTAACATTTGCCTTCCGACCCGCAGCTTCTGGCGGTTTTGGCACAGGTTTAGAGTAAACATTATATAAACGATCTAATTTAGCTAATACCACAGTTAGATCATTGCTATCATACTCTCCAGATTTATCATTCATAATCCTTTGTAAGACTTGTCTAGCAATATCAATAACTTTAGGATCTTTATGTCCATGCCTATTACATATTGGCAATAGAGTTGATATATCTCGTCCTATTCCTTTTATTTTGATGAAACATGATGGATTCTTTCCATATAAACGATCTCGAAGATCTTTGCTATATAAATATTCAAGATCATCTTTGGGGTCTGGCATTAGATAACCATCTACTTTTCTAATTAATTCTTCAAGATACATGAAGTCTTTTTCTGGTATAGACATTATAATTCCTCCGACGTTAAGCGTGTCGTAATTTATATTTTGTTCTAAAAAAGAAACCAAAAAAAGATGGAGCGGGAGGATTAAAACATACCCTAACAAATCCGGAATTAGTTAGAGTATATTCCTCCCGCATATCTTTTTTAGAAATCAGAATTCATTCTTTGTGTTAATTCCTCAATCTTTTTGGTAAGCTGACCTGAAAAATATAAAGTATAAAATCTAATCATATCAGCTTCAACTTTTCCTAAAGGTATACCTGGTAATTTTTGTCCAGTTATCAAATGACTGAAATTAATTCTTGATACTCTTCCAATAAAATGACATAGTATTTTATGTGGTAATTTTTTAGTATTAAACCCATAGAAGTTTTTGTATTTGTTTTGTATATTTATATAGTCATGTATCGACTTTATTTTATAAGTTGTATTGATTGATGGACTGCTTAATGGGTAGTAATCAAGAAGACTAAATAAATTTTTATATTCTCCAATGAAAACTTTCTGAAGTAAGTTATTTAAATAATAGGATAATATTATTGCATGTTCACCTGATATTGTTTTAAAATGAACATATGTTATCCTTGTCATTTTTGAAAGTATCGGAAAGACTAAACATTCACATAATGGAGAAATATAATTTATTGTAGAAAGACGATTATGAAAATTAATTATATATTGATCTGTATCATCTTTTTCCATTCTTGCTGAATTATCTTGTTCTAATTGATCGTAAATCTTTTCAAACGCAATTCCTTTTAATCTACCAAGAGTATCATTATAACTATAAGTTACAAGATTGTTTACATTGATCCCATGAATATCCTCTGTCGATATTTCATCGTCATAAACAATTGACCCCTTATAAACAGAACGAAGGAACCATTTAACTGATTCATCAACAACTCCAACAAAATATGTGATTGGATTTTTATCTTCTTCACATAAGATAATGATATTGTTCATAATAAAATTGAATATTTCAATAATATGAATACCAATATCTTTGCATTGAATTGTTTTAATATATTCCCACATGAATTTATCTGTGAGTTTGTATCTAAAAGTTTTTGTTTTTATAACATCGAAAATTTTAGACACAATATCAGTTGTAATAACATCTGCCGCAAATTTATTATAAATTGTTCGATGTAATTTTTTTCCTAATGAAAACTTTTCACTATTTGAGATTATTGAATAAAGTTTCAAATAGCATGAAAGGCGAATAATTTTATCAATTTCTGGACCGTAAAACAAAATAGAATTCTTTTTTGCTTTCGTTTCATCAACAAATTGATCGTAATCAATTCCTTTCTCGTCAAGATAAGTATCAACATAATGTTTAATCACATCAACATTTTCTGATACTGTCGCTGCTCTTTTGGTTTCATTCATACAATTTTTAAAGAAACCGATAAACCATTCGCTGAAGTCTTCCCCATGAAATTCAGCGAGTCTCATTATAAAGTCAGTAACAATATGATATTTGTTAGTGACTGAGGAAGCAGAGAGTAAAAGTTGGTATGATTCATCTTCGTTTACAATAATATGCCATTCTTTTGGACCAGTCTGTTCGAGTTTAAACAAAGATTTCCTCCTTGGTGTTTTTAGATGATTCCTTTTTTATAATTTTTAAGAATCTCCGTAAATTTATCTTTTGGAATTACTGATGTATCTGATTTAGTTACTACATAAGAAGCACAACGATTAGCAATATAAGCAGAATCAAGAGGGTTCCATCCCATCGAAAGACAAGTTGCCATAACAGCGATGACTGTATCTCCTGCGCCAGACACATTATATACTTCCACCTCATCTGCAATGATGTCCCAATGTTCTGTGTTGTCATAAAGCGTCATTCCCCTTTTACCTTTTGTTTCTAAAACATATTCAGCTCCATTTGAAAGTAATTTGGTGTGACTTCCTATTTCAAAACACTCTTTTTCATTTGGTGTAATGATATATGGTTTTCCATAAAAATGACTATTTTTAGGTTTTGGATCTACAATAAATCTTGTAGACTTGGTGTTAAAATACTGCATCAACTTTTCTGTTATAACACCTTTAGCATAATCAGAAATAACAATAATATCAAATTCATCTGGACTATAATCAGTTTCAAGAGCATTGATTAATTCAGTATGATCAATATCGCTCACGACTTCACGGTCGACTCGAATCATTTGAATTTTTCGTTCGCTTGCAATAATTCTTTCTTTAGTTATTGTTTTCTCACAATTTCCAACTAATAATGGCGCAACATTAAGTTCTAATAATTTTTCAAGAACTTTTTGACCATTATAATCATTGGAAATTGATGATAAGCAAGCAACTTTTGGTCCTAACTCTCTTATATTTCTGACTACATTACCACAGCCTCCAAGTGTACAATATTCATCATAAACATGTACAATTGGGACTGGCGCTTCTGGTGATATACGTTCGACCTCGCCCATAACATATTTATCAAGCATAATATCACCAACTACAAGAATATTAATATCTTCTAATGATTTCACCTAAATAGTCCTTTCCGCATTTTATTTTTAATCTCTGCGAGTTTCTTTTTGTCGCCTTTTAATTTGGCGTAACCTGTATAAATAATAGCTAAGGTGAGATTATATAGGCTCTTCCCTAACCATGGAACTGATAAACCAAGCGCAAAACCAGTACCAAATAATGTTATTAACATCAATCCTTCTGGACTTGTAAATAAGTCAGCAATACTAAATGTACCGTGAAGAGCAGCTACTGTATCGGAGAAATTAAAATCATAATCTAAATCTCCAATGAAGGTCATATTTAACCATATATACAATAATAATCCTGCAATTACAATACCCGTTATTCTTTTTAATATAGGATATTTATTAAGGACTTCATCTACTTTAATTGCGCCCGCTCTTATTTTTTGAAATGTTTTTGTTCGTGCCATCTCTTTAAATACTTCAAGTAACCCACCTTTTAAAGCATTTGTAAATGCTCCAATCGCTCTGAAAACCAATTTAAAGTTAAAACCGAATGCTTTTAACATATCATATACATTTCTGTTTTTAAAGGCGCTTATCAAGTCATTAAGGTTCATCATGAAGTCTTTTCCGACCTTTTGAATGTTGTATCTTAGATCATTAAAAACCCTTACAAGACCTCCAGCAATATTCATTTTTCTAATATTACCGAAAACATTTTCATCTAAATAGTTATTAAAATATGATTCAGTTAATGTTTGATTAAATGATAAATCAAGAGCACCACAATACATTTCATATGTAACTGCCTGAGTTTCTTCAAAAGTGATATTCTCAAGATATCGTAAGTAATATTGAACAATTGGGGTTGACATATATATTTATCCTCTACTCAAAAAAAATAATTATTACGAATACCTCATTTTTAATTTGTTCTAATTAGTCAAAAAATCAACTTCAAAAAAAAGTATACACGCAAAGATATCATTACAGTAATTTATATATATAGATTTAACTTTATAAAAAAGGATTTATTTTACGACAAATCTGCGAATCATGTAGTTTTCCCAATAGATTCTATTGAAGTTTGTTTTAGAGTGACATGAACGACATAGGGTGATAAGATTATTTTCATCACAATTTTCTTTATTATAATTTATATGATGAATACATAATAGTAAGGAATTATTACATTGTTTGCATTTATACCCATCTCTTTTTTTAATCTTTTCTTTCAATTTTTTAGAAAATGAAAATGAATATGGTTCTTTTGAAATACCTCCTCTCCAGTTAGGATTTTTATCTTCAAATCTTGCAATTTTTTCTTTTGTTTCTTTAGTGTGATGTTTACCATAAAAAGGATTATTTTTTCCCATATGATTTTCACTGATTATTTTTTTAGTTTTTTCTGTATGTTTTTTACGAGGTATTCCTTTTTGTGATTTTGAAATTTTCTGTTTATGTTCTTTTGTTTTAGGAAAACCTTTTAAACTATTAGATATTTTTTG
>Ga0210003_1003399_pt1 | contig 12947 bp, 11 predicted proteins | sample LantaG_FD_182804 | JGI IMG/M metagenome (GOLD analysis project Ga0210003, IMG submission 182804) | Deep subsurface microbial communities from Baltic Sea to uncover new lineages of life (NeLLi) - Landsort_02402 metaG (SPAdes) (version 2) | ecosystem: Environmental > Aquatic > Marine > Oceanic >... | reverse complement strand
CCTGCCACCCCCGAGAAGTGATCTCGGTTACGGAGTTCTAAGCCATGCCTCAATCACTAGCTGTCGAATACTCGAACAAGGGTGGGAACACCCAGGTCCAGGTCTACCGAAACAACAACGGGACCTTGATCGCGGTCGGCAACCCCTACACTCCAGCCTCACTCCCTGCGGACGCTCAAGGGTCTGCGAAACACAATCTGGCCGTGCAGTTCGGGGAGTACTTCTACTGCTCGGCGGGGAACGAGATCCGGCGCTACAACCCGTCCACCTCGAACTGGGACGTAGAGGTCTTGGCCTATGCGACCGCGTCCATCAACTCGTCGTCCCTTCTCGTAGGCACTGGTCCTACGGGGACTCCTCGACTTGCCATCGTCTACAGGTTCGGCGCGACGGTCGCCGTGAGGACACTCGACATTCCGGGAGGTACCTGGTCGGCTGCGATCAACACGGGACTGTTAGCCGGTGGGCTCTCCTGGCCGCATGGTGGGCAAATGGTGTTCAACAACGAATACCTTATCAACGACGGGAACCAGGCCATTTCTTGGAACTTCGACGGGAGTGGTTCCACCCGACAAACTGTAGGGGTGACCCCGATCCCGGTCGTCTACTCATTCACCCGAGTAGGGACTCGCCTCTTCGCGATCAACTGGACCTCCTCAACCGCGCTGATCTACGTGACCCTGTGGGAGCGAGTCGGCGGAACCTGGGTCAGCATCCTCGACGGCTCGATCAATCAGGTAGCCGCAAGGTGGGGGGCAAATGGGGGCCAGTCTCCTACGGGGACTATGGTCTACGACAAGGCGTCTGATTCACTCGTCGTCATGCACTGGCTCCAGGCCAACACTGCGGCAGTATTTGAGCCCGGCACAGGACTCAAGAACGGTAACCCAGGAGGCAGCGGCCTTCACGCGGTCAGGATCCCAATATCCGGGATCGGAAAGATCGGAGTTCAGATCGGACCAGACGCAGTGGGTACCGGGTTCGCTTTCACCGCCACGACGATCACCCGAAACGACGGTGGGTCGTGGATCACAGATGGATTCGAGGTGGCGAGCGGGAGCTTTATCCGAGTCGCCGGAGCAGAGGACGCCGGGAACGTTGGATCCTGGGGACCAGTCACTGGAGCAACTGCCAACGTCCTGACGATCGCGTCTGCCTCGTTCGTAACCAACGCAGACGACACCACGGCCAACTTCTTCCTCAAGGAGCAAAACCTCACGGGCCTGATCGCCCCTGGCGCGATTGCGGCTCCCGGTGCCCCGGACCCGCTTTCCGACCTGCGCTCAGCTTGGGAGGTGGACACCGAGACGGATCCCTTCAACCCGCTCTCCTACTTGTGGATATCCGTCAATAACGGGGCGTGGGCTCGCTATCAGTTCAACGGAATTTCGACCCCCATGACGGTCCTCGGGACGGGGGGTGACAGAGGAATCGCGCTCTCACACAACCCACAGGGCGGCGGCGAATACTTCTACGGTGGCTCCACCACGATCGCTCCCGCTTATCACGTTGAAGAGGCAGCGGCCCCTGTCCCACTCAATAACGCGAGTCGGATCTTCCTGCGGGGCAAGATCATCGACGAGACCGGAGGGGCACCAACCCCGACCGACGAGCAGGTCGGCATCTACTTCAACAAGCTCAAGGGACCGACCGCTGACGTGCTCGGGACGATTCTCAACGTCGCGAAGGTCTCGGGGCCGGGGAACGCTCCGACCCTCAACGCGAACAAGATCACCATGACGTTCGACAACGTGTCGATCTACAGCGTCGAGTGGCAGGCAGTCACGGACGGGCTCGTCGACCAAGAGCAACACCTCATGATGCCGCGCGCCGAGGTCTAGTCTGTGGCCGTTTCGGGACCAGTAGTCGAGAGATCGCTCGCCCTCCTGCCCTCCAGCGTGTCTGGTCCGGTGGCGGCGAGGAACTTGGCTACTGTCCCGAGCGAGTTTGCTGGTCCCGTTGTCGAGCGGCAGCTCGCAGTCTTCCCCGGCGAGTGGTCAGGGCCCGTCGTCGAGAGGCTGGTTACGTTCTTCACCCCTGCGTTCCCGGCGGGGCCCGTTGTTGAGCGGCTGTTCGAGCCTGCACCACCGCCCACCCCATCGGGTCCGGTGGCCGAGAGGTCTTTGGCGCTTCTGCCAGGGGCCGTCTCGGGCCCGGTTGCTGAGCGGCTCCTGTCGACGGTGCAGGCTCCCCCGGCATCACCGTCGACAGGAGCTGCCCCGGGCATCTTGGTCGTCCCGCCGACTCAGCCGCCCGACATCACAGGCATCTCGCCGATCCTGACCAACGAGGGTCTGACGATTCCCCAGCGCCGAGCTCAGCTCGCCAAGGAGAACGAGTTCAAGAACCTCCGGGTGTCGGCTCGGATCGCGACCCAGAGGTACACGGGCCCGGCCTACCCATTCGGGCCGTCCGTCAACGGAACGCTCGGCCCCAAGGATGACTTCTCGGTCGTCGTCACCTCGATGATCAACATCTTGACGACGCCCCGAGGATCGGTTGTGTATGACCCCGAGATCGGGTCCGATGTCCCCCTCCTCATCTTCGAGGTGCTCGATGAGATCACGCTGAACCTGATCCGCTACTACACCCGCAAGGACCTGACCGAGCAGGAGCCGCGAATGACGGTGCGCCAGGTGTTTGCTCAAGTCGATCCCGCAGACCCGAACCGGGTCCATGTGAACGTGGGCTTCTCCCTCGTCGGCGACCCTGACGGCTCCATCTACGGGATCCCCGTGGTCTTCACCCAAGAGACGGTCGGAGGCATCTGATGGCAGGCCAGTCCCCCCTCATCAACCTGACCGCGCGAGTCTTCGCAACGCTCCGCGAGGAGGCGTTCGACCTCCTCCGCCGCCGGGTGCTCGAGCCGGCCTACGGCGACTACATCGCCACCGGCGTGGTCCCGGCCTCGATCGACGTCCTGAGCTACTACCAGGAGCAGAACGCCTTCTACGCGGACCGCCGTCGCCGAAACAGCTACCTCTTCCTGGCCGACTCGCGAGAGAGCGTCGTCGTTCTTGCGCGAGCTCAGGGCTACCGAGCTCGGCCAGCGACCTCGGCCAGTGTTGCCGTGCTTGGCTCCCCGAGCCCGCCCCAGGTCGCGCCGGTCACCATCCGGAAGGGGACCCGCATCAGCGTCGGCGACCTCACGTTCGAGGCCGCCGCCGACTTTGTGATCCCGGCCAACGCCACCATCTGGCCCGACGGCACGACCGACGACCTCATCGTCTTCTCCGAGGGGGCCACGCGCGTCGAGCCCTTCACCAGCGATGGGTCGGCGAACCAGATCTTCCAGCTCGGCGCGCCCAACACGATTGAGGGCTCGGTGTCTGTCTCGATCCTCGGCGAGCCGTGGGAAGAGGTCGAGAACATCACCTTCGTGGAGTCCGATACTCGAGGCCGGAACACCTACGTGGCCGATGGGACCGACTTCCAGCAGATCCAGCTCAGCCTCTTCAACGCCAACATCCGCATCGACGACGAGGACGCGATCCTCCTGCTGGTGACGCCAGCCGGGCAGACGTCTGCGCAAGCTCAGACCTGGCAGCAAGTCGACGCCTTCACGGGAGCGGCCCGGGAGTTCACGGCGTCGCAGGATGCTAACGGGGTGACCATTATCCGCTTCGGTGAAGCCTCCGCGGGCAGCGCCCCCCTCGTTGGTGACACCGCGGACGTGCTCTACCTGATCAGCGGGGCTCAGAAGCGGTATCAGCTCTCCTACGACGAGTTCGACCGAGCCATCATCCTCTTCGGTGACGGTGTCAACGGCCTGATCCCGCAAGACGGGGCCATCGTGGAGGTCACCTCTCGGGTCGGAGGGGGCTTCAGGGGCAACGTCCCGGCCAGCACGATCGACCAGGTCATCCAGGGCTTCTTGCCGACCGGAGCCCGCACAGCCGTTCGCATTCGCAACTCGGAGGCGGCTCGAGGCGGCGAGGAGCCCGAGGGGATCGAGCGGATCCGCTACTTCGCGCCCAGGTTCGCGAAGGCCAACCGCCGAGCTGTGACCCGGGAGGACTGGACGGCGCTCGCCGCGACCTACCGCGATGCCATGTTCGGCGCGCCCAGCAACGCCAACGCCTACCTGAAGCAGAGGGTCCCCGAGCTCAACACCGTCGTGGTCGCGGTCTGGGGGCGCGACAACTTCGGCCGCGTCTCGACGGCCTCCACGGCGCTCAAGGCCGGGATTCTCCAGTTTCTGAACAGCCGTCGGACCATCACCACGGTTGCCGAGATCATCAACGGCCAGGTGGTCGTGATCGACATGCAGCTAGGCGTGGTCCTCGACGTGGGGCGGAGCCGCGAGACGGTCTTTGAAGCCGTGCGCGCGGCCATCTCAGGCTTCTTTGCCTCGGCCTTCGTCCTGCCGGGCCTAGACCTGTCAATCAGCAGGCTCTACGACGCCATTCAGGGCGTGGATGGTGTTCGCCAGGCGATCATCGAGAACCTCATTGGAGCGACGCAGCTCGGCCTTGAGCTCGGCATCGGCGACGGTGTCACGGCGGAGTTCTCCGGGGACTTCGTGCTCAGGGACGGGACCTCCATTGTGAACGGCTCGCTGGCGGTGACCGACACCCAGCAGCAGGTGATCGACGATGGGAGCGGGTCCTTCCTAGGCGACGTGGATGTCGGCGGGACGAACACGGTCACCTACGGCGACGGGCGGTTCACGGTCACTTTCGCTTCGCCCCCCATCGTCGGCCTCGCGATCACGGCCGAGGCCAAGGCGGAGATATTCGCCCCGCAGCTCGAGGACCTAGGCGTGTCCGACGGCACGATCCAGACCGTCAACAGCGCCACGGACTACTTCCCGATTCTCCAGCGCGCACCCCGCGGAGCTTGGGCCCCCCAGCAGAGCCTGATCGTGGACGACTTCCGGGTCGGGGTCACGAACCGCTTCCGCGGCCGGCTTCCGCAGGGAATCACGCCGAGCAGCATCGTCATCGGCGACAACGTCCCGCTCGCGCCGATCCTCGTGGGCGGAGATGACGGTGCTGGGGGCATCACGGGCGCGGGCATCCTGTCGGGGTCGGTGAGTTACGCGACGGGGGACATCGACTTCGAGTTCACCGGCCCCCCGACGCTTCCCGTGCGGATTAACTGGAGCACGAACCGGGTCAACACCTTCCTCCCGGCCGAGTATCTCCCCCTGACTCCTGGGCGTGTTTGGTGGTGGGGCGGCTACCGCGGGCCCACGGCGGCCCAGCCCGGCGGCGCTGACATCAACGTCTTCGACGACGGAAACGGCAACATGGTCGGGGACGCCCTGGTCGGCGGCACGATCAGCTATGAGACGGGCGAGGTCGACTTCGAGTGGAACGCCGTCGTGCCGCCCGGAGCGCCCGCGGGGCCCTTCTATGGGCGGCTCCTGGCGGCTCCTGACGGCGCGCTCACGAAGTTCACCTACGAGGTCCGCACGCTCCCGGGCGGGGCCGGCGCACTCGTGGACCTGCGCGAGACGTTCAACGACGGCGAAGGGCGCACGCGCTTCAAGCTCAGCGACCTCTCGACGCCAGGCGTGTCCATTCAGGACGCCTGGGACAACTGGCAAAGTGGGCTCCACGGAGCCTCCCTTGAGCTCGAGGGGGACAACACGCTGACCTACGGGCCGAGCGCGGGCGGGCAGCTCACGTTCGCCGTCCCGCTCGCGGCGGGCACCACGCAGGACTTTGAGGTCTTCGTGACCGGCGTGGGCGTCTTCATGAATTCGGCTTTCGTCTTCCGGGTCCCGACGCCCGGCGGCTTGGGCCTCGACAAGTACCTGTTCGCCGACAACAACGGCCGGCTCTGGGGCACGACCTCGCAGGCTTTCCCCAATGACCGCCTCGACCATCTGCGGGGGCGCTACATCAGCGTGCTCTCGGGCTCGCCGATTCCTTCAGGGCGCGCGCTCTCCCTGACCTACGATGCCCTGGTGCGCGTGCCCCCTTCGCTTGACGTCCCGATCCAAGGCAGCCAGGTGGCTACGGTGGGCACGATCCAGATCGAAGAGCGAGCGCAGGAGGATCCGAACATTGGCTAACGGCGTGACCACCTCAGACCCGGATCCGTTCCGCCGAGACCCGAACAACGGGCTCCGCGTGAACATGTACCGGATCCTCCTCGAGCGGATCCAGGCCGAGGACCAGGCCGCGGGCAACTTCGGCTACGTCCTCAATTGGGATGACCCCGCTGCCGCCTGGGACACGGGCAACCCGGCCGATGTTTGGGATGCCCTCGGCTTCCGCCCCGTCTTGCAGACGCTCTTCTACGTGCTCGAGTCGAAGATGGGCGACGAGCTTGCGCTCATCGAGGACCTCGACACGCTCACCGACCCCTACACCTGCCCCGAGAAGTTCCTGCCGATCCTTGCAGCCTCCTTCGGCTACGACCTTGAGGAGAGCATCACCGTCAAGCAGAAGCGGCAGGCGATCCAGGGCCTGATCGTGGCCTACAAGACCTCGGGCCAGGAGGTTGGCTTCCGGGTGTTCTACCGGCTCGCGGGGTTCAAGATCGTGCGGGTCTTCCCCCTGTGGAAGGTCGCGATCAAGGAAGACCGCAACCGCTACTCCCGGGAACGCTACGTGACGGTGCCTGAGCTCGGAGAGACCGTGGGGCCCTCGGGGAACCTCGGTTACACGGGGCGGCTCTCAGCCACCCCGATCCGCCCAGGCTCGATCCGCATCACGGACGGCGTGCAGGTCGTTCGCGACGAGCCTCCCCCCGAGGGCTTCCTTGCGGCCTCGACGGCCCCGCTGCTGGCTAACGACGGCAGCCAGGTTGGGGTGGTCGACTACTTCAGCGGGACCTACTCGGTGACCTTCCCCGTGGTCACCGTGGGGGTGGTCACCGCCGACTACGAGCAGGTGACGGAGGAGTTCCCCTACCACGCAGCTCGGATCGACATCGAGCTCAGCCTGAACCCTGGCGGCGATCTGATCATCCCGGTCCCATTGGTCGATGACCAGGTGGTCCGGAACGTCCTGCGCCGAGCTGAGGAGGCGAGGCCCGTGCATGTCGTGCTTCGCGCGCTCACCCTTGTGGCCGAGCTCACGGATGACTTCAGCCCGGGGGCGACCGACCAGCAGGCGTGCGTCACCAAGCTCAGGGACCGCCGGGATCCCGACGCGGCTCTTGGCACCCTAGGCGCTTTCAACGAGTATTTCCTCGACTCGGGCATGGACGCCACGGACGAGATCGCGGTCGACCAGATCCAGGGCGGAGTCCTTGTGGATAGGCTCTACGCCTTCGAGGAAGAAGCCTCCATCGTCTGCCCGCTAGATGCCCTGATCATCCAGCAGGGTGCCAACCCCCCGGAATACTGGTAGCCATGGCCGATCCCGCATCGCTGTTCCAAGTCGGCCTCCCTCGAGACCAGACCCCCGCCAGGTCGGCGGAGATCCGGAACAACCTCCAGGCTCTCCTCCAGAACCTCTTCACGACGGACCCCTCCCTCCCGACGAACCCCCAGGAGTACTCCTTCCGGCTGTTCAACGAGCTCACGGACCCGACCAAGGCGGGGAACCTGCGCCTCCAGATCCGCTTCGGGGGGTCCTGGCGAGACTTCCTCCAGAACCTGCAGGGCGGCCTCGCGGCTCCGGCGAAGACCATCGTGGACTTCGTGGCCGGCGGGCCGAGCTCGCCGTGGGTGATCGACCACAACCTGGGCTCGCAGCCCTTCGTGCAGGTCATTGGGACCACCGGACCCCAACTCCAGCTCTTCTCCCCCGTGCTCTCGACTGCGGAGCGCCGCGAGATCCGATTCCTAGGCCGCGTGCCGACCGCGGGCATCACCCCCGGCGTCGTGCGGGCCGGGATCGTGCTCCCCTACAATGGCACCATCATCCGGACCTTCGCGGTGTCGGAGGGGGCCCTCACGGGGCCCGTGGACCTGACGTTCCAGTTCACCAAGAACGCCGTCGCGCTCACCCCCGAGGGGGACATCGCGGTCACGGCTGCCCAGGTCCGCGGCGACGAGCTTGCCGGGGCCGGGATCCCGACGTCCCCCAACTTCCTGGCGGGCGAGCTGCTCGACGTGGACGTGGTCGTGACCACGCCGCCGGCAGACGGGGCCCTCGAGCTCTACGCCGAGCTTGAGCGAACCCTCCAGCCGACTGAGTTCCGGCTCACCCACATCAATTCCAACCGCCTGCAAATCGACTTCGCGGCCCCCACCCAGGGGTTTGCGATCCTCGCGGGCTAAGGGGCACCCATGTTCAAGCGAGCTCAGGACTTCATCCGAGGTCGGATGCTGACGCAGGCACGGAACCACGAGCTGCGGCGCGCGCTCGAGATCCGCCCGCCAGGCGAGCGTCCCGGCCGAATGGCGGTGACCGGCTACGGCGACCGTCTCGGGCCCGAGTTCGCCAAGGGCACGGTCATCATCGACAGGCGGCCGGTCGATGCTGCGGGGTGCAAGGGCGAGTGGGAGACCGTGGTCTTCGACAACAACCTCGTCGTGTCGCTCGCCGAGAACGCGATGGCCGCGATGGCGATCGGCGCGGCCAACAGCCCGTTGAACTACATCGAGCTCGGTGACCCGTCCCCGACTGCGACCCCGCCGAGCTTGGCCGATGCCACGCTCGAGCAGACCACGGGCCAGCGCAAGGCGGTCTCCCTCACCCAGACGGGCAACCTCGTCACGGCGGAGGTCACGTTCGGCGTCGCCGAGGGCAATGGGCCGACCTACACCGAGGCCGGGCTCTTCACGGGCCCCTTCGCTGGCGGCATCATGTTCGCCCGCAAGACCTTCTCGGGGATCCTCAAGACGGCGGCGTTCGAGCTGCGCATCACCTGGCTCATCACGTTCCTGGTCAACACCCAGGGCGGGGACTGCGCGGGCGTGGCGCTCATCGGCCCCTCGGCCATCGCGGGCGACACCGAGTACAACGCGGTCGGCGGGGAGACCAGCATCGCGGCCACGTTCGACTTCGTGCCGAACAGCAACCTGGTCGACGCCTACCTGAACGGGCAGCGGCTGATTCCCGGCAAGCACTACAACGAGGCGTCGGCCCCGCTGACCGTGCCCCAGGGCGGCGGCGCTCCTGGGTTGTCGAAGGGGATCAATCTCCTGTTCATTGCGCTCCCTCTCGACGAGTTCTACCTCGTTCAACGGTCGCTCCAGTAGCGGTTTGCAAGCGGAACCCGCCCTGATACATTAGGAGCCTCTTCATGGCTGACCCAACCAAGATCCCCTCCCGGCAGCTCGACATCGGGGCCGCGTCCTACTTCCGCGTCTCGGCGGAGAGTCCGGCTGGCAACCAGGTGCGCGTCTCGCCCGGCTTCGTCTACGCCGGGGGCTACTCGGTGGCCGACCAGGTCACCGGAGTGCCTGCTGCCGGCCAGCTCACGGCTGCCTTCGCGCCCGTGGCAGCGGCTTCGCAGCGCTACGACCTGGTCTACCTCGACCAGGCGGGCGTCGCGCAGCTCTTGCAGGGCAATCAGGTCGCCTTCGGCTCGCCAGTCCACGATGGGGCCCCGGGCTTCAACCTGGGCCCCGACCTTCCGGGTGAAGGCATTCCCGTGGCCTACGTGCTGGTCACCGAGACGGGGGCGGTGGTCGTCGAGGACGCCGACATCTCGCAGCTAGGCGGTCAGTTCCACGTCGGCCGCGAGCTTGAGGGCTACGTGGTCGACAAGGGGCTCTTTGGTGGTGCCCCTGCGGGCATCTCCGACGACGTCTCCGCGCTGTTCCCGACCGACGTGCCTGGCGGCTCGACCACGCAGCGCGGAGCCGTCACGGCACCCCCGCTCAACTACGTCACGCTCGTGGATCAAGTCGGCGATGAGGTGCTTCACTCGAGCGGCGCGCGCATGTTCGGGCGGCTCACGGAAGCTGCGACCGTCTGGACGCTCGCCTACCTCTACATTGACGGCGCGGGTGCCGAGCAGACGATGGACCCGAGCTCGGACACCTCGGGCGTGGCCCCGACCGACATCCGGCTCGTCGGCACGCCAGTTGTGTTCTCTCGAAACGACCCAGCTCGGCCGCTGTTCCAGAGCGGCGTCGCGCGCCTCTCTGATCAGGTCGTCGGCGACATCCCCACAGCGACGACGACGGTGCAGGGCAAGGCACTTGCTGGGCCCACCGGGCCAGTGGTCCCTCTCATCGGAACGGTCAACACGATCAGGAGCGCTGGGGCCCCTGTCTCTGGTGGTCCCTTTCACCAGCTCGACTTCTCGGGTGGGGTGACGCCGGGCGCATCGGGTGAGGCGGTCATCAACCTGGCAGCCGGCGCTCCAGGCCCTACCGGACCAGCAGGCCCTACCGGACCTACCGGACCAGCAGGCCCTCCCGGTCCGGGGTTTACGTCACAAGGCCCCAGCCAAGCCTTGACGATCCAGTCTCAACCGTCGAGGACGGGATCCAATCTGTTCAACTTTGGTTTCACGGTTCGCTTCTACATGGTGACGTGCAACACGATTCAGTCCACGGCGAACGTCTACGCGGCGTGGGTCACGTCAATCACAGTCGCAGGTGTTGGGGTGACGGTCAACTGGCAGACGGTCACTCCCGGTCCTGGCAACTTCGTCATCGTCTGTTCGGCTGCGGGCTAGGAGAGAGCACCTATGAAGCACTACCTCTGGTACAAGACTGACGGAACGATTGGCGGGACCTGCGACAAAACGGGGGGATGGGCGTCGGGGGAGGACCCATCGGAGGCGACTCCCACCGACGTGGGTGCCGCAGCCGTCAAAGCGGCCACCGAGGCGTATGCGGACTTCGCTGGCTGGATCGCTTACGACTGCGGATGCGGAACCGAAGTTGGCTTCTGCTCTCACGGGGACGAGAAGATCCGCGACAGCTACTCGGATGCCGGAACCCTCACCGCCATGCCGGCGTTCACACTCGACCTCGACGCCTCTACGGTGTCGGGGCCGACGTTTGAGACCCCGCTCGATAAAGCCACCGGGGCTTGTACCCTCAAGATCGTCTCAGCTACCGTCCCTGACGGCGCGACGGTCAAAGTCACGGGGGGCTACAAAACTGGCCCCGCACTTCATGACGCGCTCCCGGTGACGCTCACGTTCACTTCGGGTGAGACCGATACGGTCGCACTCAACTCACCCCCTGTCGGGCTCACGGCTGGCGTCAATCTCCAGGGCAAGTATGTGTTCGGAGCCCTCTACCTCAAGGGGGCCTAGCGGTGATCGAGACGGTTGACAGGCCAGAGCAGATTGGCTTGATGGGGACAGACCCTAGAAACGAGAACAAGGTCTTCGACTGGATCTCTGACGTGTCGTGGCCGGATAAAGACGTGATGGTTTGTCGGGACGCGCTCCCGTTCATCGCGGATCTGATCGCCCCCGCCGAGGAGCATGGGAGGTGGAGGCCCTCGACGGTCATGGACGGGGGGTCGGAGTATGAGGACCACGAGCACCGTTCAAGCGATCGGCTCACCCTGACGGGGCCAGACCTGGAGATTCACGAGTCGATTGAGGTCTATGGGGTCATGCTCCACTCGGTCGAAGGATGGTTCGTCAAGCACTACATGAACCACAACCGCTTCGCGACGGTCGAAAGGTCAAGCGGGTATGAGATGCTCCGCTACGGCCCAGGGCAGAGGTTCGGCGAGCACGTTGACGTGGTTCGGGACACCGTCCTTGCGGGACGGAGACTTAGCGTCGTCGCCTTCTGCAACGACGACTTCGAGGGCGGCGATCTCGTCTTTCCCCGACAGGGATTGAGGATCAGGCCCGAGCCTGGGATGCTCGTTCTGTTCCCTTCAGGGATCGCATTCCCTCACGAAGCCGAGCCGGTCAAGACCGGCACCCGTTACGCCATCGTTTCGTGGTACTTCTAGTCAGGAGCCCCTCATGCCCCGTTTGCTTTCTCTGCTCACCACCATCGCCCTGCTTACGGGGTGCGGCCTCACCCCCGAGACCGAGCAGGTGATCAAGGCCAACATCGCGGCCAACGCGGGCCACGTTCGCGACCAGGGACTGCCCGCCTCGGCCCGCAAGATCGCCCTCGTCAACCACGACACGGGCTACGCGATCCTCTTCAACGAGGGCAGCATCTCGGAGATCCCCAGCGATGTCCGAGCTCGCCGAGACGCCCGAGCTGGCGGTGCCAGGTGAGCCTAGCCAAAGCGCTGGTCGACGCGGGAGCCAAGCTGGTCGAGGACAAGGGAGCTGACTGGATCGGGAAGGCCCTAGGCTCCTCGGACGACCTGATCGCCACGCTCCCCAAGGAGCAGAAGGCGGGGGCCCTCCAGGCCCGGGACTACCTGGCTCAGAACAAGGAGCCCTTCGCCCGGCTGGGCAACCTCGGGTTCGCCAAGCTCGCGTCCTACGTGCTCGAGGACGATGACGAAGCGGCGGCGCGAGCTCACTACCTCGAGTTCGAGGCGACGTTCGATGAGCGGATTGCCTCGCAGGAGCAGGGCTCGGACCGGCTGATCAACTCCCAGGACGCCGACAACGCGGCCAGCGATGCAGCCATCGCTGTCCTCAAGCAAGTCGGCTCGCTCGCCCTCCCCTTCATCCTCAAGTTCGCCGCGGCTGCGGTCGGTATCCCTCTCTAGTCCGTGAGCAAGACCAACATCCAGGTCCGATGTTGTTCGTGCCGAACCGACTACGTGACCTCGCAGGAGGACTTTGACGCCCGATCGTGCCGCTGCCCGACTTGTGGTAGCTGGAAGGCACAGGCCCTCACGAGTTAGGCTTTACAAGCGGGTGCCGGGGCGGTAGTATCTCGCCCATGACACCCACCCGTCCGCTGCCTCGAGCGGCCCTGAACGCCTACGTCACGGCCCACCACGAGATCCCAAACCAGCCGGCCTCGGTGTTCTACGCGACCACCGTTACAGCTCGCGAGCTCACGGATACCGAGCTTGGGATCCAGGTCGCCGGGAAGGTTCCGGAGCCGATCCAGCGAACCTGGCACCGGCCGCTCACCTACCCGTCGGTCTCGGGGAATCCGGAGGTGGCGCTCGGCGAGGTCGCCCAGCGTTACGCCAACTGTG
>Ga0210003_1003398_pt1 | contig 12949 bp, 18 predicted proteins | sample LantaG_FD_182804 | JGI IMG/M metagenome (GOLD analysis project Ga0210003, IMG submission 182804) | Deep subsurface microbial communities from Baltic Sea to uncover new lineages of life (NeLLi) - Landsort_02402 metaG (SPAdes) (version 2) | ecosystem: Environmental > Aquatic > Marine > Oceanic >... | reverse complement strand
AACAAATGGGGATATAATACAGACAACAGAACCCTATGGGAAGATGTTAAACGTGTGATGCCCAATACCATATATAATTTCTCTCCAGGCCATAGGGATATTTCAATGATACCCAATTACTTTGACTGGAATAAGAATGTGCCAAACGACAAATCCATATATGAGCTTCTGGACAAATCTGTTACCGACAGGCTTATCTCTAAGAAATATAAAGTATCCGCATTATTCTCGGGAGGACTAGATAGTACAATTATACTTTATTTCTTACGTAAGTATGGAGCTGACGTAGATGTTTACTCTATTGATAATGATACTGATGGAGAGCATATACGATTCATGGAGAAGGAATGGGATTTAGATCTTAAGTTTCTGGAGGTAGATCCAAATAATATTCCCCATGAACAACGAATGAAAATCTATGACATAAACGATTCAATGATTGACTTAGGCTCAGTTATACCTCAGTATTATCTCTTCAAAGATATTACAAATAAGATTGTACTGACCGGAGATGGAGCTGATGAACTCTTTGGAGGATATAGAAGGATAAGTGAGTATGATTCTCAGAAGTCTGATACGTTTGAAGAGCTACCGTTCTATCATTTAATACGAATCGACCGCATGTCTATGCATTTCACTATTGAGTGCAGAAATCCCTTCTTGTCCCATGATATTATAAAGCGAGCATTGGCATTACCATTCAGTGAACGAACTCATAAGAAAATACTTAAAGATGAATTCAGAGGGAAGATACCCGATAAGATTATTGATCGAAAGAAGAATCCTCTAAAGATTAAAAAGATCCGAGATAATGAAAAGGAATATCGGAGTGAGTTAATAAAAGATTACTTAAGACATTTAAAACACGGGGTATGAGTGAAAGATTATACACAAAAAAAGAAGTAGAAGAGCTTTTAGAAAAGCAAAGGATTCTATGCTGGAGGTTTGGTAAAATAGAAGAATCTGAATACGTAAATCCCTACTCAGAAAGTGATGGAGAAATAACCCGAAGGGTATCAAAATCTTCTATTATGGATGCTATATTAGAATTAAATTAACAAAGTTAAAACCCCGTTAAAAAATTTACATATAAAATAAAAATAATACTACTATGAACAAAGAATTAACTGAAATTGTTTTTATCCTTGACGAATCGGGTTCAATGAGACCAGTCAAAGATGATACCATCGGCGGATTTAATCAATTCGTTGAGGATCAAAAGAAATTACCTGGCTTTGCTGACTTTACATTTGTAAAGTTTAGCGACTATTATAAAGTAGTCAATGAAAGTGTGGATATTGTAGATGTTCCAGACTTAGATGGCGATAGCTATACACCCTCATATTCAACTGCTCTTTTGGATGCTGTTGGGAAAACTATTAAATCTGTAAAGAAAAGGATTTCAGAAGCTACAGAAGGTAATAAGCCAGCAAAGGTCCTTTTTGTTATTCTAACTGATGGAGAAGAAAATGCTTCAAGAAAATATAATACTTCTAAGATCCAGGATATGGTAAAGGAAGCAAGGGATAAAGATGGATGGGAATTTTTATTTCTCGGAGCAGATATTGATGCATGGCAAGGTGGATCTTCTATGGGTATCAATTCTAATGTAAGAGTATCCAAATCTAATATGAAAATGAGTATGAAGGGGATGTCCAACTATACAGCAATGTATCGTTCTATGGGAGTTTCTGATGTTGGAACTTTCAATTTGACTGAGGATGAATTAGATCTTCAAATGAAAGATCTACAGGATAAGAAATAAAAATTAAAACCATGTTTGGATTAAAGGATGATCCTTCTGCGAAGGATTGGACACATACGAATATAAAAATAACAGATATTCGAAAATTATCAGAGTTTTATATCTTTACTGTGAAGAATGTAAAGGACGTTCTTTCAGATGAATCAGTTTCAACTGGTCCAGAGATTAATTTACCCTTAATGGTAAAGGATAAAATCTTTGAGGAAAGGTTAAAACCCTATTTTCTGAAAGATTCTTTCAGAGTAACTCGAGAAGAGATACTCAAAGTAAAGTGGAATATGTATATCACTAAAGGATATTACATTAAAATTTCTAGAGGGGAAGTCCATAAGTATGATATGGATCAAGAAAAGTATTATGTGTCATACCTAGAGATCGCAGGTCCTTTAGGGACTTTTGCTTCAATTGGTAAAGATAAAGATTTACATTAAAAATAAGAATAAGAATGGAACCAACACAAGGAATGGGAAGACCCCAAATTACTCCTGATATGTTAAGGAGCTCAAAGAATATAGTTTGTGAATGCGGTGGAATGATATTTTCAGAAAAATTATTTTTCAAAAAAATCTCAGCTTTTATTTCTCCGAGTGGGAAAGAGGAAGTAGCACCAATGCCAATAATTGTATGCGAAAATTGTGGCAAAGTACCAAGTGCTTTTGATACTCAGAACATTCTTCCCGAAGAACTAAGAGCTGACGGGAAATTGCCAGAGACCAAGATAGTAGTTGATGGAGATCTTTTGGTAGATGGATTTATTTATGCTACGAAAGATATGAGGATTGGGACAAAAGAAGACTGGCAGCCTGGTGGGCAATATGCTAAATCAGGTAAAGAATACAAGGATCCTAAAAAGAAATAATTAACTTTAAATAAACAAACAAAATGGAAAACAATTATTACAAATGTATCGTTAAGACAGAGTATGAGGATGCTAAAGGAAAAATGAAGTATCGTAGAGATGAATATGTAGTTTCGGGTATATCCCCAACTGATGTTGAGGCCAAAATTACAAAGGAACTTGAGGGTTATGATTTTGAAGTAGCCCAAATTACTCTTACAAAAATTATCTCTATCATAAATTAATTTAGGCCTCAGTGATTTTAGTTGGATAAATACAATATAAACCAACTAAAATCACTGGTTATGGCTATGATGGATTATGAAAAGTCTAAATTTAGATTTAGCGAAACGTTTAACAATAGTAATGGTAAAACATCCGGATCTGGTTTTGTCGGAGTAATTATGGGGCTTACAGCTACATTAGCATTTATTGCAGGTGTAGTTGGATGGTATCTAGAATTTGATGGTGTGATGGAATTTATGGAAAAAGTTCTTAAATTCGGTAGTTTATCTGCTGTATTAATGGGAGTTAGGAAAATATCTGGACACATATCAGAAAGAAATAAAAATAATAACGAACAAGAAAAGGGATAATGCCAAACAATTATGATTTTTCCAAACTGGAGAATCTCAAAACAGTGGAAGTAGATCCAGAAGGATGGACTTCCCCTCTTTATGTGGAGTATGGCATGTCTCTTTATGGAGATGTCCTTGCCTATTATTGGAGAGTAAAGGGAACAAAACATACATTCGTTATTCCTGTATTAAGAATGGACTATTTAAGTCAAGGGGATTATGAAAAACATTTTAAAGAAGCTCTTGAAGGTTTTCGAGATGAATACTTAGGGTGGAAATATGAACAATTTTATCTCCCGTGGATGAAAGAATATCATGAAATGTTTAAAGGGTTTATTGCTGAATGAGAAAACATACTGTTTATATAACTATCAATGATATCAATAATAAATTTTATATTGGTACTCACTTAACTAATAATTCATTGGATTCTTATTTAGGAAGTGGAAATTTATTGTTAATGGCTATCAAAAAATATGGAAAAGAGAATTTTAAAAAGACTATTCTTGGGGAATTCGAAAATCATAGAGAAGCTCATTATTGGGAAGAATTTTATATAAAATTATTTCAGGCAACTTCTAGAGAAATAGCTTATAATATAAGTCCTTCAGGGGGAACAAAATACGGAGGAGCCTTATCAGAGTATACTAAGAATAAAATATCTAAAAATTCCAAGGGAAAAATCCCATGGAATAAAGGATTGAAAACTGGTCCAAGAAAAGAAGAAACGAAAAAAAGTATAAGAGAAACATTAGAAGGGGTTAAGCATACAACAGAAAGAAGGAATAATATAAGTAAAGGTTTAATAGGAAATACCCCATGGAACAAAGGAATAAAAAGTGGAGTATAAAAAACTTTTTTAAGAAAAAGAAAGTAAATATAAATGAAGAAAAAATTGAGATACAAAAAGTGATTTTAGCTTCATCTCCTTATGATATTAAGGTTAAGAAGGTCCAAGTTAAAAAAATAGAAATTAGGAAATGAGTATTTGGTGTAATATATTTGGACATAAATGGGATACCGATATAGCCTATGAGCAGGATTGTACCCGGAAAGCTTGTACAGCCTGGAGAGCTTTATATGAGAAAAAATACCCCAAAATCGGGGAAGCCAAATATCATTGGCAAATATTTGATATAAGTAAATTAAAACTTAAATAAAATGAGTACTGAAGAAACCAGATTCTTTCAATTTTTAGCCGGGGAAAGAAAAGGAGAGGTCCTTATATTTGACCGTATTGAACAAGATGGAGGAGATGTTTATCTTTGTTTTAAAGATGATTCTCGATGTAATGAAGATCTAATTCTCCCAATTAATAAAAGGGAATATTCTAATGAACTTATGGCTGAAGTAGAAAGTCCATCAAATATTTGGACCTTTGATGAAAAGTGGGTGGGCAGAATAGAAGAAAAGTGGAGTTCGCCAGAGGATACTCCAGATGGAGAAATACACTTAGTTCAGCCTTTTGTGCCGGGTCGGAAACAAATTACTCCAATCCCTCCGAGAAAGTCCACAGCCAAATTTGGAGCTATATCAAATCATGTTACCCCAGCTCCGGCTCCTCCACCTGTAACAGTTAACCCTCTTGTTGGAGACCCTGTGTGGCTTATGATGGATAAGGCTAAGAAATTTGATACAGATGTAGAGATGAAGATTACTATATCTTTACCAACTAAGTCATTATATGATGTAGCTAAAGAATCTTTTGATGAAGGAGGGTCAAAAGTTATTGAATATATAATAGAAAATCTAGATAACCAAAAATTAAAGGAGAGTTTAAAGACTGCTTTAATGGAAGCATATGGTGAAGAGATAAAATCTATTGTTCCCGAACTTGAAATCCCAACAATGGATTTGGGAGAGCCTGTTGCCGTTGAGGAGCCTGTAGTTAGAACTGCTACTGCTGAGGAGATTAAAGAGCTTGGAGATAGAGAGCAGAAAAGAAGGGTAGAACTAGAAGAAGAGAAAAAATAAACCAATAAAATGAAAGTAGAACCTAAAATCGTTTTTGAAGGAGAATTTGAAGAAGTATTAGAAGTAGATAACCATCTTTATCTTCGAAGTAAATTGGACCAAATATGTGTTATCCCTTATACTATTTCTAAAGATGGATTGCTGGATAAAATAGGTATCGTTGAATTATGGAATGATGAGGAGGCAAAGAATATACAATCCCTTCTTAAAGGATATTTAAATGAGGATGATGCAACTAATTTAGTTGGAGCTAATAGAATTCTCTATCAAATATCAGGGACTAATTTACCAGACGCTTCTCGATGGATGTTTTTAGGTACTGTATATAATACTCTGGAGTCCCATTCGCCCATAAGAATTTATGGTGTGGATGTAACCGGAGTGGAAGTAAAGGGGCAGGATTCTGTAATGAATAAGGCAGATAGAAAAAGATTTCGTATGATGGAGTCTAACCATGTAATTCAATCTGATGATTTACTCTTCTTGGGGTCCTTTACAAGATTATTTAACTTTTTTTACACTCAATCACTTAAATAATGATACTATTTGGAAAAGAATTGCCAGATTTGCCAGGAATAGATCCTGAATTAGATCCCGAAGAAGGAAAAGAATATCCAATATCTATTAACCTTAAAGTTGACGAAGCAAAAGCTCTTGAAAAAATCTTTAATGTGCTTGTAAACCCGCTGATTAATGATGCTATTATAAGCGAAACCTTTATGTCTCTTAGCAAACATGTAGCTGCGAAATCCTTTGCACCCGGAAAGGATGATATAAAAGAACTTGATGGAGTTGAAGAACTTGTAAAAGAATTAGCATCCTGTAAAGGATTTGCTATAGTTAATGTTCAAATTGCTACTGCTTTGCAATTCTCTAGTCAATTTAGTTCGTCGCCTTTACAGAAATCCCTGTCAACTCATATAGGATTATATCAAGTAGGAGTTATCTTAAATTGCAGAATATTTGCAGATCCGATGATGCTCTGGGGGGATACTAGAGTTTGTGCAGTTTCAAATAATTTCTATAATTTTGCCGAAGGAGATAGCGAATTATCTTTAGTTCCTGATGTGATATTTCCTAGAACTATAGTCAAATACAAATTTCATTCCAAAGAAGCTGAATCAAAAGTATTTAAAGTAAATAACATTCAAATATAGAGATTATGAACAGGAGAGAAAGAAGACATATGGAAAAACAACTTGGCATAGCTAAGTTGAAAAAGAATCGAACTAATAAGCAGAAGTTTGAAGAAATGAGTCAAAATATTGAACATGGCAGAGAGATGGAGTCAAAAATGAAGGAAACAGTCCGAGTACAAAGTCAAAAAAAGATGGATGAAGATTCTGCAGCTCGTATTTCTTCTATCACGACGGATCTTATGATAAATCAAGGAGTTCCCTATGTTGATGCAGTTGAACAAGCAAAAGAATTATACAAGCAGGAAGTTGAAGCTGCAAACACTAAAGAATAACTTATGAAGTTTTATATAACGGTAGAAGGGATACCTAAACTAAAGAGATCCTTTCTCAATCTAAAATTATACTCTATTATTAATGTATCAGAAATCTTGGCGGACCATGGATATGATTATGAAAATATAGATGAATATGGTATTTTTATAGTTAACGAAAAGATTCTCAAATTGATAGCTAATTATGTTAAATCTAAAAGGATCAGAGGGATTATCTATTCTAATGCTAATTTAACTCTTTCAACTATAGAAAATTTATTTGATACTTTAGAGCCATTAGAAAAAATCCAAGATATAGTTCTTCTGGATGATTATAATGTTCCTAAATTAGGAGAACATTATAAATATTTTAATGAAATAATATTCTTCCCTTCTGTTAAAAAGATTCGTTTAATTGAATGCAAACCAATAAAAGAAGGGGTAGATTGGAAACCTAGCTGATCTGTCCATTAATAGGTAGAAACAGTTTCGAGGCCCGATACAACAGGATTTGTACCGGGCCTTGCGGTTAAATAGTGATAAAACTTTCTACGTGAATATATAAAATAAAATAGTTCAATGGCAACAGATGGAATAACAGGAAATGCTGATGAAAAAATCCAAAAGGCAGTAGATCTTATTGTTGATTCAATAGAATTTGGTGTAGCTTATGGAAGATATATTTGTTTTCGTACTAAAGTAAACACTTTATATAATCAAATCATCGCTGCTGATACGGATCTTGGCTCTAAGAAAATTCAAACGAGGACAATTACAGATTTATCAAAGTTAGTTGTTCGTGCTGCTTTTCGTGTATGGAGAGAGAAACTACAAGAAGCTCAAACTTACTATGCCCAGTGCTTGAGAGATTCCCAGGCCAAAACTGAATATGAGACTGATGGGCAAAGCGGATCAGGAAACACTTCCGAAGTTATAGCTCCTCCTGTAGGAGACAGTGGGCCTTTTGATAGAAGATTGGATAGATTAATGCTTACTGATCAGGAAGATGGAGCAAGAGTTGTTATTCCATATGATACAAGATATACAGATGCTGGAACTCTAGGTTTTAATATGAGTGAAGATATGGTTAAAAACTCCGAGGTGGAGAATAAGGATGAAATTGCCATGGGAATTGCTGCTACTAATGAAAACATGAGAAATGATCCATTCTTTATTGGTGTACAATCAATTGTTAATGCCTATTCTATTACAAAGCTTTATGGGTCTAATTCAGGAGAATATCTAGTGGATAAAAAGGGGGAAAGAAGATGGTATGAAATCGATTCTACTCAAGATGGCCGATTAGCTTATTCTCTTAATCCAACGACAACTTCTATAATTAATTGGGGGGAAGGAGACCCTTATTCAAGAACCCCTTATCATTTTTCAGACTTTGTTTTCTGCAAATACTGGAACATCGTACCAAATAATCGAATGATCACTCTAAGAAGATTTCCTGCACCAATTGTAGATAATCTTAAGTTCCCTGGAATGGATGGATTCACAGGGGCTGGAACTCCTAGCGAAAAAGATGATGATGGGCAAACAGGATTAGCTGATGGCGAAATCTCAGAAAGTGTTTCTGCTACAGATAATGTTCAAGGGGATCAAGGATCAGGAAAGAAAGTGGATTTTCCTCCAATGGCTACAGCTATTACTTACTTTGGCGAGGAAACTAATAATCAATTATCTGACTTACTTAAGTTTACTACAGGATTCAACTGGGGGGAACAAGAAGCAGATGTTTTTACTGTAGGAACTACTAGTAATCCAGATATGGAATCTGGCCCCGCAGGATTATTTGGAGGATTAGGATCAATGGCAAAAATGCTTAACATTGCAACCGGAAACTTTGATAGTAATGCTATTATGAATGAAGGGAACTTACCACCAGATCCTTATACGGATGGACCATACGAGAATAGAATTATAGGTCCTGTAAATGCTATCACTAAAGTAAGAAAAAGGGAACGTGGCCTTCAGTATGATAATAAGATTTCATTAACATTTGAGTATGTTGCAAGACCAATTGGTGGAGTAAACACTAAGGCAGTTCTGTTGGATATTCTTTCCAACTTTTTAGTAGTTGGTTCAGCAACAGCTATGTTCTGGGGAGGCCAACATAGATTTATGGGTCAACCTCAAAGATACCCATTCATCGGAGGGGACAAAGGAATTCAACAATGGTATCGTGGAGATCCTATGGCATGGGGACAAACTTCCGTAGAGAGCTTTGCTACTAAAGTTGTAGGGGCAGGTGGAGTACTGGATATGGCCAAAAACTTTTTTTCATCTTTACTTGGCGGAGGGGGAGAAGGTGATAAAGATATAATGGGAGGATTAAAAAATGTTTTAACTGGAGATAATATTGCAAGTAATATTATTAGAGCAAGAGCAGCTGAAAAATCTAAAGGATCTATTCCATATCTTTCAGGGCTTAAAGCTCTTCTTATCGGTGAGCCGGTAGGGGAATGGCATGTAACCATTGGAAACCCTCTTAACCCTATTGCAATGATCGGTAATTTAATATGTGATAATATCGAGGTAGAATTTGGTAATGAATTAGGCCCAGATGATTTTCCATTAGACTTAAAAATTATTGTTAATCTCGAGCATGGAATGGCAAGAGATAGAGATGCAATTCAATCCATGTTTAATAGAGGTATGGGTAGAATATATGATCTCCCAGATGCTATGTCTGGTAGTGCAGATTATGAATCTAGGACAGACGATTATACAGGTAATCAATCAGCTACAGGAAGATCCCCATCTGATTGGAGAAGCGGAACTGTTATTGGGGGAGCAGCTACATCAGGTGGAGCTACTGGGTCTTCAAGAACCGAATTAAATGCTCTTCATGGACAAACATCTGTATGGAATAGAGCCAAATTTAATTCTGTTTCCCCTAATCAATTCTCTGAATTTGGTACAAGAGATAATCCACAAAATATCTGGGCAAGAAGTGAATTTAGAGCAACTTCTTGGGTAGGACTAAAATCACTTAAGTAATTATGTTTTTAAATTCATTAGATAGAAAACCCCTTTTCAGAAAAGCAGATGGAAATATAATAAGAGATCTGACTAAGACTATGTTTGATTTTTCTTCCAATAATTATGTAAATTATTCGGTTTATAAAGTTCCCTCTGATTATGAAATGAGACCAGATCTTATCTCTCAGTCTGTTTATAACAATACTTTGTATGCAGAATATATTTTGAAATATAATGGAATAAGTAATCCATTCACGATTGATACAGGAGATATGATTCTTATTCCTACTTTGGATACAGCTAAGAAAAATGTTAAAAAAGCTGGAACTGATGCAGAAAATTCCGACTCAAGGAGAATAAGAAATACTTACAAATATATTGACCCAACAAAAGCCCCAAAAAGAGATGTGGATATAGAGAAATTTGACCAGAGAAATTTAGGTAAAAAAGATGGTCAATTAACTGACGGAGCTTTACCCCCTAATATTGCACAAGAAGGAGAAAAAGGAATTACATACAGAAATGGTAGGGTATATTTTGGGGAAGGAATAGGTCAAAGTGCATGTTTAAAGAATGGAATGAGTTCAAGCGAATTTTTAACAAAGGTAATAAAGAGTAGAAAAGTATAATGGCAGATTACACATTTAATCCGGCACCGAAAGAGAATGCTCCAACTAAATCTCCTAACTCAAGTCAGGAAGGAGCAGCAAGAATCTGGAATGTTTTTGAGTCAACAATTGTTCTGGATGAACTATCTGTGCCACAAGAAAATCAAGGGGAAGGATCTAATCAAAAAGTTGAGGACCTAGTATCCACAGAATTTCCTCTCATTAAGATAAATGATTATTTTGTATCAAAAGGAGAAATAGATTCTTTCACAATTGATTCAGCAGATAAAATACCAAAAATAACTTTATCATTATCATTTCCTAATGAATTATTCTTATCAAAAAATATGCCTAAAGATGGAGATATAATCTCAGTGGCTATTAGGAGTAAAACAGAACTATTAAAACCTATTAGAAATGATTATGTTATAACTGGAGTAGTTTCTAATAAAAGGAACACTAATTCTCCAGGAGTTATTTCAATGACCTTTTTTGGAGAACTATTCATACCAGGATGGAATTCTTATCTTGGTGATTCATCAGAGAAAGGAACCTCGATGGAAATTCTTAAGCGCTCTGCAGAACTATTAGGATTAGGATTTAATACGAATGAAACAGAAACAGATGATAAACAAATCTGGCTTATGTGTAATTCCCCTGCAGGATTTATAGATGAAGTTAATAATCGAGCATGGAAAGATGAAAAGTCTTTCTTTGATTGGTGGGTGGATATTTATTATAATCTTAATTTTGTAAATGTTCAAAAGCAATTACTTGCTTCAGAAGAAACTATTGATGAAGCAGCTTTAATTGGAAATGTACCTATAGAATATTGGTGGGGAAGTGGGGAGGATAATACAGTAGGAACTGCTAAAGTATTCTCAAATTATATTGGATTCAGAACATCTTCCTTTTTTATTAGAAATTGGAGACCAATTAATAACTCATCCCAGATAACATTTACATATGGAACTTCTCTTACATGTACTTTTTTTGAACACAATAATATATTATATGAAGATCCGGAAGCCCAAAAATATTGGGAACTGGAAACTCCCCCTGACTATGATGTAAATAAGATAGATTCTCATATTCTTTTAAGAGGTAGAGCAACTTGGGATCCTTCAATTAATGATAATGAACCAGCAAGGGCTAATTATAATTACACTGAATTATATAAAAGAGCTCCTTGGTTGGGAATACAATATACTATTTCAAATCCAGATGACGATAATACTCAATGGACAGGAAATCACCATCGAAATTATATGAGAGCTAGGATTCATAATGTTATAAACATGGTGGAATTAGATAAACTTAATGTTGAAGTAGAAGTACAAGGTATAAACTTGAATATAATTAGAGGTGATAAACTTCCTATTGTATTGATTAAAAAAGATAGGATGGAAGCACTTTTAATACAGGAAGATTTTGATTCTCCCGAGGTAATAGATTTCTTTTATTCCGGATGGTATTATGTAAAGGGATTTGATCTATCTTGGACCTCTGGAGGAGATGGAGATATTTTAAATAGTTTCTCTCAGTCTTTTATATTAACAAGGAGAGAATGGCCAGCACCTGTCCCAACTGGTAAAAGAGAAAAAAGTACACCAGCACAAATACCTGTTGAGAGCTAAATTAAATTATAAGAAATGGCAGAATTATTAAGATCCGAATTAAGAAATCCATATAATTCCTTTAGAGGAGTTGGGAACCAGTTCCTTGAGTTTACAGATAGCATTCGTAAAATTGAGAGAACTTTTGATGAGCCAACTTATTATACATTTAAGATGTTCTTTTATTCAGATGATGATAAGGATAATGCGGCAACAAATGTAAACTTTGATAGAATGCCTCAACCATTATTCTCTAATCAGATGCAGGAACAAATGGATGCTAGAAATTATTACTCGACTACACAATATCTGTATGATATGGACGAGGGGGTTAGGGTTCAAATGCTTCAAGAGTTTAAAGCTAAATGGAATCAATTACAAGAACAATATCAATGGTACTTTCAATCAATATCAGGATTAAATTCTCTTATGAATGTAGTGCCCGGTAGAGGTCGAAGAGTAGCCCAAGATGCTAGGATTACAGTAAAAACATTAGAAGGATTGGATCAAAAAATAACATATCTTTTGAATCTTTATAGAAAGATTGCTTGGGATGATGATTATCAAAGATGGATACTTCCAGATATGATGAGATATTTCAGGATTTCAATTTATATTACAGAATTTAGAACTTTTCATAGATCAAATTTTGTAGCAAATTCTGAGATTAATCCGGAAACTGGCCAAAGATTTAATAGAGGATTAGAGGAGAGTCAACCAATGATTTTGTCTATCATTAGGAATATGACTCCTTTGTATATTTTAGATCTAGAGCGATGCGAATTCGATCTAGACTCATTTAATCTTATGCCAGATTCTATTAATGTAGGAGAGGCGGAAATGAGAGAATTAGAATTTGGTATAAAGGTTGGAAATTTTAAAGAGAGATATGTTAATCCTATTTTCAATACATTACTTAGTGATGTGATGATAAATGGATATGGAAGGACTGCTCAAAATGAAGAAAGTATTCGTTTAACTTCAAATCCTCAAAAGGCAATTGAAGGTGCAGCATTGATTGATAGGGCTAAGGGAGATTCTTTAGCAACTTCATCTCACCAATCAGGTCAACCTTTTGTTCAAACAGGAAATATTGATAACCTTCATAATTCTACTCCAAATTATAATG